>Ga0193699_10000812_pt1 | contig 12749 bp, 10 predicted proteins | sample L3c2metaG_FD_160095 | JGI IMG/M metagenome (GOLD analysis project Ga0193699, IMG submission 160095) | Soil microbial communities from a riparian zone of the East river system, Colorado, United States - L3c2 | ecosystem: Environmental > Terrestrial > Soil > Riparian zone | place: USA: East... | reverse complement strand
CCGGAAGCGGACGCGGACGGCGCGCCAATCAGCACCTCCTCGGCCGCGCGGCCGGCGAGCAGCACCGAAATAGTCCGCTCGAAATCCTCCCTCGTCGGGAAATCAGTCCCCAACTGTGGCGCCGTGGTCTGACCGCCCATGGCGGCGGTCTTGCGGATCGACACGAAATCGACTTTCTGTCCCGTCAAAGCCAAGGCCACGCAATGGCCTGCCTCGTGAATTGCGGCGCGGCGGATGTCGTCGACGGATCGATCGTCGGCCGGCGCGATCTGCAGCATGAGATCGGCCGAAGTGATCGCGCGCCTTTCATTGCGGGCTGCACGACGTGCACTGCGCACCCATTCCGCAACGTTCGCACCGGTGGCTCCAAGCGCGCATTGGGCGAACGGCATCAGATCCGTGGCCGCAAGATCCCCCGCCAGATGGTGACGCATGATGCCGGCGAGAGCAGTTTCATCCGGCAGCGGAATCTCGAGGATGCGGTCGCCAAAACGTCCGGGCCGCATCAGCGCGGCGTCCATCCGGCTGATGTCGTTCGCGGCGCCCAACAGCACGACGCCGGGCCGCGCCGCGCGCTCGCATAGAGCAAGCAACCCGTTGCAAACGGTCACATGCCATTCTCGATACCTCAAGTCGGCATCGTTTCTGTTCGCCATGCTGTCGATTTCGTCGATGAACCAGACGCTGGGAGTGAGCGCGAGCGCCTCCATCGCGCTGCGCTTCATCTCGGCGAGAAGATCGCCGAGATGGCCCTCCCGGTGCGACTGCCAAGCGGCATAACTGGTCGAGACCAGCGGGATGCCGAGCGTCTTGGCGAGAGATTTTGCGACCTGCGTCTTTCCGACTCCGGGAGGGCCGACCATAATCGCGCCGACCGCCGGCACCTCGTTCCACTTGATCGAACCCTCACGGTAGAGCGCAATGTCCTTCGCGAGGTTGAGGCCCCATTCCCGTGCTTCGTCGCAGCCACTAAGGTTTTCCAAATGCGGAACGCTGTCGTCGATCTGCACGACGCGCGCGGCAGCAAGCTTCCGCAGGCGGTCCTCGCAATCGGCGAGTTTCGATCCCCGTCTGATCGCGATTGCGATGTCGGCGGGATCGAGCCCCGCGATCAGTTCGTCGGCAGGCGGCCGACGGCCCTTGCGTCCGGTGACGTCTGCGATCACTCCCTGCAATTGTTTTGCGCTCAACGGCCTGACAATGACGTGGTGGTCGGGCGCCGTGCTCAGCCTGCGCGGCAACTGCCGCGCCGGGTCCGGCGCGACGCCGAGGATGCTTCGGCCGCCGGCGATCGCGGAAACAACCTCGTCATCGCCGACGTTGGCACGATGGCTGCGCTCCGACCCGTCGCGGACGAACTTGGCCGTATCTTTCCATACCGACGCTGCGTTCGGCGTCGCCTTGTCGAGCAGGCCGAAGAACGCCTCCTTGATCGGTTCGCACCATCCGGGGCTCGGCACAGTAATGACGATGGTCATGCATCGGCCCCGTCCGAGGTCGGCCAACAGATTCGCAGGCAGCGCGGCCTCGAGGGCGACGGTCGCCGCGATGACGTCCACACTCATCGGTCTCGGACGGCGCCGCGGCGTGTCGCCCGACAACGTCGCGTTCATCGGCCTGCTGTCGATGTACGGAAAACTCGGGGAGACCTGCCGGTGCGACCGTGACCGCCACTGGCCCATTACCGATAGCCAAATCTGGCCCGGCGTCGCGGACTTCTCGTTCATCGTTTTGCCTTCTGGTGCGGGCTTTAGCTCAGGCGTCGGGCCAGATCGCAGGTCAGTCCTCATCATCGAAAGCGGACGGCAGCGGCACCTCGTCGAAGACGTCGATGTCGCGGTCGTAGCGGCGGCACGAGACGACGCGCGATCCGGCCCGGTAGGTCGTCTTCACGTACAGACCTTCCCAGCCCGGGCGGATCCGAAACGGTTCGCCCTCGGCGTGGTCCTCGCAGCGGGAGGCGACCCAGCCGTCACGCACATAAAGCCGTCCGCGCGCGCCGCACTCCTCGCAGGTGCAGGCAGAGCGCGCTTCAGCGAGTTCGATCACCTCCCCGATCACAGCTAGTCCTTCCGCGGAAAAATCCCGGTTGTGCTCGAAGTAAATCCGGATCGTCCCGAACTTTTGCTTGATCTGGACGATCCGGATCCACGAGCCTGCACCCTCGAAGGCGACGACCGTGTCGATCCGTCCGAGCGCTCGGTCGAGCACGTCGAGCCAACCGCGGCCGACCGTCGGATAGCCACCTCTCCCGAACAGGTGCGGAAAACACTGCATGAGCGCCTTCTGCCAGTTGTCCTTGGCCCCGCCGCCGTTCATCGGGTTTCTCCTTCGGCTATACGGCGCCGCACGATCGTCTCCTATCGGAGCGCGTAGAATCGCAAGTAAGTTCCCGCCCTGCCGCGTACGGGATCGATCGCGAAGAATTTGCTGGTAACGATTGCGCGGCACTCGCCGAAGATTCCATGTCCGCGGACCCCGCGATCCAGCAAGGCACCGGCCGAACGCCGGGAGTCCACCCGTCGAGAATCGGCGCGGTTTCGTTTTCGGCCGCCGTGGGGCCTCTTCGAGCGCGGATGCGCGACAGGTCGGATGCGAGCCGCCGTTGTTTTTCGATCGTGACTTCAGGCTTGTCGCCGGGAAACTGTGCCGTCATCGGGCGTCTCCTTCGGGTGTGCGGCGTCGCACGACCGTTTCCGGTCCGAGCGGAATGGAAGCGAGATCGAGTTCGACGAGATCGAGGCAAGCCAACGCGAGTACACCGGCGACTGGATCAACACTCCAGCGTACCTCCGCACTTAACCCGGCCAGCGGCATCGGTCCGTCCTCGCCCAGCGCCTGCAGCACGCGCACGCGATCGGAGGCAGGGACGCGGGTGTACCGACAACTCCAGACCAGAGATGAGTTGGCGGCCTTTGGCTGCCGCCGGAGGTCGGCGGCGGTGATCGTATGCGCCGTTAGGCCCAAGTGGTCGAACGCCAGCAGCACCAGGCCCTCGTCGTCGATGCTACGCAACGGACGCGTCTCGACGATGTCCAGCACCTTGCTGCCGGCGTCGCCTCGCAGAACGATCGCGTTCAGCGCGATGATGTCTCCGAAGGCGGCGACCGTCGGAATGAATTCGATCGAGCGGACCGTCGGATCGAGCGAAGCCTGTACAAGCGCGTCGCGGACGAGTTCATGGGCGATCGGGATTGCTGTGGCTGCTTTTGCCGAGATGAAGACGTTTGGCCTTTGTCTGAAATTCTGGGACGCACGCATGACACCACCGATTCTGACGGGATCGGAAACGGAATGGAGCTCCGCTGTCACATCCAATGTCAGAACAAAACCAAAACATAATTTAGGAGTCAATAGGTACCTATCAAAATAGGTACATATCATTGGTTCGCTCGGCCACGCTGTTCTCGAAACCTTTGGATTCCGAAGGTGTTAAGCCGAAAATCGGCGGCGGAATATTTTTTGAATATGGACGATCTTTGGGCTCTCAGGCATCTTGCCTTGTAGCATTCCGTGTGCGCATTTTTAGCGACTAAACCAGTGGTAGAGCGATCGTTCTTTATGGCGGGGAAGAGCACAAAAAAGCGGAAGAGCGGCCGGAAGGTTGCTGCAGACGATCGGCGGGAGTTTCTCGTCCATCTCGACCCGGCCCTGATCAAGAGCCTCAAGCTGGCGGCCTTGAAGACCGAAGTAACAGCCTCCAGTGTTCTGGAAACGGCACTTCGCGAATGGCTAAATCGCGGCAGGGCACCCGGAGACGACGCGGAAAGCCGTGGCGAGAAGAAGCAGTTTCTTGCCAAAATTTCTGTACGGGTGCTCAAGGATATCAAGCTTGCTGCCATCGACCGGCGTGTCAGCGCATCATCGCTTGTAGCGGTGGCAGTGACGGAATGGCTGGACCGAGACGGCGCTCGGGCTCAAAGCTCCTTTCGTGATCTCTAGCAGATGCTATCCGGTCAGAATGAACCCCCGTCATCCGTTGCCGAGCTAAACCGGCAGATCGTTGAACTCGGTCATGAGATCGCGCTCAATCCCAACAGCGCCACGGCATTCCGAAGGCGCGGTCTGCTCTTTGGCAAGATCCAAAACTTCGACAATGCTGTTGCGGATTTTGATCGGGTACTGGCGCTGAATCCAAAAGACGCCGGCGCGTATTATTTGCGTGGTCTGGCTTGGCATCGGAAGAAGGATCCAACCCGCGCAATCGCGGACTACGACAAGGCAATTGAACTGGATCCTCCGAACGAAGAATTCTATCGCGGCCACCGAGCGAAGGCCGAGCTTGATGTATCGGCCGTTCATCCAGATGGCGGCGCCGGGACCGCAACAGCAACGCCTCCACAAGGCCTGACGGGCTTTTTCAAGCGTTTGGCGCAGTATTACGCCGAATTCCTTTCGACGGATTTCAAGAAACAGCGCCTGCCGCGTCGCCAACTGCAGAATGCGGACGCACAAGGGCGGTTGGTCGGCATCCCGCTACGCAAATATCCCGGTTTCCAACAGAAGCTGTGGGAGGATCTCGCCAAACCGATCGGTCCCGGGCTGTCGCTGACCGTTGCGCGCGGTAGCTGGCGCGCCGAACTGCCGAAGGCCATCGTCGAGACGACCACGACCTACATCGCACAGGTTACTCAGAAGAACGTCGAGACAGTCGTCGACGGCCTGATGAAGAACACACTCCGTCTGGCCAAGCATAAGGGTGACGATCCCGACATTGCATTCGAACAGTTCATCGAAGAGGTCCGCGCTAGCCTCGCCCGCGGCATCATCGCTCCTCTGCTCGAAAACATGGAGGGATTCTTCGCTCGCACGGAAAACAAGCCGATCGAATCCATCCGCGAGCTTGAAGATCAGCTTTCGGCGCGGCTCGCAAGTGGCATCGAGAGCTCATCGGGTGCGGCGTTCTCAAAACTGTTGGTCGAAGGCGCGGCAGAACCGCTTGAGGGACTGCTACGCGACCATCTGGAGATCGAGCTTGTCCGAGCTGAATTGGGGGCGTTCTTCGCGACCTTCACCGCCGCCGATCTCTATGTGGATCTGTCCGATCTCGTCCGCTCCTCCCGGCTGGTGGAGAACACGGACTTCTATATGCATATCGGAGAGGTCCACCATTCCGGACACGTCTTCCCCATCTTCTATATTCCTTTTACGGCGGAGAGGACGGAGCAGGGATTCAAGATCGCTTCCGAGCCACGTCTCTACGTCAACAAACGAGCGATGGATTACGTCGCTCAGGAGATCGCAAAGGCAGAGGGTCGACCTGCCGCCGCATCGATGTTGCGGGAACGCATCTTCTATCTTACCCCCGAGCAGTCGCCGATCGGCATCGCCCAAAAGCTGTTTGACGACCTCGCCGGAAGCCTCAATCTGAGGGCCGAAATCGATTTCCGGGCGCCCCGCGACCAAAAGGTGAGCAGTTCGCAGGTTGTAGTCACAAACAGGCTGTCTTTCTCGCTATTCGATCGGTCCGACGAGTCGATGGTCAACGACTATGAGGCACTACAGTCGGGAATCGAGGCAGGCGGGGACGTCGTCGACTTTTTCAAGTCGCTGATCGACGACTTCCTTCTGAAGAATCCGGTTTCGGTGCGGGAGGACATCGACGGCGAATGGGCCGATATGCCGATGCCGCAGCGGCTGGTCTTCGACAGTCCGCTGCCGCTTGTCGAAGAGCAGCGGAAAATCCTCGCCGCAATCAGGCACCCGAAATCCCGCTTTATTGCTGTCGAAGGTCCTCCCGGCACTGGCAAATCCCACACCATAACCGCCGTTGCGTTTGATCTTATTTTGGCTGGCAAAAGCCTTCTTGTTTTGTCCGACAAGAAGGAAGCGCTCGATGTGGTGGAAGACAAGCTCAACCAAGCGCTGGCAAAGGTGCGGCCGTCCGCCGACTTCCCCAATCCGATCCTGCGCCTTGGCATGAATGCCTCCAACTACGGTCAATTGCTCAAAAAGAGCGCAATCGATCGATTGCAGGTCAATCAACGGATATCGCGTCAGAGCCGACCGCAGCGCGAAAAGGCGTTGGAAACTGATCGTGCTGAATTGAAGAAGGGGCTCGAAAAGACCGTTGAAACCTACGCGCGGATTGACGTGGCAGAGATAGCCGAACTTGAGCGCGACACCGCCGCGTTGATCGGAAAGATGCCTGACGTGGCGGCGATCCTGGCTGACGGCTCCCTATCGGAGATTGCCGAGGATTTCGGTGCCGTGTCCGAGTTTCTGCATTCGAACCGCGCACTTGGATTGATTCTCCGGTGGCAAGGCCCAAGTCCGAAACGTTTGAACGAGGTATCGCGCGTTGCGGCATCTCTGAATTCACTTCCGGCCACGGCAATGGATATTGGCCCGATCATCGCCTTTTCGCTTGATCGGCTTCGCATATTGGAAGGAGCGATCAGCGCAACGGAAGACGCGAAGAACCCGGTGTTCGGCTATCTGTTCGCCGGCAAGAAACTTCGCGAGATCGCGCGGACGCTGCGCGAAGAATGCAAGATCAAGGACTGCGAAAATCCGCAGCAGGACCTCGCCAAGCTGAAGCTGTGGCGAAACAATCTTCAAAGAATTCGTGACCATCTTGCCAGCGTTCTTCTCAACGCCGAATTCGAACTCGCCGTCGTCCTCATCGGCGGGAAAATTGTCAGTGCGGGCGGCGAACCGTTAGTACCTGTCCAAGTATTGGATGCCGCTCGGCGCCTCGATGAGGCGATGAAGCTGGCAACGCCTCTGCTGGCCGCAGCGCAGGGGAAGTTCTACCCGGATCTGCTTGAGGGCGAAGACGGACCTTTGGCGTTGCTCGGCCGACTGGGAGCGCTGAAGCTCCGCGAGGCGCGTATTCGTGACAAATTCCTTGCTGTTCCACAGGTGGACTACGTCGGCGAAAAGACCAAGATCGAAAGCCTGAACACTCAATTGCTTGCGGAGCGCATCGACGAAAGATTGATAGAGTTTAATGACCACAAGAAGAACGACGCGCTCGCGATCGGGAAGATCATCCGCGAAAAGCAGCGATTCCCCGTCGACAAGTTTGCGGACATCCAACGCGCCTTCCCATGCATCATCGCTGGGCTTCGCGACTATGCGGAATTCATCCCGCTGGAACGCGAACTTTTTGACGTTGTCATCATCGACGAAGCGTCTCAGGTGTCGATCGCTCAGGCGCTACCGGCGATCATACGGGCGAAGAAAGTGCTCGTCCTCGGCGACCGCAATCAGTTCGGAAACGTAAAGACGACCAACGCCTCTCTCGAAGTCAACGCCGCATACATGCTGGACCTGATCAAGGCGTTCGGCGAGGACTTCCCGAGTGCCGGGGAAACAGTTCGGACCAAAATTAGCCAATTCAATATCCGCAGCAGTGTGCTCGACTTCATCGAGCCGATTTCCAACTTCTCAGTCCAACTGAAGAAGCATTTCCGTTCGTACCCCGAGATGATCGGGTTTTCCTCGAAATACTTCTACGGCGACAGCCTGCAGGTGATGAAGATCAGGGGCATGCCGATTGAGGACGTGATCGAATTTGATGCCATCGAGCACGACGGGCTTGTCGATCGGCGCAACGTCAATGTCCTTGAGGCCAAACGAATTATCGAGAGGATTGCCGAGCTCCTCGAATTGGATCCGGTGCCAAGCGTTGGTGTAATTACGCCGCATACTGAGCAGCAGGCATGCATCGCGAAGCTGGCTCAGGAGCACCCGCGATGGGATGAGTTCGACGATAAGCTCCGCCTGAAAATCATGACTTTCGACACCTGTCAGGGTGAAGAGCGCGAGATCGTTTTCTATTCGCTGGTGGCAACTGCGGAGAAGGATCGGCTCGCCTACATCTTCCCGAGCAAGCTCGATCGCGACTCCGACGAGGTCGACCACAGTCTGCGCCTGCAGAGGCTCAATGTCGGTCTGTCTCGCGGTCAGGAAAAGTTGGTTTTCGTCCACTCAAAGCCGATCGACCAATATTCGTCGGCGCTTCGCGTCGCCTTGGCCCATTACCGCGGTGAGCTTGAACGGGCCAAGCTGATGCCGACGGAGGACGATCTGGACGAGGCGTCTCCGATGGAGCGCAAGGTTCTCCATTGGCTTAGCCAAGTTCCTTTGATCCGGGATCTCGACGGCGACTGCGAAATCATCGCCCAATTCGAGCTCGGAAAATATCTAAGACAGCTGGATCCGACTTATCACCACCCTGACTATTGCGTGGATTTTCTGATCCGGATCCGGGACGGCGGACAGCATCATCAGATGGTGCTCGAATACGACGGCTTCGAATTCCATTTCGAAAAGGGCGTGCCGTCGGGAATGATCAATTCATCGACGTGGCGGACCTATCTTACGGCGGAGGACGTCGAGAGGGAGAAGGTGCTGGAAAGCTTTGGCGTCCAGATGATCCGTCTCAACAGGTTCAATCTCGGCAAGGATCCGATAGCGACTATCGACAGCCTGCTGCGGGAGCGGCTGGAAGGCATGCTCCACGGTCGAAAGCCGCATGACCTCGTTGCTGAAGTTGCCGAGAAGGCCAACGAGATCGAAGAGGGGCTCAAGTCCGGCGAGTATAAGCGCTGCAAGAAGTGCGACCGCGATCTTCCGCTCGATATGTTCCGGAACAGCAGCGCCAAGAGCGGGTTCGCGCGCCAGTGCCGCGAGTGCAAAGCGACGGCGACGCCGGCATCAAGCAAGCCCAAGTTCAGACGGTATCATCGCAGATGATAATACGAGTCATTGGGACTTGGACCCATAAATGGGCGCTCTAGTACTGCCGAAGTGCATCGCCCGGTGCGGTGCAGCGAGACGATCCCATCTGGCCCGGACATTTCAAGACTTCTGCTTCTGGCACGAAACGGACGTTCTTCTCGGTTCATATTCGAGCAGACGACCGGTTACACGAACAACGAGAAACCGACAGGAATGTCATCATCCGGCCAGTCAGCGACAAGCGCGACGCTGTAGCGGGCGCGCGTCAGCGCGACATAAAATTTGGCGCGCGTCTGGGCCGCAAGCGTCTGATCGACGTTTCGTATCCATTTGAGCATGTCTTGCGTGGGTAAAATGGCGACTCGGTCAAATCCGCAACCCTTAGATTTTCCGAAATTCATGACCGGAAACTGTGGATCGACGCCAGAACTGGTGACCTTGTCGCGCAACTGCATCGGCCTATAGGTCTCGACGTAACGGCTATAGTCTCTGGGCCTAACAATGAATATGCCCGCACCATCAACCTCTTTGCCGCGACATTCTTCACATGTGCAGGCCGTGCTCGGTTTCATGTTGGGAAAGAGCTTGGAGGAGAGGCTGCAGATAGCGGCGCTGTTGCGATGGGACTTACTCAACGTGTCCTCATCAATTTCAAAATTTACATTCTTCGGAAGCTCTTCAGTCAGAAACTGAACGAGCCCTCCTTCTGCATATTTTTTGGCTCTAGCTTCGTGGTGAGTGAGGTACGTCACTTGGCGCGGATCGCCGACGAGCAGCGCTCGCGCCGAGCTTTTGAAAAACTCCATCAGGATATCGAGGTCGTATCCCGCGAGATCCTGCACCTCATCGACAAAAATATGTCGAAAGATTCGACTGATGCGATCGATGACATTGCCCTCCGACCTCTCGTTGCAGCGCTTGACCAGCTTGGAGAGTTTGTCAGAATAGATATGATGGCCGCTGTCAAAGTAATATTTCTCGAACTGGTCCTCGCCCCAGTAAAATGGGCGACCCGAATGGGTGTATACGCGCAAGCCGGAGCGGCTTGAGACAAGCAGCATCCCCTTCACGGAAAAATCGAAAAGGCAGCCCTGAAAAGGCTTGACCCCATGGGTGATCAGGAATGTGAACCATGTCATCACCACGATATTCTGCGGGATATGACCGTTGATCTCAAAAATTTTTTTCTTGATCTCAGCTTCGTTTGACTCGGTGTACGTCGTGATGAGGACGTTGTCGTCCTTCACCTTGAGAGCCTCGCGAACAAGATAAGTCGTTTTGCCTGAGCCCGCCGCAGCGATGACGACCTTGTTCGGTCCGATCATATAGCGATGGCCTTAGTAATATAGGCCGGATACTTGATTTTCGTATTCGCACCAAAAATCGCCAGTGCGCACTCGGTCTTATTGGCGCGCATATGGATGTGTAACTCATCATCAGTCTTGGGATCGACGTCGAATAGCGTTCCCAGCGTTTTGCGGTCATTCTCTTTGAGTAGCTTAGGCTCAAGCGTGTTGTAATTGAATGGTTTATCACCACGCTTCAGATTACCTACGTCAACGACCTCATCGTAGCAGATGGTGATGTGATCTATGCCCTGATAGTCAGCATACTTCTTCCGTAGAGCCTCGAGGTCTCCGTCATTGTCGGTTACAACCGCGACAGGCACCTTGAGCTCCTTTGCTAATTCAAGAAAGCGCAAGAATGAGGTGCCGACAGAAATGACGTCGACGTCGTCCTCGATCGGTAACCGGCCGTCGTGAGCATCCATATAGGCGCGCTGAACGATTAGTTCATCAGAGTCGCCCTCAACTAGGATCGCCTTTGCAGCGAGAACGAGCCGCAATGTGTCATATCCGGCAAGCTTCTTAAAAAAGTCATTCGCCTTCAGTTCGCCGATGCGGGCCACCTTTGACTGTCGCAGCAGCAGAAGATTTTTGAGACCAAGTTTGTTGGCAACAAAGCTGCTGTGGGTAGAGATAATGACTTGTTTGTCGACATTGTCCGCGCTGAGATCACGGATCAGTTGATTGAGGCGCGCGTGCGAAAGATGATTTTCAGGCTCTTCAATCAGGAGAACGGTCGCCTCGGTATTCTTCTTGGTGCTCAAGGCGAGTTTCGTCTTGATGATGCACTGCTCTCCCTTCCCGATATAGTGAAATGGAATATTGTCGATATAGGTCATTAGGCTGCTTTCCCAGGCGTTCTGGGACGACAAGTCGACCGAAATGCTCACTGACTTTCTGGTGATCTTTGCAGCGGCCGTGATTTTTGCATTAATGAGTTTAAGGTTTTCATCAGCCATAAAGGCTTCACGAAGCTTTCTGTGCGCTTGGGAGATCGATGCGCGCTCCTTTTCTTCCAAGATGTCTCTGACGATGCGCGAGATATAGACGTCGGACCCGTTTTGGAGTCGAGAGCTCGTAGAGTCGATCAGCGCCGACTTGATAGGGATGTTGCGCGCGGTGATCCCTTTTTTTCGGGCAAAAGTGGCTGTCGTCGCTGTGTAATATTCGATTGGAATCGATTTCAGCTCGCCCGCCCTCACGAGTTCTGCGTAAGCTTCGCCGCAATTTTCTTGGTCGAACTCGATCTTGTAGGCGACGCCGCTCGCCTTTCCCCCGTCCGAATGGTCGTCGCCTTCTAGGGTCAGGACTCATTGATTATAGCCAGAAGATGACGATTGCGGCGATGCAGATTGCGGACATAAACGTATGAGCGCATCGATCGTAGCGGGTATGAAGCCGTCGCCAGTCCTTGAGCCTGCCGAACATATTCTCGATTTTGTGACGCTGCCGGTAAAGCGTGCGGTCATGCTCGATCGGCGTCTTGCGATTGGATTTTGACGGGATGCACGCCGTGATGCCGCGCTCGGCGAGAGCCTTGCGGAACCAGCCGGCGTCATAGCCTTTGTCGCCGAGGAGTTCTTTGGCCTTCGGCAGGGCATCCAGCATCAAAGCCGCGCCTTTATAGTCGCTCATCTGGCCTTCGCTGAGCAGCATGATCAGTGGTCGCCCCTGACCATCGCACACCGCGTGCAGTTTCGAGTTCAAGCCACCTTTTGTGCGCCCGATGCGTCGGGGAACAGGCCCTTTTTTAAAAGGCTCGCGGCGGTGCGATGGGCTTTGAGATGGGTCGCATCGATCATCAGCCGGTGCGGCTTACCAGCCTTGCGCGCCAGCTCGGCGAAAATCTTGTTGAACACGCCAAGACGGCTCCAGCGCACGAACCGGTTATAGATGGTCTTGTGCGGACCGTAGTCACGCGGAGCATCACGCCAGCGCAGTCCATTCCGGATGACAAAAACGATTCCGCTGATAACCAGTCGATCATCTACCCTTGGAATGCCATGTGAGAGCGGAAAATATGGCTCGATCCGGCGCATCTGCGCTTCCGAAAGCAAGAACAAATCATTCATGACGGCGCCTCCTCGCGCCGCCATTGAATCAACCCATCAACTGATCCGCAAGATATTTAATGGGTCCTGAACCTAGTTCGGCGAGCTCTGGGCCTTCGCCGGAAAAGAATAGCTCAATAACAATGCCCGGGGGTGGGAGAGGCGTGGCTGTATCGAGGCTTGCAATATATTCATGCTGGACTGCCAAATTGAATAAGTAGCTGGAGAGGTCGTTACGGATGTAGCGTCCGTTGAGCATACCGGTCAGCGCTAGGTGGATCGCCTCGAGGATTGTGGATTTTCCTGACTCGTTGCTGCCGACAATGATGTTGACGCCTGCATTCAAGGGCATTTCGAAAGTGCCCTGATAACATTTGAAATTTTTGATCTTTATCTTCTTTATTTTCATAGCGCTGTTCCCCCACGCGCGCGCATAGCTCGCGGCCGACCGAGTGAAATCTCTGAGCATGTTACTCTGCGTTGGGAGTCGGTGGAACTACAGCCCGCGGTTTTCCCAAATCGTTTGAGTCGTAAACCCGGTCGTTCAAAGCAAAACGTCTGTTGCTGGCAGATTTTGTTGCAGAAGTGATTTGAAGGCATTGGCGAACAGTGATTCCGTCTTCTGACGACATTTAGCGTCGGAGACGTGCGATGATGGGACGTC
>Ga0193699_10000811_pt1 | contig 12750 bp, 10 predicted proteins | sample L3c2metaG_FD_160095 | JGI IMG/M metagenome (GOLD analysis project Ga0193699, IMG submission 160095) | Soil microbial communities from a riparian zone of the East river system, Colorado, United States - L3c2 | ecosystem: Environmental > Terrestrial > Soil > Riparian zone | place: USA: East... | reverse complement strand
TCGCCTCGAGATCTCATTCGGGATCGAGACACCTCGTATGGTCCGGTCTTCCTGCAGCGGATCCGTGCAATGGGCATTCGGGACCATCCGATCGCACCCCGATCGCCCTGGCAAAATGCTTGCGTCCGGGCATTTCACTGAATTCAAGATCGTTTTGCCGCGGGCAAGCCGAAGCTAACAGGCACAACCCATCTTGCCTACTTTGCTGCCGCTTCTCGAGATTGCTGAGGACGATATCGTCCAGCACGGCAGCGGGGATGTGCCGCCCGCTCTTGCCCGCGCCGGATCAGACGCCCTCGCGCTCCGGATCGCTGTCCGCTGCGTCTTCGGGCGCAGGTCGCTCATATCAAAAAGCCGGCCGGAGGCGGCTCCTCGAATTGAATTATTTGCCAATCAGGCCAGGCGAAGCCGATGCCCGCCCTGCTTCCGACGATGGGCCATGAGGCCAACGCCGGCGAAGCCGAGAAGCATCATTGCCCATTTGGTTTGTTCGGGTACCCAGGCAGGCGTCGGAATGATCACTTCGTCGCCAATATTTAGGCTCGCCATCAACGCATTGAAGAGGATCTGTTTGGCACCTGCCGAGACCGTATTTTCATTCAGCCCATAGGAAATATTGTTCTCGCGACGAAATTTTTCTTGGATTGCAACTTTCAGTTCGATTGTTCCATCAAGCGCCGTATACTTTGTAGCCTCGTTTCGAATAGCCCGCGCGGCAGCTTCTTTAATATGATCTGGTGTGGAAAAATCCGGCTCGCCTACGCTGAGATCGATCACATCTCGACCCTGACGTTTCATTTCGCTGGTAAGACTGCTGATCTTAAGGATTTCCGAGACATTGATGGCGCTGAGACGCTGCGATGCTCGAAAAGGGAGGTTCGATTCGGTTAGAAAGTTCATTTTCGAAAGCCCCTCAGGCCACATCAAACTTTACGCCCTGAGCCAACGGGAGGGTCTTCCCATAGTTGATGGTGTTCGTGGCCCGGCGCATGTAACTTTTCCAGGCGTCAGATCCGGATTCCCGACCACCGCCAGTCTCCTTCTCACCGCCGAAGGCGCCCCCTATCTCCGCACCGGATGGGCCAATGTTGACGTTGGCAATCCCGCAATCCGAGCCGCAAGCCGAAAGAAATATCTCCGCTTCGCGCAGGTCATTTGTGAAGATTGAGGACGACAGACCTTGCGGCACCGCGTTGTGCAGACGAAGAACATCGTCGAAATCCCGATAGCGCATCACGTATAGAATAGGGGCGAACGTTTCGCGCTCTACCGGTCCAATTTGGCTAGGCATTTCAACGAGAGCCGGGCGGACGTAGTAGGCGTCAGGAGCGACAGCTTCATTCACTCGACCGCCGCCAGTGATTTTTCCACCGGATTCCCGGGACTCCTCCAGTGCCTTTTGCATGGAGTTGAAAGCGTTGTCGTCGATTAATGGCCCGACAAGCGTATCCGTTTGGAGTGGATCGCCCACAATGACGGAGCTGTAGGCCCGCTCCAGACGAGTCAATAGCGGGTCATAGATGCTATCGTGCACAAACAACCGCCGCAGAGTGGTGCAACGTTGCCCGGCGGTGCCCATCGCAGCAAAGGCCACCGCGCGCAAAGTCAGATCGAGATCCGCGGTAGGTGCGACGATAGCTGCATTGTTTCCGCCAAGCTCCAGTATCGCTCGCGCAAAGCGTTGGGCCAGTCGTGGAGCAACGACACGACCCATGGCCGTCGACCCGGTCGCAGAAACGAGTGCGACCTTGGGATGATCGACGAGCAATTCGCCCGACTCACGGCCGCCAATAACCAGCGCGGAGAGCCCTTCGGGCACCAATCCTGTTTCGCGAACATATCGCTTGGTGGCTGCATCGAGGAGTGCATGCGCCGCCAGTGCCGAAAGTGGAGTTTTCTCCGATGGCTTCCAGACAATGCTGTTTCCGCAAATCAAGGCCAACGCGGCATTCCATGCCCATACCGCGACGGGAAAGTTGAATGCAGAAATGATTCCCACGACGCCAAGCGGATGCCATGTCTCCATCATACGATGGTCGCTCCGCTCGGTAGCGATTGTTAGGCCATAGAGTTGACGCGACAAACCGACTGCGAAGTCGCAGATGTCAATCATTTCCTGCACTTCACCCAAGCCTTCAGAGATGACTTTGCCGGTCTCGATGGACACAAGCCGCCCGAGGGCGACTTTGTGCGTGCGCAGTTCTTCGCCCAGCAAACGTATTAATTCGCCCCGTTTCGGCGCCGGCACGTTTCGCCACACATGGTAAGCTTCATGTGCCTTATCGATCGCAAGAAGCGTTCCGCCTGGGTCTGCCTCAACAACCCGACCGATGACCTCCCCCGAGATCGGCGATTTTGTATGGAGTGTCCCGTCGCAGTACATTGGTTGCTTGACGCCGATGTCGTCGAGGATTGCCCTCACCTCTTCGCTCAATGGAATATGCGATCGAGCGGTTGCTGCCGCTGGGTTTTTGTGGATCATCGCTTAAGTCCTTCGCTAATCTGGTTCGTGTGACACTTGTAAGACCGTGGTGAAATCCGCGCCTCCAACATCAATTTCACGATTGGAATGCATAATTTGCGTACCATTCGTGATGCGCGGTTGCATGAGGACCGCCTCGATAGTCGCGGCATCGGTTTGCGCATAGAGACTGATCTCATCCAAAACTGACACACCCAATCCCGCTTCGCGCGGCGGCGGCTGCTCCTAACCGAGCGCGGTCAGAATGACGCGCGCCTGTTCCGCCGCCGCGCGCGGATGAGCGGATTCGATGGTCGCGCCGGTCAGCGCATGCAGCACCTTCACCGTCTCGGCGGTAAAAACCACCGTACCGTCGGCCTCGACGCGCTCGATGCCGTCGCAGGGCAACGAGGCCTCATTCGCCGCGATCGCTTCGGCCTCGGTCCAGCCCTCCGCGAGGTCGAGCCGGATGTGGCCATCGTCGACGACGACCGGGTAGCCTCCGACCAGACCCAGCACACCGGGCAGATGGGTGCGCATCGGCTCCGGCGATACCAGGGCGCGCATGCCGTCGAGCGCCGCGGACGCGGTCACGCGATTGAAATGAAGGTCATAGGGAAACGGGAAAGGCTCGCGCAGGGCCTGGTGACCGAGCGCGGTGTGATCCGCGTCGCCGACGGTCACGCGGAGCAGATAGGGCGGCAGCTCGGTCGGCGGCGTCGGGTGGAACACGCCATATTCGAAGGCGTGCTGCGCGACCAGCCGGACCGACACGTCTGCCGGCGCGATGCCGAGCTGTCGGCCGACCGAAGCCTGGATCTTGGCGATCGGCTCCCTGACATTGCCGATGCCGCAAGTCGGGCCAAGCCCAGACCGCGCGAGGCTGGGGTTGATCACATCGGGGAAGGAGGCGGCGATCCACCGGGAGGGGATGCCGGCCTCGGCGAAACGCTCGCGGAACATAGCCATCGGCGCAAGCTGCAGGCTGACATAGCCGCCGAATGGCACGCGCGCCGCCAGGCTTTCCTTCACGCCGTCGAGCCCGCCGACCTGCCACCATGGCTTGAGACTCGGCGCACAGAAGATCACGTCCGGCCGCAGCGCACGCAAGATCTTGACGCTGGCGGGGTCGTTGAAGTCGAAGGCGAGCGCCTCGAAGCGGGGAAAATAGCCGTCGATGCCGCAGCCGATCAGCGCGTTGTTGATCCGGCCGAGCGCCTTGTCGGCCGACCGGCTACCCACCACGATGCGGTCGAACAGGCCGCTGCGACCGACCGCTTCCAAGACATTGGTGCCGAGTTCGCCGAGCGAGACGATGAGAAGCGTCTTGGACATGATCAAGCCAGGATGTCGAGGATATCGGCGACGATCGTGCCGAGCTCAGCCGAAGCATAGCCGCCCTCCTGGACGATCACCGTCGGCAGTTTCAGAGCCGCGATACGCTCCGCCATCCGTCGGAAGCCGGCGTCGCTGACCGCGTGCCGGCCGTGAGGGTCGTGGACCGAAGCGTCGGTGCCGAGCGACAGGACCAGGGCCTCCGGCGCGAAGCGGCTGACGCCGTCGAGCGCCACGCCCAACGCGTCAAGGAAGGGTCCGTCGCCCGAACCGACCGGGAATGGCACGTTCAGCGTGGCGCCCGCGCCGGCGCCGGCGCCGGTCTGATCGGAATAGCCCCAATAGAACGGGTAATAGTGGCCGGGATCGCCGTGGATCGAGGCGAAGAACACGTCGCCGCGCTCGTAGAAGATATCCTGCGTGCCGTTGCCGTGATGAACATCGACGTCGAGGACGGCGACACGCGCGAAGGTCTTGCGCAGCTGCTCGGCGGCGATGGCCGCGTTGTTCAGGTAGCAGAAGCCCATGGCCCGATCGTGGCATGCGTGGTGCCCGGGCGGGCGGCACAGCGCATAGACGGCCTCGCCGCGTTCGGCGGTCAGCCGCGCGGCGGTGACGGCGGTCTGCGCAGATTGATAGGCCGCCGACCAGGTGCCGGCGGTGATCTCGCAAGCCATGTCGCCTGTGTACCAGCCGAGCAACCCGACCGGCCCGCAGGGCCGGCGCGCCGTCGGGCCGCGCGGATGCACATTGGGCATGGCGATGGCGTCGGCGCCGGCAAAGCCGGTCCAGGTTGCGTGCGCCGTAGGCAGGAAGGCGACGAAATCGGCATCATGCGCGGCGAGGATCGGCGCCAAGCCCAAATCCTCGGGAGCCGTGACGACATGACCGCGCGCGACGACCGCGTTCAAGATGAATTCTGCCCGTTCCGGCACTTCCGGGCTGAGGACGAATTGCCCGGCCCGCACGAACCGCGTCTCCGCGTGACTTAATTGACGAGCCGACCAAACGATCTGCATGCCGCTTGCACTCCCCGGTTCGCACCCAATGCCTTGACAGCGCCGAACCGCGTGTTTCTTATAGTGGACAAGTGAGCAAAATAGAGAACAGAGGTCAAGCGCCCGCGGGACGGTCCTGATCGCTATTCCCAGTGAGGAAATTGAGAATGTTGCCAAATACGGCCTCGGGCCAGCTCTACCTGCGTGCGGTCAACGTCCTGGTCGAGGGCGTCAGCTCGGCTTCCCGTGGGCCGGCCAACTACGCGCCGTATCCGCCCTATATGCGGCGCGGCGAGGGGTCACGCCTCTTCGATGTCGACGGCAACGAATATATCGACTGGATGATGTCGTTCGGGGCCTTGCCGCTCGGCCACGCCCATCCGCGCATCGTCGAGGCCGTGCAGCGCGAAGTGGTTCACGGCACCCATTTCGCCACCGCTCTCGAGGTCGAGGTGGAGGTCGCGGAAATGCTGGTCGGGCTGCTGCCGCATGCCGACAAGATCCGCTTCGCCAACACCGGGACGGAGGCCTGCATGGCGGCCTTCCGCCTGGCGCGCGGGCTCACCGGCCGCTCGAAGATCGTCAAGTTCGAGGGCCATTATCACGGCTGGTATGACGCGGTCCTGCTCAATACCAATCCGCAACTGCCCACCACGCTCGGCCACCCGAACGACCCGATCCGCATTCCCGACAGCTCCGGCCTCACCATCGGCTCCTGGGCCGACACCATCGTCGTGCCGTGGAACGACGAGGCGGCGCTGACCCGTGTGATGGAAGCCCATGGGCGCGACGTCGCCTGCGTGGTCACCGAAGGCATCATGACCAATATGGGCGTGATCCCGCCGAAGGACGGCTATCTCCAGTTCATCCAGTCGATCTGCAAGAGCCACGGCGCGTTGTTCTATCTCGACGAGACGGTCACCGGCTTTCGCGTCGGCGCCGGCGGCTGCGCCGAGCTCTACGGACTGAAGCCCGACATCGTCACCTATGGCAAGGCGCTCGGCCAGGGCTTCCCGATCGCCGCGATCTGCGGACCCGACTGGGTCATGGACGGGCTCGAATGGGGCAAGGTGCTGCACTACGGCAGCCACAACGCGCCGCGCCTCGGACTCTATGCGACCAAGACCATGCTGGAGATCATGACCGAGGGCGGCGCGGCCGGCTTCCAGCAATTGCAGGCCTGCGGCCGCAAGATGGCCGCTGCGCTGCGCGACGTGATCAATTCGCAGAAGCGCCATCGCGCCATCGTGCAGAACGTCGGCTCAGTGTTTCAGATCTACTTCACTGACCGCGAAGCGATCACCGACTACCGGGACTTCTGCACCCATGTCGATCGCAACAAGTTCCGGCTGTTCGCCAATGCCCTGCTGCAAAGCGGCATCTACATGTCGCCGGCCAATACGCTGCACAGCCTGAGTTCGCTCGCCCATAGCGACGCCGACATCCGCGCCACCGCGGAAGCCGTCGCCAGGACGCTCGAAACGCTGTGATGCGACGCCCGCCACGCTCAATAATCAACAAAGACAAAACGGGAGAGAGACATGCCTCGGTTCACCAAGAGAGACCTCATCAAGGCGGGCATCGCCGGCGTGGCCGGTTGCGACCTTCTGCTCGGCATCAGCCCCATGTCGATGGGCGCGATCACGGCGGTCGCCCAGACGCCGAAGCGCGGCGGCGTGGTGCGTGCCGTCGTGCATCCCGAGCCCTCCAGCCTGATGCTCGGTCTTGTCCAGAACACGCCGACCCAGATGGTGTCGGGCAGCATCTACGAGAGCTTGCTGAAATACGGCCACGACCTGACGCCGCTACCCTCGCTCGCCGAGCGCTGGGAGATCTCGGCCGACGGCAAGGCCTATACGTTCCATCTCAAGAAGAACATCAAATGGCACGACGGCAAGCCATTCGGCGCCGACGACGTGGTGTTCTCGACCGACAAATTCCTGCGCGAAACCCATCCGCGCTGGCGGCCGATCGCGACCACCCACGTCGAGCGGATCGAGAAGATCGACGACAACACGGTGCGCTATCAGCTGAAGAACCCGTTCGGCCCGTTCATCCTGATGTTCGAGCTGAGCACGACGCCGATCGTCCCGCGCCACCTCTACGAAGGCACCGACTACAAGACCAATCCGGCCAACAACACGCCTGTTGGTACCGGACCGTTCAAGTTCTCGGAATGGCAGCGCGGCTCCTATATCAAGCTCGTCCGCAATCCCGACTATCACGTGCAGGGCCTGCCCTATCTCGACGAGGTCTATTGGCAGATCATTCCGGATGCCGCCGCCCGCGTGGTGGCCTATGAGACCGGCCGGGTCGACATTCTCACCGGCGGCACGGTCGAGAATTTCGACGTCGCCAAGCTCGCGAAGCTGCCTAACTCGTCGGTCACCGGCAAGGGCTGGGAGATGATCGCGCCGCTGTCCTGGCTCTGGTTCAATCACCGCCAGGACCTGATGGCCAAGAAGGCCTTCCGGCAGGCGGTCATGTACGGAATGGATCGCGAGTTCGCCAAGGACGTGATCTGGAATGGCCTCGCCCGGGTGGCGACCGGCCCGATCAACTCGAAGACGCGGTTCTATAGCGACCAGGTCACCAAATACGGGTTCGATCCGGCCAAGGCCAAGGCCCTGCTGAAGGAAGCCGGCTACAAGGGCGAGCCGGTCCGCCTGCTGGCGCTGCCCTATGGCGAAACCTGGACGCGCTGGGCCGAGGCGGTGAAGCAGAACCTCACCGATATCGGCCTGAACCTGCAACTGGTCACCACCGATGTCGCGGGCTACGGCCAGCGGCTGTCGGACTGGGATTTCGACCTGGCCTTCACCTGGCTGTCGCAATATGGCGACCCGGCGCTCGGGGTGGCGCGCAGCTACGTGTCGACCAACATCGCCAAGGGCTCGCCCTTTAACAATGTCGCGGGCTACGCCAACCCGGACATCGACAAGCTGTTCGCCGAGGCCGCGGCCGCCAATGGCGAGACGAAGCGCCAGGAGCTCTATACCAAGGCGCAGCAGGTCCTGGCCGACGAGCTGCCGGTCGTCTGGATGCTGGAACTGGAGTTCCCGACCATCTATCGCAGCAATGTCCAGAACCTGATCAAGACCGCAACCGGCATGAACGATGCGTTCCAGGATGCCTGGAAGGCCTGAAGCCTTCGTCCCGGTGGCACGGGCGGGACGCACCCCGCCCGCTCCGCCGGACATCAGCAAAAGGATCAGGCCGTGACGCTCGCCACGTTCTTACGCAAGAAGACGATCAATGCGGTTGTCATTCTGATCGCGATCGCCGCGATGAACTTCTTCCTCATTCGCCTGGCGCCCGGCGATCCCGCGCAGGTCATGGCCGGCGAGGCCGGTGCGGGCGATGCCGTCTTCCTGCAGCAGCTGCGCGAGAAATTCGGGCTCGACCGGCCGCTGATCGAGCAGTTCTGGCACTATATGAAGGGGGTCGGGACACTTGATCTCGGCTTCAGCTATCGCCAGCAGCGCCCGGTCCTGGATCTGATCGTCGAACGGCTGCCGGCGACCCTCCTGTTGACCGGCACCGCCCTGATCATCTCGCTCGCAGCCGGCGTCACGCTCGGCACGCTCGCCGCCCGACGCGTCGGCCGGCTATCGGACAGCGCCATTACGTTGGCCTCGCTGGTGTTCTACGCGATGCCGCTGTTCTGGCTCGCCCTGATCGCCCAGATCGTCTTCTCCAAGCACCTCGGATGGCTGCCGAATGTCGGCTATGAGAGCGTCGGCGCCGGCTATGCCGGATTGCGGCGCGCCCTCGATATCGGCTGGCACCTGATCATGCCGGCGACCACGCTCGGCCTGTTCTTCACCGCCGTCTATGCCAGGATGATGCGAGCCTCGATGCTCGAGGTGGCGAGCTTCGATTACGTCAAGACCGCCCATGCCAAGGGACTGGGACCCGGCGCGATCGTCCGCCACCACATGATTCCCAACGCCATCCTGCCGGTGGTGACGCTGGCGGGTCTGCAGGCAGGCCAACTGGTCGGCGGCTCGCTGCTGGTGGAAACAGTGTTCGCCTGGCCGGGCATCGGCCGGCTGCTGTTCGATGCCCTGATCCAGCGCGACTATCAGGTCCTGCTCGGCGTGTTCTTTACCTGCTCGGCCATGGTGATCCTGTTCAACATCCTGACCGACCTCCTCTATCGGTTCGTCGATCCGCGCATCGAGGTGACCTAGTGACGGCCTTCCTGCGCCGGTTCGCGGAGAACCGGGGCGCCCTCATCGGCATCGCCATTCTCCTCGTCATCGTGGCCGTGGCGGTCCTCGCGCCGCTGATCTATCCGACCTCGCCCTGGCGCATGGTCAACCGGCCGTTCATCGCCCCCTTCGCGCTGGAGCGCGCGCCGCTCGGCACCGATGCGCTCGGCCGCGACATCCTCGCCGGGCTCGTCCACGGCAGCCGTGTGTCCTTGCTGATCGGCCTGGTCTCGACGCTCGCCGCCCTGCTAGTCGGGGTGCCGGTCGGCGCCGCCGCCGGCTATTTCGGCGGCTGGGTCGACAATGCGCTGATGCGGTTGACCGAATTCTTCCAGACCATTCCGTCCTTTGCCCTGGCGATCGTCGTCGTCTCCCTCCTGCAGCCGTCGGTCGCCTCCATCGTGCTGGCGATCGCCATCGTCAGCTGGCCGCCGGTGGCGCGCATGGTGCGCGGCGAGGTGCTCAGCCTGCGCTCGCGCGAATATGTCCAGGCCGCCATCGTCACCGGACAGCCGGCCGCCAAGGTGATCCTGACCGAGGTGCTGCCCAACGTCGCGTCTCCGATCATCGTGCTCGCTTCGCTGATGACCGCGACCGCCATCCTCCTGGAAAGCTCGCTGTCGTTTCTCGGCCTCGGCGACCCGAACGTCATGAGCTGGGGCTATATGGTGGGCGCCGGCCGCACCCGCGTGCTCGAACAGTGGTGGATCAGCTTCATTCCCGGCGCCGCCATCTTCGTCACCGTGCTCGCACTCAACCTGGTCGGCGAAGGGCTGAACGACGCGCTCAATCCGACGCTCAAGAAGGGCCGGCTATGACCTCGCCGACCGCGCCTATGCCGATCCTGTGCGTCCGCGACCTGACCATTGCGCTGCCGGACGGCGCCGACCGCCGCCACGCCGTCCAAGACGTCAGTTTCGACGTTGGCGCGCGCGAAGTGCTGTGCATCGTCGGTGAATCCGGTTCCGGCAAGTCGATCACTGCCCATGCGGTGATGGGGCTCTTGCCGCGCAACCTGGTCACCCGCTCCGGCGCCATCGCACTCGCCGGACGGTCGCTGATCAGCCGCTCGGAGGAGGAGATGCGGGCCGTCCGCGGCCGCGAGATCGGCATGATCTTCCAGGAGCCGATGACCTCGCTGAACCCAGTCCGACGGATCGGCGAGCAGATCACCGAGGTGTTCAAGGCCCATGGCGCCCTGACTCCGCCGGAGCGCGCCGAAAAGGCCGTGGCGCTGCTGGCCGAAGTCGGCCTGCCGGAACCGGCGCAGATGATGCGCGCCTTTCCCCATCAATTGTCCGGCGGCCAACGGCAGCGCGTCATGATCGCCATGGCGCTGGCGCTCGAACCGCGCCTGCTGATCGCGGACGAACCGACCACCGCGCTGGACGTGACGACCCAGGGCCAGATCCTGAAGCTGATCGAACGGCTGCGGCGCGACCGCGACATGGGCGTGCTGTTCATCACCCACGATTTCGGCGTGGTCGACGACATCGCCGACCGCGTGGCGGTGATGCGCCATGGCCAAATCGTCGAAATGGGCAGCGCCGCCGAGGTTCTGCGCGCCCCGACGCATGCCTACACGAAGGCCCTGCTGGCGGCCGTCCCCTCGCTGACGCCGCCGCCCGTGGCGGCAACGCTGCCGGACGTGCCCGCGCTGACCGTCGAAAACCTGCAGAAAACCTATGTGACGAGCGTCGGGTTCTTTCGGCCACCGCGCGTCGTGGCGGCCGTCGCCGACGTCAGTTTCACGCTCCGGCGCGGCGAAACGCTCGGCATCGTCGGCGAGTCCGGTTCCGGTAAATCGACCGTCGGCAAATGCCTCGTCCGCCTGCTCGAAGCCAATGGCGGGGCGATCCGGCTCGGCGACGTCGACCTCATGCAGCTTCGCGGGAGCCGGCTCCGCCCGCTGCGCCGGCGCATCCAGATGGTCTTCCAGGACCCCTATGCCTCGCTCAATCCGCGCAAGACCATCGGCCGGATCATCGCCGACGGACCGATGGCGCATGGCGTGCCGGCGAGCGCGGCTCACGACAAGGCGCGCGAGCTGATCCAGTTGGTCGGCCTCGGCCCCGATGCGCTGAACCGCTATCCGCATGAATTCTCGGGCGGTCAGCGCCAACGGATCGGCATCGCGCGCGCCCTGGCCCTGGAGCCGGACGTGGTCGTCGCCGATGAAGCCGTGTCGGCGCTCGACGTCTCGGTGCAGGCGCAGATTCTGCTGCTGCTGCGCGACCTGAAGCAAAGGCTCGCCATGTCGCTGATCTTCATCACCCACGACCTGCGTGTCGCGGCCCAGATCTGCGACCGGATCGCGGTGATGCAGAAGGGCCGGATCGTCGAGCTCGGCGACACCGCCAAGGTCTTTGCCGATCCGCAACACGCCTATACCCGCGAGTTGCTCGCCGCCGTGCCGGGACGCCGGCAGCCATCACCCCGCGCCCTCGAAGGGGCGTGATCCAGACACCAACCCTGATAGACTGGCCGGCGCGGCCGCGGCAGTCTGATTGTGAGGTCAACGAGACAATGCCAGATGTCGATCCTCTGACACCGCATGCGACGACGGGCGGGGCGGTGCGCTCCGAGCTGAGAATCGGCGAACGCATCCGTGCGACCCGGACCGATCAGGGGCTGACCCTGGACGAGACGAGCCGGCTGAGCGGCGTCTCCAAGTCGGCGCTCTCCAAGATCGAGAATGATCGGGCGTCACCAACCTTCGAGGTGCTCGAGCGGATCGCGGCCGGCCTCGGTGTCACCCTGGTCAGCCTGTTTTCGGAACAGGCCGCCGGTCATAGCGGGCGCCTGACCTCGACGCCTGCCGGCGGCGGCCGGCGGACCGAAGACCACAATTACATTCACGAATTCCTGTGCACCGGCCTGAAGGACCGGCGCATGGTGCCGTTCGTGACCACGGTGAAGGCGCGCAGCGCGCATCAGTTCGAAAAGCCTGCCTCGCACAAGGGCGAGGAGTTCCTCTATGTGCTGTCGGGCGACGTCGCCTTCGTCAGCGGCTCCTATGACGAGATCAGGCTGACGGCGGGCGACAGCCTCTATTTCGACAGTCGCCTCAGTCACCTCTGCTACACGACCGGTGGCGCGGATGCGACGCTGCTCTGGGTCTGGTGCGAAACCGGCTGATGTGGGGCATCCGGCGCGCCGCCATGCGCTTCGCGAGACGACGCGGTGAGACGACGGCAAGGGCCTAAGGTTGCGGCCAGCAAGTCGCCGTTGGCGAGCACTCCTGCGGTCGCGAGTCGCAACGCTGCATTTCGCCGCCCGACAGTCAACGTGACGTGGCGCACAAGTTTGACTGTTACGATGAACTGAGATGGGATCAGGCGTGCGCCTAAAATGCATGTTCAAACCAGGAGAGATACGATGTGCGCGGGTGACGACAAGAACTGTCCGGAATTCGAATTGCACCACCGCAAGTTCAAGGAAACACTTGATCGGGAACGCCGGTCGTTCTTGAGATCCAGCTTCGCCGCGGCCGGGGGCGCGGCGGCGATGACCGCGGGCGGCATTTCTCTGGTGACGCCGCAGATGGCGGCTGCCGCCGAGAAGAACCAACCGGCCAAGCGGTCCTATCACCATTTGCCCGCGAATGCCGACACGGTGCATTGGGGCTATTTCAGCAAGAAGCTGAAACCGCAGGTCGAGATCGATTCTGGCGACTTCATCACCATTGAGGCATTAACCCACCATGCCAATGACGACGCCGAGCGCATGGTGAAGGGCGATC
>Ga0193699_10000810_pt1 | contig 12769 bp, 12 predicted proteins | sample L3c2metaG_FD_160095 | JGI IMG/M metagenome (GOLD analysis project Ga0193699, IMG submission 160095) | Soil microbial communities from a riparian zone of the East river system, Colorado, United States - L3c2 | ecosystem: Environmental > Terrestrial > Soil > Riparian zone | place: USA: East... | reverse complement strand
GGCCCGGACAGCAGCGGTCTGCGCGGTCGCATCGTCTCCGTCGTGGTGGCGATGGCGCTGGTCCTGATTGCGCTCGTGCTGTACGGCGCGTTCCGCAGCGCCACGTCGGAGGCGAACAGCAAGCTCCGGGCGCAAACGACCTTGCAGTTGGCCGGCGCCCGCGTCGACCTCGCCGGCCATCTGAGCCAGTCCGAGTCGCAGCTGTACCTCTCGGGGAACATCTTGCGGCCGCAGTCGCCGTCGCGGGCGCGCGTGTTCGTGACCCGCCTGGGCGCGCTGAGGCTCGTGCGGGTCGGCAATGACTACCGGCTCGAGCGGGACCTCGCCGTCGGCCGCAGCGCGGCGCCGCTCGTGCAACTGCGCCAGCAGCTTCAAGTGAGCGCCGCCCTGCTCGACAGCCTCGGTGAGCCCAAGGTCGATGCTGGGGCGCTGAGCGTGCTGTCCCGCCGTGGCGTCGTGATCGCCGGCGACCACGCGCTGCTCGGGCGCCGGCTGCCGACAAGCGGCGGCGTCACGATCGCGGGCCGGACCTACTCGATCGGGTCCTCGCCGCTCGGCACCGTCGCCTCGCTGCAGGTGCTCGTCCCGAAGGCGAAGATCGAAGCGCAGCTGACATCGACCCGCTGGAAGCTCTTCGGCGGCGGCGTGCTCGTCCTGCTTGCGCTCGGCGTTTGCCTCTACGTGCTCGGCCGTCCGCTCTGGCGCTCGCTCGGGGAGCTGGTCAAGGCCACCGACGACACCCCGACCGACGAGCAGACCGGGCTCATCCCGCCGCGCGTGTTCCGCATTGCGCTCGCGGTCGAGCTCGAGCGCTCAAAGCGCGACGAGAAGCCGCTCTCGCTCGTGGTGGTCGACGTGGACGACTTCGAGCAAATCGACGACAACCTCGGCCGTCTCGCCGGCCAGTCGGCGCTGCGTTCGCTGGCGGGCGTGGTCAGCGTCGCGCTGCGTGCGGACGGCCTCGCGGCGCGCACCGGTCGCGACGAGTTCACGCTGCTGTTGCCGGATACCGATCTCGCCGGGGCCGCCGACGTGGCCGAGCGGGTGCGCACTGCGCTGGAAGGAGCCGAGATCCGCTACGGCCACGCCATCTTTCGCCGGACTGCTTCCCTCGGTGTCGCGACGAGCGGCGCGGCGACGGCGCCAGAACAGCTGGTGCAGGCAGCAGAGGACGCGCTCCACCGGGCGAAGACCGCAGGCAAGAATCGGGTCGAGCTGGGCGTGCCCGGGCCGTCGAACGTCCCCGCTCTTGCGGACGTCTGAGCGTCCGTGACGCCGCCGTCCCGCCGAGACTCGGCGGGACGGCAAGACGCTGACGCTGGTGAGTGCGGGCCGCGCTACGCGGCGCGCCGACTACTTGCGGGCCCGAGCCGTGCGCTTCTTGGCCGTCTTCGACTTGGTCGCCGCTTTCTTGGCCGTCTTCGACTTCGCCGTCGTCTTCTTGGCGGTCGTCTTCTTGGCCGTCTTCGACTTCGTCGCCGTTTTCTTGGCCGTTGTCTTCTTGGCCGTCTTCGACTTCGGCGTTGCGGTCTTGGCCGTCGGCGCAGCGGCACTGCCGCTAGCCGGTGCGGCGCTCGTGCACGCCTGATTTCCCGAGGCCCCGCCAGGACCGAGGGGGCCGTTCGGGCCGAGTGGGCCGTCGGGGCCGAACGAGCCGGGGTTGACCTTCGGCCCGACGCAGCCCTTGCCACCCAGGGGGCCGTTCGCGCCGAGCGGCCCGTCGGGGCCGAGGGGGCCTGACCCCTGCAGGATGCTGATCACGGTGACGGGCGGCGGCGTGGCACCCGCAGTGCTGTTTGCGGCACTTGCGCCCGCCGGGGCGCCGACCGAGAGCGCACCGGCGACTGCCAGAACCGCGCTGAGTTTGATCGGGGACATGTTTTTGGAACCTCCTTGTATCGAGCTCATGTCTTTCAAGGCTCGCAGCGCCCGGCGCGCCGGTCGTCGGGCGTGAGGGGGCTCTTTCGCCTACCCCGCGGGCGGGCTAATCCGTCCCGCGGGCGGTGAAGAGCTGCTCAGCCTGTCCCGCCGAAGGTGACGGGCGTCCTCCGCTCGGGTGCTCGACCGGTTGGGTGAGGCGGAACGCGAAGGCCGCGGCGGCGCCTCCCGCGAAGTTCGCGAGGAGGTAGATCCAGATGTGGCTCCAGGGGAACAGGCCCGCCACCGTTCCGCCGATGGCGACCGCGGGGTTGAACGCGCCTCCCGAGACCGACCCGACCGCAAAGGCGCCGGTGGCCACCGTGAAGCCGATCGCGAGGCCGTAGTACGAGTTGCCCTCCGTGTCATCCGCTGTCGCGACGTTCAGCACCACGTAGGCCAGGGCGAACGTGAACAGGAATTCGACGATGAGCATCTTGCTGTCGCCGGCCACCTTCGCGTGCGCGGCCGGGTTGTAGTCGAGGGCAATCACCACGCCGGCGGCCGCGATCGCCCCCACTGCCTGCGTGACGATGTAGGCGCCGTACTCGAGCGTCGTCAACTTCCCGCGGATGAACACCGCAGTGCTGACGGCGGGGTTGTAGTGCCCACCCGACACATGACCCCCGGCGAAGACCATGACCATCAGCATGGCGCCGATCGCCAGCGGTGCGAGGGTGCCCGCTGTCGCGACCGCCATGCCGACCGTGAACATCAAGAAGAACGCTCCGATGAACTCGACGCCAAGTTTGCGTTCGATGCCCGACACCACCCACTCCTTGCCTCGTCTGGTTTGGCCGACCGGAACGGGTCTCGATCGGCGGTAGCCGTACGCCACCGTCCCCCCATGGTGGGGTCAGCCGGTTGCAGGGACAGCTGAACTTCGGGACCGTCTGAGCCCGGCGGAAGGTTCTCCAAGGCCCCGGCGCTCGCTTCCCAGCGCGGCCTGTCGAGCGTCACGGCCCGCCGGGGCCGACGCCAAGGGGAAGCGAAACCTGTACGTCGGGACAGCGGCCGACGCGGGCCCGAGCGGACAACGTCCACCCAACTGAACGCGCGGCCCGGAACGCGGGCTGGCGACTGACAACGGAAGGAGAGCAGTGAAGCTTCGGATCTGTTTGATTGCGATCGCGTGCGCTGCCGCGACCGCCGCGCTCGGTGTGAGCTCGGCTTCGGCGGCGACAATCAAGTCGTACTGCATCGACGGTACGACGGCCACGGTGTCGAGTGACGATCCACTCGGCCTGCTGAACCAGTTCCAGCTGGACACGTATGCCTCGCTCGGCGGTGCGTACACCCTCAACCTCGGCACCGGTGCCGATGTGCCGCTGGTGGACGCACTTGGCACCTTGGGCTACATCGTCAGCCCGTTCGCGATTCCTGGCGGTGTCTTCCATCCGGTCGTGAGCGGTGACTGCGTGGCCGGTCCGGCGACGCCGCCGCCGGACATCACGGCGACGGGAGCCGCTTCGGTTCCGCTGGCAGCGGGTGGCCTCTGCTACTCGAAGTACCAGGTGGACCCGGGCGTCTGGGACGCCACGCAGGCGAAGGAGCTGCTCGCCGAGGGCTACTGGAAGCCCGTTGCAGTTGCCGGCATCCAGTCGGCGACGACGATCGGCCCCTTCAGCCTCGTCTGCAACTCCGGCAAGCAGGCCGCGTCGGCTCCGACCGTTGGGCTCGACACCAGCGGCACCATCTACACCCAGCCGGACCGGCTGGACTTCCTCGACACGTACGACTTCGTCGGCTAGCCGACGTCGGCGTACAGCCTGTTCCCGAGTCGAGGCGCCGTTCACCCGGCGCCTCGACTTCGAGGCTCGTAGCCCAGCAGCCGCCGGGCGGGAATCAGGTGCGGACGATCTCCGCGATCTCGGCCAGGGTCACTGGGAGGCGTGAGCCGTCGCCGCGCTCGACGACGATCCGTGGCTCGTCGAAGCCGAGCGAGACGACCTTGACGACGATGCGTCGGCCACCCTCGACGATTCGGACGACCATCCCGGCAGTCAGGAAGGACGCCGACGTCAAGGAGTGCCGAGAGTGGGGGAGGCGGCGAACGGGCGCACAGCCGACCTTGCGCTCCGCTCCTTAGAGTCGGCTCGGCCGCTCCGCGAAGCATCGAGTTGCTCGTGACTCCTCAGCATCGCCATGATCATCGCGACCCGGGTGCCAGTCGGCCACACGGGGGGCGTCCATCTCGTCTGCCCGCCTCCCGCACACCGCGCGTACCCGCTGGCGGGAACCCAAGGAACGCGATCAACACCGATCCGTAGGAACGCGATCAACACCGATCCGTCGCGCATCCGCGCCGTCTCCTCCACGCTCGGCCTCGGGCACGAGCCCCGCCCGCCGCTCCCACGCGGTGAGCCCCTTCGGAACGCCGACTCGGCTCAGCCTCGTGACCCGTTCAGGCCGTTGCGAACGACGATCGCTTGACCCTGTCCGCCGCCGACGCAGAGTGCCGCGACGCCGCGCGTCGCGTGCGTCCGCTTCAGCTCGTGAAGCAGGGTCACGAGGATCCGTCCCCCGCTGGCGCCGATCGGATGACCGAGCGCGATTGCGCCGCCGTGCGGGTTGACGCGGCTCGGGTCGACGCCCAGTTCCTTCTGCACCGCCAACGCCTGAGCTGCGAACGCCTCGTTCAGTTCGAAGACGTCGACGTCGGCGAGTTGCAGACCGGCGCGCTCGAGCGCCCGGCGAACCGCGGGGACCGGGCCGATGCCCATGATGCTCGGCTCGACGCCGACCGACGCGTGGCCCTCGACGACCGCGAGCGGTTCCAGGCCGAGCTCTGCGGCCTTGCGTGCCGACATCAGCACGAGCGCCGCGGCGCCGTCGTTCAGACCGGACGCGTTGCCTGCCGTGACGGTTCCGCCGTCTCGGCGAAAGGCGGGGCGGAGGCGGCCCAGCTTCTCGACCGTCGTCGCAGGGCGGGGATGCTCGTCGGTCGTCACGAGGGTCGGCCCTTCCTTCGAAGGCACTTCGATCGCAACGATTTCGGCGTCGAATACGCCGTCGTCGAGAGCGCGTCCGGCCTTCTGCTGGCTCGCGGCCGCGAACGCGTCCTGCTCATTGCGGCTGATCCCGAACTGGTCGGCGACGTTTTCGGCCGTGATGCCCATGTGGACGTCGCCGAAGACGTCCCAAAGACCGTCGCGAATCATCGAGTCGACAAACGTGGTGTCTCCCATCCGCGCGCCGAAGCGGGTTGCCGGGCTCAGGTAGGGGGCGCGTGACATGTTCTCCATCCCGCCGGCGACGACGATCTCGGCGTCCCCCGCTCGGATCATCTGCGAGGCGAGCGTGACCGCCTTCAGGCCCGACCCGCAGACCATGTTCACGGTGGTCGCAGGTGCTTCCTTCGGGATTCCCGCGAGCATCGCCGCCTGGCGCGCGGGGTTCTGTCCGAGGCCCGCCGTGAGGACGCAGCCAAGCACGACTTCGTCGATCTCATCGGGGGCGACCTGCGCGCGCAGGCGCGCTGCATTGATCGCCTGCGCGCCGAGCTCGGTCGCGGGAACGTCTTTGAACTGGCCGCCGAAACTGCCGACCGGCGTCCGGACTGCACTTACGATAACGGCGTCTTCCATCGCGAAAAGCTCCCTTGTGTGGCGGGCCAAAGATCGTCTCGACGCTATCCCCGGCTTGCCGACGGGGGACCTGATCCGACGGCACGGGCGAACCGTCCCGGCGGGCAGCCCCGCGTGGGCCGTGGGGTAGCGAAGGTCGAGCCGGGCGCGTGAACTCTCGCGATGCCCGATCGGCGCGCTCCGCCGCAGACGCGACGCGGCGGAGCGCTCCACCCGACTCGGGCAGGGAGGAGACGTGCACCGCGACACCGTCGATTCGACCGCTTCGCCGCGACGTTCAGCGTTCTCCTGCGTGGTGACCGGCCTCACCTTCGCGTTCGCCGTCGCCCTCATCGTCTCGAGTTGGGCGAGCGCCGGCACCCTGCCGACGCTCAAGCCGGTGGCGTACAACGCGCTCAAGTCGGTCGCCGGTTCGTACCGGTTCGGGGTCGACTGCACCTATGACCCGCAGAGCACCGCAGCGGAGGGCCTCGCGCTTCCGCCATACCACGGCGAGCGGGCGCAGGTCTTCGTTCGCCCGTGGATCTGCGCCGCGGCGAACCGTGCCGCGTCGGGCCGGTGGGACGCATCGAACGGGACGCAGGCGATGGCGCTCCTCGTTCTCGTGCATGAATCGGTACACGTGTCGCCGTTTCCCGGCGCGCGGGTGGAGCACCTGACGGAGTGCCGGGCGCTGACGCTGCTGCCCTCGCTGCTAACGGCGCTTAACGCTCCGGCGCGGGTCGTGCCCGCGTTCGAGGCCTGGGCGTCGCAGGCGCACGCGCGGTTGTTGGCATCGGACCCGCTGGTGTACGGCCCGGCGTGCTCACCCCTGGACGGCGTCTACTCCTAGCGCGGTAAGGCGTACCGAAACCTGCGGTATCGAAAAGAGTCGTCGCTCGGGCGATGTCCGGGCCGATCGCCGCAGCGACCATGCAAGCGATGAAAAAGACAACGTTGTTCGGCAGGGCGTACTGAAAAAATGGTGCTCCGATTTCGAGTTGCCCGGCGATAGCCCTGGTCGCCGAGGCGCAAGGAGGTTCTACTGATGTTCTCAATCAAGCACAAGACGGTCCTGCTCGCCGTGGTCGGAGCGGTCGCCCTCGGCGTCCCGGCGGTCTCGAGCGCTGCGATTGTCCTTCCCGGCTTCACACTGCCGGCGTTCGGCGCGGCGCAGAACGGGCCGGCACCGACCCCCGTCACGAGCATCGTGAGCGGGAACACGGGCGTCCTCGGCCCCGACGGGCCGCTCGGCGCGAGTGGCCCGCTCCTGGGTGGCGGCTGTGTGTCGCCGAACGTCAACCCGAACTCGCTCGGGCCTGACGGTCCGCTCGGCCCCGGCGGCCCGCTCGGTCCCGGTGGGTTTGCGGCCAACTTCGCCTGCGGGATGAACGGCTTCGGGCTCTTCAACTTCGGGAGCCTGTTCGGCTTCTGACGGAGATCGATCCGGCAGGCGCGCGGCGGCATCGTCCGCCGCGCGCCTGCGTACTTCGGAGTACCCCGCTACCTCCCTGAAGGCAGCCCAAAGAGCCGTCCGGGGGCCGATGACCGGCGCGCTGCTCCACCGCACCATCCAGGGGTGGCCCTGAGCGACCCGTACCACGTCTACCTCGAGGTACCCGTTGCCGGAGGGACGCTGCGCGTCGCGCGGGCCGGCTTGCCGCCCGAGGAGGCCGACCGAGTCGTCCTGGCGGTGCACGGCATCACGTCGTCGCTGATGGCCTGGCGAACCCTGGCCCGTGATCTGACCGGGCGCCTGGATGTCTGCCTGCTCGCACCCGACCTGCGTGGCCGGGGCGGGAGTGCTCGTCTCCCGGGCCCGTACGGATTCGCCGCGCACACGGCCGACCTCCTGGCGGTACTCGACCACGCGTGCGTCGAGCGGGCGGTGCTGGTGGGGCATTCGATGGGGGCCTACGCCATCGCTCGCTTTGCGGCGGATCACCCGGAGCGCGCCGCAGCAGTGGTGCTCGTCGACGGGGGCATGCCGTATGCCGACGCGCCCGACGGCGATCCCGACGCCGTCGTCGAGCAGGTCGCTGCGCCTCTGACCGAGCGCTTGCACAAGACGTTCGCGTCCGTCGACGAATACGCGGACTACTGGGCTGTGCACCCGGCGTTCAGGTACGCGTGGGACGACGACGTGGAGGCATACGCACGCTACGACGTGGACGGGGAGCTCGGTTCGATGCGCTCCGTCGTCTCCGAGCCCGGCGTTCGGATCGACCTGCGCGAGTTCCTGTTCGACGAGGCGACCCGGATGGCCCTCGACCGGGTCCGCGCGCCGATCCACGTCGTCCGCGCCGCCCGCGGGCTGTTCGACGAGCCCGACAAGCCGTTGATCGCGGCCGACTTCCTGAGCGACTTCGCAGCCAAGCGCCTCGACGCATCCGTCGAATGCGTCCCGAAAGCCAACCACTACACCATCGTCCTCGGAACGGGTGACGGCCCGCTCGTCGTTGCGGGCGCGATCGAGCGAGCCCTGCATCAAACGGGATCGGAGGTGGACTGCAATGCGGCAATTGAGCGATCCGTATGAGGCGCGCTGCGACGTGCCGGTCGCCGGCGGCACACTCCACGTCGCCCTGGCGGGCACAGCACCCGACGAAGCGGACGCCGTCGTGCTGGCCGTCCACGGTCTGACCTCGTCGCTGATGGTCTGGCGGACCGTCGCGCGTGAGCTCTCGCGTCGCACGCGCGTCTGCTTGATCGCTCCGGACCTCCGCGGGCGAGGGCGCAGCGCCGCGCTCGCCGCGCCGTTCGGCTTCGACCAGCACATCGCCGACCTCACCGACGTCCTCGACTACTTCTCGGTTCGGCGCGCGGTGGTCGCCGGCCATTCGATGGGTGCTTACCTCGCTGCGTACCTCGCGGCCTGGCAGCCGGACCGGGTGGCGGCGGTCGTGCTCGCAGACTCCGGGTTGCCGTTCCGGCATGTGCCGAAGGGCGATCCCGCAGAGGTAATCGAGCGCGCGTTCGGCGCCGCGATCGGGCGGCTGCGGATGACGTTCGACTCGGTGGACGAATACGTCGCCCGGTGGCGCGCTCATCCGGCGTTCTCGGCCGCGTTTCAGCCGGGCTTCGTACGACCGTGGGACGACGACCTCGAGGCCTACGCGCGCTACGAGGTCACCGGTGAGCCGGGCGCGATTCGCTGCGTTGTCTCCGAGGAAGCCGTGTTCGCCGACAGCGGGGAGATGCTGTCCGTCGAGAGCACGCGGACGGCGCTTGACCGCGTGCGTGCGCCGATCGTCCTGCTGCGCGCTTCCCGCGGCGTGAATGGGTACGACCTTCCACTGATCGCCCGTCATCAGCTCCTCCGGTTGGCCGCCACGCATCCGGATGCGTACGTCCAGGACGTCTGGGGCGTGAACCACTACACGCTCGTTCTCGGGCCGACTCTCGGATCACGACGCGTCGCGACGGCGCTGGCGCGCGCGTCGCGCCTGGCCGCGACGCCCGTTTGGGCCTAAGTCACGAGCCGGTGAGCGCAGCGTGCTTCAAGCTGAGAACGAGAACCAGCAGGTCGTTCACGTCGTGAACGTCACGGCCCGTGAGCTGCTTGATGCGGTGGAGACGGTACGCGACGGTATTCGCATGAGCGTGGAGGGCGGCAGCGCTCTTCGAGACATTGAAGCCGGCATCGACGTAGGCTCGAAGCGTTCCGATGAGATCGGTATTCCGTGCGAAGTCGTACTCGACGAGAGGCCGGAGCGTTTCGCTCAAGGCGCTCTCGATCGCAGAGCTTGAGCGCACGATGTGGTCGATCAGTACCTCGTCGAACGTGAGCGCTTGCCCGCTGTCGCCGGTCGCCTCCGCAAGACGCTCGGCTGCTCTCGCCTCTGCGTAACCGGGCGCGATCGCCCTGGGGCCTGCATGCCAGCCGCTGATGCCGATGTCGATACCGGGCGCGACCAGTGCCTCGGACAGATCCGCGCACTCACGCCTTACGAGCTCGACTCCCTCGCGGGTTCCGACCGGGTACGCCACCACGACCTCGCTCTCCCGGACGCCGACGAGGAGCGCGCCTTCGGCGGGCCGCAAGTGCGCGCGCGCGCCTTCGACGATCCTTCGGAGAGCCGCGTAGCCGTCGGCGGGCAGATCCACGACATCGGGCGCTTTTGCGTGCGCGTCGCGCATGACCACGACCACGTACGCGTCCTCGAGTCGGACGTTCAGCGACTGGGCGCGGCGCCGGATCTGCTCGGGGTCGCCCCTGCCGGAAACGAGCGGCTCCAGGAGGTCGCGGCGCAACAGCCCCAGATCGCTGAGGGGATTCTGCAGCTCGTCGAGGTACGCCTGAATGCCGGCGGTGGTCGCCGCGTCGATGTGGCGGAGGAGTCGTGCCGCCGCTTCGAGCGCCGCAGCGCTGTCCGCCGGGTTGTCGGCCCGGACGGCATCGAGAACGGCGGCCCACGCCGTCCGGCCGAAGATGCGCCACCCACGGTCGAGCGCCTCCAGCGGGACCTCGTGCGCGCGTCGCGCGCAGGCGGCCCTGATCCGCTCGATCTCGGCGTCCGAGATCCCGTTCCCCGTCTCGAGGTCGTCGAGCAGTGAGTCGATGTTGGCCAACGCGAACGTGTAGACGTCCGACTGTTGCTCATCGTCGACGAATCGGTAGTCGACGACCTCGTCGCGAAGGCGTTCGACGAACTGCCACGCGAGTGCCTCTTTGCGGTCTCTGATCCGCGCGGCGACTCCCACGAGCGCCGCGTTCGGCGCAGGCCGTTGCGACTGCTTCACGCCGTGGCTGAGGTGCTGCGCTCGATGGGTCCGCAGGCGCGGATCGACATGCACCTGCAGATCGGCATGCGCCTATTGTCGTCTCAGCGCGACGCGTTCCGCGTCGGGCGGCCGGCGGCTGTCGGGCTACCGCGCGCACCGGACCACCGAGCCCGCCCTACGCCTTGGGCGGTACGCGAAGGCGGGCCTGACGGGCGATGCCGCGCGGGCGCGCGGTCACCAAGATTGGCACGTGCGCGCAGCACTCGTCACGGGAGCGGCCGGCGGCATCGGCCGCGCCGTCGCCGAGCGGCTCACGGCGGAGGGCGTCGCCGTGCTGGCGGTCGACCTGGCGGCCGACCCGACGGCGCCGGGCGAGCCCTTCGTCGCAGATCTCACGACACGCGAGGGCAATCGCGCCAGCGTGGACGCGGCGATCGAGCGCTTCGGCCGGCTCGACGTGATCGTCGCGAACGCGGGATTCCAGCACGTCGCGCCGGTCGCGGACTTTCCCGAGGACCGCTGGGACGCTTTGCTCGCGCTGATGCTGACAAGCCCGTTTCTGCTCGCCAAGTACGCGTGGGAGCACCTCCGCGCGAGCGGCGCAGGGCGGTTCGTCGCCGTCGCGTCTGCCCACGGGGTCGTCGCCTCGCCGTACAAGTCGGGCTACGTGGCTGCGAAACACGGGGTGCTCGGCCTCGTCAAGACACTCGCGCTCGAGGGCGCTGCCGACGGGATCGCCGCGAGCGCCGTCTGCCCCGGCTACGTCCGTACCCCGCTCGTCGAGCGGCAGATCGCGGCGCAGGCGCAGGCGAGCGGGATCACGGAGGACCGCGTGCTCGACGAAGTCATCCTCGCACCGCACGCGATCAAGCGGCTGATCGAGCCGGCCGAGGTCGCCGACGTGATCGCGTTCCTGGCCGGCCCCGCCGGCGCCACCATCACCGGTGTACCGGTGCTGATGGACGCCGGCTGGACGGCGCACTAGTTGTTCTCAGCTGGGTCGTAGCTCAGGCCAAGCCATGGCTACGCCGCCGCACTCGCCACGTTGCCGTACCCGAGCCCGGACGCGACGCGGCTGCCGAGCTCGGCGTCCACGTTCGTCCAGTAGGTGATCACCCGCGCCTGAATCTCGGGGGAGACGCCGGCACTCGCGTGCGCGACGATGTTCGAGGCGAGATGCTCGCGGTCGGTCGGCGTCATGACATCGCGGACCATCGTCCCCGGCTGGCCGAAGTCGTCGTCCTCGGCGTGCAGCTCGTAGGCATAGCGGCCGATCTCCGCCGCCTCGACCCACCACGTCGGCAGCTCCTTGCTCGCGTCGGCCTGCGGACCGCCGTAGGAGTTCGGCGCGTAGACGGGCGCGTCGCCTGAGTGGCGAAACGCCATCGGGCCATCCTTCGTGTACGTATGCACCGGCGACTTGGCGGAGTTGATCGGCAGCTGCTCGTAGTTCGCGCCGATGCGGTGCAGGTGCGTGTCGTGATACGAGAAGACGCGCCCCATCAGCATCTTGTCGGGGCTCAGTCCGATCCCCGGCACGAGGTTGCCCGGCGAGAAGGCGGCCTGCTCGACCTCGGCGAAGTGGTTCGCGGGGTTCTCGTTCAGCACCATGCGCCCGATCGTGATCGGCGGATAGTCCCCGTGCGGCCAGACCTTCGTCAGGTCGAACGGGTTGAAGCGATAGTCCGCCGCGTCCTCGAACGGCATGATCTGCATCTCGAGGCGCCATTCCGGGGCGTCGCCGCCGGCGATCGCGTCCCACAGGTCACGCCGGTGGAAGTCCGGGTCCTCGACGACCATCGCGGCGGCCTCGGCGTCGGTGAAGTTCTCGATTCCCTGGACGGTCTTGAAGTGGTACTTGACCCAGAAGCGCTCGCCGTTCGCGTTCATCCACGAATAGGTGTGGCTCGAGAAGCCATGCATGTTGCGCAGGGTGCGCGGCGTCCCGCGGTCGGAGAAGAGCGTCGTGACCTGATGGGCACTCTCGGGCTTCAGCGTCCAGAAGTCCCACTGCATATCGTTCGAGCGGATGCCGGTATCGGGCATGCGCTTCTGCGAGTGGATGAAGTCCAGGAACTTCGACGCGTCGCGGATGAAGAACACGGGCGTGTTGTTGCCGACGAGGTCGTAGTTGCCCTCCTCGGTGTAGAACTTGAGCGCGAAGCCGCGCGGGTCGCGAACGGTGTCTGCGCTTCCGAGCTCGCCGGCGACGGTCGAGAAACGCGCGAACATCGGCGTCTTCTTTCCGACCTCCGAGAGGAAGCTCGCGGACGTCCACTGCGTGACGTCCTCGGTCACCTCGAAGAACCCGTGCGCGCCGGTGCCCTTCGCGTGGACGACCCGCTCCGGCGTACGTTCGCGGTTGAAGTGCTGCATCTTCTGGACGACGTAGGTGTCCTGCAGCAGCGTCGGGCCGTTCGGGCCGATCGTGAGCGAGTTGTCGTCGCTCGCTGCGGGGATCCCGGCGTTCGTGGTCGTCGTGGGCGGGTGCTTGGCGTCGCTCATGCAAGACCTCTCTCGTTCGGTTGGCTGAATCTGGGTTTTCGGTTCACACAGATCGT
>Ga0193699_10000808_pt1 | contig 12796 bp, 10 predicted proteins | sample L3c2metaG_FD_160095 | JGI IMG/M metagenome (GOLD analysis project Ga0193699, IMG submission 160095) | Soil microbial communities from a riparian zone of the East river system, Colorado, United States - L3c2 | ecosystem: Environmental > Terrestrial > Soil > Riparian zone | place: USA: East... | reverse complement strand
CGCACACCGCCGCGCCGCGCCGCCGCAGCTCGCGCATGTCGACGTCCATCAGGCGGGCAAGCATGTCCTCGGTGACGCCGGGCAGGGATGCGACGCGGACGCCCGCTTTGCTCGCCGCTCGCCGGGCGAAGCAGTGCGAGAGCGACTGCATCGTCGGCGCGATCAGCACGTCGGTGGCGATCATCGCCGCGGCGACCGGCGCGGGCGGCTCGGCGGCGTGGGAGTCGCGCTCGGCGATCACCGCCATCGTCGCCTCCGCGCCGTCTCCCTGCGCCTGGATCCGGATCAGGGTGGCGAGCTCCTCGGTCACCGGGTTGCAGACGATGAGGACGTCTTCGCCCGGCTCGACCCCGAGGCAGTCCCGCAGGACCGTCCGCACCGCCCTGTCCAGCTCCTCCGTCACGTATGCCGGAGGAGGGACTCGAACCCCCGACACGCGGATTATGATTCCGCTGCTCTAACCAGCTGAGCTACTCCGGCCGGGCGACGATGGTACCGATGGGGCCTGGGCGGCCGCCGGGTCAGGTCAGCGCCGCGCCGACCCCGTGCTCGCGGAAGTGAGCGAGCATCTCGCCCATCGACTCGACCTCGCAGGTGACCATCTCGGGCCAGGGCTTGTCGGGGTGCTCGTCGAGGGTCTTGTAGCCGTTGCCGCTGATCACGGCGACGACCGTGTCGTCGGGGTCCAGCTTGCCTTCGGCCGCGAGCTTCATCGTCGCCGCGATCGTCGTGCCGCCCGCCGGCTCGGTGAGGAGCCCCTCGGTGGCGCCGAGCAGGTCGATCGCCTCGAAGATCTCGCCGTCGGAGGCGGTCGCCGCCGAGCCGCCGCGCAACATCACCGCGTCGACGACGAGCGCGCCGTCGCCGGGGGCGCCGATCGCCAGCGAGTGGGCGGCGGTATGGGGCGCCTGCGGCTCGATCTCGCCGCTGCCGTCGAGGATCGCGCCGGCGATCGGCCCGCAGCCCTCGGGCTGGGCGACGCTTATCTTGGTCTCCGCGGTCTCCGCCAGGCCCACCTTCTCGAGCTCCGCGAGCCCCTTGTGGACGCGGGAGGAGAGCGTTCCGCCGGCGGCCGGGATGACGAAGTGGTCCGGCGAACGCCAGCCGAGCTGCTCGACTACCTCGTAGGCGACCGTCTTGGCGCCCTCGGCGTAGAACGGACGCAGGGTGATGTTGGCGAACTGCATGCCGCTGACCAGGGCCAGCTCACGGCAGGCGCGATTGGCTTCGTCGTAGTTGCCGTCCAGCTGGATCACGGCGGCGCCGAGCGCCCGGCAGGCCCGCGCCTTGCCCCGCTCCAGGTTGCTCGGGTAGAAGACGTAGGCGGTGACGCCCGCCTTGGAGGCGAGCGAAGCCACGGCGGTGCCGACGTTGCCGGTCGAGACGCAGCCGATCTCGCCCTTGCCCAGCTCCAGCAGCCTGGCGATCGCCATCGAGACGACGCGGTCCTTGTAGGAGAGGCTGGGGCGTGCGGTGCTGTCGTCCTTCAGGTAGAGCTTGGGCAGGCCCAGCTCCGCGCCGAGCCGATCGGCGTGGATCAGCGGCGTGCGGCCACTGTTCATCCCGACCCGCGCCTTGGCCCGGGCGTCGACGATCGGCAACAGCTCCTCGAAGCGCCAGATGTTGAGCGGGCGCTCCGCCGTCGGCAGCTCGCCGAGGCGGGCCCTCGCCAGCTCGTAGTCGTAGTCGATGTCGAGCCCCTGCCCGCAGCCGAGGCACTTGAAGGTCGTGTCGAGGAGAGGGAGGCGCCGACCGCAGTCGCGGCAGACGAGTTCCGTCGCGCACGAGCGAGTCGGCTCGGCGAGGGTCATTGCGGCGGTATAACAGATGCAGGGTTAGCGATCAAGTTTTCCTGCGCATAGTTCGCGGTTGACCGATCCAAGCAGTGTAGAGCCAAAAGGCCAACGCGGAAACCGAGGGCCCGGCCGACGAAAACGCGGGTTCCGACGGCCGGGCCCTGCATCGGTCGCCGCCTCTCGGCGGGCGACCGGGGCTACGGCTTGCGTCGGGGGTCCAGTCAGCGCCCCGGCGCGGTCTCACTTGGCGACCGTGACCAGGTGAAAGGGTGAAGCGACCGGGTCTCGCCGCGGGCGTGAGGTGGGGCAGCGCCAGCGACGACTTCGCCTCCTGAGTACACCCGGAAACACCACTTTCGATTGCCGGTCAGGTCAGCATCGTAGATATAACAGAAACGTCCCCGAGCAGTCAAGTCTTTTTATTCAATGTTGGGACGGACGTTCTACTCTCGCGGAGGCTGCCAGTTGGGGCGCAGGTAGGCCGCCCTGAAGCCGGCTCGCACGATGTTCCTGTAACTGGTCGCGGGCGAGTCGGGAGTGCGCTCGCCCGCTTCGACGAAAAGGGTGTGACATCCGGCCTCGACCGCGTCGAGGATGCGACGGCGCAGCAGCGCGGTCTGACAGCCGCGCCCCCTCGCCGACTCGAGCGTGGCGGCCACGCCGAGCTCGGCGATCCCTTCGTGCATCAGCATCGCCCCGCATGCCTGACCGACGCCGTCGACTACTGCGACGTAGCAGCGCCACCCCTCCCGGCCGGGAAGATCGAAGAAGAAGGTTCCGGCCCACGGCGGCAGGCCGAGGCCCTGGGCGGCGATGGTCGCCATTCCTTCGCCCTCGTCCCGCTCGACTTCGTAGACCTCCACGCCGGGCGGTTGAGGCAGCTCGGGCGGGGTCGCGCCGCGCACGAACTTGATCCAGCGGCTGGCCCGTTCGAAGCCGCTCCGGTTGAGCCAGTCTTCGGCCGAGAGCGCACCACGGGCGCCGGGAGTGAGCGGCACGTAATAGTCGACGTCGAAGGACTCGACCCACTCGACCGCTTCGTCGAGGTGACCCACTTCGACAGCTCCGGGCTCGTCGGCGCCGAGGATCAGGTTCATCATCTGCAGGTCGGGCAGGTCGGCGACGATCGAGGCCTGGATTGGCCCGAACGTCTCGAGCTGGATGCCGCGCTCCTCGATCGCGTCAGGCGCGGCCGTCTCCCACAGCTCACGCCAGAAGAGGCGCTCGACCCTGTCCAAGGCGGCGTGGTCGTGGGGGAAACCGTCCCCCCTTCCGTCTGCCACAGCTCCCAAGCCCCTCCCCAGAGGATCGCCTTGGCTCCCGCCCCTTGGGGCGTCAGCGCAGTCACATATTAACATCTTAATTACAGCAGTCAGTTATTTCACAGTATCTAGGTGAACATTTTTGTTTCTCGAGCTGTCACCCCTGGGAGGGTTGTGCGCCCGCCGCTTCTAGGGAAGCGCGGTGGGGGCCGGCGAGGCATCCGGCAATGGCAATCGATCCGGCCAGGGGCCGGGCAGATCGGCGTCGTCGGACCGACCCGAGGCAAGCAGGAGCTGCTCCGCGGCATGCGGAGCGAAGGGCGCAAGCGCCTGCGCGAGAAGGGCTAGCGCCGCCGCCTGCGCCTCGGCGTCGGCACGGCTCAGCTCGCCGCGCCGCTCGAGGACGCGCTTCTCGAAGTCCTGGATGCGCTCGAAGAGGCGGGTGACGTTGCGGACCGCCTTGTGCATCTGCAGACCCTCGAGGTCGGTCGTGATCCGGGCGAGGCCGTTGTCACACCATTTGCGCAATCGCTCGCGCAGGAAGGCCGTGTCGGCGGTGGCCTCCGCGTCCTCGCGCGCCTCCGCCACGGCGGCGAAGCGCTGGTGCGAGTAGTCCCAGACGCCATGGAGGAAGCGACTGGCGAAGCGCAGGGCGCCGTCGTTCCAGTTCAGCGTCTTGGCCGGCCCGGCGGCGTAGAGGATCGCGAGGCGGACGGTGTCGGCGCCGTAACGCTCGACCAGCTCGTCGGGGTCGACCACGTTGCCCAGGTGCTTGCTCATCTTTCGTCCCCCGGCGATCACCATCTCGTGGAAGAGGCAGCCGGCGAACGGCTCGCCCCGCTCGAGGAACGAGAGGGGGCCGATGTCGCGCAGCGCCTTGGTGACTATGCGCTGGTCGAAGACGAAGCCGCCGCTGTCGGCGCCGGCGACGAGCCGCTCGGCGGGCAGCCACTTGCGCAGGTCCGGGTGGGTGAACATCCCCTCGCGGCGCGCCTCGGGGGGAACCGCGGCGGGGATCCAGAGCCAGAGCGCGTCGAAGTGGCAGTCGAGGGTGTCCGTCTCGCGCTTGGCGGCTCCGCCGCAGCGCGGGCAGGCGATATCGAGGAAGTCGGGGCGCTCGGCGAGCGGGTTCCCCTCCCCCTTCGGCTCGATGTCGCGCGGGAGCACCACCGGCAGGTCCTCCTCGGGCACCGGCACGACGCCGCAACCCTCACAGTGAACGACCGGGATCGGCGTTCCCCAGAAGCGCTGGCGCGAGATCGAGAAGTCCGCGGCGCGGTAGCGGACGGCGGGCCTGCCCCGAGGCGAAGGCGCGGGCTCGGAGGGAGCGGGCGGCGTCAGCTCGGCCAGGCGCGACACCCGTGCGGCGATCGTCGCGTCGGCCTCGTCGGCCGCGGGGATCCCGAGGGCGGCCGTGGGGCCGTAGCGCGCGTCGACGATCGGCGAGATCAGGACTGGCAGCTCCCCCCCGTCCCCCGGCGACGCGATCGAGGCGCCGGTGTCGATCACCGGCACCGACTTGGCGTCGCGGGCGCTGCGCTCCCAGCCGCCCGAGCGCAGCTCGTCGAGCTGCGCTCGCACAGCCGGCGCGCTCGCCCACTCCCCGAGATCGGGATGGCGCGGCGAGAGGAGGACGAACCGGGCCTCGGCGATCGAGTCCTCGTGAGGCGTGAAGACCGTGAGATCGGGATTGCCGTCCACCCCCGGGAGGTCGACCTCCACACCGTCGCTGCGGCCCAGGATGTAGCGCTGCGTGCCAAGCGAGATCTCGTCCCACTCGCGCAGCTCCGCGAGGCGCCGATCGTTCTCCTCCAGGTAGGGCGTGATCCGCAGGAACCAGGTCGGGCGCCGGATCAGCCGCACCTCGTTGTGACAACGCCAGCAGCGACCGTCCTCGACCTGGAGAGCGGCGAGCGTCGTCTGGCAGTTGTCACACCAGTCGACCGTGGCGTCCGCGCGATAGATCAATCCCGCCTCCAGCAGGGTGAGGAAGAGCCACTGCGACCAGCGGTACTGCTGCTCGTCGGAGCTGTAGAAGACGCGGTCGTAGTCGAAGGAGAAGCCGAGGCGCTTCATCTGGGCGAGCATGCGCTCGCCGCAGCGCTCGACCCACGCCGCCGGCGGGACCTTGCGCTCGATCGCGGCGATCTCGGCCGGCAGGCCGAAGGCATCGAAGCCGAAGCCGAAGAGGACCGCGTCGCCGCGGGCGCGGCGGAAGCGCGCGTAGGCGTCGCCGATCGCGTAGTCGCGGACGTGCCCCATATGGAGCTTGCCCGAAGTGAACGGGCTGGAGGGCTTTATGTAGACGCCGTGTCGGTCCCCCGCGGGATCGGGCGTGGCGAAGGCGCCGCGCTCGGCCCAGGCCGCCTGGCGGGCGGCCTCGACGGCCCCCGCGTCGTAGCTCGGTTTTGCGCTGCTCATCGGCAGAACCCTCTGTGCCTAAAGAGGCCCGCCGTCGTATTGGACAAAAACATTTGACCAATGGGCGGCGGGCACTTATCTTCCCTTGTCGAGTCTACATTCGAGGTCCGCTCAGCCGCGACTGTGCCAATTCAGTCAAGACTGTGTGACAAAAGAAAGTCAGGGGTTCAAAAAGGGGTATTTCCGCCCCCTCGCCGTCCGGGGGCGTTCCTAAGTTCACATCGAGAGGCAGATTGGCCCCGGCGGTGCTCACGACACCCCGGGGCCAGGCCGAGACCTAAAGAGGAGGTCCCAACATGAGAGAGGGTAGAGAGTCCGCGCCGGTCATCGAGGCGCGCTTGAACGAAAGCCTGCGGGAGCGGGCAATCGAGGCCGCGCTCGAGGGGCCGCGCAGGGATCGCGTTCGCAATGGGCTGGAAGGGGTGATCGACGCCGCCGAGGCGAACCCCGAGGCGGCGCGCGCGGCGGTCTGGGCCCTGGCTCGCGATCGCGCCACCCTGGAGCGGCTGGAGCGGTGCCTGGACACCGACACCAAACGAGCGACGCTCGCGCTCGGGGCAGCGATGCAGATCGCTCGCGCCGAGCTCGCCTCGCCCGCCCCCGATCTGCGCAGCCGGATGCCCGAGCTGCTGCGCTGGCTGGAAGGCGATTGGTGACGTCGGCGTCAGGCCCATCGGATTAACGGCGTCTCCGCCACGGCGTGGCGCGGCGGCCGCCAGTCGGGACGCACGAATGCCTGCCTGAACCCGGCCTTCACGAGGTTCTCGCGGCTCGCCGAGAGCGGCTCGGGGTCGAACTCGGGAACCTCGGCGAAGATCGCCCTGCAGCCCGTGGCCGCCGCGTCTTCGATGCAGCGGCAGAGCAGGAGAGCCTGGCCATCGCTTTCGCGCTGGGCCCGGCCGTAGGAGGCGAGCGCAAGCTCGGCCACGCCGCCGTGGATCAGCATCGCGACGTAGGCGACCGCCTCGTCGCCTTCGACCGCGACGTAGCAGTGCCATCCCTCTGTCCCGGGCAGGTCGAAGAAGAAGGTCGCCGCCCAGGGAGGCATCCCCATGCTCTCGACGAAGGGGTCGGGGAAGCCCTCGTCCTCGTTCGGGCCGTCGCGGGCGATCACCTCGATTCCGCTCGGCCGGGGCCGGGCGGGCGGCGCGGCGCCCCGGACGAGCTTCGTCCGACCCCCTCCCCGCTGATGCCCGGTCTCCTCCAGCCACCTCTCGGTGACGGCCGCCGCCGGCCGGCCCGGCGTGACCGGGATCCGGTAGTCCACCTCGTAGGACTGGACCCACTCGATCGCGCTGGCCAGCCAGCCGGACCCGATCGCCCCCGGCGACCCGGCGCCGAGCACGAGGTTCAGCATCGGCTCCTCTGGCTCCTCGGCGACGATCGAGGCTTGGATCGGCCCGAACCTCGCCAGGTCGATCCGATAGTCGACAACCGCGTCGTATACCGCCGTCTGCCAGATGTCCCGCCAGTAGCGCTTCTCGAGCTCGTCGAGCGCGGCCGGAACGAACATGGCAACCTCCCCTCCAACTCTGCCACTTGCCAGCTCACGATGCTTAGCTGTTTGGTACTTATCTAGCTTTCTTTAGAGACCCTAGCGAACTCGCCGCGGGTTTCAGGGCGCTGGGAACCGGCACCGTCTAAGGCAAGCTCCCGAACTCTATCGCTCAGCGTCGACGATGACGTAGGCCGCAAGCCGGCGAATGCCGAGGCGACGCAGCAGCGCCTGATAGGCCCAGACGATGAGGAACACGGGAAAGAAGGCCTGAAAGTAGTCGGCTTGGGACCAGCAGGCTTGGACCTGCACCCTCGAGAACCCGACTTCGCGGAACAAGCGCTCCAGTGTTTGGGGCTCGCAGCTGTCGTAGTAGGGCTCGAACTCGATCACACCTTTGGCGGAGGGCACGAGGCGATCAACCACCGGCTTCGCGACACGCCAGGGGATCGCACGGGCGGCGAGCGCGAAGAGGGCGTTACGGCAGGGGATCAGGTGAATCGTGCGGCCACCCGGCGCGACTATCCGGCCGATATGACCTATCGCGGCCGGCACTCCCTTGACGTGCTCGAGCAGGGTGCGAGACACAAGGAGCGATACCTCTCCGTCGGCGAAGGGGAGGCCGGCGGCGACATCGGCGACGCGAACTTCGTCAACCGTCTCGTTCGCGTCCAGCTCGGTCTGCGCGATGTCCACGGCGATGATGCGGGTTCCACGGGAGCGATCCACCTCAGCGGCAAAGGGGCAGTACCTACCCCCGCCCAGGTCGACTATGGCCGAGCCGGGCTCCAGCCCACGGGCGGCGCCAACGACAAGCGCGTCGTAGTCGCGGTAGAAGCGGTCGGCCGACTCCGCCCGTGATGCAAAGCGCCGGGAAAGGCGGCGGTTCAGTTCGAGGAAACGAGTAAGCAAGCCGCCGCCATCATCTCAGGCGTCGTCACGCTCGGTCTGCATTCTCATTTGAGGGGAATCGGCGTGCCCGCCCCGAATATCTTCATCCGTCGAAGATGTCTCCCGAACCTGATCAGGACTCGCCTAACGAGGGGCTTCGCCACCTTTCCGGCTCTATCCTCTCGGTCGGCGCCAGCCGGGGTGCCTCCCTGGCGGCAATTGCGCTCGCCAGCATCGTAGTGGCGCGCATCGTCGGGGCGGCTGGGATCGGGGCCTACGCGATCGCTCACGCGCTGCTCTTCGTCTTCACGGTCCTGTTCGAGCTGGGCCTTCCCCAGGCGCTTGCCTACTACGCCGCCCGCGACGAGTGGAGTGGCAGGCGGCTTTCCCATGGAGTGATCTTCTCTTGCTTTGCGCTTGCGGTGCCGGGTTGCGCCGCGATGCTCGGGGGCTTCGCGCTGCTCGGCGACTCGTTGCCGGAGATCACCTGGCCGATGGCCATCGCGCTCACCGCATCGCTCCCATTCTCTCTTCTGTGGCGGATCGGCCCACAGGCAGCGCTCGCGCAAGAACGGTTCGAGGCGTTTGCGGTGCTCGATTCCTCGCCGGCGTTGCTCCTCTGCCCGACCTCGATAGCCGGCGCGGCGATTGCCGGAACCGACGGCGCCGTCATCGGGCTGGCGGTGGCGACGATTGGCAGTGGCGCGGCGATCGCGGGGTGGTTGTTGGTCAATTCTCGGGATACCCCAGCGTCGACCAGTCCGCCGGGTGGGGCGCGCTCCGTGCTCGCCTTCGGGCTCCCTGCCTGGGGATCGGAACTGCTGATGCAGATCAACCTACGCGTCGATTTGATCCTCGTCGGTCTCTACGCCGGAGCAGCCCAGGGAGGTATTTACTCGGTCGCGCTCTCGACGACGAGCATCGCCTGGGTGGTGACTGCGGCGTTCGCGATTTCGGCGCTTCCCCGGTCGGCCAGGCTGCACGCCCAAAGCGAACGGGACCTGATCGACCCTGTTCAGCGAGATGTCATGGACGCTCGCACGACGCGCCACGCGGTCCTGTTCGCCCCCGTCGCTGCCGTCGGCATAGCGCTCTTGCTGACGATCGGGATCCCGCTCTTCTACGGAACGGCATTTCACCGCTCGATCGGCTTCGGGCTGATCCTGCTCCCCGGCTCGGTGATGCTGGGCCTCGGCATGGCGGCCGTCGCGATCCTCCTCGGCCGCGGACACACGGCACGGGTGTTGCGCGTTTGCCTGGCGGTCGTTCCCGCGACCGCAGTCGCGTATCTGATCGCGATTCCATCGGGTGGCGCAGTTGGCGCCGCAATCATCTCCAGCGCGTCATACCTCACCTTCACCGCGCTGGCGGTCCTCGAGCTTCGCGCCGCATCGGGCTTGACGGTGCGAGAACTGCTGCTGCCTCGCGCCGAAGATGTCAGGGACTACCAAAGCCTTGCCTCGCGCAGCTTCACGTGGCTTCGTCGCCTACGTTGATGTCGGCATGACCTTCATGGCATGGTGACCACCATGCGGCGAGTGCTCCACATCCTTCCCCATCGTGGCGGCGGCGGAGAGACTGTTGTCGAGATGCTCTCACGGCTGGATGAATTCGATCATTGTCGTTGTTACCTAGCGGGTGCCCGCAAACCGTTTCAGGCCGCCCCATCGCTGGCACTCGGCTTACTCCGGGCGCGCCGCGAGGCGCGTCAGGCCGATCTTCTGCATGTCGTCGGCGACGCCTCGGCGGCGCTATGCGCCCCTCTCTTTCGACGTCGCCCGGCTGTATGGAGCACGCAGGGTCTCCACATGCTGCGCCGCGTCGACGGGATGGGTAGCCGCCTAGTACGACATCGGGTCGGCGGCGCTGTGGCGGCAGCGCAGCGCACGATTTGCTCGTCGAAGTCCGAGCTTCTCGACCTCGCCGGCATGGTCGACCCAATCCTCGTCTCAAAGCTGATCGAAGTTCCCAACGGCATTCCCCTGCCAGCTGTCCCTACAGCCGACGAGCGCGCCGTGGCGCGCCGGCAGCTCGGTCTGGGCGAAGACACACTCGTAGCGCTCTATCTCGGCGAGCTGGAGCCGCGCAAGCGCCCACTCGATGCGGTCGCCGCGGCGGTGCAAGCCGCTGGCCACGATGTTTCGGTTGTGCTCCTGATCGCCGGTGCCGGTCCGCTGGCTGAGGACGTGACCGCGCAGGGAGGGGATACCGTGCGCGCCCTTGGCTTTCAGCGCGAACCGGGTCGCTTGCTGACTGCCGCGGACGTCTTTCTGATGCCGTCCGAGCGCGAGGGGCTTGCCCTGGCGATGCTGGAGGCGATGGCGCACGGTCTCGCGATCATTGCCTCCGATGGACCGGGCAACCCTGAGGCGCTCGGCGATGCCGGCCTGCTGCATCGCGTCGGTGACACCGACGCCCTTGTCGCCGCACTGCTGCGGCTGGCTCGCGACCCCGAGGAGCGCCGCCGACTCGGCGCCGCCGCTCGCGCTCGAGTCGAAGCGAATTTCGCCCTCGATCGTTTTCTCGCTGACATGCGCAGCATCTTCAACGCTGCCATCGGTCCTTGAGGTCGATGCCCGAGAATGATGCCATCGTGACCGCCGACGAGCCAACCTTCATGCTGGATCACTGCGAGATGTGCTCGCGTGTCCTGGGCGAGGTTGAAGGCAAGATCGAGAAGCTGCTGCGCAGAATCGCGCCCGAGCGCGAGGGGCCAAGGTTGCTCGACGTCGGCTGCTGGGACGGCGAGTTCAGCCGCCGCTGCGGAGCGACGCTGGGGACGGAGAGCATTTTCGGCATCGAGGTCTATGAGGGACCGGCGCGGGAGGCGGAGCGACGCGGATTGGAGGTCGCGCGGATAGATCTCGAGGCGGAGCGCTTCCCCTGGCCAGACGGGAGCGTCGACGTAGTCGTCTGCAACCAGGTGCTCGAGCATCTGAAGAACATCTGGCTGCCGATGACCGAGATTCACCGTGTCCTGCGGCTGGGCGGACATGCCGTCCTCTCCGTGCCCAACCTCGCCAGTCTCCACAACCGGGTGCTGCTTGGGCTCGGCCGCCAGCCGACTTCGATCCGCGTCTTCGGTCCCCATGTGCGCGGCTACGCCTTCGGCGAGTTTTGCGATTTCGTCGAGCGCGACGGCGCCTATGAAATCGAGCAGCGCCGCGGCGCCGGCTTCTATCCGCTGCCGTCTCCCTGGAGTGTCCCCCTCTCGGCGCTATGGCGGGGCGCCAGCCACACGACCATCGTGCTCGCTCGCAAGGCGACCGACGAGCCGACTTGGGTCGATTACCTGACCGGGCGGGTGAAGGGCGGAATGCAGACCTTCTACGCGGGAACGCCGGATTCGGCGTCCGAGCCAGGCGACGCGGCGGCGCGATCGGCGAGATCCGCGTAGGCGGCCTCGATCGTCTCCAGCGAGTTCCGCAGCGAGAGACGCTCGCGGTTGGCGGCGTACCACTCCAGGGTGCGGCGTCGCAGCCGCTCGCCACCCTTGACGCAGGCGACGATCGCTCGTGCCAGCTCGTCCGGGTCGGCTGTGACGGCGACGAACCCGTTCCGCCCGGGCTCGACCAGCTCGACGGCCGCGTTGTCGGAACCGGCCACCACGATGGCGGGGGTCCCTCGCACGCAGGCCTCGACGATCACAAGCCCATATCCCTCGCGTAGGGAAGGGTTGAGCAGGCAAGTGGCAGACGCCAGCGCCTGGGCGACCTCCTCGTCGCTGACTCGGCCGCGCACCTCGACCGCGTCGCCGAGACCGAGTTCGGCGACCGCCGCCCGCACATCGGCCGTCTCCGGGCCGTCACCGAGGATCAGGCAGCGCAGGTCGGGTAGCTCGCGCCGCGCCGCGGCGATCGCCGCCGGGATCGCCGTCACTCGCTTCTCGGGGATGTGGCGTCCAGCGAAGAGCGTGGTGGGAGGCATGTGGGGCACCTCTGGGTCCGTGCGCTCAGAGTGCTCTGGGCCCGCGTACTCCCCGCTGAGGCGGACGATGTCCCCGCGGAAGCCGTGCTCACGAAGCCTCTCCTCGACCAGGCCGGAGAAGGTGAAGCTGAGATCCGCCAATCGGACGCACAGCGTCTGCACCGCCATGCCGAGTCTGCCGGCCAAGGGACCCAGATAGGTGCGCCAGTAATCGCGACTCCACAGCTCGTGCCAGTCAACTATTAGGGGGGCCCGCGACCGGCGCAGGCGAAGTGCGGCGGCGGCGCCGATCACGGAGAAGTACGGGAAGGAGGCCGTGTGGACGACGTCGTAGCGATCGGAGTGGCGCAACAGGTGCCTGAAGACCCCCCAGCCGAAACGCAAGGTCGGCCCAATGCCGCGGCGCCCCGAGCTCGTGTAAAGGTTGTCGGGACCGGAGACGGCGAGTACCGGGAATGGAGCATCGGGGCCCTCCGCCCCCCACTGGCGCCGAGTGAGGTAGACGACCTCGTGGCGCTCGGCCAGGTGCTCAGCGACGTTCCGGTGCCAGCGCTCGGCGCCGCCGATCGTGTGGGGGAAGAGGCAGTCGTAGACGACGGCGATGCGCACGGCACAAGGCTATGTGCTGCCTGTGACGCCGTGATTCAGCCGTACGCCTCGACCCAATCCCAGCGCCTTCCACAGAGCCGCCGGTATGCGCTCGGCCGCACCGTCACGGTGCCGAGATCGCCCTGCTCGGGCGTCTCGAGCAGGAGCGGCCCGACTTCATAGGCGTGCGAGGCGCTACCTGGATGGAGGTCGGCGCCGCTGTAGTCGAGGGTGAGCCGGTGCCTGCCCGGGGTCAGCCGCACCGTAGTGAGCGGGTCGAGGGCTCCGACGTTCTCGACGAGCGCGCGCTCGGATGCAACGTCTTGGCCATCGAGGATGAGCTTGAGACCGCCGAAGACGGCGCCCCCGAGCCAGATCTCGTATTCGCCCCCCGGGACCGAAATTTCATCGCTCAA
>Ga0193699_10000807_pt1 | contig 12798 bp, 13 predicted proteins | sample L3c2metaG_FD_160095 | JGI IMG/M metagenome (GOLD analysis project Ga0193699, IMG submission 160095) | Soil microbial communities from a riparian zone of the East river system, Colorado, United States - L3c2 | ecosystem: Environmental > Terrestrial > Soil > Riparian zone | place: USA: East... | reverse complement strand
ATCACGGCATCGCCCGGCACGACATTGATGCCGGCGCAGACCAGGGGAATGTTGACGGCGCCGAGCGTCGCCTTGACCGTGCCCTTGGCCGAAATCGCCCTCGACCACACCGGAAAACCCATCTCGCGCAGCGACTTCGCATCGCGGACGCCGGCATCGATGACGAGGCCGGTGACGCCGCGCGCCATCAGCGAGGTCGCGAGCAGATCGCCGAACATGCCGTCGGTGTTGTCGGCGCTGCAGCCGACCACCAGGATATCGCCCGGCCGGCACTGCTCGACCGCGACATGGATCATCCAGTTGTCGCCGGGATGCACCAGCACGGTGACCGCGGTGCCCGAAGCCTCGCCGCCCGCCCATACCGGGCGCAGATAAGGTTTCATCAGCCCGGCGCGGCCATAGGCTTCGTGCACCGTTGAAGTGCCGAGCGCGCCGAGCCGTTTGACGAGATCGGCGCCGGTGCGCCTGATGTTGCGGACAACGACGGTCTTCATGCCAGTTCCTCCAATGCGACAGGAAACAGCCGCTGATAGGCCTCGCCATAGGTCATGGCCTTGCCGGAATTGCGTCCGCCCTGCATGCCGCGCTGCAGCGCCACCCGCTCGTAATAGGCCCACAAATGTTTTTGGGCCGCGAGGATTTCAAACGTCTTGCGCTTGATATCCCAGACCTCGTCGATGTTGAGGATCACCTGCGGCTTGAAATTGCACATTTCCGGCTGGTGCGGCTCGAACAGGAACACCGGCGGCGCATTGTAGCTGTATTCGGCCCGCGGCTTGTGGCCCATCGCCTGGGCCACGATCCGCGCTTCCTGCGCATAGGCCGCGGCCGCCGGATGATCGACATTGTAGGGGTCTTCGAGTGAGTGCGTGAGGACAAAACTCGGATTGAGCTCGCGGTAGATATCGATCAGACGCTCCATATGCGCGTCGGTGAGGCGCAGCGGATAGTCGCCGGCATCGAAGAACTCGATCTCCGCGCCGAGCGCGGCAGCTGCCCGCTCCGCCTCGTCGCGGCGGCCGGCTTTTACCTTTTCCAGCGTGATGCCCGGCTGCTTCCAGGCAAACTGCGACTCGCCGCGCTCGCCGAACGCCAGGCAGACGATTTTCACGCGATACCCCTTTTTGGCATGCAGCGCGATGGCGCCGCCGGCGCGCCAGACGAAATCTCCCGGATGCGCCGAAACCACCAAACCCGTTTTTGCCATGGCATTTACTCCCGCATTTCCGCTTTAAGACCGATCGTAGGTGGCCACGACGCCAAACGCAAAATCACAGCAGCCGTTACTTCACATTGGCCGGCGCGTGGACGTGCCACAGATCCGCGCGCCAGTGCAGCACGATGGCCATCATCAGCGCCAGACCGGTGGCGGCATAGAGCGTTGCGGTGGCGGCAAAGCCGATCTCGCCGATCAGGCTGCCGGCTGCCAATAGACCAAGCGGCAGGCTGTAGATCGCCAGCATGCGCACGCCCATCACCCGGCCGCGGAAATGTTCGCTGGCGGCGCGCATCAGGATCACCGCGAGCGAGATCATGCACAGGCTTTGCGCGAAGCCGGCCAGCATCAGGCAGGCAATCGCCGTCGGCATGGTCTGCACTTGCGCAAACACCAATAGTGTCCCGTACCACGCGACCGTGGCGCCGATCATCAGCCGCGCCACCCTGATGCCGCCGATCAGGCTCAGCGCGATCGACCCGACCAATGAGCCGACCGCATAACTGGCCGACAGATATCCAAGCCCGGTCTGGTTGGTGCCGTAGATCTCGCGGGCGATATAGGGCAGCAGCCCGTTCGACAGGGGATAGGCGGTCAGATTGGCGAGGAATGCGATCCACATCACCGCCCGCATCCGCGGCATGGTCCAGACATAGGCGATGCCTTCCCTGAGGTCGCGCATCGGCGAGCGTGGCAACGCGCCATCCACCCCTTCATCGATGGGGTGCGGCTTCGACGGCGCCACGACGCAGAGCGTCAGCAGCGTCGAGAGGACGTACAGGCTGACGATCGCCACATAGGCCGGCCCCATGCCGAGGGCTGCGAACAGAGCGGCGCCGCTCAGCGCACCGGCGAAGCGCGCGGTATCTATCGTGGTTCGGGAAATGCTGATGGCGCCGATCAGTTGATGGTGCGGCATGATGTTGGCGACCAGCGCGCCGCGCACGCCAAGATCCGATGGCCGGACCAGGCCCATGACAGCCACGATCACCATGACATAGAGCGGGTTCAGATAGCCTGTCAGCGCCAGCGTCATCAGCGTGGCGGCGAGCAGCGCATAGGTGGCGCGCATCATCGCCAGCAGATCGCGGTGGCCGATGCGGTCGCCCACCACCCCGAACATCGGGGCAATCAGGGTGCCGACGAAATTGAGCGACGCAAACACCGTCAGCAGCAATACCGACCCGGTCTCGACCAGGACGTACCAGCCGAGAATAAGCGTCTCCATCTCGAACGCCCAGGAAGTGAGCAGATCGGCGGGCCACTGAAAACGAAAATTCCGGATCCGGAAGGGGGCGAGCGCGGACGGCCGCGCCAACTCGCTCAAAATTCGATGCCGCGTTTCATCGCGTTCCACCCCTGCCCTGTTTCTTGTTGGGACAAGATTTACAGTGTCGCGGCAGCCGAGGCCAGCCCCCGGGACGCTTGCGAAAGGACGGCCCGCCGGCAGCCTCTTCCGGCATTGGTAAACCAGGCCTTAAGCGGAACTCGGCGCCAGCACCAAGGGGCCGGCGCCGAAAACATCGATTTTTCAGGCAAATGCGCCGATCGAGGCCCGGCCAGGGTGGTTTACCAGACCGAATCCTGACGAAGATGTCGCAGATTTAAGGGACCCGGAACTGCCCCGGTTTAACCGTTTCTCCAAGGACGGCCCCGCATAGTGAAGCCTGACCCAAATTCATGACATGCCAGGTTCAACCACTGTGACATCCTTCGGACGTGTGATTTCGGTGCGCGGCTCCCTCGCCCGCGTCGGGCTGTTGGCGGCGAGCCAATTGGGCGTCTCCGAGGTGCGGGCGACCGTCGGCCGGTTCGTCAGCATCCGCTGCGCCAATTCCACCATCGTCGCCATGATCACGGACGTGACCTGCGAGGATTTGCCGAGTTCCGATAACTACATCGCCAGCGCCGGGGTCGATCTGCTCGGCGAAATCCTCGGCGGGCCGGAACGCCCCAAATTCCAGCGCGGCGTCACCAACTACCCGACCATCGGCGATGCCGTCGACCTCATTACCAATGCGGAGTTGCGCACCGTTTATGCCCCGACCGGCTCCGACCAGATCAATGTCGGCACCCTGCAGCAGGATCCGTCGGTCATCGCCTATGTCGATGTCGAGGAGATGCTGTCGAAGCATTTCGCGGTGCTCGGCTCCACCGGCGTCGGCAAATCGAGCGGCGTGTCGCTGCTGCTGAACGAAATCCTCAAGTCGCGGCCGAACCTGCGGATTTTCCTGCTCGACGTTCACAACGAATATGGCCGCTGCTTCGGTGACCGCGCGCTGGTGCTCAATCCGCGCAATCTGAAGCTGCCGTTCTGGCTGTTCAATTTCGAGGAGATCGTCGACGTGCTGTTCGCCGGCCGCCCCGGCGTGCCCGAGGAACTCGACATTCTCGCCGAAGTGATTCCGATGGCGAAAGGAATCTATACGCAGTACCAGAACGCCGACCGGGTCGGACTGAAGCGCATCGATCCGAAGACGGTCGGCTATACCGTCGACACCCCGGTGCCCTACCGGCTGGTCGATCTGATTTCGCTGATCGACGAGCGCATGGGCAAGCTCGAGAACCGCTCGTCGCGCATCATCTATCACAAGCTGATTTCGCGCATCGAGACCGTGCGCAACGATCCGCGCTACGCCTTTATGTTCGACAACGCCAATGTCGGCGGCGATACCATGGCCGAAGTCATCAGCCATCTGTTCCGGCTGCCCGCCAACGGCCGGCCGATGACCATCATGCAGCTCGCCGGCTTCCCCGCCGAAGTCGTCGATTCCGTGGTGTCGGTGCTGTGCCGCATGGCGTTCGACTTCGGGCTGTGGAGCGACGGCGTCTCCCCGCTGTTGTTCGTCTGCGAAGAGGCGCATCGCTACGCCTCCGCCGACCGCAACATCGGATTCGGACCGACCCGCAAGGCGGTCTCGCGCATCGCCAAGGAAGGCCGCAAATACGGCGTCTATCTCGGCCTCGTCACCCAGCGCCCCGCCGAACTCGACGCGACCATCATTTCCCAATGCAACACGCTGTTCGCCATGCGCCTTGCCAACGACCGCGACCAGGCCCTGCTGCGCTCGGCGGTCTCGGACGCCGCGGCCAACCTGTTGTCGTTCGTGCCCTCGCTCGGCACCCGCGAAGTGCTGGCTTTCGGTGAAGGCGTGGCGCTGCCGACCCGGCTGCGCTTCAAGGAAGTGCCGGTGCATCAACTGCCGCGCAGCGAAGCCACGATTTCCACGGTGCCGTCGGTCGCCGCCGGCCACGACATGCATTTCGTCGGCGCCGTGCTCGAGCGCTGGCGCGGCGCCACCTCGCACCGCGACGTTCCCAACGATCCCGGCATCAACGAACGCCCCGCCGCCCGCACGGTGGAAGCGCCGATGCTGCAACCGTCGCTGGGACTCGATCCCGACCGGTTCTCGCTGCTGAAAAGGCCGCTGCGCTAACGCTCCAGCGTTCTCTTTCGCATCGCGCGCAGCACACAAGCCTGCTTTGCGCTGAAGCCGCCATCGACTATGGTTCCGACCCAGCCGCATCTCGCGGCTCGAGCCGGAATCCCATGACCCAGTCCCCTGCAAAACGCTTTCCGACACCCGCCATCGATGCCCTGCCCGACGACATTCGCACCCGCCTGCTCGCGGTGCAGGAGAAGTCCGGCTTCGTTCCGAACGTGTTCCTGACGCTGGCCTACCGGCCCGATGAATTCCGCGCGTTCTTTGCCTATCACGACGCGCTGATGGAAAGAGACAGCGGCCTGACCAAGGCCGAGCGCGAGATGATCGTGGTGGCGACCAGCGCCGCCAACCAGTGCCATTATTGCGTCATCGCGCACGGCGCGATCCTGCGCATCCGCGCCAAGAATCCACAGATCGCCGACCAGATCGCGGTCAATTACCGCAAGGCCGATATCACGCCGCGGCAGCGGGCCATGCTCGATTTCGCGATGAAGGTGAGCGCCGAGGCGCACAAGATTTCGGAAGCGGATTTTGCGACCATTGCCGGCCACGGCTTCAGCGACGACGACATCTGGGACATCGCCGCGATCTCGGCGTTCTTCGCGCTGTCGAACCGGATGGCCAACGTCACCGCGATGCGCCCGAACGATGAGTTTTATATGATGGGACGGCTGCCGAAATAGAGCGGCGTTGATTGAAGTGGAGGAAATCGCCGTGCTGGAATGGTCCGAGATCGTGCTGCGTCTTGGCGTCGCCACGCTCGCCGGCGGCCTGATCGGTCTCGACCGCGATCTGCACGGCAAGCCGATCGGCCTGAAGACGCTTGGCCTGGTCGGCCTTGCCACGGCGATGGTGGTGATGCTGGCGCTTCCCGCCGGCGACATCACCAGAATTTCGGACGCCACCAGCCGGGTGATCCAGGGCATTCTCACCGGCATCGGCTTTCTCGGCGCCGGAGTCATTGTGCGCGGGGAACGCGGGTTTCGGGTTCACGGGCTCACCAGCGCCGCCTGCGCCTGGCTCGCGGCCTGCGCCGGCATCGCCTGCGGCGTCGGGCAATGGCGCATTGTGATCGTGGGTCTCGCTATCGCCTCCCTGCTTCTGCTCGCCGGCCACCGGCTCGAGCGCTGGCTGCATCGCACGCTCGGCGGCAAGGACGAGCCGGCGCGGAATCCGCCGGTCGATACGCCCCCCAGCTAGAGCCTTTTTTGGACGCGTTTTCTTCACGCGAACCGGTACCCACTTCGCTCGAAAACGCTATGGCCGCCGCTAATCGTCCGACGCGGGCCCGCACCAGCCGGGCAGATAGACCGCGTCCTTGCTTTTCGCCAGTGTCAACGCCTTCTCCAGCGACTTCTCGAAGTTGGCTTCCACGCTCTTGCGCGACAATTTGCGGCGCAGGAAATCCGCCCAAAGGAATTCGCTGAACGGCGTCGTATCCTTGGCAAAGCCCCCGATACGACGCAATTCGCCGGCGAGGCTGCGGAACGGATCGTCCTTGAGCTCCGCCACCGATTTCGGGATGTCGCTGAAGTGCCGGCGCTCGCCCTTGGCGTCGTAGGGATAGGCCCAGCGGTGATTGTCGAGCACCCCCCAGAACGCGTCCCGATCGACCATGGTGAGATCGGCGATGATGGTGACCAGAATGTCCTTGACGCCTTCATCGTGAAGCGAGCGCGCCAGATGGTGATGATCGATCACGTAATGCCGCTTGTCCGGCCCAAGCACCACCGGGATCGTATGTTTGCCGAGAAGCTCCGCCTGCTTCTTCTCCGACTTGTGCTCCCGCCAGCGCTTGCGCTTTTCCTTGACCTCGCGCATGCCGACGGTCATCTGGGTCGGACGCAGTGACAGGATTGGAATCGGATGAAGGATGGGTTCGCGCGTGTTCGGCATCAGTTGACCCCTTCTATGACCGGCAAAGTCCCACGGAAGCTATCCAACTACGGCATCAGGGTACGGTCGACTAAAATGCGCGTGTCCAGGCGGCCTAAGAGACCTGGTTGATAGCCCGCGGCGTGGGCATCTTCCGCACCGCGGTCGACGTCCGGTTTGTGTTCGCCGACATCGGGTTCCGCCAGAGCGTCTGAACTTTGCCGCATTCGTGCCATGTCAACTTTTTCGGTGTGCCGCGCAACGACCGTGCTAAATAAGGTCAGGATGTCCCGGAGCTGGCAGCAGTGAACACCCAGCGGCCCATTACCTCGGATGATGAGCATCGCGTGCTCAAGTTCCGGCCGCGCACCCTGGCGCGCCCGCCGGGCCGGCGGGAAGAGGTGGGCGACGCGGTTCAACAGCACGATATCCGTGAGCCGAACGATCTGTCGCGTTATGAGCGGGATCGGGATGAACCCGATGACTTCCGCCATCGCATGCTGGCGAACCTTGCGGCCCTGGCCTTCACCGTCGCGCTGACGGCGATCGGAATATGGCTTGCCATGAGCATCGCGGATTTGCGCAAGACCCAGGATTGCGTGCTGATGGGACGGCGCGACTGCGCCCACATTTCGACACCGCGCACCTAGCATTTTGGGGCCGGGGCGGCCCTTATGCGTCAAATCCCGGCAGGCAGGCCGGACCGGCGTCCATTGAACTCAGGGCCTCGCTCCGATATACGGGCACTCGACTCCGGCTGGGGGATCGGGCATTCCGGAGCGGCGCGCCCATCACCCATGCCGCCCTGGAATTTATCTCCAATATATCAAAGGCTTAATGATGTCCTCTACATTCGAGCAGATCGCCAACATTATCGCCGAGACCTGCGACATTCCGCGCGACACGATCACCCCCGAGAGCCACGCGATCGACGATCTGGGCATCGACAGCCTGGATTTTCTCGATATCGCATTCGCCATCGACAAGGCGTTCGGAATCAAGATGCCGCTCGAAAAGTGGACCCAGGAGGTCAACGACGGCAAGGCCACGACCGAACAGTATTTCGTCCTGAAAAACCTTGCCGATCGCATCGACGAACTGGTCGCGGCCAAGAACACGGGCGCTTAATCGCCTGCCATGCAGCTTGAATATTTTCAACTGATCGACCGCATCATCGACCTCAATATTGTCGAGAAGACCATTACGGTCGAGGCGCAGGTTCCGCAGACCAACACCATCTTCGAGGGACATTTCCCGGGTTTTCCGATCATGCCCGGTGTATTGCTGACCGAAGCCATGGCGCAGAGTTCCGGCTGGCTGTTGCTCGGCGTGATGAAGTTCGAGCGCATGCCATTCCTGGCGATGATCAAGCAAGCCAAGATGCGGGGGTTCGTCAGTCCCGGCCAATTGTTGACGATCGAAGCGAAGATCGAGCACGAAGGCTCGGGTTTCGCCGTCACGTCGGCAAAAGCGCGGGTCGGTAAAGACCTCGTGTGCAGCGCCGACCTCACCTTCCGCCATATCCCCTTCCCCGATCCCGCCTTGCGCGTACACATGGACGCGATGGCCGAAAAGATCGGCTTCCCGCAGCAGGCCGTGCCGCATGACTGAGCCGAAGGAAGTCTGGATCACAGGTATCGGCATCGTATCGTCGCTCGGCGAAGGGCTCGACGCGCATTGGGACGCCCTTAATGCGCGCCGCATCAACGTCGATGAAAAGCGCTTTGCGCCCTACGTCGTGCATCCGCTGGCGCCGGTCAGTTTCGACGCGCAGATCCCGAAAAAAGGCGATCAGCGTCAGATGGAAGCCTGGCAGCGCATCGGCACCTATGCCGCGGGCCTGGCGCTGGACTCCGCAGGGGTCAAAGGCAACCAGGAAATCCTCGGCCGGATGGACATGATCGTCGCCGCCGGCGGCGGCGAGCGCGATGTCCCGGTCGACATGGCCATTCTGAATTCCTATGCGAAGGGCAATTCAAGTCCGGCCTTTCTCAATGAAAGGCTGTTGAACGATTTGCGGCCGACGCTGTTTCTGGCCCAGCTCTCCAATTTGCTCGCCGGCAATATCGCCATCGTTCACGGCGTTTCCGGCACGTCGCGCACCTTCATGGGCGAGGAAGCGGCCAGCATCGATGCGGCGCGGATCGCGCTGGCGCGGATCGCCTCGGGTCAGAGCGACATCGCGCTGGTCGGCGCGGCGCACAATGGCGAGCGGACCGACCTTTTGATCCTCTATGAATTCGGCGATTTCAATCTGACCGACAGATTCGCGCCGGTGTGGGCGCGCGACAAGGACGATAGCGGTTTTGCACTGGGCTCCGCCGGCGTCTTTCTGGTGATGGAATCCAGGGAACACGCCGAAGCGCGCGGCGCGAAGCCCTACGCAAGACTGACAAAAGTGGTGGCCGATCTGGCGCAGCGCAAACAACCGGGCGCGGTGACGAAATCGCTGGAAGCTCTGTGGCCGAAGCTCGGAACACTCGGCGACGATGGTGCGCTGATCACCGGCACGACCGGCGTCGAACCGGTGACATCTGAGGAAAAAGCTTTCCTGAGCCAGCATCCCGGTTACGCCGTGCGTGCGACCGGAACCATGTTCGGCCATACGCTGGAAACCCAGTTTCCGCTCGGCCTCGCGCTGGCGGCGCTCTCGATCTCGCGCGGCGCGTTGTTCCCGCCCAACGACCCGACCGGGCTGGAGATTGAAAAATCCGGGGCTCCGGCCCAGATTGTCGTGATGGGAGCCGGTCACTGGCAGGGCGAGGGCTTGGCTCTGGTTGAGGCGATCAAGTAGACACGGGCGGCGGGACTGACGGGGACATCATGACAGCACCACGCGATAAATTCGGCAGGCCGATCGTCGTCGTCACCGGAATGGGCGTCGTCACCTCGCTCGGCGCCGGCAAGGAAGACAACTGGGCCCGGCTCACCGCGGGCGAATCCGGCATCCGCACCGTCACCCGTTTTCCGATCGATGGCCTGAAGACAACGATGGCCGGAACCGTCGACTTCGTCACCGTCGATCCCTCCTCCTCGACCGGCCTCACCGAACGGCTCGCCGATATTGCCGCCGAAGAAGCGCTCGGGCAGTCGGGCATCGGCAGCAAAGGCGACTTTCCGGGTCCGCTGTTTCTGGCGGTGGCACCGGTCGAGGTCGAATGGCCGCAACGGATCGAAGTCGGACAGGCCGTCGGCAAAGCGGACTTCGACGTCAATGATCTACTGGCCATCAGCGGCGGCGGAAAATTCGCAAAATATCATCATCGTTTCATGTTCGGCTCGGTGGCGGGCTACCTCGCGGAGAAGTTCGGCACCAAGGGATCGCCGATTTCGCTTTCGACCGCCTGCGCCTCGGGGGCGACCGCGATTCAGCTCGGCGTCGAAGCCATTCGCCGCGGCGAAGCCGACGCGGCGCTGTGTGTCGCGACCGACGGCTCGGTCAATCCGGAAGCGCTGATCCGGTTTTCGCTGTTGTCGGCACTGTCGACGCAGAACGATCCGCCGCAGGCCGCATCAAAACCTTTTTCGAAGAACCGGGACGGCTTTGTCATGGCGGAAGGCGCCGGCGCGCTGGTGCTGGAAAGCTACGAGGCCGCGATGGCGCGCGGCGCGCCTATTCTCGGAGTCGTCGCCGGCTGCGGCGAACTGACCGACTCGTTCCACCGCACCCGCTCCAGCCCCGACGGCAAGCCGATCATCGGCTGCATGCACAAGACCCTGGCGGATGCCGGCCTGACCACCGACCAGATCGACCACATCAACGCGCACGGCACCGCGACGCCGGAAAACGACAGGATGGAATTTCAAACGATGTTCAACGTGTTTGGCGAACGCGCCAAGCAAATCCCGGTGTCGTCCAACAAGTCGATGGTCGGCCACACCATCTCGGCGGCCGGCGCGGTCGAAGCGATCTTCTCGCTGCTGACGCTCGAGCATCAGCGGATTCCGCCGACCATCAATTACGACGTCCCGGATCCGGCGATCCCGTTAGACGTGGTTCCGAACAAGGCCCGCGACGCCCGCGTCACCGCCGTGATGTCGAACTCGTTCGGTTTCGGCGGCCAGAATGCCTCGCTGATCCTGACGCGCGAACCGATCTAGCGGCCGGCCATTTTGTTCCGATGAGCCGCCATCTGGGCCTGCGTGCCAAACTCCGCCTCCGTAACGCGGCCAAGGGGCTCGGCGAAGCCGCCGTGGGCGCCCTGACGATCGGCATGCTGCGCACCACGCGCTATTTCGATCCGGTCAAGACCGCGAACCGGTTCGGCCGCATCACGCGCTTCATCGGTCCCCGGCTGCGAGAGGACAAAATTGGCCGGGACAATCTCACCGCCGCGTTTCCGGAGAAATCGCCCGAGGAGATTGAGAAAATCCTGGCGGGCGTCTGGGACAATCTTGGCCGCATCGGCGCCGAATTCGCCCATCTCGACCACATCTGGGATTATGACATTGATCATCCCGAGAAAAGCCGCGTCGAAATCCCGCCGCGCACCCACGAATTGTTTGCCCAGCTCAAGAACGACGGCAAGCCCGCGCTGATCTTTGCGAGTCATCTCGGAAACTGGGAATTACCGGCATTGGCTGCGGTCGCACACGGATTGGATGCCGCGATCCTGTTCCGGCGGCCGAACAGCCAGTCCGCCGACCGCGCCATCGAGCAAATCCGCGCGGTGAAAATGGGCACGCTGATCCCGGCAGGCCGCGAAGCACCGCTGAAGCTCGCGGAAGCTTTGCAGAACGGCCAGCACGTCGCCATGCTGGTCGACCAGTATCTCACCAACGGCGTCGAGGTCACTTTCTTTGGCCGCAAGACGAAGGCCAACCCGATGCTGGCGCGGCTGTTGCGGCAGGTCGATTGCCCGATCCATGGCACGCGCATCATCCGCCTCCCCAACAATCGCTTTCGCGCCGAACTATCCGAAGAAGTGAAGCCGGTGCGCGACGCCCAAGGGCAGATCGACATTCAGGGAACGATGCAGGCGGTCACCTCGGTGATCGAGGGCTGGATCCGCGAATATCCGGACCAGTGGCTGTGGCTGCACCGCCGCTGGCGGTAGCACTACGTTCCCAGTAGCCGCATGCGGACACGGCCCGGCTCAATTACCGAAAAGTGACCAGCCCAATCATCGCGCGCCATGATCATACCCGTCAGATGCTGACCGACGCCATCAGGTCGCGGCATAGGAATGCGCAGCAGGATCACTCCACATCTTGCCGGTAACGGCGATGCTTTTGCCAGTTCACCAAAATCCTTGTCAAAGGTGAGGAGAACGCGCTCTTCGCGAGCGGCTCGCGCCAGCACCTCCGGATCGCTGCTACCCGGAGCGTCAACTCTGATCCATGCGACATCATTCCCGGCAGCCCGAAGGGCCTCTATCGCTGCGCCGGGGAAATTCTCGTTGGCGAGGAACCGCATCTCAAGCCGCGCTCGGGTACACTTTCTCCGTGCTCAGCACGTCACGGGCATAGGCGAGGCACGCAATAACGTCGTCGTGCGAAACATTCGGGTAATTCCCCAGAATATCGGCCTCCCCCCAACCATCCGCCAGCAACCCAATAATGAACTCAACCGAGAGCCTGGTTCCGCGAATAACCGGCTTGCCCGCGAGCACGTCAGGGGACAGCGAGATACGAGGATGTTCAGTCATGGTTGATCGGCCGCTCCATTATCCGGAACCGATATTACCCGACCGCGGGGTTTCGCGCGATGCCATAATCGCAACCTTACCTGACCGGATGGCGCGGTCGAACATCAATTCTGGACCCGCGGCGACCTGCCCGAGCGTCAGCTACCTCCCCGTCTTGACCCGCGTCCACAGCCGGTTGATGACGCGCTGGGTGGGCGCATCGCGGGCGGTGATCACGAACAGTTTTGCGATCGTCGCATCGTCCGGATAGATGTTCTTGTCGTTGAGAATTTTGGGATCGACCAGCTTCTGGCTCGCCAGATTGCCGTTGGCGTAGGACAGGAAATCGGAATTCCTGGCGGCGATCTCGGGCCGGTAGAGATAATTGATCAGCTCATAGGCTTCCGCGATGTTCTTCGCATCGATCGGGATAGCAAGATTGTCGAAAAACATCTGCGCGCCCTCTTTCGGGATGGCGTAGCCGATCTCGATGTCGTTCTTCGCCTCCGCGGCGCGGCTGCGCGCCTGCATGATGTCGCCGGACCAGCCCACCACGAAGCAAATCTCGCCGGTCGCCAGCGCGCTCAGATATTCCGATGAATGAAATTTTCGCACATAGGCACTGATCTTGCTG
>Ga0193699_10000806_pt1 | contig 12801 bp, 10 predicted proteins | sample L3c2metaG_FD_160095 | JGI IMG/M metagenome (GOLD analysis project Ga0193699, IMG submission 160095) | Soil microbial communities from a riparian zone of the East river system, Colorado, United States - L3c2 | ecosystem: Environmental > Terrestrial > Soil > Riparian zone | place: USA: East... | reverse complement strand
GTCGTCCTTGCGCAGCCGGTAGCCGGCGCCGTGCACCGTCTCGAGCGACCGGCGGCCGAATGGCCGGTCGAGCTTCTTGCGCAGATACCGGATATAGACCGTGATCACGTTCGAGCGGTTGTCGTAGCCCATGTCCCAGCCGTGCTCGAGGAGCTCGAAGCGCGTGATCACTTCGCCGGGCCTGCGCATGAAGAGCTCGAAGAGGGCGTACTCCTTCGGCGACAGCCGCACCTCGGTCGCGCCGCGCCAGACCTGCTGCGTCGCCGGGTCGAGTCGCAGCTCGCCGACCTCGAGCACCGTCGGCCGCGCGCCGCCGCCGCGACGCACGAGCGCTCTCAGTCGTGCGCGCAGCTCCGCGAGCGAAAACGGCTTCGTGAGGTAGTCGTCGGCCCCCGCGTCGAGTCCCGCGACGCGATCCTCGACGGCGTCGCGCGCCGTGAGCATCAACACCGGCGACCAGACGCCTGCCTGCCGCAATGCCGCGCACGTCTCGAACCCGTCCCGGCCGGGCAGCATCACATCGAGGACGATCGCGTCGTACTCGTGTGCGGCCGCCATCCACAGTGCGTCCTCGCCGTGCGGTGCGATGTCAGCAGCGTCGCCGTGCTCGGTCAGCCCTCGTCGAACGAGTGACGCCATCTTCGGATCGTCTTCGACGACGAGCACCCGCACGCGGCCACAGTGCCCGGCCGGAGGTGAGAGAAATGTGAAAGCCGCGACTCACATCTGTTTCACCTGGCGCTCGTACCTTGGCCGTCGCAGGCTCGAAACGAGACCAAGGAGGTCACATGCGTTCCAGGTTCATGAAGCTCGGCGTCACGATCGCAGCGCTGGCGGCACTCGCAGTCGGCGGCTCCGCGATCGCGACGGCCGCGCAGAAGGGCGGCGCCCCGGCGCTTCCCGTGCCGGCGGCCACGACCGCGGACCCGGTGGACACCCCGGACGCGGCGGCGCCGAACGACACCGTCCAGCAGGGTGACGAGTCCACGCTGGACGCCGCCGATCCCGCGGATGCTCCCGACTCGTCGACCGAAGCGAGCGATCCGAGCGACGGTCCGGGCGGCCATGCCGACCCGGCGGGCACCGTCGACATCGAGCAGCAGGGCGAGAACTAGCTCCTCGGCGCCCCCTCTGCCGGAAAAGGCCCCACGGGGCCTTTTCCGATTTACGGGGGTGGGCCGAACGGCCCATTGCCGCCGCGCCCGGCGTTGCCGATGATCCGGCAGGAGGCCGAAGGTCAGGCGCGAACCCCTTTCGGTGCGTACGGCGTTGAATCTCCGACCGGCTCCGTCCGGCGGAGTGGACAGGATTTCGAGTCGAGAGCGCAGGTCGAAGGCACATTGACGGGTGAGGTCGGGCTGAGGTGCCAACTGACCCACCGACCGCAGCGTTCAGCCCGAACAGGGTGGCTCGAACGGCACGACAGCAGGTTTTCAACCAAGCTGAGTTACACAAGCAAGGGAATGAGGGCCGCCGGCCAGCCGGCGGCCCTCTTGTTACCCTTGACTCCGTTTTACGTCCGCCTTACCTGCGCACAACCGTCGCGTGACCCGATCGGGGGATAGTGAGACCATGCGGAAGCTCGCCGTCCTGTTTGCCGCCCTTTCTCTCCTGGCCTGCGCCGCTAGCGCCGCAGGCGCGGGCGGCCAGCCTCCGCAGATCCCGCGCATCCCGGGAACCTGGTCGCACGCGGAGATCAACGTGACGATCAAGAAGTCCCCGCATACGCTGATCGTCGACCGCGGCAAGATCACCGAGATCACGACGACACAGCTGACGCTCCGCGAGGACGCCGGCGTCACCGTTCCGATCCCGCTCAACACTCAGACAATCGTCACCGTCGACGGGAAGCCCGCGACGATCTCCAGCCTCCGGCGGAAGATGACCGTCACGACCCTTCGTGTGGACGGCGGCGTTGCTGTTCGCGTGCGCGCCCCGTCTGTCTAATACGCTTATGGCCATGGCGGGGACCGTTCTCCTCGTCGAAGACGAGCCTTCAGTCGGAGAACTCGTCCGCGCCTACCTCACGCGCGACGGCTACCGGGTGATCTGGGTGCGGTCGGGGGAGGATGCGCTGACGGAGCTCGACCGGCACCCGGTACGGATGGTGTTGCTCGACATCGGCTTGCCGGGGAGGGACGGCTTCGACGTCTGTCGCGAGATTCGCAGCAAATCGCAGGTGCCGATTCTCATGCTCACGGCGCGCGACGAGGAGCCCGACCGCGTCGTCGGTCTCGAGGTCGGCGCCGACGACTACCTGACGAAGCCGTTCTCGCCGCGTGAGCTCGTCGCGCGCATGAAAGCGATCTTCCGCCGCACCGAGCCGCAGGAGCATCGCGACACGTTCGCCCTCGGCGACGTGACGCTCGATCGCGAGTCGCACGATGTCACCGTCGGTGGCAAACCGGTCGAGCTCACCGCCAAGGAGTTCGACTTGCTGGCGTTCTTCATGGCGAATGTCGGCCATGTCGTCTCGCGCGATCTGCTGCTCGACCGTGTGTGGGGGCAGGAGTATCCGGGCGGCACGCGCACGGTGGACGTTCACGTCGCGCAGTTGCGCCGTAAGCTCGGCCGGCCGGACCTGATCCGCACCTTGCGCGGCACCGGGTACAAGGCCATGGTGCAGTGAGGGCGGCGTAGGCGTGACGGGGTCGAGATGAACAGTCTGCGGGCGCGGCTGTTCGCAACGACGCTCGCCGCGCTCGCACTCACGCTTGCACTGACCATCGCGATCGGCGCCGTCCTCACACGCCGGCAGGTCGACCGCTCGCAGGCCGTGAGCATCGCGCGGCGCGCCGATGACCTGGCGCAGGACCGGCGGCAGAACGTGAACTACAAGCGTCAGAACCGGGTCGTCGGCGGCGTGCGGATCATGATCGAGCCGCGGCGCTCGTTCCGCACGGTCGTCCCCGACGTGAACAAAAGCAGCGACGGCGTCGTCACGTACGAGGGCGCGAAGCAGCTCTACTCGTACCGCACGCTCCCGCATCTCGGGCTCGTGCTCCTGCGACCGGCGAGCCTGCAGGCAGCGGCGTGGCGTCCCTTCCTCGGTGACCTCCTGCTCGCCGCCCTCGCCGGCGTCGTGCTCGCGGCCGTGCTCTCGTTCGTCGTCGCGCGCTCGATCTCCCGGCCGATCCGACGGGTCGCCGCCGCCACGCGGGCGCTCGCCGCTGACGAGAGCCACGAACCGCTGCCGACGGGCGGCACGACCGAGCTCGCGTCCCTCGCTCAGGCGTTCAACCAGATGACAGAACAGCTCGCCGCCTCTCGACAGGCCGAGCGTGACTTCCTCCTGTCCGTAAGCCATGAGCTGAAGACGCCGCTGACGGCAATTCGCGGCTACTCCGAGGGGCTCGCCGACGGCGCATTCGAAGCGGACGAGGCGGCACGCATCATTTCGCTCGAGGCCGGCCGGCTCGAGCGGCTCGTCCGCGACCTGCTCGACCTCGCGCGCATGAACCGCAGCGAGTTCTCCGTGCAGCGCGAGCCGCTCGACCTCGCGGAGGTCGCGCGTGAGGCGGTTCGCCGCCACGAAGCCGCCGCACAGGAGTTCGGCGTCGCGCTGACGGCGGCGGGGGATGAGACGTGGGTCGACGCCGACGCCGATCGGGTGCTGCAGGTCACATCGAATCTCGTCGAGAACGCGCTCCGCGAGACGCCGGCGGGTGGCGCGGTCACGGTGCGCGCCGAGCCGGGCCGGCTCTTCGTCACCGATACCGGCCCGGGGATCAGGGCCGAGGACATCCCGCACGCGTTCGAGCGCTTCTACCTCTACGACAAGGCCGACAAGGATCGCCCGCTCGGGAGCGGTCTCGGTCTCGCGATCGTCAAGCAGCTCTCGACCGCGATGGGCGGTGAGGTGAGTGTGCGGAGCAGCGCGGCCGGGACGACGTTCGAGGTTCGCTTACGGCCGCACCTTCAAGGTGTCGACGACCTCGAAGTCGGCACCGGTCAGCCGGCCGAGCGCGTGTAGCTCCATGTTCGACCACTTCGGGCTCGGCGCACCGCCGATGTACCAGTTCGAACCGTTGTCGGCGAGGATCATCCCGTACGTCTTCAGCCCCTGCGCGACGATGCGCGCTTGGGGCGGCAGCGACGCGATGTTCACGCTTGCCTTGAGCCGCACGCGCAGTCCCATCGGTGGCAGCGAGGGATCGGTCAGGCCGCTCGCGTAGTGACGCGCCGGATAGATGTACGCGCGCCGCGTCCGCTCGGCGGTGAAACGGAGCGCGTGCCGGATCGTGCCGGTCGAGGCGTCGCCGTCCCAGCGTGCGAGCCCGGGCAAGATTGGCAGCCCGGCGGCGTCGGCGGACGTCCAGCCTGCGGGTCGCAGTGCGTTCGAACGGAGGTTCCAGATCGCGCCCGACCAGCCCGACCAGGTGCCGTTCTGCTTCGACGTGCCGGAGAGCTCGTAGAGGCGGCAGGCGTCGCGGTCGACGATCAATACGTGCCGGTCACCCTGGTCGGCATGACCGGGGTAGCCCTCGACCGGCACGTTCTTGGGGATCGGATATGGCCCTTTGTCGCTCTCGTCTGCGTACTCGAACGTGACGCGCGACTTCGGCGTCGACTTGGCATGCACGACGACGTACGGGATGCCGATCCGCGATCCGTTGTAGAAGCCGTTGCCGAAGTCTGCATGCACGCTCCCACCGACGCCCATCGACGCGATCAGCCGCGCGGAGTCGGACGCGACCGGCAGCTTGTCGACCTTCTGGTTCCACGGGCTCGAGGCGGGGAAGACCGGACAACCCGCGAGTGTCGGTGCGGAGGCGGTCGCACCGGCAAGCGACGCGGTTGCCAGCCCAAGGGCGAGCGCAAAGAACTTCACGGCTGCAGCATGACAACGTCCCAGCCGTCACCGCGTGCCCTGAAAAGGTGACGTTCGTGCAGCCGGTCGTCGCGGTGCCGCCAGAACTCGTACGTGTCCGGGACGAGCCGGTAGCCGCCCCAACGCTCCGGGCGCGCCGGTTGCGCCGGCTGCGCGTGGACGGCCGCCTCGAGCTCCGCGCGGGAGCCGATTGGCTGCGACTGGTTCGATGCGGCCGCGCTGCGCCGCGAGGCCTCGGGCCGTGCGGCCCAGTACGCGTCCGACTCGGAAACGGGCACGCGCTCGACCGGCCCTTCGACGCGCACCTGGATCCCGGGCCGATGGAAGAGCAGCGCCGCGCGCGGGTTCGCCTCCAGCTCGCGTCCCTTTCGTGAGTCGTAGCCGGTGAAGAACGTGAACCCGCGCTCGTCGGCGCTCTTCAGCAGCACCATGCGCACGGACGGGCGTCCGTCCGGCGTCGCCGTCGCAAGTGCGACCTCGGGACCTTCAACCCACTCGTGGAAGAGCTCCAGGGGATCGCCTTTCACTCCGGTGCCTCCGCCGGCACCTCACGCATCTTTAGGATCGGCGACGGAATCAGCCAGGCGAGCCCGAGCAGCGCGCCGACCGTCGCGATCCAGAGCGTGGAGCGCACACCGATCAGTGTGCCGAGAATCCCGCCGAGTGTCGTCCCAAGCGGCCGCACGCCGTAGTTCACGACCATGAACGCACCGGAGACGCGCGAGCGCAGCGCGGTCGGGACCGTGCCTGCGCTGATCGTCCCGGCCATGATGTCGAGCAGCATCAGGCCGACACCCGACAGGAACTCCGAGACGAACAGCAACGCGAGCACGAACCAGTAGGGGCCGCCTGCCGCCGGGATGAGGATCAACGGTGCAGGGAAGAGGAAGCACCCGACAATGAACGTCGGGCCGACGCCGATCCGTCGTGAGATCCGCGCCGTGACGAACGACCCGGCCAGCGTGCCGATCGACGCGGCACCGAGCACGATGCCGAGCGTCGCCGGCCGGACGCCGAGGTCGCGTGTCGCGTAGAGCATGAACAGCGCGAAGAACATGAAGTTGAAGAGGTTGAGCGTTGCAACCCCGAGCAGCTCGGCGCGCACGACGGCGTTGTTCCGGATCCACCTGGCGCCCGACAGCAAACCGCTCGACTCGTGCGGTGCGCCGGGCGGCTCTTCCGCGTCGATGCGGCCGAGGAAGATTGCGGAGAAGATGAACGAGACCGCGTCGAGCGCGAGCGCGTACGGCCCCCGCAGGAGCTGAACGAGGACGCCGCCGAGACTCGTGCCCGCGAGGAACGAGAACGCGCGGCTGCCGTGGATCAGCGAGTTCGCGGCGACGTAATCCTCGCGCGGCACGACGACCTGGAAGAACGCGCCGTAGGCGACATTGAAGAAGACGCTGAGCGTGCCGCTCAAGAACCCGACCACGTAGAGCTGCGCCCACGTGAGGTGGCCGAACGCGTAGGCGACCGGCACCGTCGCGATCACCAGGCCCCGTCCGATATCCGTCGCGAGCATCACCTCGCGCCGGCGACCGCGACGATCGACCCAGACGCCGGCATGAAGGGAAAAGATCAGGTTCGGGATCAGCGCCACGGTCAGCAGCGCCCCGATCTGGCCGGGTGTCGCGTGCAGGGCGAGCACCGCGGTCAACGGCAGCGCGATCAGCGACACCTGGTCGCCGACCATCGAGATCGACTGCCCGATGAAATACCGGCGGAAGTTCCCGTTCTCGCGCAGGATCGGCGGGATCACGGCTCGGGAACCGCCCGCACGCTGACGTGCACCACGCGCGAGCCGCGGGGCTTGCTCTCGCGGGCGCTCGCGTAGTACGGCGCGAGCATCTCTTGGATCTGGCGCGTGATTTCGTCGAGTTCGGCCGGCGTCGCGACGATCGCCGTCTGCAGGAACGCCGCTGCTTCGCGCCAGGCCGGCGAGAACGACCGCTCCCGGGTCAGGTAGTCCCGCACCGTCGAGTCGCTCAACTCGAGGAGCGCTGCCCGGGCGAGCGCCGAGGCCGCCTGAAACTCCTCGCTCGCTTCGGCGCCCGCCTCGAAATCGAGGCTGACGACACGCGCGTGCCAGCGACGCTCACGCCCGTCGGCGCTCGGCACCTCTTCGACGAAGCCGTGCTTCGCAAGCGTTCGCAGGTGGTAGCTGCACGAGGAGGCGCTCTCGCCGACCTCAGCTGCACACTCGGTCGCGGTCGAATCGCCGCGCAGCTGGAGCCGCGCCAGGATGCGCAGGCGCGTGGCGTGGCCGAGCGCTCTCAGCGCTTCGATCGACGTCAGCCGTGGATCAGGTGTGAAAGAGATTTTGCGAAAATACTCTTTCGCATCCCGCTCGTCAAGTCGGTCAGCCGACCGCGACGGACGCGTCGTCCAGCAGTACCCGCACCTTGCGGGTCAGGTCGTCCGCGCTGAACGGCTTCTGCAGGAACGCGATCCCCGGCTCGAGCACGCCGTGATGGCCGATTGCCGAGTCGGTGTAGCCGGAGGTGTAGAGCACGTAGGTTCCGGGCCGCATCGACGTGACCGCCTGGGCGACCTCCGGACCGCTCATCCCCGGCATCACGACGTCCGTGAGGAGCAGGTCGAGCGTGCCGGAATGCCGGCGCAGGAGCTCGAGCGCGGACGGGCCGTCACCGGCCTGCAGCACCGTGTAACCGTTGTTCACGAGGATCTCCGCCACGAGGTGGCGCACAACCGTCTCGTCTTCGACGAGCAGGATCGTCTCGTCGCCCAGCCTTGGCGCGACGGCGACGGGGAGGGTCGCGGGAACCTCGACGGGCGCCTCTGCGCGCGGAAGACAGATCCGGAACGAGGAGCCCATGCCCGGCGCGCTGTCGACCTCGATCGTGCCGCCGCTCTGCTCGACGATCCCGTAGACGGTCGCGAGGCCCAGGCCCGTGCCGCCCTCCTTCGTCGTGAAGAACGGGTCGAAGAGCTGCTGGCGCTCCAGGTCGGTCATGCCGATACCGGTGTCCGTCATGCGCAGCTCGACGAAATCGCCCTCGTCGGTGCGCGATTCGGACGTCTCGATCGTCACCGAGCCACCGTTCGGCATTGCGTCACGCGCGTTGACGGCGAGGTTCACGATCACCTGCTCGACCTGTGTGGGGTCGGCTTGGACGGGACTGACGGTCGGGTCGAGCACTGTCACGAGCTCGACGTCTTCGCCGATCAGGCGACGCAGCATCATGTCCATGTCGGAGACGACCGCATTGAGGTCGAGCGCGCGCGGCTGCAGCACCTGGCGGCGGCTGAACGCAAGCAGCTGACCGGTCAGTGACGCGGCGCGCGCGGCGGCCTTGCGGATCTCGTCCGCGTGGCGGCGCAAGCGATCGTCGTCCAGGCCTTCGATCAGGAACTCGCTGTAGCCCGAGATCGCCGTCAAGAGGTTGTTGAAGTCGTGAGCGATGCCGCCGGCCAGCCGACCCACCGCTTCCATCTTCTGTGCCTGGCGCAGCTGGGCCTCCAGCTCCTTGGTGCGCGTGAGGTCGCGCACGACGGCGATGTGGCGCCCCGGGCGGACGTCTGCGGTCGCGACGAACTCGATTCGGCGCTCGCTGCCGTCGGGCCGCTGAAGGCTGACCTCGGCCTCCCAGGTTCCGTCGCGCAAGAACCCCTTCCACAGCTCCGCCACGTCTTCTTCTCTGAGCAAGTCGTCCACGCGCAGCGCGGCGGCCTCCTCATGGGAGACGCCGAGCAGTTCGGCGGCCGCATCGTTCAGGTCAACCACCCGGCGCTCGTCATCTGCCACGATCATCGGCACGACCGAGTGCTCGAACGTCGCCGCGAAGAGCAGGTTCGCCTCGCGGTGGGCGGTGATGTCCTGGATGTGCGAGACCACGTGCGTCGGAGAGCCGTCATACCCGCGCACGAGCGAAACCGTGACGTCGGCCCACATGATCGACCCGTCCTCGCGGACGTAGCGCTTCTGGCGCTGAGAAGCGTCGCGGTCGCCCGAACGCAGGTCCTCGACCGACTGGACGTCCGCGTCGAAGTCGTCGGGGTGCGTCACGTCGCGCACGTTGCGCTTCGACAGCTCCGCCGGTTCGTAGCCGAGCATTTGCGCGAGGCGGTCGTTCACCTGGACGTAGTCCCCCTCGAACGATGTGAGCGCCATGCCGACGGAGGCGGCGTGGAAGGCGCTCCGGAAGCGCCCTTCGCTTTCCTGCAGGGCGCGGCGCGCGCGCACCATCTCGGTGACGTTCTCAAACGTCATCGCAATGCGTTCGTCCGCGAGGGGGAAGGCCTTGATCCAGAACACGCCTTGCTCGATGCGCGCGTCGCCGTACTCGATCTCACCGGCGTCCACCAACTCGCCGGTTGCACGCACGCGGTCGAAGATCGACATCAGCTGTCCGGTCGAGGCGGGGAGGACCTCGTCCAGCGTGGCGTCGAGGATCGTCTCGGCGATCACGCCGGTGGCGAGCTCGCTCGCGGCGTTTGCGTAATCGAGGCGATAGCCGCCGTCTTCATGAGGCGCCCAGACCCAGAGGGCGGTCTGCATGTGCTCGACGACCTGACCTTGCGTGTGCAGTTGGCTCGCGAGCATTCTCCGCGTCTCGAGCTCGTTGGCGTTCCGGATCACGGTGCTGACGAACTCCGCCATCAGCCGCGTCGTCTCGACGGCGAGCTCGTCGAATGCCTCGGGCTCGGTTCCCGTCACTGAGAGCACGCCCTCGATCTTGGCTTCGCGGTAGAGCGGCGCGCAGATCAGCGAGCGCGCCTGCAGCTTGCGGCAGGCTTCCGCCTCGACGCGCGGGTCGGTCGCGGTGTCGGGTGAGTACGCGGGGGCGCCGTTGAGCGCCGCGAGTCCCGAGAGGCTCGCCGCGCGGCCGAAGCGAAGCCCGACGAACGCGGCTGCGGTGCCGGAGGCGTAGTGGATGACCGAATCGTCGCCCTCGAACCACTGCACCGAGGCGCCGTCCGCGCCGGCGAGACGCTGCGCGCGCTCGACGATCGCTGCGGTCACCGCGTCCGGGTCGAGCTCGAGTGCAGAGATCTCCTGTTGCGTCTCGACGATTGCGTGCAACCGCCCGAGGCTCGTGCGGAGACGATCCTCGTTGCGCTTGCGCTGCGAGACGTCGCGCAGCGAGGTGTGCACCCGGCCGTCGTCCAGGACGCGGGCCGAATACTCAATGTCGATGAGCGCGCCGTCCTTGCGCCGGAACCTGCGCTCGGAGCGCAGCTCGCGCCGGTCGTGGAGCTCGGCGATGCGCAGAGGCTTGGCATCCAACTGAGTCGGTTCGATGAGGTCGCACGAGTGCATCGAGCGCAGCTCCTCCACCGTGTACCAGAGAAGCGCAGAAGCGGCTTCGTTCGCGTCGAGCAGTTTTCCGTCGAGATCGCTGACGAGTGTCGCGTCGGCGGACTGGTCGTAGAGCTCGCGGTAGCGGCGCTCGCTGTCGGCCAGGCGCTCGACCAGCGCCGCGTTGCGCAGCGCGATCGCGGCGGACTGTGCGAGCAGCCGCGCGGTCTCGAGCTCTTCGTCGCCAAACGCATCGGGGTCGGCGCTGCGCACGCCGACGATGCCGTGGGTCTCACCGTCGTAGACGACCGGCGCGAGCACGATTGCGCCGGCGTTCGCGGTCAAGGACCGTCCCATGTCCGCGTCGTCGGAGCCGCGCAACACGTGCAGCTCGCCGGTGCGAACGCACTCGGAGCCAAGCGTGTCCGCGAGCGGGCAGGTCAGGTCCTGCAGAGGCCCGTCGGCCCCCAGGGCGACCTCGAAGTGAGCGAGCCCGTCCGCGCAGGTCGAGATCGAGGCGCCGTCGGCAAGCGGGAGCTCGAGCAACCGCTCGACGATCGCGTGCATGACGGCATGGACCTCGCCGGAGAGCGAAGCGACCTCGAGCTGGCGCTCGACGAGCGTACGGAGGGAGGCGTCGCTCACGTGATCAGGCCAAGCCTCAGCGCGGTCGCCACCGCCTGGGTGCGAGTGGAAGCGCCGAGCCTGTCGGACGCCTTGCGGAGATGGGTGCGGACTGTCTCGGAGCTGATTCCGAGTCTGCGGCCGATCTCCTCGTGCTGGAGGCCCTCCGCGAGCAGGCCGAGCACGTCGAGCTCACGCTGCGTCAGCTTGCCGCCCGGCGCCGGGTTCTTCGCCAGCGCGGGATCGAGGTAGGAGCTGCCGTTGAGTGCTGCCTCGAGCGCGCGCACGAGGTCCGCGAGCGGCGCCTCCTTGAGCACGAGCGCGACGGCGCCGGCATCGAGCACTTCGCGCGCCAACCGTTCGTCGCCGTCGGCGGTGTAGACGACGATGCGGGTCTCGGGGGACGCCTCGCACAGCGCGCGCACGAGGTCGGCGCCGGAGAGGCGCGGCATGCGGTAGTCGACGAGTGCCAGGTCGGGCTTCTCGTCGGTGATGAGCGCAACGGCGCGACGACCGTCGGACGCCGGCCCGACGATGTCGAACCCGTTCTCGGACAGGTATGAGGAAACCGCCGACGTCAGTGCGGGGTGGTCGTCGGCGATCAGGCAACGGGGATCGTTCATGGGTGCACCTCCACACGCGGCGCCGACTCGGCGCCGCACCGGTTTGGCGGGGTCAGATTGCTGTCTGAGCCGAAGCCCCAGGCCCGGCAGACAGTTCGTTCGTCGAGAATCCTCTTGGGGGTCACAGCGCAACCAGCCCGCGGACGCGGCTCGCGAGCGCGTCCAGATAGCCGCCGCCCTTGACGACGTAGTCGGAGGCGCCGTGGCGGAATGCCTCGATCGCCATCTCCTCCGACCCTTGGCCGGTGAGCATCACGATCGGCATCGTCGGGTCGTTGGCGCGCAGCGCGTCGAGCACCTGCATGCCGACGCCATCTGGGAGATTGTGGTCGACGACTGCAAGGGACCACGTCGATCCGTTCGAGAGCTCGGCTGCACCGGCGACGCTGCCGACGCGCGAAACGATCGCGCCCTCGAGCGCACGCTCGAGCACTTCGGTCACGAGCAGGGCGTGATCGTCGTCGTCTTCGACGAGCAGGACCGAGAAGCCCGGCACGCTGATCTCGGCCGGCGTCTGCTCGAGGAGGTGCAGCCCATCGGCGCCGAGCGCCAGTTCGCCCGAAGCGATCAGCCCGAGCACGAGGTCGACGATCTCCGGATCCCATTGCTTGCCACGCCACTCGTGCAGCTCCTCGACGACCTGGTCGGCCGTGCGAGGTTGCCGGTAGAGCTGGCGCGCCGACATGACTTCGACCGAGTCGGCGACGGCGACGATGCGCGCGCCGAGCGGGATCGTCGTTCCGGAGAGGCGGTCCGGGTACCCGTTGCCGTCCCAGCGCTCGTGGTGGTGACGCACGATCGGTCGCGCGCCGGCGAGCAGGTCGAGCGGTTCGAGCAGCTTGTCGCCGATCTCCGGGTGTGTCTCGACGATGCGTCGCTCCTCCTCGTTGAGAGCGCTCGGCTTCAGCAGCACGCGGTCGGGGATGCCGATCTTGCCGACGTCGTGAAGGATCGCTCCGAGCCGCACGGTCTCCACTTCGTCGGCCGGCAGCCCGAGCAGCTCTGCGACGCGGACTGCGAGTGCCGCAAGGCGTTCACAGTGGCCGTGGAGATACTCGTCGCGCGCTTCGATCGCGTTCGCGAGCGCACTCGCGAGTGTCGGGGCGAGCAACCGCTCGCGCAGGTCGTCGCGGCTCCGGGTCGCCCGCTCGAGTGCATCGGCGACGGCCGACTGCAGGTCGGAGTGCGCGAAGGGCTTGGTGACGAGCCCTGCTGCACCGCGCGTGAGCGCCTGGCTCAGCGTGTCGTAGGTGCCGGCCCCGGTCACGAGCACGACCGGCAACGACGCGCGGCGGGCGCGCACGGCTTCGAGCAGCTCGAGACCGGAAAGGCCGGGCATGATCACGTCGCTGACGACGAGGTCGAAATCGGTTTCTTCGAGGAGGGCGAGTGCAACCTCTGCGCTCTCAGCGCTCGTGACGTCGTAGCCGGCCGACTCGAGGATCTCGACCACGAGCATGCGG
>Ga0193699_10000804_pt1 | contig 12816 bp, 16 predicted proteins | sample L3c2metaG_FD_160095 | JGI IMG/M metagenome (GOLD analysis project Ga0193699, IMG submission 160095) | Soil microbial communities from a riparian zone of the East river system, Colorado, United States - L3c2 | ecosystem: Environmental > Terrestrial > Soil > Riparian zone | place: USA: East... | reverse complement strand
CGCATGGGAAGGAGTCTTGACGCCGGTCATGTTCACTGATCTCGCGGCATTCAACGCAGCGATCAGCTCCTCGCGAACTGCCAATAGATCGATGCTGATGGGGCCCGATGGCTTCCGCACGAACTCGATTGCACCGCGGTCGAGCGCGCGCAGGGTCATCTCGTTCCCATGCTCCGATCCGGCCGCGCTTAGCATCACCACCGGCCGGGGCATCTCTCTCATGATCTGCTCGAGCGTCTGCAGTCCGTCGAGCCGCGGCATCTCGATGTCGAGCGTGACGATATCCGGCCCGAGCGCCCGAATCTGTTCGAGGGCATCAATTCCGTCGGCGGCGGTTCCAACCACCCGGTATTCCCCGTTCGACTCGACCATCTCGGAGATGAGCTTTCGCATGAAAGCGCTGTCGTCGACGACGAGAACTGTCGATAGCTGATCGCTCATTCCGTTCGCGCCAGGCGGGGAGCTAGAGCTTCCGGAAGATTCTCTCGCGCGCATTTACCGGCGAGAACAGGCCACGGGCTTCCCCGAGCAGCGTTTCCACTTTGCCGAGCATCAGGAACCCACCGGGAGCGAGCACCCGATGGAATTCCGCGAATAGCGCGTCCTGCGCCTCGCGCTCGAAATAGATCACGACGTTCCGGCAAACCAGGAGATGGACGTTTTCGAATGGCGGCGGCGATCCGAGCAGATCGCGGTTTTCGAAAGTCACCAGCTTCCTGACCTCGGGCAGCATCGTGTACATCCCGGCCACCGCGGGGAAATACCTTTCACGCAGATCAGCCGGAGTTTCGACAAGGGCGGCATCGGAGTAGAAGGCGCGTTCCGCCCCGCCGAGAGAATCGAGATCGATGTCGGTGCCCACGATCGAGACCGATTCCAGACGAGACAGCTGATTCCGCGCGGCCGCGTATTTATGAATGAGAATGGCGACCGAGTACGGCTCCTCGCCGGACGAGCACCCGGCGCTCCAGACCCGAAGCTTCCGTTCGCCCCGATCCCACAATGCTGGAATTACTTTCTGCTCGACCGCCGAGAAAGCGTCCCAGTTGCGAAAGAACTTCGTGACGTTGATGGTCAGCGATCTGACAAGACGGTCGTACTCGCGCGGATCCGCATCGAGCATCCGGGCGTATTCCGTGTGGCTGGAGGTTCCTTTCGCACGCATGCGTACCGCAAAACGCCGGCGCAGACACTTGTCCTTGTAGCTGGAGCACCGGAATCCGCGGTCACGGGTGACCTTGTCCATCAGCGCCCGGAATGCGGCGTCGTCGTCATGCATCAGCAAGCGACGCTTTCAGGAGGGATTGGTCGTTTGTGCCACCTTTCTGTCGGCACGCGAGAGTCCCTCGAGAGCCGCTGACAGATTGCGTCGCAGCTGTGGAAGCTCGGGCGCGAGCGCGAGTCCCTTCTCCGCGATGTCGCGTGCGTGCGCGAAGTCCTCCCGCTTGAGGTACGCGGCGGCGAGGTTGTTCAGCAGGACCGGAGACTCAGGGTGTGTTTCAGCCGCAGCCGAGAGGAGCAGCATCTCGCGATCAGGATCGTCCGTCAGCGCCGCGACCTGCGCCGCATAGTGGAACCACACTGGTGGCGGCGAACTCGAAGTCCAGAGGCTCCTGGCTTCGCTCAAAGCCACCTTTGCAGATTGCAGATCGCCGAGATGAATGGCGATTACGGCCGCCTCGAGTTGAATAAGGGGCTCCGCGCCTCCACCGGCGGCGATCGCGCGGTCGATGACCAGCTTCGCCTTCTCCAGCTGTTTCAGCTGCTCGTACGCGATCGCCAGATTGTGGAGCAGCGACGTCTTGCTCGGCGCGTTGGGTGCGGCGGTCATGAAGGCGTTCACGGCGGCCGCCCATTCCTTGCGTCTCAGTGCAATGAGTCCAAGGTGAAACGACGCGACGGGATCGGCGGCTTCCTCGACCAGCGCGCGGAATTCACGCAACGCTTCGTCGTGCATTCCCGCGCGATACAAAGCGCTCGCCAGCTCGCGGCGCTCGAGAGGGCTTGCATTGCGGGGGAGCGTCGGCGTGGTCCGCTTCCGCCCGACGGGAAGCAGGAACGATGCGTTGAGAAGCCCGTACAGCGCCTTCCCAACCTCGAACTCGCCGAGGCCGGAGTCGCGGATCAACCCGTTGATGTCACGGTGCCCATCGATCAGAGGTAGCAGCGCTTCCTGCTCGGGAGAGAGAGAGTCCCTGTTCATGAGCAGCTTCGGACGGTCGATGCTGAACACGACGTCGAAGCTCGGAATCTTTTTCTCGATCAGGGACCACTCGTCGACGCGACGCGCTCCTTCCAGCAGCAGCGACTGTGGATCCACCGAAACGCGCTCGGCACCGTCCTCGGGCTCGACACCTGGCTCGAAGTTGAACGTGCCGCTGGTCCACGTGAACAGCGTGTAGACTGCGTTCTCTGTGTCGAGCGGGCGGTTGACGATCGCCGCGTGGCAGATGCGCCCCCCATCGAAGTAGATCGAGCCGAAGCTGTCGTGGAACGATAGCCCGAGGCATCCCGATTTCTTGCCCATCGAGAGCAGCTGAAGAACGTCGGGGAGGCTTGCTTCCTTGAGGCTACCCTTGATTGCCATCAGCGCATTTCCTCGATCATGCGATCTGCCAGGTTCTCCCACTCGAGAATCAGGTTCGCATCACGCTGAAGCGGTGTTGCTTTCTTTGGTTCCGGCGGCGCAGTTGGCGGGGGCTCGAGCGACTCGACGCGCTGTGCAATCTCCTGGCTGATGTCAGCCATGAACTCGGCGAACTCGCCGCTGTCGTCCTCCGCACTCTTCCTGGTGGTCGCCGCCATCTATCAGGACTCTTTGGTGGCGGGCGCGCTCAGGCGTCCCAGGACCATGGACGCGATGCTCCGCAGCGTCTCGAACACGCCGCCACCGTTGATCGCGTTGGCGGCGAAGTAGGGCACGCCGCGGAAGTTTAGGGTCTCGTCGAGCTCCTCGATGGGACTGATTTCGCTCGCCGGCAGGTCGCGCTTGTTGTACTGCATCGCGAGCGGGATGGTGCGCGGATCGAGGCCTTCGTCAGCGAGGTTGGCGTGCAGGTCCTGCAGGCTCTCGATGTTCTCGGCTAACTGCCTGGACTGGCTGTCGGCGACGAACACCACGCCGTCCACGCCCTGGAGCACCAGCTTTCGCGTTGCAGCGTAGTAAACCTGTCCGGGAACGGTGTAGAGCTGAAAGCGGGTAGCGAAGCCGGAAATTGTCCCGAGATCGAGCGGAAGGAAATCAAAGAACAGGGTTCGATCGGTCTCAGTCGCCAATGAGACCATCTTCCCTTTCCGTTCCTCCGGCAGCTGGGAGTAGATGTGCTGCAGGTTGGTCGTCTTGCCCGACCGGCCCGGGCCGTAGTAGACGATCTTGCAGGTGATCTCGCGGGTTCCGTAGTTGACGACGGACATCTAGCGCTTCCCTATCGGGCCAAACAGCGCGTCGAGACTTCGGTTCAGCTCGCCCTCGAAATCACCGGATGGTCCCTTCCCTTTTACCGGGGCTTCCGGCTGCAGGTTCTCGAGCGTCTTCTGGAACTCGGCAAAATAGATCTCCACGACGCCGACCGAGCTCTCACGATCGAACACACCAACGAATAGGAGCTCCTGTGCGCGGGCAGCGCAGCGAGCCATGAACACCTGCCGGTCTGCCCCTGCGTGGTGGGTCTCGTAAAATGGCTTTCCGTCGAGCTGCCGCCCGAGCTCGCGTGACGATGCGTTGATGGCAGACGTGAGCGCGCAGATGGACATCACATCCGCCGCGTTGGAGAAGCCGAACTGACCTACCGCACGCCCGCTTGGATAGAGCAGGACCCCGGAGATCAGGCGCGCGTCTTCCATCAACCGCTGCAGCGGTACCTTGACCCACGCCTCGGCTACTGTTGGATCCGTCACAGATCGCCTCGGGCTGCATTCATCATGTCCAGTCTCACTCGTCCCAGGTTGGCGTCGGGGGTGACAATCGTGACGAGCACGACCTCGCCCGCGCCGACGACGCAGATGTGCCCCTGGTCTGCTTCCAGCCGCATGAACGCGGGGGTACCGAGCCTGGCAGCATCCGCGGCTCGAGTGGCTTTCGAATAAAGATAGGCTGCGAGCGCGGCGGTGTGCTTGCGCGGATCCTGACCCCCGTTCGCACCCTTGATGCCCGTGGTCTCGACGATGAGGCCGTCGTTCGCGCCAACTACCATGGCGACGACCACGCCGGGAAGGTGTGACAACGTAGCGACGACCTCGCTGAGGACTCTCATGCTCGCCCACTCATCCAGTTGATCGCGAGCGCGACGGACCGCGTGAGAACTCGTCGCACCAGACCGAGTGGCACCGTGGATGAAGACGCGAGCAGAACGACCGCGTCCTGCGCGGCTGGAGCCAGCGCGATCGTCGCAGCTTCGGTCTCTATTACTACCGCCGTCCATGCTCCGAGCGAGAGCAGTCGCATCGACCGCGACACTTCCTTGCTGACGCCGCTCAGCGCCGCGCCGATCTCGGCCGAGATGTCTCGGCCGTTCTGATCGATATAGCTTCCGGCCAGCGGCGCGCCCGATGAATCGAGCAGCAAAGCTGTCTGCTCGGCATCACCGATGGCAGCCGCGAAGAGCGTGCGTGCCGACTCAGACATTCGTCATCCCGCTTTCCTGGGGCATGATATCGATAAGGCCGGTGCTGAGCATTCCGTAGATGATCTTGGCCACTTCGAACTCGGGGAGCACGAGGCGCTTGCCGATCTCATGCAGATTCCTCTCTCCATCAATGATCGACAGCACTTCCCACTCGCGGGGAAGCAAGTCGATGAACGATTCGGGACCGTCATCGAGCGGAGCGAGCCTGGGGATGACACGCGCGTCAGGAATCTTGTCGGCCATGCGCGACCACTCGTCGATGCGGCGAGCGCCTTCCATGAGGAGAGATTCGGTGCTTACCCGAACTGCGATGTCCTTTCTGATCGGGCGCGGTGGCTCCTCCGTAAACGAGAAGAATCCTTCCGACCATGACATGAGATCGAACACGACGGTCTCGATCTGCTGCCGCATGAAGCGGTCGATATCCCTCGGCGTCACGATTCCGTGCGCGACGAGGATCTCGCCGACGCGTCGCTTGTCACCCGCGCGCTGCATCGCGGTCGCGCGCGCCAGGTCGGCGGGGGTCGCCTTGCCCGACCGCTCGAGGATGGTTCCAAGAAGGTGCGGGTTGCTCTTCATCGTAGCGGCGACGATCGTGCCTGCGTCGAAGTAGACGCTTCCCTCGTTGTTCCGCTCGGGAGAGTGCACGCGCAGCGTTCCGGTCTTCCGGCTCAGATCGAGTAGCTGGAAAACGTCGTGAATCCCGAGCTCGCGTAGTGGTCCTTCGATCGCCATTAGCGCCGCCCTCTCTGAAGCAAGCGATGGTAACGCAATGCCTCGGAATGATTCGGATCGAAGCGCAGCACGCGCTCGAACGCGTTCATGGCGTCGCCCTCGCGCGCCAGGTCGATCAGGATCTCCCCAAGCGCGATCAGCGCCGGGAAGTGATAGACGTCCCGCCTGATGAGAGCGACAACTCTCGGCAAAGCGCTGCGCGAGCGCCCCGTTCGCCGATATGGCCCGACCAGCTCGACCACCGCGGCGTCGTGGTTCGGCGCTGTCACGAGCACGGTCTCCAGCTCTCTGATGGAACCGCTGTCGTCACCGGCTCGGGCGAGCAGCCGGCCGAGCGACACGCGGGTTTCGACCTGTCGCTCGTCGACGGCGAGGCTGGCTCGATACGACGATATCGCCGCGTTCGCGTCTCCCAGAGCGGCGTAGAGATCGCCTACGCGCTTCATGACGTTGGCGTTGCGCGATTCATTCTTCTCGAGCGCCACGAGGATTTCCCTCGCGCCCGGATTGTCGAGCGAGGCGACCCGCGCTTCTGCCGCCAACAACAGGAGATTGACGTCGGTGCTGCCCGCTTCGACGAGAGCCTCAGCAAACGGTCTCGCTTCCTCGGCGCGCCCGAGCGCGAGGAGAGATCGCGCTATTCCTTGCCGCGCGTATGTATTCGTATCCTCCATGTCGAGCGCGCGGCGGTACCGCTCGAGCGCCTCGCCGTGGAGTCCCTGCGCCGCGAACGCATCGCCGGCCAGCACAAGTCCAAGAATCTTGTCGCCGCCGCGCGCGAGCACGCGCGCGATCTCGGCCTGGGCGCGGTCGTACAAACCCTTGGTGATGAAATCGCGCGCGAGGGAGAAACCCGCCATCGGATCTTCCGCGGACGGTTTTTCTGCTCGCACCGGCTTTTCGGCGAAGAGCTGCTCGATGATCGCCGGATCGAAATGGAAATCGTCGACGCGCTCGACCGCCTCGTCCGATTCGGTGATGGGCGGAGCGACGGTGAGCCTGATTTCTTCGTGCGGAAGCTCGATCGCGAGCTCGAGCTTCTGGGGCGTGTACATCGGATCGAGCGAGAGAGCGCGCTTGGTCTCGCGCAGCGCGCTGCTGAAGTCGCCGAGATTCGAGAGCGTGAAGCTGAGGTTGTAATGCGCCTCGGCGAAATCGGGATTGGCCTGGATCGCGCGGGCAAAGGCGTTTCGCGCATCGGCGTATTTGTTGAGCTCGACGAGGATCAGGCCGACACCGTTCCACGCGACGGGATGCTCAGGTGCGGCGCTCAGCACCTGACGATAGGCCTCGAGCGCGAGCTCGGTGTGCTTTCTCTTGAACAAACCCAGCGCGAGGTTGAGGCGCGCTTCGACCGGAGGAGCCGCCGCCTGCAGAGCCCGCCGGAACGAGTTTATCGCCCCCTTCGTGTCGCCCTTATGCCACAGAAGCACGCCGATGTTGTTCTGGGCGAATGCGTAGCTGGAGTCGACTCCGAGAGCCCGATTATAGCTGTCCTCTGCTTCGGCGTGGCGACCTTCCAGCTGGAGAGCGACGCCGCGTCCGTTCCATGTCTTTGCGGTGGGCGAGAATTCGCGCGCGAATCGATCAGCGGTGGCGATCGCCGCTCCAGTGTCCCGCTGCAGCAGGTAGAGCTCGAGCATCGCCTGCAGGACTTCTGCGTTGGCTTCCCCACCCTAGATTGCATTCTCGTACTCGCGCAGCGCTTCCTGGAAGTAACCCTTTTGCCGGAGCGCACGGCCAAGTGTGATGTGCGCGCCGGCCGGGGTCTTCTGCTGGTGGCTGGGAGTCACTTCGTGACGGTAGGTCTGGAGCGACAGGTTCGCGTGCGCACGAACGAGAGTCGGGTTCAGCATCACCGCGCGTCGATTCGCCTCGGCCGCTTCTTCGCCGCGGCCAAGATCACCCAAGATGAAACCGATGAGATAGAGGGCGTCGGGGTTCTCGGGATTCAGCTCGATCGAGCGGCGAACCGACCGCATCGCGTCTTCGTGGAGGCCGCGGTTGTAGAGCGTCTCGGCGAGAAGGAAATGGAGCACCGAGCTGTCGGGATCCAGCTCGATCGCACGCTGAAACAACGTGTGGGCGCGCTCGAGACGACCGGCGGTCTTCTCTCCGATGCCGCTCTGGACGAGCGCCTCGAGATCCTGCGGGTTGGCGCGCAGACGCTCCTCGAGCTCGTGCAGCCGCTGCTCAAGAATTCCGCTTTCGCCGTATGCAATTTCCAGATTCCGGCGCGCGACGCCCATGCGCTCGTCGAGCGCGAGCGCTTTCGCGAACGCGGCGATTGCCTCCTCGGTCAGTCCCTTCCGGAAATAGAGGACACCGAGGTTGTTGAACGCACCCGCATCCGACGGATCGATTCGGCGAGCGAACGATCTGAGGATGTCGATTTCACCGCCATGCGCGGCTGCCTGTGGGCGGGCAGTTGCCGCTGGGCTCATCGGGTCAGTCTACGCGCACCGCGCGAAAGATGGCGTCGAATGCGTTGGGGTCGGGGACGAGCAGAAAGAAGCCATGGAGGCTTTCTGCCGGCTCCTCGAGGAAGAATTCCGTCTCGACACAGAGAATCGGGGACTCGGCGCGCGGCGCGTGGTCGCCGAGCGCATCGAGCGCCTCCGCCGTCGAGCCGGTCTTGAGCGACGGAGGTGACAGCATCAGCCTCATGTCGAGGAACTCGCTGAGCGCGGTGAGATAAGCTCCCGCCAGAATATTCCCAGCTTCGTTGAGCGCCGACTGCTCCAGCCTGCCCAGGTTCTTTGATGTCTCTCGACCGCGCCGCAGCATCCGCTCGGCCAGCCTGAGTCCAGCGTTGACTGCAAGAAGAAAAATCGTCCGGCCGCTGATGTCGCCGCTCATGTCCATGTGCACCGCGACGATCTCGACGTCCGGCGCGATCTCCGGGACGAAATCCCCGGGCGGTACGATGTTGACCATCGGCACGCTGATCATGATGCGCGTGCCCGTCAGCGTGGAGAGCGCGGTTGCCGCATGACCGGCGCCGATGTTCGCAACTTCGCGCAGCGCGTCGAGGCGCGCGGTGCTGAGGAGCGTGGTTCCGGCCTGGCCCGATGGGGTGTCGCGGGGAGTTGTCATATCAGAGGAGTGTGGAAGCGTCGATAATGAGCGCGGGAGCGCCATCGCCAAGAATCGTGGCGCCGCTGAAGAGGGTTCTGCTGCCGTTGACACCGTCGAACTGTTTCATCACGATTTCCTGCTGGCCGACGAACTCGTCGACGATGAGAGCGGCGCGACGCTCCGCAAGCTCCACGAGCACCACCTGGCCGCCGGTACGCGCGCCGGCCGGCAGCCCGACCCGCTCGCGCAGCCTGATCGCTGGAAATACGTCGTCCCGAATGGCGACGGCCTCCTTGCCTTTCACTTCGAGCAGCATCGGCTGCGAGAGCGCGAAGGTTTCCAGAACGTGGGTGAGTGGAATCGCGTAGATCTCTTTCTCGACGCGCGCGAGCAACGCGCGCGAAATCGCGAGCGTGAGCGGAAGACGCATGCTGACGCTGGTGCCGAGCCCCTGGTCGGTGTGCACTTCCAGCGATCCGCCAAGCGTGCGCACTTTGTTGGCGACAATGTCGAATCCGACTCCGCGGCCTGACAGGTCGGTCACCTTCTCCGCCGTCGAGAAGCCCGGACGCGATATGATCGCGACGAGCTCCTGCTCGGACAGCTTGGTAGTGGTCGATTCGACGATGCCAAGCGCTTTGGCGCGGGGAAGAACGCGGTTCTGGTCGATTCCCCGCCCGTCATCCGTTACACGGATCAGAACTGTGGCCCGATCGCGCTCCGCCGTCAGAATGAGCGTGGCAACTCTTGGCTTGCCCGCTTTCATCCGGTCGGCAGGCAGCTCGATTCCGTGGTCCAGGGAGTTGCGGAGGAGATGGAGCACCGGCTCGCCCATCTCGTCCAACATCGAGCGATCGAGCTCGATCTCCTTTCCCTCGATCTTGAACTCCACTTCCTTTCCGAGCGCCCGCGCGGTGTCGCGCACCACGCGTGGAAAGCGCTCGAAGATCTGCCATACCGGCACCATGCGGCTGGTCATGATCTCGTTCTGGAGCGAGGACACGATCTGGGACGCGTGGCGGGTTGCCTCGACCAGCTCTTCGTCGCCGAGGCGCTCCGAGATCTGCGCGATGCGGTCGCGCGCAATTACGAGCTCGCCCGCCACGTTCATTAGCGTGTCGAGACGTCGTGAATCGATGCGGATGTGTCGCGGGGGCTTCTGAGCGGGAGCGGTTGACTCGCTCTTTTCCTTCTTCGGGATTGCGAATTCTGCCGTGAAAGTCTGCGGGGCCTGCTCCGCGGCTTGCCGAACGCGCGCAGTGATTGCGCCCACGTCCAGCTGTTGCGGGGTCGGACCCGTCGCGAGGTCAACGGTCTGCTCGAGCGCATCGACAGCAGCGAACAGCGTATCGATGATGACCGGCGTGACCGCGAGGCTGCCGCTTCTCAGCTTGTCGAGTAGCGTTTCGAGCTCGTGGGAGAGCTCGGCAACGGAGGTGTATCCCATGGCGGCGCCCATTCCCTTCATCGTGTGCACCGCACGAAACAAGCGCGCTACGGCCGCGTCGCCACCGCCACGCTCCAACTCGAGCAGCGCGGTGTTGATCTCCGAGAGGTATTCCCGACTCTCGGAGAGAAACAGCTTGGCGTAGCGACCTGTATCCACCTAGGCCAGCACCCGCTGCACTGCTTCGAGTACACGGCTCGGCTGGAACGGCTTGACGACGAAGTCGCGGGCACCCGCCTGCAGCGCTTCCTGCACCAGCGCCTGCTGACCCATCGCGCTGCACATGAGAATCCGGGCCGAGGGATCCATCTGCGTAATCTTCTTGACCGCCTCGATGCCACCCATCTCCGGCATGATGATGTCCATCGTCACCAGGTCGGGCTTAAGCTGTTGGTACTTCTCGACGGCTTGTTTCCCGTTCTCGGCTTCACCCACAACCGTGAAACCGGCTTGCGACAGGATGTCGCTGACCATTGTCCGCATGAATACGGCGTCGTCGCAAACCAGCACAGTACTACTGCTCACCTTACCTCCCTTGTCCGATGACTTGCTCGACTACCGCTTTGATGTCGAGTACCAGAACGCGTTGCCCCTCGATCTCCACCGCGCCAGTGATCCCCGGCTTTGACGCTTCTGTCGCGTCGGCTGCCGAAAACTGATCGATTGGCACGTCCTGAATGTCGCGCACATCGTCTACTCCAACCCCGATCCACCGTTCAGCGTAGTCTATCAGCAGGATCAGTCCGCGCTCCCGAACATACGAAGACATGCCAAGGACCATTCCTCCATCGACGACCGTGACGATCGTTCCACGCAGATTGATGAGCCCGCACACCGACGGTGGCGCACCGGGCAGCCTCGTCATCGGCTGCGGCGTAACGATCTCCCGAAACGACTCCATTTCGCAGGCGAAGACGCTCCCTCCGACCTCGAACACGAGAAGGCGCCGTGTAGGAACGTGCGGTTCCTCCCCGGCGATCTGCTCGGGTGGAAGCGTTACCGTCTCACTCATAGAAATGGAACACCGATAGCGCGTCAACGCCCGCCGGGAGCGCGTGCTCGCCCGCGATTACAGAGAGAGAGTGCCTCAGATCTTCCGGAAGTGGAGAGCGGAAGTCGAGCGGCTTCCCGGTCATCGGGTGGTTGAACGCGAGCCAGGCCGCGTGGAGGAAATGCCGCTTGGGAGGAAGTCCGGCCACACGACGTCCTCCGCCGCCGCCATATACGTCGTCGCCCATGACAGGATGGCCGATAGACGCGAGATGAACGCGGATTTGGTGAGTCCGTCCGGAATGGAGATGCGCACGAAGTAGGTCCCCCGCGTCGAACCGGGCAAGGCGTATGAGGTCGGTCTTGGCCGGCCGACCTTTATTGACGATTGCCATGCGCTTCCGGTCTCGTGGATCCCGCGCTATCGGTTTGTCGATTGTAAGGGCGTCGCTGGTGAGGTGACCCCAGGTCATCACGGCATAGCGCCGGACGACCCGCCGGGCAGCGATAGCGGCGCTCAGCAGGCGGTGCGCGCGGTCGGTCTTGGCGACGACGAGAAGGCCCGATGTCTCCTTGTCCAGCCGATGGACCATTCCGGCCCTTTCGGGCTCGCCCTCCGTGGAAAGTCCTCCCCCGCGCCCCAGCAGGGCGTTGACGAGTGTCCCGCTCCAATTGCCGGGAGCCGGGTGCACCACCATGCCCGCCGGCTTGTCGACCACCAGCAGCGCGTCATCCTCGTACACGACGCTTACCGGAATGTCTTCGCCGGTAATCGTCCGCTTCTCGATTGCCGGAACCGTAACCCTGACTACCTCGCCGCCTTCGGGCCGGTAGCTGGCTTTCTCGCGCCGTCCATCGACCAGCACGTGCCCCTGTGCGATCAGGGTCGCCGCCTGGGTGCGGGAAAGCTCGGCCCGTTGGGCAATAAAGAGGTCGAGGCGGACATCGCTGTCCGCCTCGACCGGAAACTCTCTGGATTCGCTCAGAGCCTAGATCTCGGTTTGTGTATCTGAAACCGGGGCGGGGGCAACTACATTGGCCGGAGATCGCTCCTCTCCCCACAGAACCCACGCGAGGAGGAACGCACCGATGCTCACCGCCATATCGGCGACGTTGAATGTCGGCCAGCGGAGATCGCCTACCCCGACGTCGATGAAATCGACCACGCCGGAGGCTGATCGGATGCGATCGATGAGATTGCCGACCGCGCCTCCGCAGACAAGCCCGAGGGCCGCGGTGCGCAAGAAATCACCCTGGCGCGTGGCCTGGTACAGGCGACCCAGAATCACGAGCGCACCGGCTGTGAGAGCCATGAAAATCCAGCGCGAGTAGATCCCCAGGTTCAAGCCGAACGCCGCGCCGGGATTGTAGACCAGCGTCAGGCGCAGGTGGTTTCCCAGGACCTCATGGGGTATGTGCTGCGGCGATAGCGCCGAGGCGGCGACCAGCTTGGTAGCCAGATCGACCGCCACGACGACAATCAGAGTGCCCCAGAAAAGGGGCGGATTAGGCTTGGCGCTTTCCATCTTCTTCGCGCTGCTTGCACTCGATGCAGTATCTGGCGTGCGGCAGCGCGTCGAGGCGCTCGAAGCTGATCTCTCGTCCGCAGTTGTGGCACTTGCCAAACTGCTCCGGATTCCGATAGAGGCGGCGCAGCGCTTCGTCGATATGCCAGAGGAAACGGCCTTCCTGGCTCGCGAACAGAAACGCCTTTTCGCGCTCCATCGCATCTGTGCCCTGATCCGCCATGTGGAAGGAGTATGCGCTCAAGTCACCGTCCGCACCCTGCGGAGTCGACCCGAAAGTCTCGTCGTAGTGCCCCAGCTCCTTCAAGACGCGCTTGCGCTCTTCGAGCAGTCGCTTCTCAAAATGCTGAAGGTTTTTCTTCGTCATAGACTTCGGCTTGGCGGCCGTCGTCTTTTTTTTGCTGCTAGCTGCTGG
>Ga0193699_10000803_pt1 | contig 12821 bp, 13 predicted proteins | sample L3c2metaG_FD_160095 | JGI IMG/M metagenome (GOLD analysis project Ga0193699, IMG submission 160095) | Soil microbial communities from a riparian zone of the East river system, Colorado, United States - L3c2 | ecosystem: Environmental > Terrestrial > Soil > Riparian zone | place: USA: East... | reverse complement strand
AAACGACGGTGCGTCGTTGTGGGTGAGGCGTGCTACTGCCTTGGGCGTGCAGTGCCGGCGCCAATGCGACAACGAGCAGGGCAATAAGGCCGCAGAGGGTAAGCTCTTTGGGCTTCATGAGCCCAATCTTACACCCTGAAGTTACGCGCGACGAGTAGTCTTGCGGCCTCGCTTGGTTTTGCGCGGCCGCTTCGCCGATTTCGCCAATTTCCAAAACAGCTTCTCTCCGATCACCTTCACTGCGTAGCCCTTGTCCGCCAGTCGCCGGACCTCGAGCAATTTCGTTCCTGCGTCCGCGCCGGCAATCTGCTGCGCGTTCGGCCGGCCGCGCACCAGCACGTCCGACGACGGTCCGGGTTTTGTTTGCACGATCGCGCCCGCTTTCTTCGCGGCGGCGATCGCTTCCTTCCGGGGGCGGCTCAGGAAACCGGTAAAGGAGAGCCGCTTGCCTTTGAGATCTGCGACTCGACCCAGATGAGGCTTTGGCGGCCGGTGGCGCAGCGCCGCGATCAGCTCCCCCGCCGCCTCGTATCGTTTGCCGCGCGCGCCGAGGCAGCGGTAGATGACTTCCTTTAGATGGTCGCTGCAGGGGAGACCGCGGACAGCTTTACTGGTCATCGAGCGCGTCGTATCACCGCGCAGCAGCATCGCCGCGATCAGCCCGATCTGATAGATGTCGTCGCGCTGTTGCCAGCGGCGGACTTTTCCCCACGCGATCTCGTTCGGTACGCTGAAAACGTTGAAAGCATCGGCGGTGACGCCGCGACGGCTAAGCTGGTGTGTTGCGATGCCGAAGTCGCCGAGCTTCAGCTGCTCGCCCTCGCAGACGAAGACGTTGAACGCCGTGAGATCGCGGTGCAGCGCCTGTCCCCGGTGCAGCGCATCGAGTGTACCGAGAACTGCAGCGATCTCGCGTCTGACGAATCGCTCGGACTGCGCGCCTTTCCGCGCGAGCCAGGCGCTCAGATCTCCGTCCACCGCGTACTCCAATGCGATGCAGTAGCGCGTGCCCTGAGCATCGACCTCGACGAATCGATCCAGGACCTTGAGTGCGCGCGGCTCGCGGGAAAGCAGCTCGGCGAAATAGGCTTCGCGAAGCCAGCCCGAGAGTCGGTTGGCGATCTTGATGCAGACCTGCGCGGGCAGCCCGTCCTGAGGTGTCGGCGTTGCGAGGTAGACCTCGCCGAATCCTCCTTTGCCGATCAGTCGGTCAAGGCTATAGGTTCGGCCGCTCTCGGAGCTGTGCGCAGTCAGGGGTGCGGATGGTGCGGTCACACTGATCTCACCTCGCCGTCGATATCGCCTTGTCTGCCGTGAGCGATCCGTCCGCAGCTTTCGTCGCCAGGACGACCACTTGATCGCCAGCGGCTATCGCTTTCGACGCAAGCTTCAATTCGGTGACTGGCGTTTTCGGCGGAACCGTTACGGTCTTGGAGCCACCCGCGTATTGAACGACGAGGGTCGACCCGTTGGTGCTGCTGACGTTGCCATTCGACATGCGCGACTGCGACGCCGTCCCGTTGGTCATGCGCGACGGTGCCACGCTGCCGTTCGTCATCCGGCTCACGTTGGCGCTGATCGGGGGCCCCATCATGCGAGTGCCTTCGCCCACGCCACGCAACTCTTCGGGGAATACGTGAATCTCGGTCGCGCGCTCGGAGCCATCGGGCTGATGCACGGTCGTCACGCCAATGAAGGAATTCTCCTTGACGTGAGCAAGATCACTTGGAGCGCGAGTGTACAAATGAAAAGGCTGCGTCAACGTTACCGTAACAGTGCCGGTGTCGGTTTTGAGGACGAGTTGATTCGCCGACACGCTCACGACGGTGCCTCTCGGTTCGACCCGTGCACCAGCGGTGGACGGCGGGACGAGCGGTGGTACCTGCGTGGTATCCTGACTTGTGTCGGCGCCGCGGTTGCACGCGAGTGCGGCGAGCGCCAGAGGAGACCACCATATCAGTGATTTCGTGGTTCCGATTGTAAGCATTCTCTTCAGCATATCGTCCTCTGTAGATACGGGAAACTCTTCATGGAGCCTGGCTACCGCCGCACATCGCGTGCTCGGGCGCACATCATTCAACGGGCGAGCGCAATACGTAGCCCGGGCATCAGCGCATTGCGTGTTGTGCGGCTGCCGCCGGGGGAAACGACGTATTCCAGATCGGCCTGCACGGCGAGTGATCCACTCAATTGCGCGAGATAGGTCAACTCCAAAGCGGTTTCGGATGCGACAGTAGAGCTGGCCGGTACCAGCGTCCTCTTGTAATGCGATCCCAGCAATCCGACGGCCCCCGCGAGTCCGACTTGATCCTGTGCGCGTCGCGGAAGCGGATCGGTCAGTGTCAACCCGCCACCAACGTACCGGCCAACCCGATTCACGCGCGAATCGCCGAGTCCGAGCTGCGCGAACGCAGTCAACGCGCGGGCTCCACCGCGAGGCGCGGTCCAGAGCGACTGATCCGCGATGAGGTACGCGCCGCTGCTCCCCTTATGTTGCACCGCATCACCGTTGGGAAGGACGTCTGCGAGATCTGGAAATGAAGCCGTATAGTGCCATACCCCTAACGCGACTTTTCTCGAATAAGTGCGCACCATCCCGCGCCCGATCTGAAAGCGCCGGTCGCGAGGCGTCGCCGCGCTTTCCGGACGGTCCAGCGCTGCGACCTCCGCCACGAGCAACGCGCCGTCGCCCCGGGCGAACAGGCGAGCGCCACCACCGGGCCGATCGACCGGAGATCCGTTGAGGACGGCCGCTCGCCAAACGACGTTGGCCGAAGGCTTGAAGTCTGCGCGCGCCAACCGCCGTGTAAGGAAAGGTCGACGGGCCGGCTACACCGCTCTGGGCGAACTCCGGACCGATCCCCAGAGAGCTGTGGACGAACAGTGCCGCGGATTGCAGGCGATAGAACTCGGTATTGAGATCATAGGGCCCGATTAGCACGGAGAATCGATTCGCAAACGCATTCTGCTGTAGCCAGAGCTCCTCGAGACGCAAACCAGGAGGAGCCTCGATCCCACTGACCGCCTGCAACGACCCCACGAGATCGGTCGGCACCCCACCGTGAGTGTCGAGCAGGAACACGAATAGCTCCGTGCCGCGCCAGGGGACGAGCCGATCCAGCATGAGTGTGAACTGCAGGGCCGCCGCGCCGCTGAACGCCGTGCCGCGGCGCCTCCCGCCTGCGACGTTTGACTGAAGCACGCCGGTGTACGAGTAGGCGGCCGAAAGCGAAGACGCGGCAGTGTTTGCCCCCACGTTCTGCGCCGCCGCAGACGGAGCGAGCGCGCCGAGCAGCGCCGACGCCAGCGCGACCGCGGCGCTACTTGAAACGTCGGTTGGCGAGTACAACAGAGGTTTCGATTTGCCTGGCAGGGATCGACCAGTATGTGCGGAGCAGACGATCCGTGTCTCCGATCGAGAGCAGCGTGAATCCGTTCCGCTGATAGAACTCGATCGCCCACGACGCGGCGGCCCAGGTACCAATCAGAATGGGCTTGTCGACGAGGCCCTCCACGTGGCGGAGCAGCTTGGTGCCAACGCCGCTCCGCTGCGTGGTTGGAGCAACGTACGCGTGGCGGACCAGCGCGACGTCTCCCTTGTCCTGAATTCCCATCACTCCCGACAGTCGTCCTTCCTGCTCCGCGACCCAGAAATCGACGCCTTCCGCGATCTGTGTCTTCAGTTCATCCGCCGACATGTACGGCTCGTGCCAACGGTCAGCCGGTATGACTCCGCGATAGGCACGGGCGGCATCGTTGATGATTGCCCAGATCGCCGCGAAATCTGCGTCTACGCTTTTGCGAATGAGCACGCTCTACTGCTTCGTTACCTCGGTGTAGATCTCGTCTCGGTGCAGACCGGACCCGAAGATGGAATTGAACGCATCCTGAACTACGCGACGCTTGGTCGAGTCGGGTGTGATCCGGCGAATTGCGGCTAGCCATGCTGTGTCATTGTGAATCGCCGCGAAGCTGCTGAACTTTTGCAGTATCACCACATTCTCCCGTCCCGCGTACGAGTGAATCAAGACGCGGTAGTCGAGCAACCCGCCAGATTTCTTGGCCTCTTCAACCACTGGCATGGTGTACGCGCGCATCAGCTTCGTCAGGCTGTCGACTTTCGGCCACTCTACCTCGTAGTACGACACGACCCAGAAGGTCTCTCGTGCTGACGCTGCTTGCTGTCCGGGCGAACGGGCAGCCACGACAGCGGTTAACGAGAGAGCGAGCAGAACGGAAATGCGGGTGCGGGACATACACGCCTCCTGAGATAGGGGCGGCCTCTCTGGGGCGGGAATCGTTCGTGACCCAGAGGGCCCGTCGCGGTTAGGTGCTCAGAATCATGCACCGACCCGTGCCGTGGAGCAACAGCGACGGCCGCTAGGATAGCTTCAAAGCGGAGGGAGCTCGATTCTCGTTGACGCGGTTGCTACCCATTCCCGCAACTCGTCTCTCTATGTGCGCACTATAATAATCGTCGCGTCGTTCTGCCTCGCTTGTGCGGCTCCAAGGGACGACCTGATGGAAGCCGATTCTGCGAAAGCCGCGGACGCAATCAGACTCCGCTTTGGGCGGACAAAGGCTGATGTCGAGGCCGCTGACAGCGCACGACGCGACCTGGCTCTGCGCGTCGCACAGCAGAAGGCAGATTCTGAGCGCATAGCTAGGAGTATCCCTTCTAACGCTGAACTGTCCGCGATGGTGCGCAGGCTCCCGCCGGACAGCCTCGACTTCATTCCACGCGTCGTTCGGGCGGCGCTGAATGAGCGCGGGTGCCTCATCCCGCAACCTTTCGAAGGCAAATCCAGGAACGCCGTAACGGGTGCCTTCACCGCGAATGGAGCGGTGGAATGGGCCGTCCTGTGTTCCGTGGCCGGCAGCTCGCAAATCCTCATCATTGACTCACAAACGGGCGAGGTGATCGATTCGCTCAACGAAGGTGACGACGCTGACGGAATGCAGGGAATCGGTGGCGGCAAATGGGGCTACTCCCGCGCACTCAACAGGCTGTCGAAGGAGGCAATAGGGCATCGGCTGATCGACGACTATGGAAAGGCCATACCTCAACCAATCGATCACGACGCGCTCGACGTGGCATTTCTCGAAAAGGCGAGCGTGGCGCATTACCGAGCAGACGGGAATTGGTATCGCGTGATCACCTCGGATTAGCGGTGTGTCACGCTTCGCCGCTTCGATTCATCAAGTCACTTTCTCCGCGACCAACTCATGCCGCCGCAGGTCACATCGATGATCGGACCGGCGATCCCGAACCACAACAGGCCTTGTACTTCGGCGCGATAATCAGCGCTCTCACCATTAGCCCGGCGATCGTGACAGTGGCCCGGCTCGACCCACACTCTGATCACTCTCGCCCCGGGGGTAACGACTCGCGCAACGGGGTTACGATTGAGAGTCCAGTACGCCTGTAACGCGTTGATCGCGACCCGGTATTCTGTCGGATCATCGCGGAATTTCGGGACACCGTTGTCCATTGCCTGGGGGATAAAGAACCCAAGCATTGCGAGTATCAAAATGCCCAGTGCTACTAGAATCCTCTTCACGACTTAAAGTCTACCAATCAGTTGGGCGGTAGTCCTTGAGGAATTTGCCCCACACGTGAACGCTGGTGTTGAACCCGGAAATGATCGGGTCAACGATCCTCGCCGCGCCATCCACGATGTCTAACGGCGGATGAAAGCGATGCTCCGCGGTTTTCCGCGCGGCAATCTCTTCCGGATCCTCGTCGGTGATCCACCCGGTATCGACGCTGTTCATGTGAATACCGTCGGATACATAATCCGCAGCGGACGTCCTCGTCATCATGTTGAGCGCCGCCTTCGCCATGTTCGTGTGCGGATGTCGAACGGTCTTGTGCGAGCGGTAGAACTGCCCTTCGACGGCGGACACGTTGACGATGTGCTTGTCGCGCTCAGGCGTTCGCGTCATCAACGGCTTGAGCCGCGCGTTGATGATGAACGGCGCGATTGCGTTGACCAGGTGAACCTCGAGCAGCTCCACGGATGGAACTTCGGCCATCAACAAGCGCCAGGAATTGCGTCCGCGGAGATCGACTTGCTGTAGGTCCTGGTCGAGCAGTCCCTGAGGAAAGAGAGTGCTCTCCTCCTGAAGTCCGCTCGCGAGCAGCGCGACGTCCGACTTCGGGTTGATCGCATGATTCGCGTACGGATCTTCGTAGGTGCCGAGCAGTTTTCGGACGTGAGCGGGCATTGACGTCAGCGCCGCCGTCTCCGTTTCCCTCATGTGCTCGTAGAAATCCGCCGGACGACGTACAGTCTGACACGCGTTGTTGATGATGAAGTCCAGCCGCTGCTCCGTCGCCAGCACCTCGTGGCAGAACGCTTCGACGCTCGGCGCATGTCGGAGATCGAGGCCGTAGATCTCGAGCCGGTCAGCCCACTCGCCGAAATCGGACTCGCGGGCGTAGCGGGCCGCCGAGTCGCGCGGAAACCGCGTAGTGACGATGAGGCGCGCGCCGGCGCGAAGGAGCTTGATCCCCGCCTGATAGCCGATCTTCACACGACCACCGGTGAGCAGAGTGACGCGTCCGCTCAAGTCAGCCAGCTCGGTTCGCTTGGCGAAATTCTCCTCGGCGCAGGGTAGGCACAAGCGGTCGTAGAAATGGTGGACCGTCGAGAATTCCTTCTTGCAGACGTAGCACTTGCGCGGCTCCTCGATCTCCGGCACCGGCTCGCCGTTGGTGAGTAGCTCGTCCGATTTCGGCGGATAGATGTTCGGCGACGTGATGAAAACAGGCTGGCGACGCAGCTTGCGGATGCCGGTCTCAGCGAGGACACTCTCGGCGCGTTCCACTTTGTCGATTCGCTTTTTCCGCTTGACGACTTTCAGGAGCTGGCGGCGACTGAGCGCGTCGGGGCGCGAGACACGACCGGCGGCGTTCAGCAGCCGGTTGCGATCGGCCTCGGGGATCTCGGCTAGCAGGGAACGATCGGCGGCGATCGTCTCGAGCAGATCCGCGGCGGCGCGGAGGCGCTCCGGGAGTGAGTTGGTTTCCTGCGAGCGGCGGGGGGCGGTGTTGGTGGGCATGCACTCAATTTAGATGATCCCAGGCTAGATGGGCCGTCCGTAGGTGAGCCTGCGCCATGCCCATTCGACGGGGCCAAACCGGAACCGCGAGAGCCACCACGCACTAAGTGGTATCTGGACGAGAATGATCATGGCCGCAATCGCCATCGCCCTCGACGCACCGGTGTGCCACCACAGCCCGAACCCAAACCCGTACGAGAGCACGACACAAATGACGGAGTGCATCAGATAATTTGTCAGCGCCATGCGGCCGACTGGCCCGAACACCGTAATGAATCGCTGTCCGTCGAGGACCAGCAGTACAACCGTGGCCGCGTACCCAAGAGCAAGCATCGGAATCCCAACGGCCTGCATGACGACGCCCAGAAGTCCTCCGACAGAAGGCGGCAGGTACTGCCAGCGTTCGAACGCCCAGGTCGCGATGATGTTCGCCGGCAGTCCCACGCCCAAACCGAGCAGCCTCCACCGCACCAGCGTAGCGCGGTGATCAGAAGGCGAGAGCGCGAGTCCCGTGCGCACGGTCCAGAGTCCGAGCACGAACATGCCGAGCACCTTCGGGAATCGCACGGTGGCAAACAGATCGGCCCAACGCCCACCGAGAAATACGAGGTTGCCGATGAACGCGTCCTTGATTCCTCCGCTGCCGATGGCCTCGAAGTATCCAAGCAGCTGCGCCGGCATCCCCGAAGATGACGGTGCCCTCGCCGGGACAGCCGCGCCGAATGTCCAGGCCACGAGCGCAACGACGTAGAGCGTCGTAGGCACAGCGAGCAGGATCACGGTCCACCGCAGCAGCTGGCGGTTCGATTTCCGCGCGAACCACGGCATCGTGAAGCCGAGCAGCGCGTAGAGCATGAGGATGTCGCCGGCCCAGATGAAGAAGGCGTGGATTGCGCCGATCCCCAGCAGGATGCGAAGGCGTCGCTTGAACCTCGGAAGCGCCGCATCGCCGCCGCGCGCGAGCTGCACTCCGAAGCCGATTCCGAATAAGAGAGAGAACAGCGAGTAGAACTTGCCGTCGACGAAAACGCGCTCGAGAAATGCCGCGACACGGTCCGCACCGGCTGTCGGCAATGCGGCCATGCGATCCGGCGGCATGAAGATCAGGCCGAAGAACACGAGGACGTTCGCGAAGAGAATGCCGGCCACAGCCACGCCGCGGAGGACATCCAGAGCCTGGATGCGCTCCCGCACGGGAAGCGGCGCGACGTCCACAGCGCCGTGACCGTCAGACAGCGAGGAAATTGGTATCGTAGATCCGATTGTCATGCGGAGCGCCCCACCAGTGTCGGCTTGAATGTATCAGCACGACGACGATACCACTTCGTGAACCGCACCCGCACGAGCCAATAGAGCAGGAGCACCAGAGGCAATAGCGCGAGAAAAAAAAGCACAGGAAAGATCCGTATCGGTTTGGGAATCACCTTTGCCTGGCCGAGGAAAAACGAACCAGAGGCGATGAACAAGGAGAAACACATACGCCACAAATGCCTGGCGATTCGTTGTGCGCCCTGGAGGCCGCCGGCAAGCATCATCCGTACGTCTCCGAATGTGGCAACCACTGCCACGGAGCCCATGAAGAGCATCATCCCAGCCGGAACGCCGTTCATTCTACCCGTGGGTGTGTTCAGAGCATCGAAGCCGAGCTTGATGATCAGAACGCTTACCGCCGCTCCAATCAGGAATGCGCCGGCGTCCATCCGACGAGACCACTGATCGCGGGGACGGACCGCGAGAAAGGCGGTAATCACCATGTAGAAGGCCAGCGAACCGCCAATGATGTTCGGCGGCTGGTGTCTCAGAATCGCTATCACCGCACCTGTTAGCGACAGGACAATCATGGAATAGACGAAGATCATCCCGCTCTTGCGGTGCAGCTTGAGCCCCTTGACTGCAAGGATCGAGATGAATCCGGCGATGATTGCAATCGATCCGCCGATAATGTGAATCGGCAGCAAGAACGTCCCTGTCATGTTGGCTCGCTCCGTGTAGGCGTGGCGACGCCTTTGATCAACAGCCACGGCGCGAGCGTAAGCTCGAACAGGGCAACGGGAATCCAGACGATTTGGGTGATGGGGCCGCTGATGAATCCGGCCAACTGCAGCGGGAGAATGACGAGGAGCAGCGCCGAGCCGACCACACCGAGCCAGGCGAGAGCAACGGGAATCATCCGCCCGCGCAGCAGGAGGTACGCGAAGACCGTACTTCCCGCGGCGAAGAGCAGGGAGGCGCTGATGGTCTGCCACGTTCCAACTTTGACTAGATACGCGGCGAGCGCACTCGCCCACGCCGCGTCCGGCGCGCTGGGGCCGCCATTCGTCGCGAGCCACAGCAGTCCCAGTGTCGTGAGCGGAAATGCTCCGGCCAGGCCTTCGCCGATGCGACAGGCGAATCCCAGCATCGCGAGCTCGCGATCCTCATCGCGGGTGATTCCGTAGAGCGTCACGGCCAGCACCAGCGCGCAGAAACCGCTGGCGAGCTCGAGCAGGATCGTGATGCGCATGTCTGTCGTGTGCTGTGCGATGCTAACAAGGGGCGCTGCGGCACCCTCGCCACCGGTCGCCCTGGCGGACAGGACCATCGCCGGAAATGCCACGGCGATGTACAACAAGAAAGTGAGACCAGCGATTCGGGCGTTCGTTCTGCGAGTCATTCCAGGCCTGGCCTTGGGTGGGTTCCAACCTGGAATACGGCATAACTAAGTTTTTAGTTTCAGGTATCGGAAACCTTAGGCAAGCCAGCCGCGTAGGCTTAGCATGCTCTGCATCCTTTATGTGAACGCCGTCGGCATGCTTCTCGGGATTGCCGGGGTGCTCGCCGAGCGCGCGTTACCCGCGGCGTTTGCGCGTCGCTGGGTGTGGTGCATCATCATTCCGATTTCCGTGGTTCTTCCGGGGTACTACCGGTGGCACCACAACTGGTCCGTCGTTGACGCGTTGCAGCAGCCGGCCATGCGCGCGGCAACCTACGACACGACGATCAATCGGGTCTGGCTCACAGTGTCCGCGATGCTGCTCTTATGGGGCTTGGCCAATGCGTGGCGCGTGTCGCGCGTGATTCGCCTCTCGCGCAGAGAACGGGGCGACGACGCTGGGCGTGCGATCGTTGACGGCGTGCCGGTTGTCGTCACCGACGCGATCGGGCCGGCGACGGTAGGATTGTTGCCCTCTCGTGTGTTGGTCCCGCAGTGGGTGCTCGCGATGCCGAGTGCGCAGCGGCAATACGTTCTGCGTCATGAGGAAGAGCATCGGAGGGCATACGACGCGCAACTTCTTTTCGTGGCATCGCTCACGCTGATCCTGATGCCGTGGAATCTCGCGATGTGGTGGCAGTTGCGGCGGTTGTGCCTGGCGGTCGAGATGGACTGCGACAATCGTGTCGTTAACGGACTGGGCGACGCGCCCGCGTACGGCGCGCTGCTGCTCAGGGTCGCCCAGGCGTCGAGCCGAGGTCCGCGACTGCAACCAGCGCTGCTGGGCGGTATGGGTTCGCTGGAGCATCGACTCACGGCACTGCTCGCACCGACGCGGCTCCGGCGTTTTCAGAGATTCCTGCTTCCGGCCGCAGTCCTTGCTCTCCTCCTCGTCGTCGTAATGATGCCGCACCCCGTGCTCCGCAGCGGACCCCACGCGCACGCCGCGGTGGCTTCCCAGGTTATCGTTCCCTCACGATGAGCAAACTCGATCTCACGAAGCGCGAGCTGGACATAATGAGTGTGCTGTGGGAGCTCGGCGAAGCAACGGCGAACGAAGTCAGAGATCGAGTCGACCCGAACCTGGCCTACACCGGCATCTCGAGCATGATTCGGACGCTCGAGACGAAGGGCTACGTCTCGCACCGGCGCGGCGAGGGGAAGACTCACGTTTACTTCCCCGTGATCGAGCCCGAGGCAGCCGGCGAGTCCGCACTCGGCCGAGTGCTGGACAAGATCTACGGCGGGTCGCCGATCAAGCTGCTTGCCCACCTCGTGGATCAACGCCGGCTGTCGGAAAAGGAGCTCGCTCGCATGCGCGAGCTGCTGAAGCGCCCGCCGAAGCGGCGATAGTCGGCGGAGCAAGCCCAACCGGCTCAAGTGAAGCCTCTCTGATGAACCGGCGCCTTCGGCGATAACTTTCGCGCATGGCGAGCAAACCAACGATTGCGATCCTCACCGGCGGCGGCGACGTCCCCGGTCTCAATCCGGCGATCAGGGCAATCACGATTCGCGCGCTGCGCGAAGGCTACCGCGTTCTCGGACTGCGGCGCGGTTGGGCGGGAGTCGTCGACTACAATAGGGAAGAGGGCGTCGATAACTCAGAGAGCGTGCAGGAGCTCTCGGAAGCAGTCGTGAATCGCGCCGGCCGCACCGGCGGCACTTTCCTCCACACCTCTCGAACTCGACCAAGCCATCTGCCCCGCGCGCGTGTGCCCGCGCACCTCACCGGCTACGACCAGCCGACCAACGATGTCACGAAGGATGTGCTGCGCAACCTCGAGCACATGGGAGTCGACGTACTGATTCCGATCGGAGGCGACGACACGCTCAGCTACGGCAAACGGTTGCACGACGAAGGAGTGAACGTCGTCGCGATCCCGAAGACGATGGACAACGACGTCTACGGCACGGATTACTGCATCGGCTTCAGCACCTGCGTGACACGCACGATCGAGCTCACGCACCGGCTGCGCACATCGGCTGGATCGCACGAGCGATTTCTGGTGATCGAGGTCTTCGGCAGATATGCGGGCTTCACGGCATTACTGCCGACGATGGCCGGCGCCGCCGACCGGTGTCTCATTCCCGAGTATCCCGCCGACGTCCAGCAGCTCACGGAGCTGATGACGTATGATCACAACAGGAATCCCAGCAAGTACTCGGTTTGCCTCGTGTCCGAAGGAGCATCGCTCAAGACGCAGGAAGGAATGAGCTTCGAGAGCGAAGAGATGGACATGTTCGGACACCGCAAGCTCGGCGGCATCGGTGACAAGGTCGCGGCCGCGCTCAAGGAATTCTCACCGAAGTACAACAAGGGGCGGCGGATCGACGTCGTCAGCCAGCGACTCGGCTATCTGGTTCGCTCGGGGGATCCGGATGCGCTCGACTCGATCGTGCCGATGGCGTTCGGCAATCTCGCGCTCGACCTGATTCTGAAGAAGGAGTTCGGTCGGCTCGTGAGCGTCCATAAGGGTTTCTACGACAGCGTTCCGATCACGAGCGTGACGTCAGAGAAGAAAATCGTCGACGTCAAGAAGTACTACAACATGGACCGTTTGCGGCCGATCTACGAGTTCGACGGTGCCCCGCTGTTCATCATGACGAGCGATTGACGACAGCGGCGCGAGGAGTGGGCCGCGTCCTACTCTTCTTCATTGCTTGCGCCGTGCTGTTGGCGTCGGTCGCGCCGATCGAGCGCCAGTTCCCGGGACTGCCTCCGGGATTATTCGTCGGCGCCGCAGCAAGTCTTGGGACCTTGGTGCTGACCGTCGTGTTCGTGCGGTGGGAGGGGCTAGGTCTTGAAGACGTCGGAGTCGCACCCAACAAGGGAAGTGCGTTGCGTTTTGTTCTTGGCTTTCTTGTGGGTCTTCTCCTGGTCGCGCTGCACGTGTCAATCGAAGCAATCGGTGGCCATGTCCGATGGGTTCATTCGGAGGGCGTAGGCTCTCTCGATATCGCCACGGCTCTGATCATCTACGTCTTATTGTCGTGCAGAGAGGAATTGGCGTTCCATGGCTACCCGCTGCGACGGCTTAACACGCTTTTCGGCCTCTGGCTCTCG
>Ga0193699_10000802_pt1 | contig 12829 bp, 13 predicted proteins | sample L3c2metaG_FD_160095 | JGI IMG/M metagenome (GOLD analysis project Ga0193699, IMG submission 160095) | Soil microbial communities from a riparian zone of the East river system, Colorado, United States - L3c2 | ecosystem: Environmental > Terrestrial > Soil > Riparian zone | place: USA: East... | reverse complement strand
GGGCCTCGCCAATTCCAGCGGGCTCTTGGGCAAATACATGATGTGCCATTACGCCTCCGGTACCTGGGCGATGTTCGACGAAGACGTCGAGAACCACATGGGCACGGTTGGCGCGCAATACATGTCGTACGAGCGCTACGACAAGAACTCAAAGAAGGCGAAAGGCGCGTTCGGCAGCACCTATATCGTCGCCGGCACCGCGCTCAAGACCACCGACCTCGGCGGCTTTGCCAATGCGCGGCAGGATCTCTTCGGTCCGAAGCTTGCCGAATTCATGCAGCACGCCAAGCGGGGCATTACGCGCCTGACGGCGTTCGGCGAGGAAATGCCGAACATAGAAAACCGCATCGAGGTGGCGAGCGAAAAGGACGAGTTCGGCATGCCGCTCGCCCGCTTCACCCACAGTTTCAGCGACGAGGCGATCGCATTGTGGAACGCGAATTTCGAGGAGGGGCTCGAAATCGCCAAGGCCACCGGCGCCAAGGAATACTGGTCAGCGCGCGGGCCGATGCCGACGATCCATCTGTTCGGCGGCACCATCATGGGCGATGGCGCCGGAACCTCGGTGACCAACAGCTACGGGCAGACCCACGACATTCCAAATTTGTGGGTCGCAGGTCCGGGACTGTTTCCGACCGAGGGCGCGTCGAACCCGACTTACACCATCTTCGCGGTGTCGCAGCGCGGCGCCGAGAATCTGGTGTCGAAGTGGGGCAGCGTCGCGGGCTAAAGTGGCGCTTTACGCTCGACCTGATCGATTGAGTTCACGCCCGGCTTCTCCGGCAGCGGGATGAATTCGATCTCGTCGCCGGGCACCTTGCCGAAATGGCCAGCGGTCCATTCCGCCTTGGCCTGCTCGATGCGCTCCTTGCGCGACGACACGAAATTCCACCAGATGTGGCGCGGGCCGTCCATCGGCGCGCCGCCGACGATGACAAAATGCGTGTCGGTCGCGGCGGTGATGGTGATGCGGTCGCCGCGCTTGAACACCAGCAGCCGTCCCGGCTCGAACTTGTCGCCGCCGATGTCGACAGTGCCCTGGAGGACATAAATCGCGCGCTCCTCGTGGTCGGCGTCGAGCGGCAGGCTCGATCCGGCGGTGAGATGCACGTCGCCGAAGATCGTCTCGTGAACGGTGGGGACCGGCGACTTTGCGCCATAGAGCGAGCCGACCACGACGCGCACGGTCTTGCCGTTGTCCTTGATGGTCGGAAATTCGGCGATCTCGTGATGGGCGAAACCCGGGGCGATTTCCTCCTTATCCGCCGGCAAGCCGACCCACATCTGCAGGCCATGAATGGGGCTGCCGGTGGTGCGCAGTTCCGGTCCAGTGCGTTCCGAGTGAACGATGCCACGTCCGGCGGTCATCCAGTTCACTTCGCCGGGCTTGATCGCTGCGGCGGTACCGAGGCTGTCGCGGTGCATGATCTCGCCGTCGAACAGATAGGTGACGGTGGCGAGCCCGATGTGAGGATGAGGACGGACGTCGAGGCCGTTGCCGGCTTTGAATTCAGCCGGTCCGAAATGGTCAAAGAAGATGAACGGCCCAACCATGCGCGTCTGGATCGAAGGCAGCGCGCGCCGCACCGCGAAGCCGTCACCGAGATCGACGGTGCGCGGCACCACCACGTGGGCGATGGCCTCGCAACTATATTTGTCGCCTGCTTCCGGGTCTTTGCCTGGGAAAAAGCTCATGGCTGGATTCCTTTGTGCTGCGGCCGTGACTACCGCACAAATAGTCACTCCTCGCACCTAGCCAAGGGTCGCGGCTAGCCCTTGATCTGCGGCAGCAGCCTCAGCGCATTAGCGCGCTCGACCGATGCGATATCGCCGCCGCTGAAACCGTAATCGGCGATGCCGGCATTGACCTCGGCGCCGTCGCGGAACGGAAAATCGGTGCCGTACATGACCTGATCGATCGACACCATTTTCAACAATGCCGCGATCTGGCCCGGCGTATTGCCTTGCGCCAACTCATAATGGAATTTTCGGAATTCCGGCATCGGGCCGTCCGGCAGATGCGCCGGTTTGCGCTCCTGGGCGAGCCGCGTGAAGCGGGCGGTGAGGAATGGCAGCGTGCCGCCGCTGTGTGAGAAGATCCAGCGGATGTCCGGAAACTTCGTCACCGTGCCGCTGAACACCAGATGGGCGATGGTGCGGGTGGTATCGGTGGCGTACTCGATCGAGCCGACCGGAATGCCGGGCACTAAGGCTTGGCAGCAGTTCGGCGCGGTCGGGTGGACATAAACCAACGCCTTGCGCCGATTGAGTTCGGCATAGACCGGTGCGAAGGCCGGATCGCCGAGATAGCTCGTGCCGTAGCTGGTCAGCAGCGCGATGCCGTCGGCCTTGAGCGTGTCGAAGCCGTACTCGATTTCCTTCAGACTGCCTTCAACGTCAGGCGGCGCGATGCAGGCGAACAGGCCGTAGCGTCCCGGATAGTCGCGCACCATGCTCGCGCCGTAGTCGTTGAGCTTGCGCGTCAGGGACCGTGACTCTTCGACGTTGCCGAACCAAGTCCCCGGCTGAATGATCGACAGCATGGCGGTCTGGATGCCACTTTTGTCCATGTCCTCGAGGGACATCTGGGGCGACCATTTCGGCCAGGAATTGCCGCGCTTGTCGCCCAGCGCGGCGCGATGGAACGCCGGCGCGAAATGGTGGTGGACGTCGATGCGGCCGGCCTTCGCGGGAGTCGGCTGGGCGAGTGCCCCGCCTGGCGTCAACGCGGTGGCAGCCGCGGCACTAACGGCCGAGGCCAGAAATCCGCGCCGGCTCAAGCCCGGCGGCTCGTCGCAGCACATGCAGGTGCGCAGCAGGCGTCGTGTCATATCGGCCATCAAATTCCTCCCTATTTCCGTCGATCTTGCACGGATTCTTGCGCGGCGGCTCGTCTTTAGTCTAGCGCGCGGAGGCGCGTCGTGCCCGTCTGTTTACGCATTGCTAACCATGGCCACGCGCTGGGTGGTATGCGGCGTCTTTATGCGCTGGCGCGGCTTTAGGCTTAAGGCGGCCTTTACGGCAGACATGGCTCATTGGCTCGACCAGAACGGGGTTGGCTAACCGGGACCAGAATGGGACTGTTTACGCGCGCTTTTCCGCGCCGGAATCTTATTGCGATCGCCGTCGGCGTCGTGCTCGCCGCCGTGCCTTTGGTCGCGTTCGATTTCTGGCTCGGTGGATTGATTGACCGGCAAGGGCAGGCGGAGGTTGAAACCTCGGCCAAGCGCGCGGTCGCGCTCGCCGAATCCCGCACCGTTCAGACCGTCGGCGCGCTCGACGCCTTGGTGGCGGCCGGCGTCAATTCCTGTGCGCCCGATCACCTCAATGCCATGCGGCAGATCACGTTCAAGACAATGGCGATCAAGGAGATCGCGATTGTCGGCCCCGGCGGCTTGACGCTGTGTACGGATGTCGGCCTGCCGCTAGGCGACCGCAAGCAGCTTTCCTCGGAGCCTCTGACCGGCGCTTCGGGCTACTCTCTCGACATCATCCAGATCGTCAACGGCCAGCAGATGGTGCGTTTCCGCCGCGTAGCCGGCGCCAATGAGATCGCCGCGCTTGTTCCGGCGAGTCTGTTCAAGCCGCAGGTGACCTCGCAGGGCGGGCCGTTCAGCGCCAACGCGCAGATCGACACGGCGGCGGGCTTCTCGATCGGCAATCCCTCCGAGCAGCCGGCGGAGGCCACCGACGCCATGTTCGTCGGAAACGCGAAGTCGGATAAATTAGGCTTTAGCGTCGAAATTGCGATGCCGCGCGAACAGGTGATCGCCGGCCACTCCGACCTGAGGTGGCTCGGTTTGTTCGCCACAGGCGGCCTTGTCCTGGTCCTCGCGCTTTTTGCCGTGCTGATGCCGCGCCGTGTCGTCGGAAATCCGATAACCGATCTCGAGTGCGCGCTCGCGGCAGGGGAGTTCGTGCCTTATTACCAGCCGATCGTCGATATCCGGTCCGGCCAATTGCGCGGCGCCGAAGTCCTGGTGCGCTGGCGCAAACCGGACTGTACGCTGGTGCTGCCCGGCTCGTTCATCCCGCTCGCGGAATCGAGCGGTCTCATTCTCGATATGACCCGCGACCTGATGCGCCGAGTGTGCGTCGAAGCCGGGCCCGCCATCGGCTGCCGTCCGGGGCTCAAGATCGCCTTTAATTTTGCCGGCCAGCTGTTCGGTAACAAGTCGATCGTCAAGGACGTGCGCAATATCTTCTTCGGTTCCGAGATCAAGCTGTCTCAGGTCGTTCTGGAATTGACCGAACGCGACCCGATCGAGAATTTTACCGAAACCCGGCAGATCATCGCCGAGTTGCAGGGGCTTGGCGTGCGCATCGCGATCGACGACGTCGGCACCGGCCATAGCGGGCTGTCTTACATGCTCAAGCTCGGCGTCGACATCATCAAGATCGACAAGATGTTCGTCGACGCCATCGGCACGGACCGCAACTCAACCACCATCGTCGAGACCCTGGTCGACCTCGCCCATAATATGCGGATGGATGTCGTCGCCGAAGGCGTCGAGAATTTCGAGCAGGTGATGCACTTGCGCGAACTCGGTATCCGCTCGGCGCAAGGCTATGTGTTTGCGCCGCCGCTGCCCGGCCGCGCGTTCCTAGATCTGGTCGAGGCGCTCGATCCGCTGCCCGTTGCGGCGCTGGATGAGAAGCTGGCCGGCGTGCGCACGCGCGCCGCCTGATCCTCTTTAAAATGAAAAGGGGCGGCCTCGCGGCCGCCCAGTTAAAACGCCACGCGGGAGGAACCTCCGGGCCGGCGGCTAAGGCTGTCGGCCCACGTGTGCGAAAATCGCGTTGACAGTCGGTCACGGGTGCGCCGATTCGTCAAACGAAATTTAGCGGATTTGTGACGGCGTTATTATTTCAGCTACGCGCTGATCAATTCTTTTTCGATCGCCGCGATCACGCGCGGATCGCCGGGCTCGACCGCGGAGGGAAAGCTCGCTTTCAAGTGGCCGTCGCGGCCGATCAGATATTTGTGAAAATTCCAACGCGGCGCGTCCAGCGGACGCTCGATCGCCGCCCATTTGTAAAATGGATGCGCGTCGCGGCCCTTTACCGTCGCCTTTTCGGTGAGCGGGAAGGTGACGTGGTATTCCTCATGCGCGATCTTGACGGTCTCGCTGGCGCCGCCCGGCTCCTGGCTGCCGAAATCATTGGACGGCACGCCAAGCACCGCCAGGCCCTTGTCGCGATAGCGCATCCACAACGCCTGCAGACCGGTATATTGCGGCGTGTAACCGCACAGCGACGCGGTGTTGACCACCAAAATCGGGTGGCCGGCAAACCCCGAGAGCAGGATCTCATTGCCGTCCAAGCCTTTGAAGGTAAAGGCGTAGGCCGTGACGCGGCTCATCGATTGGGCCTGCGCAAGCTGCGGCGACAGCAGTCCGAAGGCGCCCAGCAGCAAAAGATTTCGGCGATCGATCATGACCGCACTATAGAACGCAAACCGCCGCCGTGCCGCGCAAAGTTACGTTATCGGCGCCGCATAATTTTATCGGCCGCCGCATAGTTGCAGCGAAAGGAGCCAGTTCGGAGCAACATCGCCGCTTCATTGTTCGGGTGTGGGCGTGTGCCGAACCGGCTCCTCTCTCGCGTGCGCTTGGATTTCCTGGCAGCCGGCGCGCCCTTCGCAGCCTTGCCTGCCGGGCTCCTGCGCTACGCTGCTGCCGCAACGCGGACCGTGGTTTCGAATGCGTAGCCGCAGGCTTCGCATTCCCACAGATACCGCACCCGCCGCGCATCGACGTACTCAGACCATTCGGGGACGAACAGGTGCGCGCCGCATTGCGCGCATTCGGTCGCCGGACGCGTACGCGCGATTTTTGGATGGGTACGGAACAGTTCCATCGGGGTCTCCTTAATATGTTCGCGCAACCGCGGGCCGCTTGCGCGCCGTGTTTCCCCGAACGTCCCCATCTCTTGATCGACTCAAGGCTACCGCGCGATCACCTCATCAATGAAGCAGCAAGGCTGACGTAATTGCGGAGATGAGCACAAAAAATTTGCGACGATGACTCTTTTTCAATTCGCGGATTGTCATCCGCGTTTCAAGCGCGCGAGTCGCGTCGCAGCATCGGGATTGGCCGCGCCCGGTGGCATGCGGCCGGCCAGTAATTCCTTGACCTGATTGACGGTGTCGAAAGCCTGATGTTCGGCCGCGTCCGGCGTCAGTCCCGCGCTGTGCGGCGTGGCGATAACGTCGGCGCGTTGCGCCAAAGCCGGCGATGGCATCTGATCTTGTGCGCGGCCGACATCGAGCGCGGCGCCGGCGATGGTCTTATCGTCAAGCGCGGCAACGAGCGCCTCTTCGTCGACCAGATTGCCGCGCGACAGGTTGATGAAGAATGCGGACCGCTTCATCTGCACGAAGGCCGCGGCGTTCATCAGGTTCTCGGTCTGCTCATTGGCGATGGCGAGACAGATGACGAAATCCGAACGCGCCAGCAATTCGCCGAAATCGACCTGAGAAATGCCAGCCTCGTCGACTTGCTTGAACGGATCGGCGACCAGCACCTTCATGCCCAGCGCGACGCAGAGCGGCGCCAGATATTCGCCGATCACGCCATAGCCGATGATGCCGACGGTCGCGCCCTGGAGCTGGCGGCCCATGCGCGCTTCCGGCACGCGGCCGGCGTGATAGGTCGCGGCCGACGCACTGATGTTGCGCCCGCAGTCGATCATGAAGCCGATGGCTTGCTCGGCCACCGAGGCGATGAAACCGGGGGTGGCGTGCGTCACCAGAACGCCCTGCGCGCTCGCCGCCTCGACGTCGATGTTGCGGATGTCGACCGCGACGCGCAGGAACGCCACCAGATCGGGCGCGAGGGGGAAGAACTCCGCCGGCCCCGGGGTCTGTCGGTCCGATACGATGATCGCGCAGCCGGCCGCGGCCTTGGCCAGCGCCCGCGCGTCCAGCACCTTGCCCGTCTCGTTGAGCCGGACCTCGCCCAATTCGCGCAGCGCGGCCAGCGCGCGCGGGCCGTAGTAATTCGCCAGCATGTCGGGGGTGTGGGTGAGGAAAATCGCGGTCATGAAGCCTCCGGCAGGTCCGCCACTGTGTCACGACGGCCCTTGTTTCCGCCATCGGTGGTTTGCAAATATACCCATGATGAGCCCGACCATCGTCAAACCGCGCACCAAGACCAAGCAGGCGACGCAGCGGCCGCCGCTGTGGAAGGTGATCCTGCTCAACGACGATTTCACGCCGCGCGAATTCGTCGTGCAGGTGCTCAAGGCCGTGTTCCGCCTCAACGAGAGCCAGGCGTTCCGCGTGATGCTGACCGCGCACCAGAAGGGCGCCTGCGTCATCGCGGTGTACACGCGTGACGTCGCCGAGACCAAGGCCAAGGAGGCGACCGAACTGGGCAAGGCCAAAGGCTATCCGCTGTATTTCACGACGGAAAAGGAGGAGTAGATTTTTTTTCGTCATTTCGCGCACGAGAGTCCATCATGATTTCCTCCGGACGCGTTTGATTATTCTCGCGGCGCGTGACGCCCGAGTTTTGCCATTCGCTTTGCCGCTCCCTCGAATGGAGGGGGCGGGGCGCCGAGAGGCGCCTGCTCCAGCCACGCCTTTCGTCCGCCTTCGCCCTTACGGGCTTCGGCGGGACGAGGCGTGTGCGCCCTTAGCGCAGGGCGCGTCGCCTCTCGGCGCTCCGCTGCGGCGTCCTTTAAGTCCCCGGGACCGTACTTCCGTGTGCGCGACAAGGGACGGCGTCCCCCTTCATCCGGCGGCTTTCGCCGCCTTCATCGCCACCCGTGCAGCCATTCAAGGCAGCTCCCCGTAGTGGGAGCGGACGGTGACCCAAGGCCTCCCGAGCGCGGGGTTACGAGCCCCGCCCGCAGGCGCCGCCCCTCGCTCCGTCTTCAGGATCGTCTCTAGAAGACGCCCCTCCACGAGCAAGGTGAGGGAATATAAGCACAGGATAATAATCAGGTCAAGCGACGCTAGCCGTCGCCGAAATAGGAACAAAATCAATAGACTAGCCGCACGGATGCGTTGCCACAGGCCGGAACTTAGACTAAAGTCTAATAGTTGAGTCTGCGGACGGTGAGACCCCTGAAATCAGGGACCATTCGGCCTCTGAGCTGACGGCCTCCCGCACCCAACACGTTCGTGGAGACATCCCATGACCATGCACACCGATCACAGCGACCAACACAATCAGAGCTTCATCCACACCGCCGGCGGACAGACAACGGTGATGCTGGCTGCGCTGTTGGTGCTGACCGTGCTCGCCTGGCTCTTTGTCTGGTGAGGCGGGCTTATTAGCGAAACGGTTTTTGTCATTCCGGGACACCGCCAACGGGTCCGCGCGAAGCGCGGCCAGATGACAGGCTCCGCGGTGGATCCGGAATCCCGATTTATTGCCGGCTCTGGATTCCGCGTTCGCTCATTTCATTCGCGCCCCGGAATGACGGAAGGCCGCCTTACACCAGCCGCTCCGCCAGGGTCAGCAGCAGGCGCGTGCGCTCGCGCAGCGCGTCCTCGCGCTGCTTGTTCATGGTCTTGCCGACCGCCAGCATTTGAATGCGCAACAGCGCGCCGGTGACCTCCATGGTCGAGTGCACGGTGACCTTGGTGCCGCTGCCGTCGGGCTCGATGGTGTATTCGGTGCGGCCGCGCCAGCTTTCGGTGTCGCTTTCCAGCGTCAGGCGATGCGGCGGCTCGGCCAGCGCGACGCGATAAAACAGATTAACCGGCGAATCCTGCGGGCCGGTGAGGGCGCGGATGGTCGCGCCGGCCTCGAGGCGGCCGGGCGGATCGATGCGCGCCTCGCCGACGCCGGGCAGGACCTCGTGCCAGCGTTCGACGCCGGTGATCGCGTCCCACACCGCTTGCGGCGTCGCGTCGGCGTGGAAGGTGGCGGTGATGGGATAGGAGAACATGGTGGGGAGGTAGCAGGGCTAGCGGACGAAAGAAACGGGCTCACACACCTGATTTGGTAGCGGGGGAGCGATTTGAACCCCGTCTTACCCGGGCTTGTCTCGGCCATGCACGGCTTGCTTAACTTGGCCTGGAGGCAACGAGGGACCCATGCAATGGACGGCAAGTGCGCGCATCTGAAGACGGTGAAGGTGGTGACACCGTCAGCGAAAGGCTGCGAGGAATGTCTCAAGACCGGTGACTGGTGGGTGCACCTGCGCCTGTGCCGGACCTGCGGCCATGTTGGCTGCTGCGACGATTCACCGAACAAGCACGCCACCAAACATTTCCGCGCGACAAAGCATCCGGTCATCGAAGGCTACGATCCGGCGGAAGGCTGGGGCTGGTGCTTTGTCGACGAAACGTTTGTCGATCTGCCGACGACGACGGAGCAGGTCGGGCCGATCAAGAGGTGGGTGTGAGGGGGAGCGGAGGAAAGAAACGGCCTTACTCGGCCTCATCCTGAGGAGCGGGCGCAAGCCCGCGTCTCGAAGGACGAGGCCGCCCCATCCTTCGAGACGGCGCTAGCGCGCCTCCTCAGGATGAGGGCGGAGAACTACCTTCCGCAATTCCACATGTAGCCGATCGGCGTCTGCGTGTAGCAGGGGCCGAAGCCGCCGCCGTTCCATTGGCCGCGGTAGAAGCGCGGATAGGCCGGGCCGTAATAGCGATAGCGCGGGCCGCTGGCGTAATAGCGCCGCGCGCGGTCGCGCTCGATCTGTTGCGGCGTGCGCACGCCGGGGAGAAAGCCATAACCGGGGACGGAGCGGTTGGTGGTGTAGTGGCGCTTGTGCGGGTGTGTGGCGGTGGGTGCGGCGAGGGCGGAGGAGGCGAGTGACAGGGCTATGAGGATCGCGAGTGCGCGAAGCATGGAAAGCCTATTCGTAAGGTCGTTCGAGAACACTAGACATAAAATGTAGCGCAAAAGCGACGCCCATTAACCAGCGACAGAGCGGGAGAATTACCCCCGGTTGCATTACCCTCGGAATTATCCAATGGTGCCCTCGGGATAGGGGGAGTGTGTAATGCGTATCGCGTTCGTCGTTGGCGCGGCTTTGCTTTGTGCGGGCTGCGTCACAACTGAAACTGTTTCTTTCCGCGCACAGCAAGACCAGCAATCAATTGTCCGGGACGGCAACGCGGCGCTGGTTTCCAAGAAAAAGAAATCGCTGGTCATCGCGCGGCCCGCGCAGCGGCAATTTCAGATCGGCGGAAGGCCCGTTTTCGCAATTGGAATAAATAATCTGACGAACAGTCCGCAGGACTTTCGCGTCTCTGACGTCAAAGTCGTGCAGACCGTGCGCGATGATACGGTTGAGCTGAAAGTCATTACTTACGAGATGTTGGTTCAGGAGGAAAAGACTCGGCAGGTGTTCGCGGCGGTTATGACCGGCGTTGCGGCCGGTGCGAATTCTTATTCAGCCTCGCGGGCCGGGTACTACAATTCAAACTCGACGGTGCATACGCCGCGCGGGACGTACCAAGTTCACACGACCGGCTACAGCCCAACCGCGAACGCCATCGCGCAATCGAACGCGAGCGCGCAAAACGCCGAGATGATCTCGGCCACCATCGAGCGCGGCCAGCAAAATCTCGGAATGCTGGAGCAGGGCGTCATCAAGGATAATACTTTGATGCCGGGCGAGTGGTATGGTGGACAGCTTCACATCGCGCCGCTGGCATCCGATGAGACGAACAAGACGTACACGATCTCGGTGCTCGTCGGTTCGGAGCGGCACGATATTCAGATTTCGCAGGGGCCGGCGCAGTAGGTAGCGATTACCCACCCTACCAGTTTTTGTTCTCTGAAAGCCCTCGCGCAGTCAGATAGAGTAAGAAGTCTCGGCCGAGTTCGGTAATTTCAACGCTATTGCCGTTGTCCCGCACTAGTTCGAAGCTTCTTAAAAAGCTGATCCAATCTTCGAAGGTGCTTTTTCCGTAAAATTCCGGATACTTCGACTTTACGTCGTCGAAGAATTTTATCGCTTCTTCTTTCGAAACGCTGCCTCCGCCTGTGTTGGCGAGCGCGCGTAACCCTAATATTTGGCTTCCAAAAATGGCGCCATAAATTCGTTCGAAGACTGTTTCGAGTCGCGATTGGGCAAGGTGTCTTACTAGAAGGTCGACTTGCTTATTTGAATCGTACAATTCGAGCGCTTGATGAATGCTCTTCTCAATTTCTGCCATCTTCGCGGTGCGTTGCAGGCCCGGTAGCTCTTGCAACTCGCCGGTCGATCTTGGAATTCTTTGTTTTTCTCGATCGAGTTCAATGCCGCCCGGTCCTGCTTTAATTATTCGCGGAAACAGCGACCGAAGTTCAGTTTTGAACAAAAATCCAAGGATCAACGCTACTGCGGGCCAAGCTAAGCCCTTTAACAAGTCTACTAGCAGTTGCGCCAATGCCACTTAGGTGTCTCCGCGGTGAGGCGCAGTTAAAAATGCGCCTCACCGTTTTGCTTTAGAACGGCTTGCTTAGGAACACCCGCTGGTCGCGCCGCAGCTGTCGCACTTCATGCAGGTGCCGTTGCGCACCAGCGTGTAGTTCTGACATTCGCCGCAGGCGTCGCCTTCGTAGCCTTTGGCTTTCGCCTCGGCGCGGCGCTCGGTCGCGACCTGCTTGGCGCTGGGCTGGGAAGGGCGGTTCTCCAGTTGCTGCGCCGGCGAGAGCTTGGCTTCCGGCTCGCTCTTGAGCGCGGTCGCACCCGCGACCTCGTTGCGCACACCGCTGGAGCCGGCGAAGGCCGTGACGTTGGAGCCGCCGGCCGCCTGCTGCACCGTCTCGTTGCTCACCACCGACAGCTTGTCGGCGCGCGAGCGGGTCAGGCCCTTGGAGACGAAGTTCGGCGCAGGCCGGCCTTCTTCCACGCCCTTGCCGAGCGCGTCATAGCCGCCGACTTCGCTCGGGTCGACATGGGCGAGGTCGAAACGCTCCAGGTAGCTCACCGCCAGCTCACGGAACACGTAATCGAGGATCGAGGTCGCGAACTTGATCGAGTCGTTGCCCTGCACCGGGCCCGACGGCTCGAAGCGGGTGAAGGTGAAGGCGTCGACATATTCCTCGAGCGGCACGCCGTATTGCAGGCCGAGCGAAATCGCGATGGCGAAGTTGTTCAACAGCGAACGCAGCGCCGCGCCTTCCTTGTGCATGTCGACGAAGATCTCGCCGATGCGGCCGTCGTCATATTCGCCGGTGCGCAGGTAGATCTTGTGGCCGCCGACCACGGCCTTCTGGGTGTAGCCCTTGCGGCGCGACGGCAGCTTCTCGCGCTCGCGCAGCACGGTGATGCGCTCGACGATCTTCTCCACGACCTTTTCCGACAGCGCGGCGGTGCGCGCCGCGTTCGACTTGTCGATGAAGGCTTCGACGGCGTCCTCTTCATCGTCGTCGTCGGCGATGAGCTGCGAGTTGAGCGGCTGCGAGAGCTTCGAGCCGTCGCGGTAGAGCGCGTTGGCCTTGAGCGCGAGCTGCCAGGAGAGGAGATAGGCTTCCTTGCAGTCCTCGACCGTCGCCTCGTTCGGCATGTTGATGGTCTTGGAGATGGCGCCCGAGATAAACGGTTGGGCCGCCGCCATCATGCGGATGTGGCTTTCCACCGACAGGTAACGCTTGCCGGTGCGGCCGCACGGATTGGCGCAGTCGAACACCGCGTAGTGCTCGGCCTTGAGGTGCGGCGCGCCTTCGACGGTCATCGCGCCGCAGACGTGGATGTTGGCGGCCTCGATCTCGCGCTTGGTGAAGCCGATGGCGGACAAGAGGTCGAAGTTCGGCAGCGCGATGGTCTCGGCCGGAATGCCGAGCTGGTCGCGGCAGAAATCCTCGCCCAGCGTCCACTTGTTGAAGACGAACTTGACGTCGAAGGCCGTCGGCAAAGCCTTCTCGACCTTGGCGAT
>Ga0193699_10000801_pt1 | contig 12852 bp, 11 predicted proteins | sample L3c2metaG_FD_160095 | JGI IMG/M metagenome (GOLD analysis project Ga0193699, IMG submission 160095) | Soil microbial communities from a riparian zone of the East river system, Colorado, United States - L3c2 | ecosystem: Environmental > Terrestrial > Soil > Riparian zone | place: USA: East... | reverse complement strand
TGCGGCCGCTCGGGACCAAGACCCAAGCCGGAAGGAACGACTCGAAATGACAGTGACCGAAGACAAGAGCGTGGCCGAGCGCAGCATGGGGCTCGGCCTGCGCTGGCTGAACCGGCTTGCAGGCTCGGATCTGCTGGACCGGATCCGGATCCGCAAAGGGGTGGAGCGAGCGCTGTTCAACACGACCAAGAACGGCTTCCGCTCGGCGACCGCGGCCGGGCGCACCTTCAAGGCGGCGCAGAAGCTGGGCAAACCGGCGCGCCAGGCCACCGGCAAGCCGCGCAACCTCTTCGACGTCACCCCCGACGACGAGCAGCAGATGTTCCAGGAGGCGGTGCGCGAGTTCGCCGCAGCCAAGGTGCGGCCCGCCGCGCTGGCGGCGGACGCGGACCGCTCCACCGCGGCGGAGCTGCTCGCCCAGACCAACGAGCTGGGCGTCAACATGCTCGGCGTCCCAGAGGAGCTCGGCGGCGTCATGCACGAGCAGGCCGCCGTGACCGCGGTGCTCGTCGGCGAGGCTCTCGCCCACGGCGACATGGGCGTCGCTTACGCGGCGCTCGCGCCCGGCGCCGTCGCGACCGCGATCGGCCACTGGGGAACCGCCGAGCAGGAGGCCACTTACCTCCCGGCGTTCACCGGCGAGGACGTGCCGGCGGCGGCGCTGGCGATCCTCGAGCCGAGACCGCTCTTCGACCCGCTGAACCTGGAGACCAAGGCCCGCCGCGACGGCGGGGACTGGGTGATCGACGGCGTCAAGTCGCTCGTCGCCCGGGCCAGCGAGTGCGAGCTGTTCGTCGTCGCGGCCGAGACGGAGGACGGTCCGGCTCTCTTCGTCGTCGAGTCCGGCGCCTCCGGCCTCTCGGTCGAGGACGAGCCGGCGATGGGGCTGCGGCCCGCCTCGACCGGCCGGCTGATCCTCGACGGCGCCCGCGTCCCCGCCGGCGCGCTGATGTCCGAGGGCGGGCGCGAAGCCTACGTCGAGTGCGTCGCGCGTGCCCGAGTCGCCTGGTGCGGGTTGGCCGTCGGCACCGCCCAGGCGGTCCTCGACTACGTCATCCCCTACGTCAACGACCGAGTCGCCTTCGGCGAACCGGTCTCCAACCGCCAGGGCGTCGCCTTCGCGGTCTCCGACATCGGCATCGAGACCGACGGCATGCGGCTCGCCACCTACCGTGCGGCGAGCCGCGCCGACCAGGGCGAGGGCTTCTCGCGCGAGGCGGCGCTGGCGCGGCGGCTCTGCGCGGCGAAGGGAATGAAGATCGGCTCCGACGGCGTGCAGCTGCTCGGAGGCCACGGCTTCGTCAAGGAGCACCCGGTAGAGCGCTGGTACCGCGACCTCCGAGCAGCGGGCGTCATGGAGGGCGCCCTGCTCGCCTAGAGCTAAAGGAACCAAGATGATCAATCTCGAGATACCGAAGAAGTTCAGGCCGCTGGTCAGCCAGGCAAACCAGGTCGCGACCGAGGTCTTCCGGCCGATCTCGCGCAAGTACGACGAGGCCGAGCACGAGTACCCGAAGGAGCTCGACATGCTCGCCTCGCTGATCGACGGCATGAACGAGGGCAGCGACATTGGCGGCGCCGGCGCCGCCGGCGTGCGGCGCGAGTCGAACGGCGACGGCGGCGGCGGCAACCGCAACGGCTCCAACCTCTCCACCGTGCTCGGCATCATCGAGCTCTGCTGGGGGGACGTCGGCCTGCTGCTCTCGATGCCGCGCCAGGGGCTCGGCAACTCGGCGATCGCCTCGGTGGCGAGCGACGAGCAGCTCGAGCGCTACGGCGGCAAGTGGGCGGCGATGGCGATCACCGAGCCGGAGGCGGGCTCCGACTCGGCCTCTATCCGCACCACGGCCGAGCTGGACGGCGACGAGTACGTCCTCAACGGGGAGAAGATCTTCGTCACCTCCGGGGACCGCGCCGACCTGATCGTCGTCTGGGCGACGCTCGACCGCTCACAGGGGCGGGCCGCGATCAAGTCGTTCATCGTCGAGCGCGACAATCCCGGCCTGAAGCTCGACCGGCTCGAGCACAAGCTCGGCATCCGCGCCTCCGACACGGCCAACTTCACGCTGCAGGACTGCCGCGTGCCGAAGGAGGCCCTGCTCGGCAGCTCAGACGTCGAGGACAAGCAGGGCTTCGGCGGCGCGATGCAGACGTTCGACAACACGCGGCCGCTGGTGGCGGCGATGGCGGTCGGCGTCGCCCGCGCCTCGCTGGAGGAGACGCGTGAGCGCCTCGCCGAAGCCGGCGTCGAGATCGACTACACAGCGCCGGCGCTGAGCCAGCACGCGGCAGCGGCCCGCTACCTCGAGATGGAGGCCGACTACGAGGCGGCTCGTCTGCTCACCCTGCACGCGGCGTGGATGGCGGACAACGGCAAGCCCAACTCGCTGCAGGCCTAATGGCCAAGGCGAAGGCGGGCCGCACCTGTGTCGACGTCTCGCTCGGCTGCGTCGAGCTCTGCGGCAGCGTCGGCTACGGCGAGAACGAGCTGCTCGAGAAGTGGGCGCGCGACGCGAAGATCCTCGACATCTTCGAGGGCACGCAGCAGATCCAGCTGCTGATCGTCGCCCGGCAGTTGCTCGGCAAGAGTTCGGCCGAACTGAGGTAGACGGTCACGGGCGGCGGTACGGCAGACTGCCGCCCGTGAACTTCGTCATGGACGTGATGGAGCGATCGCCGGCCTCGCGGCTGGGGATCGTCGCGGTAGATGCCGGGGGCAATCGCCGGGACTGGCACTTCGGCGAGCTGATCGCCCGTTCCGCCGGCCTCTCCGGCGCCTTTGCGGCGCGCGGCGTGCGTCGCGGCGACGTCGTGATGACGCTCGCCGGCAACCGGGTCGAGTGGGTGCTCTCGCTGCTCGCCTGCTGGCGGATGGGCGCCGTGGCGCTGCCCTGCAACACACAGCTGCGGCGCCACGACCTCGAGCTGCGCGCCAGCGCGGCGGCGCCGGCGCTCTGCGTCGGCGAGGAGGGGCTGCTCGGGGAGCTCCCGGACGACGTGCCGGCGATGACGCTGGCCGAGCTCGCCGAGGCCCTCGACGAGGACCGCCCCCAGGAGACGCCGGCGGAGATCGAGGACATGGGCGGGGAGGACCCGGCGCTGATCGTCTTCACCTCCGGCACCACCGGCGAGCCGCGTGGCGTCGTCCACGCCTACCGCTACCTGCTCGGCCAGCGCCTCCAGGCCGAGCACTGGCTCGGCTCGCGCCCGGGGGAGCTGGCCTGGTGCACGACGGCTACCGGCTGGTCGAAGTCGACCCGCAACGTCTTCCTCGCTCCCTGGCTGACCGGCGCCGCCGCGGTGATCCACGACGGGCGCTTCGATCCCGCCGAGCGCCTCGACCTGGCCGAGGCGCTCGGCGTCGACGTCCTCTGCCAGGCGCCGACCGAGTACCGGATGCTCGCCAAGCGGGCCGCTCTGCGCCCCCTCACCGCCCTGCGCCGCATGGTCTCCGCCGGCGAGCCGCTGGAGGCCGAGACGATCGCCGCCTTCCGCGAGGCGACGGGCCTCGAGCCGGCCGACGGCTACGGCCAGACCGAGACCGGCCAGGTCACCGGCAACCTCGCCGGCGAGCCGGTGCGCCCGGGGTCGATGGGCAAGCCGCTGCCAGGCATCGAGACGCGGATCGTCGACGGCGAGCTGCAGCTGCACGCCTCCTCCTCCCCGACCTTCTTCTCGCGCTACCTCAACGGGGAGCGCTTCGAGGGCGAGTGGTGGCCGACCGGCGACCTGGTCCGCGAGGACCGGGACGGCTACCTCTTCTTCGAGGGCCGCGACGACGACATCATCCTCTCCGCCGGCTACCGGATCGGGCCCGCAGAGGTCGAGTCGGCGCTGCTCTCCCACCCGGCCGTAGCCGAGGCGGCCGCCGTCGCCGCCGCGGACCCCGAGCGCGGCGCGGTGGTGCGGGCGGTCGTCGTCCCGCACGAGCGCGAGCCGAGCGAGGAGCTGGCGCGCGAGCTGCAGGAGCACTGCAAGCGCGAGACGGCCCCCTACAAGTTCCCCCGCATCGTCGAGTTCGCCGAGGAGCTGCCGAAGACAAGCAGCGGAAAGATCAGGCGAGCCCAGCTTCGGCGCCCCTGAAGGGAACCGCAGGCCCGGGTATTCAGGCGGTCATCGCCTCGGAGAGCGCGACCGGTTTGCCGAGGTGGAAGCCCTGAGCCATGTCGACCCCGTATTCGCGCAGCATCTGCGTCGTCGCGTCGTCTTGCACGAACTCGGCGATCGTCGTCTTGCCCAGCCCGCGCGCGATCTGGACGATCGCCTGCACGGTGAGCTGGTCGGCGTCGCTGCGCGGCATGTCGCGGATGAAGGCGCCGTCGATCTTGATCAGGTCGAAGGGGATCTGCCTCAGGTAGTGGAAGGGGCCGAAGCCGGCGCCGTAGTCGTCGATCGCGACCTGGCAGCCGAATTCGGTCAGCCGGTCGGCGAACCCGGCGGCCGCCTCGTAGTCGTTGACCCTCGCCGTCTCTGTGATCTCAAAGGTGCAGCGCGAGGGGTCGGCGTCGCCTTCGTCGAGGCGGCGCTCGATGAACTCGATCACCGACACGTCGGCGAGCGAGGCGCCGGAGAGGTTGACGTGCAGGGAGACGGGCTGGCCGGCGCGCTCACGCTCGGCGAGCAGCTCCAGCGCCCGCGCGACGACCCAGCGGTCGAGCTCCTGCACCATGCCGGAGCGCTCGGCCGCCTCGATGAAGGAGGCGGCGGGAAGCAGCTCGCCGTTGTCGCCGGTCATCCGCAGCAGCAGCTCGTAGCGCTCGATGCCGCCGGAGGCGAGGCTGCGGATCGGCTGGGTATGGAGGCTGAGCCGGTCGTGGGTGAGCGCGTCGCGGATCCTCGCCGTCGTGGTCTGCGTGCGAGTCCCGTGCCGCCGCGGCTCGCCGGGATGCTGGAAGAGGGCGATCTGGTTGCGCCCCTCTTCCTTGGCCTTGTACATCGCCTGATCGGCGGCGACGAGGACGGCTTCGCCGCCGATGTCGCGTTCGCCGCCGAACATCGTGATCCCGACGCTGATCGTCGCGGTGGGGGTGTCAGACGCCCGATCGCCGCCCTCGGCCACCTGGGCGCGCAGGTCCTCTCCCAGCTGGAGCGCGCCCGCGGTGTCGCTCTGCGGCATCAGGACGGCGAACTCGTCGCCGGAGAGACGGGCGACGATGTCGGTCGTGCGCACCCGCTCACGCATGATCGAAGCGATCTGGCGGATCAGGTTGTCGCCGGCGTGGTGACCGAGCGAGTCGTTGACCGCCTTGAGGCCGTCGATGTCGATGATCATCACCGCGCCCTGACCGCCGTAGCGGGCGGTGAAGGAGACGTACTGGTCGAGCTCGGCCCGGAAGCGGCGGCGGTCGAGCAGCCCGGTGAGCGAGTCGTGGTCGGCGATGTAGCGCAGTTCCGCCTCGGTCTTCTCGGCCTTGACGAGTGCGCTCAGCACGACTTCCCGATCCTCGGGATTCAGCTTCTTCAGCACAGCGTCGATCGCCGGCTCGTCTTTCACCAGGAGCTGCTCCTCAGGCACTCCTTGAAGTTAGCCCTTTCTTGGACAGATCTGGCGCTGCAGAGCGCAAAATCCTTCTCGTCGCCCCATTTTCGCTGATTGCTGGACCCCAAAAATGAGCCTCTCGTTTGCGGCGGGTAGCCTGGTTGGGTGGCCAACCGCCTGGCTCAGGAGACCAGTCCGTACCTATTGCAGCACCGCGACAATCCGGTCGACTGGTACCCATGGGGACCGGAGGCGCTGGCCCGGGCGCGACAGGGGGACAGGCCGATCCTGCTCTCAGTCGGCTACTCCGCCTGCCACTGGTGCCACGTAATGGAGCGCGAGTCCTTCGAGGACCCCGAGATCGCCGCCTATATGAACGAGCACTTCGTCAACGTCAAGGTCGACCGCGAGGAGCGCCCCGACGTCGACGCCCTCTACATGGAGGCAGTGCAGGCGATGACGGGGCACGGCGGCTGGCCGATGACCGTCTTCCTCGACCCCGAGGGCGTCCCGTTCTACGGCGGCACCTACTTCCCGCCCGACGAGGGCCGCGGCATGCCGAGCTTCCGCATGGTGATGGAAGCCGTCGTCAAGGGCTTCGCCGAGAAGCGCGAGGAGCTGCGCGCGGGAGGGGCGAGGATGCGGGCACACCTCGGCGCGATCGGGCGGATCGAGCCGGCGGCCGAGCCGGCCGACGCCCGTTTGCTCGAGGAGGCGGTGGCGGCCCTGCGCGCCAGGGCCGACCGCGAGCACGGCGGCTTCGGCGGCGCCCCCAAGTTCCCCCCCGCCTCCGCGCTGGAGCTGCTGCTCGCGGGGGGCGAGCGCGAGATCGTCGAGACGACGCTCGACGCGATGCTTGCCGGCGGCATCTACGACCAGCTCGGCGGTGGCTTCGCCCGCTACTCGGTCGACGCCGTCTGGCTCGTCCCCCACTTCGAGAAGATGCTCTACGACAACGCGCTGCTGGCCCGCGTCTACCTTCATGGCTGGCAGGCCCTGGGCCACGAGCGCTACCGGCGCGTCTGCGAGGAGACGCTCGACTGGGCCCTGCGCGAGATGCGCGGTCCGGAGGGCGGCTTCTACTCCGCCCTCGACGCCGACTCCGAGGGGGAGGAGGGACGCTTCTACGTCTGGACCCCGGACGAGATTCGCGCCGTGCTCGGCGATGGCGCCGAGGCCGTGATCGAGCACTACGGGGGAAGCGAGCGCGGCAACTTCGAGGGCCGCAACATCCTCCATCTGGCGGGTGGCCCCGTGGCGCCGGAGCCGGCCGGCCTCGCCGTGGCGCGGCGCGCCCTCTACGAGGCGCGGGCGAAGCGCGCCTGGCCGGGGCTCGACGACAAGCGCCTCACCTCGTGGAACGCGCTGATGGTCGCGGCGCTCGCCGAGGCCGGCGCGGTGCTGGAGCGCGAGGACTACCTCGAGGCGGCCTGCGCCTGCGCCGGCTTCGTGCTGGAGTCGCTGCGCGACCAGCAGGGCCGCCTGCTGCGCACCTACAAGGACGGCGAGGCCCGCCTCAACGCCTACCTCGAGGACCACGCGTTCCTGCTGGAGGCGCTGCTGGCGCTCTACGAAGCGACCTTCGAGCGGCGCTGGTTCGAAGCGGCGCGCGAGGTCGCCGAGACGACGATCGCCCGCTTCGGCGACCCCGAGCGAGGCGGCTTCTTCTCGACCTCCGAGGACCACGAGGCGCTGATCGCGCGCCGCAAGGAGATCGGCGACCACCCGATCCCCTCGGGCAACAGCTCCGCGGCGATGGGCATGGTGCGGCTCGCCGCCCTGACCGGCGAGCGCCGCTACGAGCAGCAGGCCGAAGGCGTCTTCCGCCTCTTCGCCAAGCCCGCCGCCCAGCAGCCCGAGGCCTTCGCCCACCTGCTGCGGGCGCTCGACTTCCACCTCGCCCAGACCAAGGAGGTCGCCCTGATCGGCGACCACCTCGCCGAGCTGGCCGCGGTCGTCCGCTCGGCCTTCCGCCCGCACCTCGTCCTCGCCGGGGGCCCCGAAGGCGCCAATACCCCTCCCCTCCTCGCCGACCGCCCGGCCGTCGGCGGCAAGCCCACCGCCTACGTCTGCGAGCGCTTCGCCTGCCAGGCCCCGGTGACCGACCCGGGCGCCCTGGAGGAGCTTCTCTGACCTTGCCTAGCTAGAGGACCGGCAGGAACTGCTCGATCTCGTACGGCGTGACCTGTACCCGGTAGTCGTCCCACTCCTGCCGCTTGATCTCGACGAAGCGGCGGAAGGTGTGCTCGCCGAGCGTGCGCAGGACCAGCTCTGAGTCGGCGGCGACCTCGATCGCCTCGCCGAGCGTCGCCGGCAGCTGCTCGATCCCGCGCTGCGAGCGTTCCTCCGGCGCCAGGTGGTAGAGGTTCTGCTCCATCGGCTCGGGCAGCTCGTAGCCCTTCTCGATCCCCTCCAGCCCCGCCTGCAGCATGCCGGCGAAGCAGAGGTAGGGGTTGCAGGCGGGGTCCGGGCAGCGCAGCTCGGCGCGGGTCGCGTTCTCCTTGCCCGGGTGATAGAGCGGCACGCGGATCAGCGCCGAGCGGTTGCGGCGCGACCAAGCGAGGTAGACGGGTGCCTCGTAGCCGGGCACGAGGCGCTTGTAGGAGTTGACCCACTGGGCGAAGAGCGGCGAGATCTCCCTCGCGTGCTTGAGCTGGCCGGCGATGAAGGCCTTGGCGGTGGCCGAGAGGAAGTACTGGTCGTCGGCGTCGAAGAAGGCGTTCTTGCCGTCCTTGGTCAGCGACTGGTGGACGTGCATGCCGGAGCCGTTCTCGCCGAACAGCGGCTTCGGCATGAAGGTGGCGTGCCAGCCGTACTTCATCGCGTACTCCTTGACGACGATCCTGTAGGTCATGCAGTCGTCGGCCATCGCCAGCGCGTCCTTGTAGCGCATGTCGACCTCGTGCTGGGAGGGGCCGACCTCGTGGTGCGTGTACTCGACGTGGATGCCCATCTTCTCCAGGGCGAGCACGGTGTCGCGCCGCACGTCGGAGCCGGCGTCGAGTGTCGTCAGGTCGAAGTAGCCGCCCTCGTCGAGGACCTCGGGCACGCCCCCCTGCGGCTTGGCCGAGCGGAAGTAGAAGAACTCGAGCTCGGGGCCGACGTTGAAGCCGTCGAAGCCCATCTCCTTGGCCCGCTTCAGGGCGCGGCGCAGGATCCAGCGCGGGTCGCCCTCGTAGGCGTCGCCGCCGGGGACCTGGATGTCGCAGAACATGCGGGCGACGGCGTTCTCGTGCTCGGGACGCCAGGGGATGAGGGCGAAGGTCGAGGGGTCGGGCATCGCGATCATGTCCGACTCCTCGATCGGGTTGAAGCCGGTGATCGAGGAGCCGTCGAAGCCCATGCCGCCGTCGAAGGCGTCCTCGAGCTCGGCGGCGTTGATCGAGAAGCTCTTGAGCTGGCCGAGCACGTCGGTGAACCAGAGGCGAACGAAGCGGACGTCGCGTTCCTTGACGATCTCAACGACGTCGGCGGCACTCGTCGGTTGCTCTGCCATGCGCTCTCCTTGCTCGCGCTGCTCCGCTCGGGCGGGCAACGATAGGCGAAAGGGCCCGCCCCGGCACTGCGGTGAACCGGCGAGGTGCGAAGTGCCGTATTCCGGGGTAGAGATAGCGGGTCGAGCGAGCTTGCGGCCCTGCACGAAATCAGGTATAACTTACCCCAAGTAAGTTAGCGGCTGAAAGTAAAGTAAAGGCCAAATAAAGGCTCTGTGAAGCGGAATCCTCTGAGGAGAGCCAAAGGCGGGAAGCAACGTGACGGTAAAAACAGACGTGAGCAGATTTCAGATCCACGACGAGCTGACGGCACCCGACGAGAGCGCGTCGCTGATCAAGACGATCCAGGCGACGGGCGGCGCGGTCACCAAGTTCGTCGGCGTGCTCGCCGGCGCGCCGGCGGTGCTGCGCGCCTACACGCGGATGCGCTCGGAGCTGCGCAGCGGCGTCCTGCCGCAGGCGACCCGCGAGCGGATCGCCCTGGCGGTCGCCGAGCACCGCGAGGACAACTACAGCATCGCCCAGCACGCGAAGTCGGCGCGCCGCGCCGGCCTCGGCCTCGACGAGGTCTCCCGCGCTCGCAGCTTCAGCTCCGGAGACGCCAAAGAGGCGGCGCTGCTCGAGTACCTGAAGGCGGCCCTTGATGCCGATGGCTCTCCCCCGCTCCACCTCCACGAGGAGGCGCGGGAGATCGGCTGGAGCGACGAGGAGCTGCTCGAGGCGGTCGCGCACCTGGCGCTCAACGAGTTCCAGAGCCTGATCGCCAGCGCCGCGGCGCTGCCCAAAGACCAGGCGACGCCGCGAGTGCTGCCCTCAGCGGCGTAATGCCGCTGAGGCGTCAGCCCTCGACAATCGTTGCTGTGTAGAGAAGGCGGGCCGTCGAGTAGCGGCAGCCGTAGGTGGCGCGCTTGCCGAGCGTCATCTGCGGCTCGCCCTGGCGGACGTCGGCCGAGTTGACGCACTTGCCGGGGGCGCGGCTCGCCCGCCAGACGTTGTCGGCCGGCAGGCCCTCGGCGAAGGCCGGCGCCCAGGTCGGCACGGTGAGGCCGACGACGTCGCCCTCTTCCACCCGCAGCGAGGCGCCGAACCTCACCGTCTGCCCGAGGTAGGGACTGAGCACGTGGATCGAGCTCTGACTGCGCAGGTTGTAGCGGGGCGGGTTGGTCCCTGGCACGCGCCGCAGGATCGCCAGCCGCGCCTCCGGTGGGGTGCCGAAAAAGCCGTTGAAGAATGAGCGCTGGGTGGTCGTCGGCTGGGCGAGCGTCAGGGTCCAGGACGTGACCTTGCCCTTCCTCGGCACGCGGAAGGGGAGCTGCGTCTGGCTGTTGCTGACCTGGAAGCCGGTGACGCTCCCCACCGCCTGGCAGGGCAGCTCGGGACAGGACGGGTCGGGCGTGGTTGCGGTGCTGCCGAGGACGATCGTCGTGCGGGCCGTCGTCGCCGCCCCGGCGGCCGCGACCAGCGCGACGAGAATCGCGAGGGAGCCTCCCAGCAGCCCTGCCGCCACCAATCGCGAAGACCTCGTCATCGCCCCAGCTCCTCTCGTCGAAAATCCGACTACGGCGGCGAAGCCTAGTCAGCCGACCGGCCGGATCTGGCGACGTGAACCTCGATGGCGTAGCGGATCCTGCCCGAGCCTTCGAAGTCGAGCGCCCGGCGAGCGCCGTTGGTCAAGTCCCAGTCGTTGCCCTGGCTGTAGGGGCCGCGGTCGATCACGCGCGCGACCAGATAATGGCCGTGGTGAGCGAACTTGACGGCGGTGCCGCAGGGCAGGTCGCGATGGGCGACGCCTATCGTCTCCGGCCGCAACGTCTGGCCGCAGGCGGTGCGGTGGCCGTAGAAGCCCGGCCCGTACCAGGTGGCGCCGGCCGAGCGCATGGGCGTGGCGAAGGCGATGCCGCCCTCGCCGGGGTCGACGGTGGCGACGCTGGAGGCGCCTCCCGTCGCCGCCTGCGCCGGGACTGCGCCGAGGACGACAGCCGCGCAGAGGGCGGCGAGCGCCGCACGGCGCAGCGGACATCGCGAGCGCCGCTCCCCTGCGTGCCCTCGTGCTGGATGATCTTGCCGCCCGTGGCGGTTTGTTCCTGCCTTCATAGCTCTTTACGACGCTTGCGGGGTTAGCTGACGGGCTCGCGCTGAAAGAGCTGCGCTACGCGGCAGATGCCGGCGATTCGCCCCAACTTTTGGGTCCCCCACTCCCCGCGATATGTAGGCGGGGACTCAGCGGAAGTCGCGGCAGGTTAGCAAACGCTAAGACGGAAAACGCGCGGCCAACGAGAAAGGCCCCCGAGGGGGCCTTTCCAGCAGCGGGCCTGTAAGCCGGATCCTGTCGAGAACGGCCATCTATCTCTCCGGGCTCGCCGGAGGGACCGCCGAAGCGGTCCTGCGGCCTACCTGAGCCTCGCCGGGCAGGGTCGACGGCTCTGCTTGGCCTTGCACCGGGCGGGGTTTGCCTGGCCGCCGCGTCACCGCGGCGCCGGTGCGCTCTTACCGCACCTTTTCACCTTTGCCTGTACGCGGCTCACGTGTGGCCGCGCCATCGGCCGTGTATTTCTGTGGCACTTTCCCGCGGGTTTCCCCGGGTGGGCGTTACCCACCGCCTCGCCCTATGGTGTCCGGACTTTCCTCGAGGGGTTTTCTCTCCCCCCGCGGCCGTCCAGCCCGCAATGGTCAATGGTAAAGGGCGTGACCCGCAAGGCCAAGCAGATCAAGGACGCAGGGAGCGCGGCGTGCTCTGCACGCGAGCGACCGAGGACGCGGAAATGCGCCGCGCCCTGCGGGTCACGAGACCTTGCGGAAGACGCCGACGACGCGACCGAGGATGGTCGCGTCGGTGGTGCGGATCGGCTCCATCGTCTCGTTCTCGGGCTGGAGGCGGATGTGGTCGGCCTCGCGGTAGAGGCGCTTGACCGTGGCCTCGTCGCCGATCAGGGCGACGACGATCGCACCATCGTCGGCGTCGTCGGTCGGCCGCACGACCACGTAGTCGCCCTCGAAGATGCCGGCGCCCACCATGCTCTCGCCGCGCACCCGGAGGATGTAGTCGCCGTCCTCGCCGCCGATCACGTCCGGAATCTCGATGTACTCCTCGATGTTCTCCTCGGCCAGGATCGGCTCGCCGGCGGCGACCTGGCCGACCAGCGGCAGGCCGCTGCCGGGCATGATCGTCCGCTTCGCCCGGTCGAAGAGCAGCTCGATCGCCCGCGGCTTCGACGGATCACGCCGCAGCAGGCCGATCTTCTCCAGGTTGGCGAGGTGCGCGTGGACGGTCGAGGAGGAATGCAGGCCCACCGCTTTCCCGATCTCCCGCACCGTCGGCGGATAGCCGGTCTTGGCCGCGTAGCGGCCGATGAAGTCGAAGATCTCCTTCTGGCGTTTGGTCAGATCCAGGTCCACGCTCGCCCCCCACTTCGAAGTCGCTCGAACATCTGTTCGCAGGCTATCGCCTCCGGCGGATGCCGGCAAGCCCCGGCGGCAGCCGGGCGGAAACGACTAGAATCGACCGCCCTCGAGCGGCTGTGGCGGAACTGGTAGACGCGCAAGGTTGAGGGCCTTGTGGCCCTAACGGGCCGTGGAGGTTCGACTCCTCTCAGCCGCATCAAGAACCGCTGTCGATAAAGCTCACGGTCCTTCTGCGCGTACCGCTGAATCAAAGGCCGCCGCCGATCGATGCGATCGCTCTTCCCAGGCGTATGCCATGGCGATCCTCTGCATGATCGTGGGATGGGTGGCGTAGAGGGCATATGCCCAACCCGGCGGATCGGGAGCGCTCATGCTGGTGGTTGCAAGGCGGTGCAGCAGTGCTCGGTCGGTGGCCGGTTCGCGCGTCGCGTTGAGAGCCGACCAGTCTGCCGCCGCCTCCTGGCGGCGGGCAACCAT
>Ga0193699_10000800_pt1 | contig 12858 bp, 8 predicted proteins | sample L3c2metaG_FD_160095 | JGI IMG/M metagenome (GOLD analysis project Ga0193699, IMG submission 160095) | Soil microbial communities from a riparian zone of the East river system, Colorado, United States - L3c2 | ecosystem: Environmental > Terrestrial > Soil > Riparian zone | place: USA: East River... | reverse complement strand
GCCGACATCTCCGCACGCCCCCACGCGCTGCACACGATCCTTCGTGGTGCGCCGCGTCAGCGCCGCGTCGCCACCATGCGCATGCCATGCTTCGCGCGCAGCGTGACGATCGGCTGCGGCACTACCCGATGGCCCGCCGCGAGCCGCAGACGCCACCGTTGCGCGATCGTCGCGATCGCGAGCACGCCCTCCATCCACGCGAACTGCTCGCCGATGCAGACACGCGTGCCGGCGCCGAAGGGGAAGTACGAGAACTTCGGGCGCGACGGATCGTTCGCGCTCCCTCCCGGCAGCCAGCGCTCCGGACGGAACGCCTCGGCCTCCGGCCACCAGCGCGGATCGCGATGCACGATCCACTGGCTCATCAACACCACCGTCCGTGATGCGAGCAGGTGGTCGCCGACGCGGTACGTGTCGAGCGCGCGTCGCCCGATGATCCATGCGGGCGGATAGAGGCGCATCGCCTCGGCGAGCACGGCGCGCGCGTACGGCAGCCGGGTGAGACTGCCCGCCCCCAGCTCGCGCTCGCCCAGGGCGTCGACCTCGGCGTGGAGGCGCGCCTCCACCTCCGGCGCCCCGGACAGCAGGTACCAGGTCCACGTCAGCGCATTCGCCGTCGTTTCGTGGCCGGCGAGGAGCAGCGTCATCGCCTCGTCGCGCAGCTGGATGTCGCTCATGCCGCCGCCGTCGCCCTCGGTGTCGTGCGCCAGCAGCAGCATCGACAGCAGGTCGCCGCGATCATCTCCGCTCTGACGGCGCCGCGCGATCATCTCGTAGATCGTCGCATCCAGCCGCGCCCGCGCCCGCCGGAAGCGTCGGGCGATGGGGAGGGGCAGGCGGAGCAACAGCTCTCCCCACGGCACGACCGTCAGGTTGAAGGTGGCGATGGCCGTGGCCAGTGCCTCGCCGATCTCGTGCGCCTCGGCTTCGATGTCGGCGTCGAACAGCGTCTTTCCCACGACGGCGAGCGTGTAGGTCGCCATCTCGCGAGCGATGTCGAGCTCCGCGCCGTCGGTCCACGTCGCGGCGCGACGCTGCGCGTATGCGGCCATGGTGTCGCCGTAGCCGGCGATGCGGGTGCGATGGAAGGCGGGCTGCGCCAGTCGCCGCTGCCGGAGATGGACGTCGTCCTCGCTCGTGAGCAGGCCGTCGCCGAGCAGGATTTTCGCGCGCTCGAGGCCGCGGCCCTTGTGGAATCGGCGGGCATGCGTGACGAGCACGTCGCGGATCTGATCGGGATGACTGAGCAGCACCAGCGGCTGGGCGCCGATGTCGAACGCCGCGACGTCGCCGAAGTCGCGGGCGAGCCTGGGCAGGAAGTCCAGTGGGCGCCGGGCGACGGCGAGGGCGAACTCGCCGGGATAGCGCCGGCGCGGGCCGGGGATGGTCGCCGCGGTCATAGTGCGGCGAAGATAGCGAACCGCCTGCCCTCGAGCGCAGCGATGGGCCCTCGCCCGGGAGCGTCCGGTGACCGAATCCGACGTCGCTGCTCCGTCCGGTACGACCCTTGAATAGGAATGCCCTCGCTGGCCCCACCACAGCGAACCGACGAGGGAGAGGATGGCCGTGCGAGAGTTCACCGACAGCAGAGGCGTCGACTGGCGGGCGTGGGACGTGACGCCGACCCACATGCATCCCGTCACTCGTGGCGAGGACTACATGGCGCATCTCCAGGACGGCTGGCTGGTGTTCGAGTCCGGGCGCGAGAAGCGCCGGCTGGAGGCGCCCTACCCTGGGGACTGGAACACCCTGCCCATTCCCAAGCTCGAGGAGCTATGTCGGCGTGCCAGCCCCGTGCGCCGGATCCGTGAAAAGACCGACAGCGGACAGCGGCGCGCCGAGAGCGCCGTGGAGATCGAACGGGTGGCGATCGAGCAGGAGGGAGGCCGGCACACCTTCCTGAGCCCGCGCGGGCGCGAATGGACGGTGCGCATCCACGAGTGCGTCGATCGCGGCGGCGCGCCGGAGATGGTGCTGCGCTTCACGGCGGACGACATCGTGGTGGAGTTGCCCAAGTGGCCGGAGAACTGGCGAGAGTCTTCCGTCGAGGAGTTCGCTCTCATGATGCTCGACGCCAACCCGCCCCGTCGTCTACCGAAGGGGAAGGGCCCGCAGCGCCGACGGGACGACCGGGTGGACATGGGGGGTACCCCGCACCGTGACTCTCCCATGCGCGCGGACTGACCGCATTCCGCGATCAGATCGCGTCGCGACTCACCAGCCGATGCGCCGGCAGGGTCACCCTCGCTCGGCTCGCGTGGGCAGGGTGAGGCAAAAGCTCGCGCCGGGCGGAACGTGGTCGACCGCCCACAGGCGGCCGCCATGCGATTCGACGATGGAGCGGCTGATGGACAGCCCCATCCCGATCCCGTACTCCTTTGTCGTGAAGAACGCGTTGAAGATCTGATCCGCCCCAGGTGACGGGAGCCCGATTCCGGTATCGCTGACGGACACCAGCAGCTGCTCACGGTCCGCTCGCCGCGATGCGATGGCGAGATCGCGCGGTCCCTGCACCGCCTTCATCGCGTCGATGCCGTTCACGATGAGGTTCATCAGGACCTGCTGCAACTGCACACGATCGCCCATGACCGATGGAAGATCGTCGGCCAGCGCCGTGCGAACCGAGATGCGGAATCGCGTCGCCTCGCTGTGAAGGAGGACGATCATCTCTCGAATGAGGTCGTTCACATCGACCGCCTCGCGCTGAGGCGCGCCCTTCGTGAACAACAGGCGGATGCGACTGATGATATCCGTCGCGCGCCGTCCGTCTTCCGCGATCCGCATCGCCGCCGCGCGCGCCTCGGCGATGTCAGGGGGATCATGCGCCAGCCAACGCACGCAGGCGTTGGCGCTGATGACCGCGGCGGTGATCGGTTGCTTCACCTCGTGCGCGAGGGAGGCGGTCAGCTCGCCCATGGTGGTGACCCGGCTGACGTGCGCGAGATCCGCCTGGGCCTGACGCAACGATTCCTCGGCCCGCTTGCGCTCGGTGATGTCCAGGACGGCCCCGATGAACTCCGCGATGTCGCCCGATTCATTCAGGATGGGACGACCCGCGGAATGAATATGCTTGACCGTGCCGCCGGGAAGCACGATGCGAAAGTCGGAGACATACTCGCTCTTCGCCACCAGGGCCGACTGATACGCGCGAGCGACGAGCGGCGCGTCTTCAGGGTGCATTCTCCCGAAGAAGTATTCGGTGGCCGATGAGTCCTCATCGGGGTCGACGCCCCAGATTCGCGACCCTTCTTCCGAAAGCGTGACGATCCCCGATATCAAGTCATGTCGCCAGCTTCCCGTGTGACTGATTCGTTGGGCCTCGTGCAAGGAGGCCTCGCTCCGCCGCAGCGCATCTTCGGCTCGGTGTCGCTCCTCGATGTCGACTGCGGTGCCATACCACTTGACGATGCGTCGCTGCTCGTCGCGCAGCGGCACGTTGCGAATCAGCCACCAGCGATACGTTCCATCCGGCCGACGCAGCCGAGCTTCACTCTCCATCGGCTGCCCGGCCGCCAGAGCCGACTCCCACGCGTGCACGTACCTCGCGAGGTCCTCGGGATGCACGATGGAACGCCAGTCCCACCCCAGTGCGTTCTCTGCAGGGAGACCTGTGGAGTCGAGCCAACGCCTATTGATGAAGTCGACCGAGCCATCAGGCAGAGCGCTCCAGACGTGCGCGGGGATCGTATCGATGACGAGCCGGAGCCGATCCTCGCTGCTCTGGAGAGTCGCGTACAGAACTCGAAGGCGATCCGCGGTATCGTTGAACACCCCGCCGAGGTGGGCGAGCTCATCATCCCCGCTGATGGCCACTCGATGTTGAAACTCGCCTCGTGCCAAGGCCTTCGAGCCCTCCACCAGCCGATCGAGTGGCTGCGTGATGCTACGCGTGATGGCGAGGCCCAGAGTACCGGCGATCAGCAACGTGAGGACGGCCGTCAGCGGCACGATCAGCAAGACTCGCCGCTGCGCGCGCCGCATGTCCGACACGGCTCGCGCTCGCTCGACGGCGACCTCGGTTTCGACCTTCTCGACGAGCGTCGAGGTCAGGGATTCCAGCGGCCGTATCTGGTTCGCCAGGCGTCGGCGCACCGCCGGCCAGTCGCCGACGTTCGCCAGGGCGGTGATGGCCGCGACCTGCGATGGCAGCGAGCTTTGAAGAACCTCGAGGGTGGACAGGCCGGTCTGATCTCGCTGAAGATCGGACGGCAGGAGACTGAGGGCGCTCTTTGCTCGACGGATGTCCTCCAGCGCTGCGGATCGAAGTGGGCCGACGTCGGTCACCAGCCGATCGGCGTCCTGGGAGTCGGCGAGGGTGTTCAGCCGATCGTGAAATGCCAGCAGATCCGTGCGTACGCGCAAGACTGCAATGAGACTTTGGTCGATGTCGTTCAGGCGTTCGGCCTGAGTCCCGACGACCTGGATTTGCCAGAGGACAACCGCGTCCGCGACCACCATCGACAGGATGATGAACCCGAAGCCGAGGATGAGACGCGGGCCGATGTTGAGCCGGCCGGGACGAAGAGTCTTCGCTTCGGCGGTTGGGCTCACCGGCGCAGTCCTGGGTTGCATTCAGCGAGGTGTCGATCTTCTTGGAAGGGGCGGGCCCGTCCTGAACTCGGTGATCCGGACCAACTCGGTCTCCAGGCCTGCAGCCGCTTCCGGCGCACTCTTGCTGCGCGTCAGCACTGAATGCACCGCTTGGATATACGCGTCGGTCACCTCCTGGTACTTCTTGCCAGTAACGTTCGACGGACGGGAGACCATGCCGGTGCGGAACGCCTGCCTCAACTGGGCAAGATGGGGATTTGGCGCAATGACGTCGGGCCGGTCGTAGAGTGCCGGCAGAGTGGGTGGCAGCGACAGCACTCGCGATCGCCGCGCCTGCACATCTCCACGGCTGAGAAACCGCACGAGTGCGATCGCTTCACGGGGATGGGCTGAGAATCGTGAAACAGCCAGTCCCGCTCCTCCCTGCGTACCCACACGACCGCCTCTGCCACCAGGCAGCAGCGTGATGCCGAACTTGTCGCGGATCGGCGACTCCGCCGCGTGGCTGTCGACATAGGCGGTCGGCCAATTCCGCATGAACGCCGCGTCGCCGGCGATCCACGCATTCAGCGCGTCCCACTCGGTATATGCAACGACACTGGGTGGTGAGATGGAGCCAATCCAGCGCGCCGCTCTTTCCCATGCTCGAATCGCGCCCGGGTTGTTGACGCTGATCGCCCGGTCGTCCTCGATGATCTGCCCGCCGCCTTCGGCGGCCTGCCATTCGAGTGCGTTGCAGGTCAACGCTTCCGTGGCGGCACCCTGCCACACAAAGCCCCAGAAATCCTTCTTCCCTTTGGCTCGTTCCCCGGCCTGAATCCGCGCCGCCATTGCCTCCAGCTCACCCCAGGTCTTCGGAGGCTCACGAAATCCATACTGACGCAGGAGGTCGGTTCGATAGAACAGCAGTCCGATGTCGGCGTGATACGGGACGGCGACCACTTTTTCGTCCACTGTGTACGCGACGGTCATCGCCGGAAACTGCAGGACGGCTTCGTTGGCGAAGTATGGCTTGAGATCGATCAGATACTCGCTGAGAATCGGCGGCCAGACTACATCGATGTAGTACACATCGGCGCCGCCGCCGCCAGTCCTGAGTACCTCCTGCCAGAGAGCCAGCTTTTCCCGGTTCGACTCCGGAGACGGAAGGAGCTTGACTCGAATCCCCGTTTCCCGAGTGAATTGCTCCAACTCCTGCCGCCGCGCCTCGCCGGACGATTTGGACGTCCACTCTTCGAGAAGGGTCAGCGTGGCGGGGTCACGAGCGGATTCCCGGGCGCAACCGTCGGAAAGCAGGATGAGCATCACGATGCAGGCAGCGGCCGCGATATGGACCCGCGGCGTTCCCGCCCCGCCTCGCGCGTATGCGGAAGATCCGGTCATGAGGTCTCTCCTGGCGAGCCCGCTAGGACGGATTCGGCGGCGCGCATCTGGGCTGCGGCGGCGATTGAAGCTCCATCATTGTTGTTCACGCATTCGCGGTTGGCAAGGCGGCCGCTCGTCAGCGGACGTAGAATGCAGGGCGCTTCAGGGAATGGAGCGGGAAGGGAACGGAGAGGATCGCGGAGGACTGCCAGCGATCACCGGCTGAGTACAGGCACTCACGGCGCGGTGGACCATCCGAGCGATACCGTCCTTTGATGGCGCGCTGGGAGCAGTGGTCGCGCGACGGGATCAGTCCGACGGAGCATGCACCTGTTCAGTCCTCTGCGCCCTCTGCGACAAGGCACTGGTTCCCTTGCGGTGAAGCGCCGCCGACACGCACCCCATCCCACTCGAAAGCTGGAAGACCGAATGCAGAAGCCCCCGATCGCGACGCGATCGGGGGCTTCCGTGCAATCGAGCTCGGTCAGCAGCCGATGCGCTGGGTGCTGACCACGAAGTTGTCGAAGTACCGCTCCTGGGCCACCGGCGAACCGGCGTTCCAGTAGCTCTCGAAGAACAGCGAGTTGATGCCGTACTGCGAGTACGACCCGACCCAGTTCAGCGTCGACTGCCGTACCTGCTGCGCCCCGTCCACCCAGAACTCGAAGATGCCGTTGGAACTGCCGGCATCGTTCAGGCGGACGTGTGCCTCGATGCAGTACCACTGGCCCACGTGTGCCGCGTCGAACACCTGCAGCGGTCCACCGTCGACCCCGAGATACCGGAAATGCGCGAAGTCGTTGTATTTCGTGGAGAGTAGGTTGCCCTGCACGTCCGTTCCACTGGTCGGATCCGTCTCGAGCCGGTAGGCGTCCGCGCCGTCGCCCGACCAGAGCGGGGCGACCATGGCCTGCGCCCAGCTGCTGTTCGTGAGCACCGAGGCGCGGGAGAGCTTGTCGCCGCCGCCGCCGGTCCAGCCGGGCTGGTTGCGCAGGTACATGCGCCAATAGATCTCGCGATAGTTCGCCGTGCCGGCATCCACGGGGCGCATGTATGCGTCGGGAGTTCTGCCGAAGGCGAGCTTGAGCGACCCGGCCGAGACCTGGCCCGCGTTGAAGTGGATGCGCATGCCCATCGAGGCATCCTTGCCGACGCTCGCGGCACGGACATACGAGCCGCCCGCGTTGTCGTACTCGAAGTAGCTCGCCAGCCGGCTCGTCTCGAAGTCGTCGCACCAGATCCACTCGGGTCTGGCTGTGGTGCATTCGGCCGCGGTGCTCGTCCCACCCGTGACGATGAGCGTCGCGCTGCCCGTCTTCCCCTCACTCGTGGCGACGATGTGTGCCGTCCCCGCGGCGGCGGCGGTGACGATGCCGGTGCTGGAGACCGTGGCCGCCGCCGTGTTGTCGGAGCTCCAGGTGATCGTGCGGCCCGTGAGCACCGCGTTGCCGGCGTCGCGCGTCGTGGCTGTCGCCTGCGTGGTCTGTGTGACGGCCAGGCTCGCCGAGCCGAGGGCCACGGTCACGGTGGCGACGGGTGCCGGCGGCACCACGGTCACCGTGAGCGTGGCCGAGCCGCTCTTCCCTTCACTGGCTGCCGTGATGTGCGCAGTGCCCGCCGCGACGGACGTGACGAGTCCGGTGGCGGAGACGGTGGCGGCTGCGGTGTTGTCGGAGCTCCAGGCGATGGCGCGACCAGTCAGCACCGCGTTGTTCGCGTCACGCGTCGTGGCCGTGGCCTGGGTGGTCTGACCCGCCGTCAGCGTGCCGGAGGCGAGCGCGACGCTCACCGACGCGACGGGAATGAGCGGCACGGCAGTGACGGTCAGCGTCGCCGAGCCGCTCTTGCCCTCGCTCGTGGCGGTGATATGGGCCGTACCGGCGGCGAGCGACGTGACGAGCCCGGTGCTGGAAACCGTGGCTGCCCCGGTATTGTCGGAGCTCCAGGTGAGTCCGCGTCCCGTGAGCACTACGTTGTTGGCGTCGCGGGTCGTCGCCGTCGCCTGCGTGGTCTGGCCGGCGGTGATCGAGGCCGCGTTGAGGGCGACGGCGACCGACGAGACCGGTACGGGAGGCACTGCCGCGACCGTCACCGTCGCGCTGCCGCTGGCGGTTCCGCTGGTGGCGGTGATCTCCGCGGTGCCCACGCCGAGTGCTGTGACCTGGGCAGTGCCGCCGATGGTGGCGACGGCCTGGTTGCTCGATGACCAGGCGATGGGTTGGCCCTCCATGACGGTGCCGCTCTCATCGTGCACGACGGCCACCGCGGTGGCGGTCTGTCCGACCATGAGCGAGGAGGAAGCGAGCGAGACGCTCACGGTGAGGTTCTGGACGCCCGCCGGGCTGGTGGAGCAGGAGGCGGCACCGACGAGAAGCACGGCCGCAAGGGCCGGAATGACTGCACGGAGAGGGAACATTAGGACTCCTTGACTGGCACGATGGGGGCGACGACCAAAGCTACCCCGTCCTCTGAAATTTCCGTGTACCGGGCGTCACGGTGCTGATGCGCCTCCCGTCACGCCTGGAAAAGCGGACACAACGACTGGCTCCTCGAGGGTGGACGCCTGGTTTGCGGAAGGGTATCAGCAAGTAAGCATGTACTTGCATACACAGGCGTTTGCATTATTATGCGCCCATGGTCTCCCGTGAGCGCATACTCGAAGCTGCCAGCCGTGTGTATGCCAAGCATGGCTTCCGCGGCGCCACCACGCGCCTGATCGCCATGGAGGCCGGGGTCAACGAGGTGACCCTCTTTCGCACTTTCGGGTCGAAGAGCGCTCTCCTCGAAGCCGTCCTCGAGCAACACAGCCAGCTCGGCCGTGGGCCAACCCTGCCCGACGAGCCCGTGGACCCCGCCGCTGAGCTCACCGCGTTTGTCGCCTCCAGCCTCGAATACGTTCGCGAGATGCGTCCACTCCTCGTCCACACGATGGGCGAGCTGGACGAACGGCCCGAAGCTGCTGAGTTCGCATGCCGAGGCCGACACGACGTTCATGACACGATCACGTCATATATCCGTAAGCTTCAAGCGCACCACTTGGCGGCGCAGGATATTGATGTCGATGTCGCGGCGGTGATGCTCACCGCGACCGTGATGAGTGACGCCATGGCGCGCCACTTCGTTCCCGACGTCTACCCTCCGCTCGACGAAGCTGCCGAGCGCTACGTCCAGAGCTTCCTCCGCCTCCTTGGCGCGAGCGCTCCGGACGGTGCCGTACCAGCCCGCGCCGCATTTTCTCCCAATCCCTCGCCGCAATGACCGTCGCTTCCACCCGGGCCACCACTCGCCGCGCGCTCGGCCGCGCGACCGCTGTGGCGCTCCTGGTTTTCTCTTCTCCGCTCGGAGCGCAACAGCCAGCGCCCGCGGCGTCTTCGACTCCTTCCGCCGCCCGGACGCTCTCGCTGGACGAGGCGATCCGCCGCGGCGCGCGCGAGAGCGAGGAGCTGCAGATCGCGCGCGCCGGCATCGTGCGCGCGGGCGGCCTGCTGCGGCAGGCCCGCAGCCTCTACCTGCCGCAGCTCAGCGGCAGCGTGGCGTACGCGCGCACACTGCGATCGCAGTTCTCCGCACTCGCCGCAGGGCCCGACACGTCCACCGTGGCGCCGCTGGATCCGGTCTGCGCGCCGAACATCCCGCCGACCGCCACACCGGCGCAGCGCGACGCGGCGCTCGCCCAGGCGCAGACCTGCGCCGTCACGGTCGGGATCGACTTCAGCAGCGTCGGCTTCGGCGCGCTGAACCAGTACTCGCTGGGGCTGGGCTTCTCGCAGAGCGTGTACAGCGGGGGGCGCAACAGTGGGCAGAACGCCGCGGCGGCCGCCGGCCGCCGGGTGGCGGAAGTGGAGCTGACGTCGCAGCGCGCGCAGCTCGCGCTCGACGTCACGCAGGCCTACTTCGACGCGCAGCTCGCCGACCGCCTGGTGGAGATCGCCGACACGACGCTCGCCCAGACCAACGAGCTGCTCCGGCAGACCACGCTCGCGCGCCGCGTCGGCAACACGAGTGAGTTCGAGCTGCTGCGCGCCACGGTATCGCGCGACAACCAGCGTCCGGTGGTGTTCCAGCGCCGCGGCGACCGGGACATCGCGTACCTCCGGCTGAAGCAGCTCCTCAACCTGCCGCTCGAGGAGCCGGTGGTCCTCACCACGCCGATCGACGAGCCGGCGGCGGTGTCGCGCGTCATCGCCACGAACGCCACCACGGTGCCGGCCGAGGCGCCGAGCGTCGCCGACAGCCTGGCGGCGCTTCCGACGGCCGACACGACCACGGCGCACCGGGCGCCGGTGCGCCAGGGCGAGGAGAACGTCCGAGCTCAGGAGGGGCTGCTCAAGGTGGCGCGCGCCGACCGCCTCCCCGCGCTCGCGATCACGAGCAACTACCAGCGCCTCTACTTCCCGATCAGCATCACGCCGAGCTTCAACAAGTACAGCGAGAACTGGACGATCGGCGGCTCGCTCGGCGTGTCGCTGTTCTCCGGCGGCCGGGTGTCGGGGCAGATCGAGATAGCGCGGGCGAACCTCGACGAGGCGCGCGCCCAGCTCCAGCTGAGCCGCGAGCTCGCCGCGCTCGACACGCGCGTCGCCCTCAACCAGCTCGCGCAGGCGGAGGCGGCATTCGCCGCGAGCCGCGGCACGGCCGGCCAGGCACGGCGCGCCTACAGCATCGATCAGCTCCGATACCGCGAGGGGATCTCCACCCAGACCGACCTCACGCAGTCGCGGCTCCTGCTCGAGCAGGCGGTGGCCAACCAGGCATTCACCGCGCGCGACCTCGCGGTCGCGCGGGCGCGCGTTGCGCTCATCCGCGATCTCCCCGTCAACAACAGCGCGCTCGGCGCGGCGGCACAGCGCGCGAGCGTGCAGCAGCAACTGCAGCAGCAGCAGGCCATTCAACTCCAGCAGCGCGCCCCAACCGCCGCCAGTGCCGCGCCCGCGGGACAACCCGGGAGCACCACCCCATGACGACGATGACATCGATCCGTTCACGCGCTCCGCGCGTCACCGCCGGCGTTGCGCTGGCCCTCGCCGCGCTCAGCGTCGGCGCCTGCAAGAAGAACGACGCGAGCGCCGAGCCCGCGAAGGCCGAGACGATGCTGGTGGGACCGGAGAACGTGGCCGTCGTGCGGGCGGAGCAGATCCGCACCGGGCCAGCCCTCTCCGGCTCGCTCACGCCTGAACGCTCGGCGACGATCCGCTCGGAGATGAGCGGCGCGGTCGTGCAGACATATGCTGAAGCAGGCCAGCGCGTGAGTGCCGGCCAGCCACTGGCCCAGCTCGATGCCGCGGTGCTCCGCGACCAGCAGCTCTCGGCGCAGGGCGCGGTGACGACGGCGCAGAGCAACTACGACATCGCGCAGCGCGACCTGTCGCGCAACACGACGCTGGAGAAGGCCGGGGCGATCGCCGAACGCGATCTCGAGCGGGCGCGCAACGGGCTCATCGCGGCGCAGGGGCAGCTCTCCACGGCGCGGGCACAGTTGGCGAACATCACCAAGCAGCTCGACAAGGCAAGCGTCCGGGCGCCGTTCTCCGGCGTCGTCTCGCAGCGTCAGGCCAACGCCGGCGACGTCGTGTCGCCGGGCACGGCCCTGTTCACCGTCGTCGACCCCGGGAGCATGCAGCTCGAGGCGTCGGTACCGGCCGACGCCCTCACCCAGGTGCGCGTTGGCATGCCGGTGGACTTCCGGGTCAACGGCTATCCGAACCGCACCTTCACCGGACGGATCACCCGTGTGAACCCGACGGCCGATCCGGTGACACGGCAGGTCAAGATCGTCGCGTCCATCCCGAACGCCGGCAACACGCTGGTGGGCGGGCTGTTCGCCGAGGGCCGCGTGTCGAGCGAGACGCGGATCGCGCCGATGGTCCCGCTCTCCGCGGTGGACGAGCGCGGGCTGCGCCCCACCGTGGTACGCCTGAGGAACGGCAAGATCGAGAAGGTCGAAGTGGGGACGGGCATCCGCGACGCGGCGGCCGAGACGGTCGAGGTCACCAGCGGGCTCGCGCCGGGCGACACTCTGCTGCTCGGCGCGGCCCGCGGCATCTCGCCGGGTACGCCGGTGCGGGTCTCCTCACCGAATGACGTGAAGAAATAGTCGGACTGCCGGCTCGCGATAAGACTTCCTCCAGGCATCCCCCATGTTCATCTCCGATTTCGCGATCAAGAAGCCGCTCATCACCGTCGTCGCGATGGTGACGCTGGTGGTGTTCGGCCTGTTCGCGCTGCTCAAGCTCAAGACCGACGAATTCCCCGACGTGGCGCCCCCGGTAGTGACGGTGGGCATTCCGTATCCCGGCGCGTCGCCGGAGGGGGTGGAGAAGGAGATCCTCGATCCGATCGAGGAACAGATCTCCTCGATCAGCGGCGTGAAGCACGTCTACGGCAAGGCGTACGACGGCTACGGCTTCATCATGGTCGAGTTCCAGTTCGGCAAGGACCTGATGGAGGCGACGCAGGACCTGCGCGACGCCATCTCGGCGAAGCGCGTCGATCTGCCGCCCGAGATGAAGGAGCCGATCGTCCAGAAGTTCAACGACACCGACCGACCCATCGTGTCGATGGCGCTGTCGTCGACCACGCTCAGCCAGGCCGAGCTGACGCGCCTGGCCGACCCGACGATCACGCGTGAGCTGCGCTCGATTCCCGGCGTGGCCGAGGTGGCGGTGTCGGGCAAGGTGGAGCGCGAGCTGACGGTGGAGCTCAAGCCGCAGCAGCTACAGGCGACGGGCGTGAGCGTCGGCCAGGTCGTGCAGGCGCTCCAGCTCCAGAACCTCGCGGCGCCGGTCGGACGCGTCGTCGGCGACATGGACGAACGGTCCATCCGCCTCAAGGGCCGGCTGGAGAACCCGCAGGAGTTCGGGCAGCTGGTCGTGGCCGAGCGCAATGGCCAGGTGATCCGCCTGGGCGAGATCGCGAATGTGCGCGACGGCACGGAGGAGCCGC
>Ga0193699_10000799_pt1 | contig 12861 bp, 13 predicted proteins | sample L3c2metaG_FD_160095 | JGI IMG/M metagenome (GOLD analysis project Ga0193699, IMG submission 160095) | Soil microbial communities from a riparian zone of the East river system, Colorado, United States - L3c2 | ecosystem: Environmental > Terrestrial > Soil > Riparian zone | place: USA: East... | reverse complement strand
CGTCAGAGCCAAGCGCTGGTGATGACGCCGCAGCTGATGCAAGCCATCAAGCTGCTGCAACTCTCCAGTCTTGATCTGGCCGCTTATGTCGAGGGTGAACTCGAACGCAATCCGCTGCTGGAGCGCGCCGAGGCCGACGACAATTCGGGGCCGAATTCGGAACCCGAAGCCCCGATGGCCGAGCGCAACGAGGACACTGCGCCGACCGCGGATTGGATGGGCGAGGATCTCGAGACCAATCGCGCCTCGATGGAGCAGAGCCTCGGCACCGAACTCGAGAACGTGTTTCCCGACGACGGCGGCGCCAAGACCGCGCCGACCGAAACGCCGCCGCCGGCCTATTCGGAATGGTCGGGCGTCGGCAACGGCGGCTCCGAGGACTCCAGCTACAATCTGGAATCCTTCATCACCGCCGAGGTCACGCTCGCCGATCATCTTGCCGAGCAGATGGCGCTGGCGATCTCCGATCCGGCCAAACGCATGATTGGCGGCTACCTCGTCGATATGGTCGACGAGACCGGTTATCTCACCGGCGACCTCGATACGGTCGCCGAGAAACTCGGCGCGACGCGCAATGACGTCGAAGCCGTGCTCACGATTCTGCAAACGCTCGATCCGCCCGGCGTCTGCGCGCGCAGCCTCACCGAATGTCTCGCGCTGCAGCTCAAGGATCGCAATCGCTACGACCCGGCGATGCAGGCGCTGGTCGAACATCTCGAGCTTTTGGCCAAGCGCGATCTCGCGGCGTTACGAAGGCTGTGCGGCGTCAGCGACGAAGATCTCGCCGACATGATCGCCGAGATCCGCAATCTCAATCCCAAGCCGGGCTTGGCCTTCGGCTCGACGCTGGTGCAGCCGATCGTGCCTGACGTCTATGTGCGCGCCGCGCCCGACGGCAGCTGGCAGGTCGAATTGAATTCCGACACGTTGCCGAAAGTGCTCATCAGCCAGCGTTATCACGCGCAAGTGTCGAAGGGCGCCCGCAACGACAAAGACAAAGTCTATCTCGCCGATTGTCTGCAGACCGCGACGTGGCTGGTGCGCGCGCTCGATCAGCGAGCCAAGACGATCCTGAAAGTGTCGAGCGAAATCGTGCGCCAGCAGGACGGCTTTTTCACCAAAGGCGTGCAGCATCTGCGCCCGCTCAATCTGAAAACGGTCGCCGACGCCATCGGCATGCATGAGTCGACGGTGTCGCGCGTCACCGCCAACAAATACATGGCGACCAGCCGCGGCATTTTCGAATTGAAATATTTCTTCACGTCGTCGATCGCCTCGTCCGACGGCGGCGAAGCGCATTCGGCCGAAGCGGTGCGTCACCGCATCCGCCATCTGATCGACGGCGAGACCGCCATCGACGTGCTCTCGGACGATACGATCGTCGACCGGCTGCGCGGGGTCGGCATCGATATTGCCCGCCGCACGGTCGCCAAATACCGTGAAGCGATGCGCATTCCCTCTTCGGTACAACGCCGGCGCGAGAAACAAGCCGCAAATGCCTAGGAATCCTTGAGCAAACGGTGCAAGCTTGCCGGATCGACGTAAGGAACTTTTCTAGTCTGAGGTGTTTAGCTCAGAGCTACTAGTGCGGCGGTTTCCGCCGCCCGGCCAAGGAGGCGTAACGAATGCCTTTGCGTGTATCGGGAAAGAACATCAACATCGGCTCGACGCTGTCACAACAAATTGCGGATCGCGTCGAAGAAGCAACATCGAAATATTTCCACGGCGGCTATTCGGGCCAAGCCACCGTCGGTAAAGACGGCTTCGGCTTTCGCACAGAATGCGTTTTGCATCTGGACTCAGGCGCGATGTTGCAGGCCGAAGGCATGGCGGCCGACGCTTATGAAAGCGCCGCCCAGGCATCCGAGCATATCGAAACCCAGCTGCGCCGTTACAAGCGCCGCCTCAAAGGTCATCAACGCCGCCGCGGCGAGTGATCCAAAGCGCCCGGATACGGCCGCGCGCCGTATCCGGGCGTGATTGTTTCGAGGCATAGCCGGGTACATTAGAGGCAACGATTATGATGTCGGGCTCACCGGTTCCGCTGGCGCCCCGCGGCGCGGCATCTGCGGCCATTGACCTTGCCGCCGGCCGCTCTATAAGGACCGCGACCCTCACAAACCCATTAAACATCCGCGCTGTTTTTCGATCATCGGACCGATCCATGACGCTCACCGATCTCGTCGCGCCGACGGCAATTATTCCGGCGCTCAAGGTCAACGGCAAGAAGCAAGCGATCCAGGAACTCGCCGCACGTGCGGCCGAGCTCACGGGTCAGGGCGAGCGCGCGATTCTGGAAATTCTGCTGCAACGTGAGAAGCTCGGCTCCACCGGCGTCGGCAACGGCATCGCCATTCCGCACGGCAAGCTGCCGAAGCTCGGCAGGCTGTTCGGATTGTTCGCGCGTCTCGAGCGTCCGATCGATTTTGAATCGCTCGACGGCCAGCCGGTCGATTTGATCTTTCTGCTTCTCGCGCCGGAAACCGCCGGCGCCGATCACCTCAAAGCGCTGGCGCGCGTCGCCCGCCTGCTGCGCGATCCGGAGATCGCGCGTAAACTGCGAGACTCGACCGACGCCGACGCGCTCTACGCGGTGCTGGCGATGTCGACCGCGAGCGCGGCTTAAGGACACTTTCTCGAAATAAAAAGGCGCCGCGACCGATGAGGTGGCGGCGCCTTTTCGTATTCGTAGGATGAGGCCGAGCGTTTTAGTGCACGCTCACCGCCTCGAGTTCTTGGCTCCAGGCATTTGCCAGCGCGGCTTCACGCGAGTCGGTCAGCATGATCGGCGTGCCATCGGCGGCATGCAGGGAAAACAGCGTGAGTCCCGGTTCGATCTTCGGCGCCTGCGGAAACAAGTTCGCGACGTCCTCGGAACTGATCACCTTGACGTAAGCCAGACGGCCGTCGCCGAGATGCGCCAGTGCCTCCTGCGTGATCACGGGAGGAGCAACGTTCGGTTCAATCGTCTTGTCGGTGGTATTCATGGCACTCGACTCCTTTCACATTCAACGCTCGACGCGGTCGAGTCCTGCTTCACAAGTCCGTCATTCCAACTCGTTAATGGCGATCGTCTTGATGATCCGTTCGGCTTGCGGCCGCACCAGATCGATCGACAACAATCCATTTTTCAAGTCGGCACCCAGCACCTCCATGCCGTCCGCCAGCACGAAGGTGCGCTGGAATTGGCGCGCGGCGATGCCGCGGTGGAGGTATTGCCGGCTCTTGTCGTCCTGCTGACGGCCGCGGATCACCAACTGACTTTCCTCGACGCAGACGTCGAGTTGATCGCGGGTGAATCCGGCGACGGCCAGCGTGATGCGGAGCCGTTCGGGATTCTGCCCGTCATGCGCCAGTCGTTCGATGTTGTAAGGCGGATAGCCGTCGGCGCCTTTGGCAACGCGGTCGAGCACGCGCTCGATTTCGTCGAAGCCCAGCAGGAACGGACTGGATAGTGACGGAACTCGTGACATTGGTCCTCAAAGTCCTCGCTTGAAGCGACTTTGACGGGGCCCCTTACGGGCGCCCCAACCGGGCGGCAACTGCCGTCCGGTCCCGCCTAATATGGGAGGGCCCGGTTAAAGGTTCAAGAACGCTGTAAACCCCGTTTTAGGCCCGGAAAAGCGCGAAATCGCGGACTCTTCCGGCCCTGGCGGCGGCCCCCGTCAGGCCGCCCTACCCTGCAAAAACCCCCGTATTCACTTGGTTAAATTAAGCACGCTCGTTTTCCTTACTAGGTAAAAAGACTCTTAAGAAACGACTCAATTGCAATCGACCCCGATAGGATCGCCGCAGCCTGATACCAAAAATTTCATGCAGGCGCATCGGGGAGTTGCACTTTGTTGACGCGCGCCATCGACTACGATCCGTTCGGCGAAACGATCGAAGAAAAGATCTTTCGCAACGCCAAACGCATCTGCGTGATTTTTGCGGTCGGGGCAGTGACGCTCAGCGCGCTTGATATCGCCAACATTCGGACCGTCGAAAACGCCGCCGCGCTGATGCGCGAAAGCAATTTCCGCGTTGCCGATCTTCCCGATAGCATCCGCTCCGGCATCGAGCGCATTTCGTTCACGTCCGCCGAGGCCTACGCCGTCGCCGTCATCCCGCGCGACAGCTTTTCCGTCGCCGCGACGACCACTCGCGCCAAATCCCGCAACGCGCTGGTCGATGGTCTCGCCGAGGCCGGCAGCCAGGACGCCGTCGAATTCGCGATGGCGACGCAGCCGGCGTATATCCGGTCCGATCTGCGCGGGAACGCCGGTCCGACCGAACCGTTCAAGCTCGCCAGCATCGGCATTACTCCGATGCCGTCGCAAGACGCGCCGTCACCGGTGTCGCTGCCGATGTCCGCCGCGATCCCGCTCAACATGGTGCCGCTGCCGCGCGAGGCGCCGGGTGTACCGCCGCCGTCGCCGGCCCAGCGCCTGAATTTGACCGGTAAGGACTACGCAAAGGCCGAGCGTTGTCTCGCCAATGCGATTTATTTCGAATCCCGCAGCGAGCCGGTGCGCGGCCAAATGGCTGTCGCCCAAGTCGTCGTCAACCGCGCCTTCTCGGGCTTCTATCCCAACGACATCTGCGGCGTCGTCTATCAGAACGCCCACCGCCATCTGTCCTGCCAGTTCACCTTCGCCTGCGACGGCAAAAGCAAGGCGATCACCGAGCGCGGCCATTGGGCGCGTGCCGTGCGCATCGCCAAGGAGACGCTCGACGGCAAGATCTATGTGCCGGAAGTGGCGAAGTCGACGCACTACCACGCCATCTATGTGCACCCGAACTGGGTCGGCGAGATGAAGAAGATGGTGCGCTACGGCCTGCACAATTTCTACCGGCCCTATGCCTGGGGCAACGGCGCCGAGGAGCCGGCCTGGGGCATCGGCGCGCTGGCCAGCAATAAGAAGAAGTAGTTACTTCAGCTTCAACTTGAACAGCTTGATCGCATTGGCGCGGCCGATTTTTGCGCGATCGGCCTCGCTGATCTCGGCCTTGTCGAACCACTGACAGCCTTCGCCGACATCCTCGAACGGCCAGTCGACCGAGAACATCACGCGGTCGGGTCCCATCTCGGTCATGGCGTTGACCAGCGACGGCGTGTGAAAATTGCCCGAGGTGGTGAGGTGGAAATGCGTGCGGAAATAATCCGCGACGCCTTTCTTGGCGGCGTATTTATGCGGCGCCTTCATCCATCCGTTGCGGTTGTCGATCCGCCAGAGTTGCACCGGAATGCCTTCGCCGAGATGGCCGAGCACGATCTGGAGCTTCGGGCATTCGTCGAATAGCCCGCTGCCGATCAGCCGGAATGCGTGCACGGCGGTCTCCGCCGAGAACGCCCAATTCGGCCCGAGCAGCCAGGGATGGCCGTCATATTGGTGGGTCCAACTCGGCAGCGGATTGCGCGGGTGCAGATAGAACGGCACGTCCAGCGCCTCGACCGCGCGCCAGAACGGCCGATACTGCGGCAGGTCGTAATAGGTCACGTTGTCCGGCGTGCCGACATTCGAAAATCCGTTGACCAGCGCGCCGACCATGCCGAGTTCCTTGACGCAACGCGTCAGTTCGGCGATGGCCGCGTCCGGGTCCTGCATCGGCAGCGCGGCAAACGCAGCAAAGCGGGCCGGGCGCTTGCGCACTTCATCGGCCAGCGCGTCGTTGGCCTGCTTGGCGACGGCGATGGCGGTTTTGACGTCGTGGATCGCCTGCACCGCCGGGGCGTTGAGCGACAGGATCATCATCTCGACGCCGTGCTTGTCCATCTCGCTCAGGCGGGTGTCCTGAACGTCGACAAGACGATGACCTAAGTCTTTCCAGACGTGCGCCCCAAAAACTTGCGAGTCGCCGAGCGTCGGCTCGATGGCGACATGTTCCTCAAGCGCGATCTTGCCTTGCATTTGTTTCCCCGGTTTTGAAATTATAGCCGCTTCTTTGCAAAAGCGCGGCCTGATGGCGATTTCAGATATTTTCGAATTGTACTGCCTGACCTACGTCGCTGAAAGCGACATAGGTCTTCACTTGCCAGGGCTTATATTTGGAGGTGTGAGGCACACTGCCGGCATTGTGGGTTGCAAGTCTGGCGCGCAAGTCGTCGGTGATGCCAACGTAATAGTGGTCGGATTCGACGCTTCGCAGAATATAAACGTATTTCATAAGCGGCCCGCCCGTCGCTCACATTGAAGCGGAGGCTCGCCGAGTTGTGTCTATGAATCAAGTGAGGGGGTTCGGACGGCCCGCCTTCGCCCTATGGGCTTCGGCGCGGCAGCCTTCGCCTGCTTCGCGGGACTATTTTTGTCGCACCGCTAGCGGCGAAAGCTGGCTTGCCGAGCCGTAGCCCGCGAAGCGGGCGAAAGCTGGTGGAGCCAAGCGGGATCGAACCGCTGACCTCCTGCATGCCATGCAGGCGCTCTCCCAGCTGAGCTATGGCCCCAATCTCTTGAAACTGATCGCCGCATTCTGGAAATGCGGCGGCAACTCATCGCCGGATATTATCGGGCGAAGAGGCTCATGTCTCTTCTTCCTTTTCGATGCCTTCGCCGATGATATCGGTGACGTCCGGATCGCCTTCATCCTGCTCTTCGATGAAGGCGGCATCGTCAAGGGTCTCGTCAGCTTCGACTTCGTCCACCGGCGTTCCGTCGGCGTTCTTCTTGCCCTGCTGTTCGGCCTCGGCATCTTCCAGCGAAACGAATTCGGCGTCCGCCGTCTCCGGCACGACGGCCTCAACCTCCGCCGCTGGCACCGGACGCGCGGCTGCCGCTTCCGGTGGGCGCGAACGCGACTGCACCGGCACGATGATCGGTACGACTTTGCCGGTATAGGGCGATATCACCGGCGTCTTGCCGAGGTCGTAAAATTTACGACCCGTTTCTGGGCAGACGCGTTTGGTGCCGAGCTCGGTTTTAGCCACGGTCAAGGTTCCTCGAAAGGTCTATAAAGCGATGCTGTGCTGCAAGCGGTGCTTCACTTGGCTAGTTGCAGCGCACCTGTCAAGCGCTTCGGACGGTAGATAGCCCCAGGATGACGGCCTGCGCGGCTGCGTGGTAGGACGGCCCGGCTTTTCAAGGAAACCCGCCTTAAGGATTTAACCTCAGTGAGCTCAGCCCCCTTAACGCCGCTGACCGCCCGCCGGGGCAGCCCCCTCCAGGGCCGCATCCGGGTTCCCGGCGATAAATCGATCTCGCACCGGGCGCTGATTCTGGCGGCCATGACGGTCGGCGAGACCACCATCAGCGGCCTCCTGGAAGGCGAGGACGTTATCCATACCGCGAACGCCATGCGCGCGCTCGGCGCCCGGGTGGAGCGGACCGGCGAGGGCCTCTGGCGTGTCCATGGCGTCGGCGTCGGCGGCTTTGCCCAGCCTGCGGGTCCGCTCGATTTCGGCAATTCCGGCACCGGCTGCCGGCTGGCGATCGGCGCGGTAGCCGGCTGCGGCATCACCGCGACCTTCGATGGCGACGCCTCGCTGCGCAGCCGGCCGATGCGGCGCGTGCTCGACCCGTTGGAGAAAATGGGCGCGCGTGTGATTTCGTCTGCCGAGGGCGACCGCCTGCCGCTGACGCTGCAAGGCGCGACCGATCCGATGCCCATCACCTACGAATCGCCGGTGCCGTCGGCACAGTTGAAGTCGGCGGTGCTGCTGGCGGGCCTGGCCGCGCCGGGCGAAACCACGGTGATCGAGGCGGAAGCGACGCGCGATCACACCGAGCGGCTGCTGAAACATTTCGGCGCCAAGATCACCAGCAAGCCGCATGGCCAGCACGGCCGCCGCATCGTGCTGCAGGGCCAGCCCGAACTCGAACCCGCCAACGTGGTGGTGCCGGCCGATCCGTCATCCGCGGCGTTTCCGATGGTGGGAGCGTTGATCACGCCGGGCTCCGATCTGATCCTTGAAGCGGTGATGACAAACGCCTTGCGTACCGGGCTGTTTGTGACGCTCAAGGAAATGGGCGCCAATATCGAAACGCTCGCGACACGCGACGATGGCGAGGAAGTTGCCGATCTGCGCATCACCACCTCGCAGCTCAAAGGCGTCGAGGTGCCGCCCGAGCGCGCGCCGTCGATGATCGACGAATATCTGATCCTCGCGGTCGCGGCTGCGTTCGCGCAAGGCACGACGCGCATGCGCGGCCTGAAAGAATTGCGCGTCAAGGAATCCGATCGCCTCGAGGCCACCGCCGACATGCTGCGCGTCAACGGCGTAAAGGTCGAGATCATCGACGACGATCTGCTCGTGCACGGCACTGGCAGCGTGCCGGGCGGCGGCGAAGTGAAAACTCACATGGATCACCGCATCGCCATGTCGGCGCTGATGATGGGGCTGGCCAGCGAGCAGCCGGTCCGCATCGACGATTCGGCCTTCATCGCCACCAGCTTCCCGGATTTCACCGAGCTGATGCGCTCGCTCGGCGCCGACCTCACATGATCATCGCCATCGATGGACCGGCGGCCTCCGGCAAGGGCACGCTCGGCAAGCGGCTGGCGGCCCATTACGGCCTGCGCCACCTCGACACCGGCCTGTTGTACCGGGCGGTGGCCAAAAGCCTGCTGGATGCCGGCCAGCGGCCCGACGACGTCGCCGCCGCGGTCGCGGCCGCCAAAGTGCTCGATTCGCGGTTCGATGAGCCCGCGCTTAAGACGCCCGCGGTCGGCGAGGCGGCCTCGCTGGTATCGGCTATCCCTGAGCTAAGGGCGGCTTTGGTGGCCTTTCAGCGCGATTTCGCAGCTAAACCGCCCGGCGCGGTGGTCGATGGGCGCGATATCGGCACCGTCATCTGCCCGAATGCCGATGTGAAGCTGTTCGTGACCGCGACCCCCCAGGTCCGTGCCGGCCGCCGCGCCGCCGAGTATCGGGGGCAGGGCAAGGACCTCGACGAGGCTACGGTACTGGCCGACATCCTCAAGCGCGATGAGCGCGACACCAGCCGGAAAATTTCGCCGCTCAAGCAAGCAACCGATGCGCACTTGCTCGACACCACCAATATGGATATATCCAGCGCAATTCGGGCTGCCATCGACATCGTCGAGGCCACCCGAGCGGGCCGAGGGCGCGATTAATGCCCCTCGTTGTTGGAGGACAAAGCCCCGCTCGAGCCTCGCCGTAAGGCGCCCCGATCCAAGTTCAAACGTTCCGATCGTACGGTATTAGCGCCGGCCATCTTGAATTCCATGTCCTGGGATTCGGGTTGGTCGCCGAAGGTTTTGCCAAGCCTCCGGCCCGTTCGCTTAGGAACATCATTCAAACCACCGGCGCCGGCTTACAGGAGAATACATGGCCACTGCTGCAGCTCAGAATCCTTCGCGCGAAGATTTCGCCACCATGCTCGACGAGTCCTTCAACACCGGCAATTTGCAGGAAGGCTCCGTCATCAAGGGCATCGTTGTTGGCATTGAAAAAGATATGGCCGTCATCGACGTCGGTCTGAAGACCGAAGGTCGCGTTGCCGTGCGCGAGTTCGCCGGCCCCGGCCGCAAGGACGCGCTGAAAGTCGGCGACGAAGTCGAGGTCTACCTTGAGCGCGTGGAAAACGCGCTCGGTGAAGCGGTGCTGTCACGTGACAAGGCGCGGCGCGAGGAAAGCTGGGGCAAGCTCGAGAAGGGCTTCACCAACAACGAGAAGGTCACCGGCGTTATCTTCAATCAGGTCAAGGGCGGCTTCACCGTCGATCTCGACGGCGCCGTGGCCTTCCTGCCGCGCAGCCAAGTCGACATTCGTCCGATCCGCGACGTCACCCCGCTGATGAACGTGCCGCAGCAGTTCCAGATCCTCAAGATGGATCGCCGCCGCGGCAACATCGTCGTGTCGCGCCGTACGGTTCTCGAAGAGACCCGCGCCGAACAGCGTCAGGAACTGGTGCAGAACCTCGAAGAGGGCCAGGTCATCGACGGCGTGGTGAAGAACATCACCGACTACGGCGCCTTCGTCGACCTCGGCGGCATCGACGGCCTGCTGCATGTCACCGACATCGCGTGGCGTCGCGTCAATCACCCGACCGAAGTGCTCAACATTGGCCAATCGGTGAAGGTCAAGATCATCAAGATCAACCACGAAACCCACCGCATCTCGCTCGGCATGAAGCAATTGCTGGACGATCCGTGGCAGGGCATCGAGGCCAAGTATCCGGTCGGCACCAAGTTCAAGGGCCGCGTCACCAACATCACCGACTATGGCGCCTTCGTGGAATTGGAGCCGGGCATCGAAGGCCTGATCCACGTCTCCGAAATGTCGTGGACCAAAAAGAACGTGCACCCCGGCAAGATCGTCTCGACCTCGCAGGAAGTCGAAGTGCAGGTTCTCGAAGTCGATCCGGTCAAGCGCCGTATCTCGCTCGGTCTCAAGCAGACCATGCGCAATCCGTGGGAGCTGTTCGTCGAGAAGTATCCGCCGGGCACCACGGTCGAAGGCGAAGTCAAGAACAAGACCGAGTTCGGTCTGTTCCTCGGCCTCGACGGCGACGTCGACGGCATGGTCCATCTCTCGGATCTGGACTGGAAGCGTCCGGGCGAGCAGGTGATCGAAGAGTACAAGAAGGGCGACATGGTGAAGGCGCAGGTTCTCGACGTCGACATCGAGAAGGAGCGCATCTCCCTGGGCGTCAAGCAGCTCAACGGCGATCCGATGACGCAGGGCGCGGCGGGCGAACTCAAGAAGGGTTCGGTTGTCACGTGCGAGGTCACCGCGGTCACCGATGGCGGCCTCGAGGTCAAGATCGTCGACACCGATCTCGTCTCGTTCATCAAGCGCAACGAGCTGGCGCGCGAGCGTGCCGACCAGAACCCCGAACGCTTTGCGGTCGGTCAGAAGGTCGACGCCCGCGTCACCCAGTTTGATCGCAAGACCCACAAGGTTGCCGTCTCCATCAAGGCGCTTGAAGTCGCCGAGGAGAAGGAAGCCATGGCGCAATACGGCTCCGCCGATTCCGGCGCGTCGCTTGGCGATATCCTGGGTGCTGCCCTCAAGCAGCGCGCGGGCGATGCCGAGGACAAGGAAGCCGAAAAAGCCGGCGAATAGCGCATGATCCCGAAAAGTGGGAACCGGTTTTCGGACCGGATCATGCGCAAACGATAAAGCCTGCCTAATAGGGCCTTCGCGGCCTGACTATCAAACCCCCGGGGCTCGTACCCGGGGGTTTTTCTTTGGCCGCAGCCGCGCCATCTTGGGTATATAAACGCTGTGCCTAGCCGTTCTGGACGCAATTCGAACAAGGACCAAAGCCCATGTCGTTCGATGCCGATGCCATCGTCGATCGCCGCCGGATGCGGCGCAAGCTGACCTTCTGGCGTGTCAGTGCGATTCTTGTTGTTCTCGTGGCCGTTATCGGTGCCGGCTTCGCGCTGGTGCCCGGCAGCCGATTGATGCCGGCCACCGCCTACGTCGCCCGCATCAAGGTGCAGGGCCTGATCCGCGGCAATCAGGATCGTGTCGAGGCGCTCGACCGTCTCTCGCGCTCGCGCGCCCGCGCCGTCATCGTGCATGTCGATTCACCCGGCGGCACCACCGCCGGCTCGCAACAGCTTTACGACTCGCTCCGCGCCTTGCAGGCCAAGAAGCCGATGGTGGTGGTGGTCGACGGCCTGGCGGCGTCGGGCGCCTACATCGCTGCGATCGCCTCCGACCACATCATCGTGCAGGACACCTCGCTGGTGGGTTCGATCGGCGTGCTATTCCAGTTTCCGAATTTCACCGACATCCTCAAGACCATTGGCGTGAAGATGGAAGAGGTGAAATCCTCGCCGCTCAAGGCGGCTCCCAACGGCTTCGAGCCGACCAGCCCGGAAGCCCGCGCGGCCATCGAGGCCATCGTGCTCGATTCCTATGGCTGGTTTAAGGGGCTGGTGAAGGATCGCCGCCAGTTGGACGATGCCCAACTCGCCAAGGTCGCCGACGGCCGCGTTTTCACCGGGCGCCAGGGCGTCCCGCTCAAGCTGGTCGACGAGATCGGCAACGAAAAGACCGCGCTGGCCTGGCTGGAGAAGGCAAAGGGCGTCCCAGCCAGCACGCCGGTACGCGATGTGTCGCTGGAACCGCGATTCAACGAATTCTCATTCCTGCATGTCGCCGCCTGGACCTTCCAGGCGGTCGGCTTGAGCGCGGTGGCGCAGCGGCTCGAGGAGTGGGGCGGGGTGCAGGCATTCGAGCGGCTTAATCTTGACGGTCTCTTGGCGCTTTGGCACCCTCCATCCTCGAACTGACCAGTTGAACGAGTGGGGCCGGCGTCCAATGATAAAGTCTGAACTCGTCCAGCGCATCGCCTCGCAGAATCCTCACCTCTATCAGCGCGACGTCGAGAACATCGTCAACGCCATCCTCGGCGAGGTCACCAACGCCATGGCGCAGGGCGACCGCGTCGAATTGCGCGGCTTCGGCGCCTTCTCGGTCAAGCACCGGCCGGCCCGCACCGGCCGCAATCCGCGCACCGGCGCGCATGTGTCGGTCGATCAGAAATCGGTGCCGTTCTTCAAGACTGGCAAGGAAATGCGCGAACGGCTGAACAAGGCCGACGGCGCCGCGCCCAGCGCCTGAGCGGTTTCACCGGTATCGTTGCGCTTGCTCGTCCGGGACACTAGGTACCCGTATGCTACGTAAAATCGTCACCGCGATCATTGTCGTGCCCCTGGCCGCGGTGATCATCGCCTTTGCGGTCGCCAACCGTCAGATCGTGACGGTATCATTCGATCCGTTCACGTCGGTGAATCCGGCCTATGCAGCGACCCTGCCGCTGTTCGCGGTCATCCTCGTCGTGCTCATCGCCGGCGTGGTGGTGGGCGGCATTGCCGCCTGGCTGCGCCAGAGCAAATGGCGGCGCACCGCCCGCCAGCTCGATGCCGAGGTCCGCACGCTACGCGCCGAACTGGATGCCATCCGCC
>Ga0193699_10000798_pt1 | contig 12863 bp, 7 predicted proteins | sample L3c2metaG_FD_160095 | JGI IMG/M metagenome (GOLD analysis project Ga0193699, IMG submission 160095) | Soil microbial communities from a riparian zone of the East river system, Colorado, United States - L3c2 | ecosystem: Environmental > Terrestrial > Soil > Riparian zone | place: USA: East River... | reverse complement strand
CTGGATCGCCAATCAGCCGCCCGACGCGGTGGTTTTTCCGCAAAATACGCAAGACGTGCAGCAGATCGTCGGCATCTGCGCGCAGCATCAGATGCCGATGATCCCGTTCGGCACCGGCACGTCGCTCGAGGGCCACATCAACGCGCCGCTCGGCGGCGTGTCGATCGATTTCCGCGACATGAACCGCGTGCTCGCGATCCACGCCGAGGATCTCGATTGCGTCATCGAGCCCGGCATCACCCGCAAGGCGCTCAACGAGCATCTGCGCGACCAGGGCCTGTTCTTTCCGATCGATCCGGGCGCCGACGCCTCGCTGGGCGGCATGGCGGCGACGCGCGCCTCCGGCACCAACGCGGTGCGCTACGGCACGATGAAAGACAACGTGCTGGCGATGAAGGTCGTGCTCGCGAACGGCGAGTTGATGACCACCTCGCGCCGCGCCAAGAAATCGGCGTCCGGTTATGATCTGACCCGGCTGATCGTCGGCTCCGAGGGCACGCTCGGCATCATCACCGAGCTGACGCTAAAGCTGTCCGGTATTCCGGAAGCCATCGCCTCCGGCGTGTGCCCGTTTCCCTCGGTCGACGCCGCCTGCAAGGCGACGATCCTGACCATCCAGTCGGGCATTCCGGTCGCGCGCATCGAATTGCTCGACGCGCTGCAGATCAAAGCGAGCAACGCCTATTCCAAACTGACGCTGCCCGAGGTGCCGACCTTGTTCGTCGAATTTCACGGTACCGACGCCGGCGTCGCCGAGCAGTCGAAGCGGTTCGGCGAAATCGTCACGGAACTGGGCGGCGGCCCGTTCGACTGGGCGACCAAGCCGGAAGACCGCAGCCGGCTGTGGCAGGCGCGGCATGACGGCTATTGGGCCGGGCGGCACCTGCGCCCCGGCGCCTCGGCTTTCGCCACCGACGTCTGCGTGCCGATTTCCCGGTTGGCCGAGTGCGTCAACACCACCCAGCGCGAAATCGCCGCACTCAATCTGGTCGCGCCGATCCTCGGCCATGTCGGCGACGGCAATTTCCACCTGACGCTGCTGGTCGACATGTCGGATGCCGACGAGGTCAAACGCGCCAAAATCCTGATGGAGCGGCTGGTGGAACTGGCGCTGTCGATGGACGGCACCTGTACCGGCGAGCATGGCGTCGGCCAAGGCAAGATGAAGTATCTGCTGGCCGAGCATGGCGCGCCGGCGATCGACGCCATGGCGTCGATCAAGCGCGCGCTCGACCCGCAGAATCTGATGAATCCGGGCAAGATCGTCACCGTCTGACCGGCTGACGACATAGATTTGCCGCCAACAACCGGCAAAAAACAGGTACATTTTACATTGTTGAGCGAAAACGCGGCCGGCCGCACGGTCCGGCGCTGGAGTTGGCGTTGCAAACCACACTGCTCGGACTGGCGATCGCGATCATTCTGGCGCTGCTGACGGCGCTGGTCGGTCCGCTATTGATCGATTGGGGCGGCCACCGCTCGTTGTTCGAAGTCCAGGCCAGCCGGCTCCTTGGCGTCGAGGTGCGCGTGGCCGGCGAGATCGACGCCCGGCTGCTGCCGTCGCCGCGGCTGACGCTGCATGACATCCAGATCGGCCGCCCCGGCCCGGACAGCGTCCGCGCCCGCTCGCTCCAGCTCGAACTGGCGCTGGGACCGCTGATGCGCGGCGAGTGGCGGGCCTCGGAACTGCATCTTGCCGGGCCGCGCATCGCGCTCGGCCTCGACGCCTCGGGCCAGGTGCAGGCGCCGAGTATTGCGGTCGGCTTCAATCCGGACGGCCTGACCGTCGACCGGCTCAGTATCGAAGACGGCCAGGTGACGCTCGCCGACGTTTCGAACGGCGCCAGCGTCACGCTCGACAAGCTTTGGTTCAACGGCGAGGCGCGCTCTCTGATCGGACCGTTCAAAGGCGAGGGCGCCGTCACCGTTGGCGGCGAACTCTATCCGTTTCGCCTTTCGACGGGCCGCTATAGCGACGACGCCGGCATCAGGCTTCATGTCAATGTCGATCCGGTCAATCGCCCGCTGAGCATCGAAGCCGACGGCATGCTGGCGCTCGCCGGCGGCGAGCCGAAATTCGACGGCAGTTTGAGTCTGGCCCGGCCGGTCAGTATTGCGTCGTCGCGTGGCGCTGCTTCGGTGAACCAGCCTTGGCGCGTCAGCGGCAAGATCAAAGCCACGGCCGCCGCCGCGTTGATGCAGCAGGTCGAATACCAATACGGCTCGGAAGAACAGGGCCTCAAGCTGACCGGCGTCGCCGATTTCAAATTCGGACCGCGGCCGCGGTTTGACGGCGTGCTGTCCGGCCGGCAGATCGATCTCGATCGCGCGCTGGCCAGTGGCGACGGCACCAGGCCTTTGCCAGCGGCGGCACTTCGTCAATTGGCCGAACTAGGCGGCGGCGTTTTCCGGCCGTCGATCCCGATACAAATTGGTGTTGGAATCGATCAGATCACGCTCGGCGGCAGCACCGTGCAGAACTTGCGCGGCGATATCACGACCGATGCCGGCGGCTGGAATCTGGATCGTTTCGAATTTCGTGCTCCGGGCTTCACCCAGGTTCGCCTGAGCGGCCGGCTCGCCGTCGACGCCGGCGGTGTTGCGTTCACCGGCCCGGCTCAAGTCGAGGCCAGCGATCCGAAAGCGCTGGCCGGCTGGCTCGAAGGCAACGGCGAAACCACGCAGCAGGATCTGCGGCCGATGAAGCTGCGCGGCGACGTGACGGTGGCGAGCGACAAGTTCGCGGTCGAACGCCTGCAGGCCGAGTTCGATCGCAAGACGATCACCGGGCGCTTCGTCTATGCCTTTGCCGGCGCGCAGCCGGCCAAGCTCGACGCCGTGCTCAACGCGCCGGAACTGGACATCGATGCCGCGCTCGGCTTCGGCAACGCGCTGCTCGCCGGCTCCAAATTCGAACGCCCGCATGACATGACCATCGCCGCCGACATCGGCCGCGCCACCATTGCCGGCATCGTCGCGCGCAATGCCAGCGCGCGGCTGAAAGTCGACGCCGGCGGATTGCAGATCGACCGGCTGTCGGTCGCCGATCTGGGCGGTGCAGCATTTTCGGCGAGCGGCCGCATCGTCACGACGGCGCCGTCGCCGCAAGGCGATATGCGCGTCGATCTCGACGCACCGGACATGGCGCCGGTGATGGCGCTGCTGGCACGTTTTGCCCCGGACGCGGCGCAGACGCTCGACCGTGGTGCGTCCATGATGGCGCCGGCCAAGCTGCGCGCGCGGTTGACCATCGACGGCGCCGCTTCACCGGCTCTCGCCAAGCTTGGGCTCGACGGCAGCCTGGGCAAGGTGCGTGTGGCGATGAACGGGCAGGCGAACGTCGATTCGGTCGGCTTCAATGTCGGCGACATCAAGCTGGATGGAAAACTCGATACCGATGACGGCAGGGCCTTGATCGCGGTGCTCGGTCTCAATCGCGCGCTGGCGGTCGAGGCCGGCCCTGCCACGTTGACGATCAAGACCAGCGGCCCGGCGCGCGGCGACTTGCAGATCGAAAGCCGGCTGACCGCCGGCGGGCTCGACGCCAATATTGCCGGTACGGCGCGATTGTTTGGCGACAGCCGTTCGGCGGCGTTGCGCACCACTATCGTACGCGCGGATATCGCGCCGCTGCGCGGCGCAGCCGGCAGTCCGCCTTTGCCGCTCGCCTTCGCCGCGCGCGTGACGCTTGCCGGCACGGATCTGTCGCTCGCCGACATCAGCGCCACGATCGGCGGTGCCGCGGTGCGTGGCAAGCTGAGCGCGACGTTGCAACGTCCGAGCAATTTGCAGGGCGAAATTGATGCCGACAGCGCCGATGGTGCCGCGCTTGTCGCCGCGGCGATCGGCATGCCGGCTTCCACGAGCCAAAAAAGCATGCAGAGCGAGCCCCGCAACACGCGCGCCGGCTGGACGTGGTCGAGCGAACCTTTTGCGCCCGGCGGGTTCGGCGACTTCACCGGCCAAGTCGCGCTCAAGGCGCGCCGCCTCGACGCGTCGCCGCGGCTGACGGCGCGGGAATTCCGCGCGACGTTGCGTTTCGGCAAGGACGAAATCAGTGTCGACGACGTGAGCGGCGAGGTCGCCGGCGGCCGGCTCGCCGGACGACTGTCGTTCCAGTCCACACCGGACGGCCTCAAGAGCAACGTCAAGATCGCCCTCACCAATGTCGATGCTACCGCCGTGCTGCCGGCGGGCGCACGGCCACCGGTGAGCGGCGCGCTCGACTTCTCGGCGGAGACAGCCGGCAGCGGCTTGAGCCCGGTCGCGCTGATCGGCTCGCTGCAAGGCGCCGGCAAGGTGACGCTTTCAAACGGCCAGTTTTCCGGGCTCGATCCCCGCACCTTCGATGCCGTGACGCGCGCGGTCGACCTCGGTTTGCCGATCGACAGCACGCGCATTGGCGACGTGGTGCAAAAGGCGTTGGATGGCGGCCAGTTATCGATCAAGCGTGCCGAAGGCACGATTGCAGTCAGCGCCGGGCAGATGCGGTTGAGCAACGTCACCGTCGACAGCAAGGACGCGGCTTTGTCATTGTCCGGCAATCTCGACATGACCGACGGGTCGATCGACGCCCGCATGGTTCTGTCGGGCTCGGGACGTGCCGCGGGAGCCCGGCCGGATATTTTTATGGCGTTGCAGGGGCCGGCCGCCGCGTCGTCGCGGACCATTGACGTGTCGGCGCTGGCCGGCTGGCTTACATTGCGCGCGGTTGAAAACCAGACGAGGCAATTGCGCGCGATCGAGGGTCAAGCGCCCAGGCCGGTGTCCCCGGCGCCGAAGAGCGAACAGGCGCCGGCACTGCCGGCACCTATCGAGATCAGACCGGCGCCTGCGCCGGCGCAGTGATCATCGCTCAGTCAGCCTGCATCGCCGCCACGCGCGGGCTGCTGGTGTCGCGCGGCGCGCTCTTCGTGTTGTGCTGTTCGCCGATCATGGCGCGATAGTATTCGAGCACGAACAGCCGGATCGCGGACGAAAGATTGCCATTGTGGCGGTCGGTGTCGATCGAGGCCACGACGTCGGACAGAGTGAGATTCCGATTACTCGCGATCTCCTTAAGGCCTTTCCAAAAGGCCTCTTCGAGACTGACGCTGGTCTTGTGGCCGGCGATGACGATTGAGCGTTTGACAACAGGCGATTTCATGATCGGTCTCCTGTTTCAATCCGATGGCGATCGAGGTCACGGCTGGCTTTACTCTGCCGGGCTTCGTCTAGTTTACGCGTCTGTTTGGATTGGCCATGGGCCAGTCGACTGGTCTGCGCGCGGCGTTCGTCGGCTTGCCGTTTCGCCTGCTTCCTGACCGTCCGAAGATTCACAACATCCGCCAAGCGGCACCTCGATGGTAACGCAGTACACCTCGTCGAAATCGGGACGGACGCCGCTCTCTTCCTGCGGATTACGCCAACACGTTGGCGCAGGACTCCCGGCAGGGAATCCGGTCGACGACTCCCCAAGACTGATTATGTGACATTGGGGTAAATTACGGAGGCACTTCAATACACGGTTAGTTGATCGGCAATAGTTCGCCCCGTCGGAGCGCGCTGATTGCATAAGATCAACATGGTATAATCAGAACGACGAGCAGTACTTTCCAATAAATATTTAGTCTTTCGCAAGACTATACTTTTGAAGTCATGAAATTGCGTATGGTGAAACCGTCCGACGTGGTTTCACATGCTGATATTTGACAGGGAGGTTCGGTGAAATAGTAGTTGGATACGTACATCCATTTACTGTCCTCATATTCAGAGGCTCGAATATTGTCGACGGAGGGCTCATGCCCCCCGCAGCAAAGAAGAATTCGCTATTCAATTACTTTCGTCTGGCGCGACCGAGCGCGGCAACGGGACGGCGCCCAGTGGCAGCGGGCCGATCAACTAGTGTTGAGCCGACTAATTTTTTTTTAATGGTGGCGAGCCGGCCCTCACTTCACCACCTCTCCAGAGCACCGCAAAAAAGGCAGTAGCTCAACCGGAGAGTGTGATGAATCGCAGGACATTGATCGGAGCCGCAGCGGCTGTGGCCGCTTTTCCCGTGCTTAATCGAGTTGCCAGCGCCCAGACATCTCTGAAGACGAAGAATGTCGTCTTCGTGCACGGGCTGTTCGCTGACGGCTCCTGCTGGTCTAAAGTCATCGCCCGCCTCCAGCAGAAGGGCATCAACTGCACCAGCGTGCAGAACCCTCTGACCTCGCTGCATGAGGCCTCGGAGGCCGCGCGGCGGGCGATTGCGGCGCAGTCCGGCCCAACGGTGCTTGTCGGTCACTCCTTCTCCGGAATGATCGTCTCGGAAGTTGGGGTGGACCCGAAGGTCACCGCGCTCGTTTACGTCGCTGCGCGGGCTCCCGATGCCGGCGAGGACTATACGGCGCTGGCAAAGAACTATCCGACGCCCCCGGCCACAGCCGGCGTTGTCTTCAACGACGATTGGGGCCAGTTGTCGGAGAAGGCTTTTCTGCACGACTTCGCGGGCGACCTGCCGCCGAAGGAGGCGCGCGTTCTCTATGCGGTTCAGCAGCCGTTCAAGAAATCGCTGACGACCGAAAAGACCACGAATGCCGCTTGGCGCACCAAGCCGTCCTTCTATGCCGTGTCCACGCAAGACCGGACGATCAATCCCGACCTGGAGCGCTTCATGGCCAAGCGGATGGGCGCGAAGACGATCGAGATCAATGCGAGCCACCTGGGGCTGATCTCACAACCCGATGCCATCACGAACCTGATCACGCAGGCACTTGCCGTCTGAGGACAATCAGCGCGGACGAGTCATCTGCTCAGGGCGCACCAGGCGATCGAAGTCGGCGCCGGAGACATATCCGAGCCGCATGGCTTCCTCCCGCAGCGTCGTGCCGTTGGCATGTGCGGCCTTCGCCACCTTTGCGGCATTGTCGTACCCGATCTTCGGCGCCAGCGCGGTCACCAGCATCAGCGAGCGCTCCATCAGTTCTTTGATGCGCGGCTCATTGGCGGTGATGCCGCCGACGCAATTATCGGTGAAGGAATTTACCGCGTCGCCCATGAGCCGGATCGACTGCAGCATGGCGAAGGCCATGACGGGATTGTAGACGTTGAGCTCGAAATGACCCTGGCTGCCGGCAACCGTGATCGTGGTGTTGTTGCCGAACACCTGGCAGCACACCATCGTCAGCGCCTCGCTCTGTGTCGGATTGACCTTGCCCGGCATGATCGAGGAGCCGGCTTCGTTGCTCGGCAAATTCAGTTCGCCCAGACCCGAGCGCGGCCCGGAGCCGAGCAGGCGGATGTCGCTGGCGATCTTGTAAAGTGCGGTAGCGGCCGAATTGATCGCGCCATGGGCGAATACATAGGCGTCGTGGCCGGCCATGTGTTCGAACTTGTTCGGCGCGCTGACGAACGGCATCTTGGTGAGCGAGGCGATGCGCTTGGCGAAGGCCCTGGCGAACTTCGGCTTTGAATTGAGCCCGGTGCCGACGGCGGTGCCGCCTTGCGGTAGTGGATAGAGTTCTCGCTGCGCCAGTTTGAGCCGCGCAATCGCCGATTTCACCTGCGCCGCATAGCCGGAAAATTCCTGGCCGAGGGTAATCGGCGTTGCATCCATCGTGTGCGTGCGGCCGATTTTCACGATCTTGGCGAATTCCTTGGTCTTTTTCTCAAGTGCGCGCTGCAATCCGTCGAGGGCCGGCAGCAGATGCTGCGCAATCCGCATCGCAGCCGCGATGTGCATCGCCGAGGGGAACGAGTCATTCGACGACTGGCTCATGTTGACGTGGTCGTTCGGATGCACCGGCTTTTTCGCACCAAGTTCGCCGCCGAGCGCAAGGTTGGCGCTGTTCGCGATCACCTCGTTGAGGTTCATGTTGGTCTGGGTGCCGGAGCCGGTCTGCCAGACCGACAGCGGGAAATGCGCGTCGAGCTTGCCGTCGGCAATATCTTGCGCCACCGCGATGATGGCCTTGGCGCGCTTGGCGTCGAGATCGCCGAGGTCGCGGTTCACTTCGGCGGCCGCGCGCTTGACCAGACCGAGCGCATGGATGATCTCGATCGGCATTTTTTCGGTGCCGATACGGAAATTGTGCAGCGAGCGCTCGCTCTGCGCGCCCCACAGTTTGTGGGCGGGGATTTCGAGCGGCCCGAAGGCGTCGCTCTCGACACGCGTCTTCTGGGATTTGGCGGGCGGCTTACTCATACACTCGCTCCGCTTCGGATTATTTCTTGCGGAAGCGGTCGAGGCGGACGACTTCGCCACCGCCCGAGGGCTTGTCGGGTTTGGGATCCGGCACCGCGGACAGAGCCGGCGGCAGCGCAGCCGGCTTCTCTTGCAACTTGTCTTGCAACTTGTCTTGCGCCTTTTCTGGCGGTCTGTCCGGCGTCAGACCAGATAGCGCACTGGGGAAACGCTTCTTCTTGTTCGGCTTCTCTTGCGGATTGGCCGGCGCCTGCGCGTCCTGGCCTTCGATCACTTCCTCGAATTGCAGGCCGAACTGCACCGACGGATCGACGAAGGCCGTGATCGCGTCGAACGGAATGCTGAGCCGCTCGGTGATGCCGCCGAACGACAGGCCGACGTCGAAGGCCACGTCGCTCACGGTCAGATCCCAGAACTGGTGCTGGAGGATCACCGTCATTTCTTCCGGATACTGCGCGCGCAGCCGCTCCGACATGCGCACGCCGTCGGCGTGGGTGTCGAAGGTGATGAAGAAATGGTGGTCGCCCGGCAGGCCTTTTTTTGCGGCGTCAGCGAGCACGCTGCGCACCACGCCGCGCAGCGCCTGCTGGGTTAGGAGATCGTAGCGGATTTGGTCGGCCATGCGGGTCACTGATGCTCTTTTAGATTCGGAAAGCAACAATACGCGCCCGGTGGCGAAAGCGAAAATGAAAGTGGAGGCTTCTGTTGCCAGGTGCCTCCGAACCCCGCCTAACCGCTGCTAAGACGGCTAGGGCTTGTAGGCTTGGTTACTAAAACCGCTTACGCGGCCTGAGCAACCGGAGCATAGTTGTCATTTGCAACTACGATTTGGCCCGATAACGGCGGAACCATGCCGAGCAAAAGTACGTCCTTTACGCCCTCGTCGATCCTATTTCGCCCCCGCCGAAGCCCCCCACCCTTACCCTCCCCCGCATGCGGGGGAGGGTAAGGGTGGGGGCTTGGGTGGAGGCGCCGGGTACTGCCCCCGGGTCCGAAAGGTTTATTACGACGTCCGTTTATCGCCATAGCCGGGTTGCCCCGGCGATTTGAATATAGGCGCTAAAGGTTGCGGAAAGAAGAGCCGCGATTTCAGGCGGTGCGGAACCGGTTTGCCTTTCCGGGCGGCCCAGCCGGCGGCGCGTTTCACGTGAAACAAATCCTAGTTACGGTATAAAATCTAAGAGCCATGCGCGGGCGGAATATCGGGAAAAAGTCGGGGGCTGATTTTGTTGTGCTGGCGAATGCGCGATGCGCATGGCGGCGCGTTTATGCTCATAGACACATGAATCCTCGGTGCCGAGCATCACCGAGCAGGGCGATCCTCGGCGCGGCGGCGAGGGCGGTCTCTAGCGACATGCGGCGGACGCAGGGCGAGGGCGTTTTCGCCGGGCCGACGCGTCAACCTCTCACTGTCATGCCCGGGCTTGACCCGGGCATCCATGATGGGCGTCCGGCACGAGAAGTCTTACGCAAGTCCGCCGCTGTCGATGCCGCTCATGGATTGCCGGGTCAAGCCCGGCAATGACAGCGGCAGGTGACGTGCCGGAGATGTGTTGGAGCAGGCGCCACACAGCTCTCGATCCGCCTCTTACCGCACGCCCCCACAAACCTCCCGCACACACCCGCGCAACCAGCGATGCGCCGGATCGGCATCGAGCCGCGGGTGCCAGAGCAATGACACCGTGATCGCCGGCGTGGCGACCGGAAGGCGAAAACTATGCATGCCGGCGCGCAGGTTTCCGGTGTGCCGCTCGGGCACGCTGGCGATCAGGTCGGAGCCCCGCGCCAGAGCGAGCGCTGCCGAAAAGCCGCCGACGATCGTGACGATGTCCCGTTCCAGCCCCAGCGGCTTCAAGGCTTCATCGATCGGGCCTTTGTCGAGGCCGCGCCGCGACACCAAAATGTGCCGGCCGGTCGCATAACGCTTGGGCGTGATCTTGCCCTTGCTCAGCGCGTGCCCCTTGCGCACGACGCCGATGAAGCGGTCGCGAAACAACGCCTGCGCGCGAACCTCGGGACCCGTCGTCTCTCCGATCACGCCCGTTTCCAGATCGACGGTGGCGTCGCGAAGGGACGCGCTGTCTTTGTCCGGCTTTGCAACGAAACGCAGCCGCACGCCGGGGGCTTGCTTAGCCACGCGCGCAATCAAAGCTGGCCCGAAGTTCTCCACGAAGCCTTCGCTGGTGCGCAGCGTGAATGTGCGGGCGAGCTGTTTGAGATCGAGCGTCTCGGCGGGGCGCAGCACCGCGTTGCCGTCGTGAACGAGCTGACCGACGCGGTCGCGAAGTTCGAGCGCACGGGGCGTGGGCACGAGACCGCGTCCGGCCCTAACCAGCAGCGGATCGCCGGTCGTCTCGCGCAACCGCACCAGCGCGCGACTCATCGCCGACGGGCTCAGCCGCAACTTTTGGGCGGCGCGCGCCACGCTGCCCTCGGCGAGCAGCACATCGAGGGTGACCAGCAAGTTGAGATCGGGTGTCGGCATGGATCGCACACTAGCACGGTCTGATCGGGATGTGGCGTCAAACGCACGAATAGAGTGCAAATGATGCGCGTTCCGCCATGCCAGGGAAGGGCCTAGGTTTCGGCCATGAAAACAATCATTGCAGGACACGATGAGGCGGCCGCCGGAAACGCGGCGCCTTCGATCCGATGGGCGCTCGCCAGCCTGTCGCTCTCCATGTTGCTGTCGTCGCTCGGCACCAGCATCGCCAATGTCGGCTTGCCGGTGTTGGCGCAGGCGTTCAACGCCTCCTTCCAGGAGGTGCAGTGGATCGTGGTGGCTTATCTCCTCGCCATCACCACGCTGATCGTCAGCGTTGGACGGCTGGGCGACATCATCGGCCGCCGGCGGCTGTTGCTCGCCGGAATCTTGCTGTTCACCGCGGCCTCTGTGCTGTGCGGCGTCGCGCCCACGCTCTGGCTGCTGATTGCCGCCCGCGCGGCGCAGGGCCTCGGCGCGGCCATCATGATGGCGCTCACCATGGCTTTTGTCGGTGAGACGGTGCCGAAGGCAAAGACCGGCAGCGCCATGGGGCTGCTCGCAACGATGTCGGCGGTCGGCACCGCGCTGGGTCCATCGCTCGGCGGCGTTCTGATCGACGCGCTCGGTTGGCGGGCCATGTTCCTCGTCAACGTCCCGCTCGGCCTCCTGACGTTCTTGCTCGCCTATCGCTTTTTGCCCGCCGATCGGCGTGTCGCGAAGACGGACCGAGCCGGCTTCGACACGATCGGCACGCTGCTGCTGGCGCTGACGCTTGGCGCTTACGCACTCGCCATGACGATGGGGCGCGGCAGTTTCGGTCCGCTCAACGTCGCTCTGCTGTTGGCCGCTGTGTTTGGCGCGGGCCTCTTCGTGTTCGCCGAGACGCGCGCGGCCTCGCCTTTGATCCGGTTGGCGATGTTCCGCGATCGGGGGCTGAGCGCGAGCCTCGTCATGAGCGCGCTCGTCTCCACGGTGGTGATGGCGACGCTGGTGGTCGGACCGTTCTATCTCTCGCGCGGACTCGGCCTCGAGGCGATGTTCGTCGGGCTGGTCTTGTCAGTCGGACCGCTGGTCGCGGCGCTGGCCGGTGTGCCGGCTGGCCGCATCGCCGACCGCTTCGGCGCCCCGCGCACAGCGATCGTCGGGCTCACCGGCATGGCGGCCGGTTGCTTCATTCTATCCATGGTGCCGGCGGCGTTTGGCATCCCCGGTTACATCGCGCCTGTCGCGATCCTGACCATCGGCTATGCGCTGTTCCAGACCGCCAACAATACGGCCGTCATGGCGGACGTGGCGGCGGATCGACGGGGCGTCATTTCCGGGCTGCTCAATCTGTCGCGCAATCTCGGCCTCATCACCGGCGCATCGGCGATGGGGGCGGTGTTCGCGCTCGCGACGGCAACGGTCAACATCACGGCGGCGGAGCCACCGGCCGTCGCCAACGGCATGCGGATCACCTTCGCCATCGCGGGTGGCCTCATCGTTGGCGCGATTGTGATCGCCCTCGGAACTTTCCGCCGCCCGCGGAGCTAAAGAGCGCCGGCCTGCGGCAGATACATCCGCATCGTGGTGCCGCGGCCTTCCTCGCTGTCGATGGTGATGTGGCCGCCCGACTGCCTGATGAACCGGCAGACCATGCTCAGGCCCAGGCCGCTGCCGTGGCCTTCTTCCTTGGTGGTGAAGAACGGCTCGAACACGCGGTGCCTGATCGACGCGGGGATGCCGGTGCCGTTGTCCTGCACCGCCAGCGTGGCGTAGCGGCCCGGCGCGATGCCCTTCGGATTGGCGTCGCCGATGTCGACATTGCCGGTCTCCAGCACCAGCGCGCCGCCGTCCGGCATGGCATCGCGGGCGTTGAGCGCCAGATTGAGCAAGGCGGTGGCGAACTGGGTCGGGTCGACGCGCGCCGGGCGTAGATCGGGCGCGAAGTTCGTCGTCACCCGGATCTGCGCGCCCAGCGCCGGCTTGAAGAGCTTCGTCGTCTCGACGATCAACTGGTTGAGATCGGTCTCGCGCGGCTGCAATGGCTGCATGCGCGAAAACGACAACAGGCGTTGCGTGAGGTCGCTGCCGCGCCCGGCGGCGTCATCGATCAGTTTGGCGACCGCGGCGAGCTCCGGGTTGTCCGACACCGCGTCGGTCAGCACTTCGATCATCGCGGTAATGACGGTGAGGATGTTGTTGAAGTCGTGGGCAATGCCGCCGGTCAAC
>Ga0193699_10000797_pt1 | contig 12871 bp, 15 predicted proteins | sample L3c2metaG_FD_160095 | JGI IMG/M metagenome (GOLD analysis project Ga0193699, IMG submission 160095) | Soil microbial communities from a riparian zone of the East river system, Colorado, United States - L3c2 | ecosystem: Environmental > Terrestrial > Soil > Riparian zone | place: USA: East... | reverse complement strand
CTTGATGATGGTACGCCGCGCCAAATAATGTGGATCGCGATCTGTCATGGTTTCCTCCCTGCCGGCCCGAATCTTGTCCCGGTGCTCGTGTTGCCGGAGCGTAGCAGAGCGCCGCAGCGCCCGGAAGCAAGATGGCGTGGCGCAACCACCGCACGAATTTGTGAACGTCGCCGCGCCGGACGCAGCACCCTGCCGCCGCAATCGGGTTTAGTCTCGCCGCCGTGTCCGACCGGAAAATCCGGCGCCGTCAGGGAGAGGAAACATGAGCAGCCAGCTGACCGATGCGGAACTTGCCGCGCTGATGCCATCCGAATTGTGCGCGTACCCGACGCCGATCCCGACCCAGATCGTGGCCAGCGACGAATTCTATCCCGACCCTCAGAACGAGCGGCAGCGCGAGGTCGAGGCGCGGCTGCTGGCGATGGCCGACGATCTCGGCGGCAGACAGGGCCTGAGCCGCCGCCGCTTCTTCCAGAGCGCCGCGGGCATGGCCGCCTCTTTCGTGGCGATGAACGAAGTCTATGGGCCGCTGTTCGACGTCAGCCGGGCGGAAGCCGCGACGCCCGCGATGGCCCAGGAGCGCGCCAGCGCGCTGAAGGACCAGTTCATCATGGACATGCACACCCACTTCCTGCGCGACGACACCCGCATCAACACCTTCGTCGACATGCGCAATGCGGTGGGCAAGGCCGGCTGGAACAAGGACCTCGGTAGCCGCGAGCAGACCATCGAGGATCTGAAGTTCAACAACTACAAGAAAGAGATGTTTCTCGACAGCGACACCAAGATCTCGCTGATCTCCTCGGCTCCATCGGACATCGAGCAGGACTGGTTCCTGACCAATGAGCAGATGGCCGAGGCGCGCAAGAAGATCAATGACGAGGCCGGCTCGCGGCGGGTGTTCTCGCACATGATCTTCACGCCGGGGCAACCGGGCTGGCTCGACAAGCTCGACGGCGGCCTGGCGCTGAAGCCCGAGTCCTGCAAGGGCTACACCGTCGGCGACAACACCCACAAGGAGATCAGCCGCTATCCCTGGCGGATGGACGACGAGAAGGTCGCCTACAAGGGCTATGAAAGGATGGTGAAGGCGGGCATCAAGAATGTCTGCATTCACAAGGGACTGTTCGCGCCGGGAATCGAGAAGCAGTATCCCAACCTGCGCGGCTTTGCTGACGTCGCCGACGTCGGCCAGGCGGCGAAGGACTGGCCGCAGCTCAATTTTGTCATCTATCATTCGGCCTATCGCCACGTCGGCGGCGATCCGAAGCAGGCGCTGGCCGAGTTCGAGCGCACCGGGCGGATTTCCTGGACCAGCGACCTCGCCGACATTCCGGCGCAGTATGGCGTCAACAATGTCTACGGCGGACGTCGGGCAATTGTTCGCAACCACGCTGGTTGCGGAACCAAACGTCTGCGCCGCGCTGATGGGCACATTGATAAAAGGGTTAGGGGTCGATCACATCTGCTGGGGCACCGACGCACTGTGGACCGGCGCGCCGCAATGGCAGATCGAAGGCCTGCGCCGGCTGGAAATTCCGGAAGCCATGCAGAAGAAGTTCGGCTACGCCCCGCTCGGCGCCGCCGACGGTCCGGTCAAATCAGCGATCTTCGGCGGCAACAATGCGCGGCTCTACGATATCCAGCCCAAGCGGGCGATGCTCGAGATCAAGGGCGATCGCTTTGCCATGATGAAGGCGGAATACGAGAAGGCGGGGCCGGAGCCGTCGAACACACGCTACGGCTATGTGGTGCCGAACGGCGCGGTGGATCACACGCTGTTTGCTTAAGCGCCGTTATCGCGAGGAACTGTTGACCGGACTCTGCCGGTTCACGGGGATATGCTTGGTGAAGATCCGCACCACGGAGCCCTTCACGGTTCGGCTGTCGTCGAACAGTCCGGACGCAATTCGCTCGATGGCGTCGCGATGCTGGAGAAACAGCGCTTGTCGCGCAGTGCTTGGCGAACCTCGCACGCCGGCCAGCTCATCCATCGCGGCATCGCTGATCTGGCAGTCGACCGTTTCGCCGTCGTTCAGCATGGTGAATCCGAATGCCAACCGTTCGTCGTCATACCCTACAATGCGACCGCGCGTCAGCGGCATCCTAAGCTCCCCTTAGCATCGTTCCCAAGCGTGCTTTCGCGCGGTGGTTTGTCGAGAAGGTGGCGCCGCGGGCTGAAACCTATTTTGTCTCGGCGGGATCGCGGTGCACGGGATCGATCCACAACACCGTCTCCGGTTTTTCCACCGGCTCGATGTCGAGATTGATCGCCACCGCCTGGCCGTCGCTGCGCACCAGCACGCATTCCAGCACCTCGTCGCGGCTGGCGTTGATTTCCTGGTGCGGCACATAGGGCGGAATGAAAATGAAATCGCCGGGATTGGCTTCGGCGGTGAACTGCAGATGCTCGCCCCAGCGCATCCGCGCCTTGCCCTTCACGACATAGATGATGCTCTCGAGGTGGCCGTGATGATGCGCCCCGGTCTTGGCGTCGGGCCTGATGGTGACGGTGCCGGCCCATAATTTCTGCGCGCCGACGCGGGCGAAATTGATCGCGGCCTTGCGGTCCATGCCGGCGGTCGAGGGCACATTGGGATCGAGCTGATCGCCGGGAATGACGCGCACGCCGTCGTGCTTCCAGCGCTCGGCGTCGTCGTGATGATGCGCGTGATCGGAATGGGTGTGATCGTGGGGGCCTGTCATCGCTTTGCTTTCCGAAACTTGTTTGTGGCGCGAAGGTACATAAAACCGTGATTGCAAACCAGCCGAGAAAAGGAACATTGCAGTGGTTTACGACTTGTCTCCGTGAAGCTTTAACCGTTCCAAAGGAGAGTTCTATGGGTGCGACCACAGACAAGGTCAAAGGCACTGCCAACGAAGCCATCGGCAAGGCCAAGCAGGGCGTCGGCGAAGCCGTCGGTTCCGACAAGCTGCAGGGCGAAGGCGCGATCCAGGAAGTCAAGGGCAAGGGCCAGCAGGCGCTCGGCGACGCCAAGGAAGCCACCAAGGATGCGGTCAACAAGGCCGCCGCCGCCGCGAACAAGAATCTCTGATCGACGCTGAGGGATTGGAATTGGAAAGACCGGTCCATTGGGCCGGTCTTTTTTTCGGCATCAGTATCGCCCGGCGCGGCACCCCCACCCCGGCCCTCCCCCGCAAGCGGGAGAGGGAGTAGAGCGGCATATGTTGAGCGACTGATGCCAAACGATGGCGTTGATGAAAGTTATCACGGCTCTGTCAGCGCTCTCGGTGAGCCCCTCTCCCGCTTGCGGGGGAGGGTTGGGGTGGGGGCCGCCGCAAGCGATGACGCCCGAGGCTGCTACTTCACCGCAAGCAGCTCGACGTCGAACATCAGCGTCGCATTCGGCGGAATCGCGCCGCCGGCGCCGCGGGCGCCGTAGCCCAGCGCGGGCGGAATGATCAGCGTGCGCTTGCCGCCGACCTTCATGGTGGCGACGCCTTCGTCCCAGCCGGCGATCACCCGGCGCTGCCCGATCGGAAACTCGAACGGCTCGTTGCGATCGACCGAAGAGTCGAACTTCTTGCCCTTCTGTCCATTCTCATAAAGCCAGCCGGTATAGTGCATGACGCAAATCTGGCCGGATTTGGGCGTGGCGCCGGTGCCAACGGTGCTGTCGATGATCTGCAAACCTGATGCTGTGGTCATGGTTTTTCCTGCGGTCTGGGCCGCTGCTATGGGGGGAACGCATATCGATGAAGCGCCAATGACTGCCATCGTAACCGCTGACAGTATCGAGATTCTCGCAAGCTTCGGACGTCGCATCTCCAGGCACCTCTCCTTTGAAATCGGAACGTGTCTAGCCCAACCGCGCCGGCGTTGCCACCCCGTCAGGCACGCAAAACGCCGGGCTGGAAACCTCTAACCAGACGACTGCTTGAGGGCAAAGTCCTCGGAATCACGCAGCCCGTGAGATCCGGGCCCGCGACGACGTCACTTCGTCGGTAATGACGGAAAATTTCACCAGCTGCACCGCGCCGAATGTCGTGGAGATCGCGACGTCGGCGGCATCGCGGCCGCGCGCCATCACGATGCGGCCGATCCGCGGGTGATTGTGGCGGGCATCGAAGGTGAACCATCGCCCGTCCAGATAGACCTCGAACCAGGCGCTGAAATCCATCGGCGCCGGATCCTTGGGAACACCGATGTCGCCGAGATAGCCGGTGCAATATCGTGCCGGAATGTTCATGCAGCGGCACAGCGTGACGGCGAGATGGGCGAAGTCGCGGCAGACGCCGACCCGTTCCTCATGGCCCTCCGACGCCGTGCGATCACATCGCGCATGCTGATAGCCGAAGCAGATCCGCTCATGCGCATAGTCGCAGATCGCCTGCACGCGTTGCCAGCCCGGCGTCACGCCACCGAACAGCGACCACGCGAGGTTGGATAATTTCTCCGTGTCGCAATAGCGGCTGCCCAAAAGGTACACCAGCACGTCATCCGGCAGGTCACCGACCTCGAGCTGCCGCGCGTCGGGCGCCACTTCATCCGGCAGGCCGCTGTCCGCGATGAGAAAATCGTTGCGGATTTCGATCAGGCCGGCCGGCGCGACAATGCGCGCGGGGCCTCAGGCCTTGACCGGCGTCTGGAAGATTTCCGAACCGGCTTCGTCGATCACCACCACGCATCGATCTTCGCGACCGTCATCGAGGTCGACCGCGATTTGCCGGGCGAACAGTTCGGCGGTTCGCCGCGCGTCGCTTTCGTTGCGGCAATCGAGCCCGACCGGATCCTCCAGGCGGAGGCCATCGGCAATATCAAAATGAAAAATGGGCATAGCGGCTCCTCCTCGGGAGGTTAATACCCGAGGGCGAAACGTGTTCCGGAATGCGGATCGGCTATGCCGGTCTAAAGTCGGGGAACCATCTCTTCCGTCATGGCCGGGCTTGTCCCGGCCATCCACGTCTTTCTGCTGATAGACCTTAAGACGTGGATGCCCGGGACAAGCCCGGGCATGACGAACGCAAGCCCCCCTCAGTACCCCAGCGCGCAGCCGTCCTTGCGCGGATCGGAACCGCCGGTCAGCGTGCCCTTGTCCCAGTCGATCCAGATCGCCTGGCCGCCGCCGAGCGGTCCGACCACGCTGGTGGTCTTGTGCCCCAGCTTTTTCAGACCCTCGACGATGTCGGCGGGCACGCCGTCCTCAAGCTGATAGACGCCCTCGTAGTGCAGGCCGCGCGGCATATCGATGGCTTCCTGCACGTCGCAACCATAGTCGAGCATGTTGGTCAGCACATGGGTCTGCCCGACCGGCTGATACTGCCCGCCCATCACACCGAACGGCATCACCGCCCGGCCGCCCTTGGTCACAAGGCTCGGAATGATGGTGTGCAGCGGCCGCTTGCCCGGCGCGATGCAATTGGGGTGGCCGGGCTGCACCCGGAACCCGCCGCCGCGATTTTGCAGCAGCACGCCGGTCTTGTTGGAGACGATCGCCGAACCGAAGGAGTGCGCGATCGAATTGATGAACGAACAGACGTTGCGGTCCTTGTCGACCACGGTGATGTAGACCGTCGAGGGGTTCATCGGCGGTGCTACGTTCGGCAGATCGCGCAGCCGGTCCATTTTGATCTGGCCGGCGTGCTCGTCGGCGAATTCCTTGGCCAGGATCCTGACCACGTCGACGTCGACATGGGCGGGATCGCCGATATACTGCTCGCGCATCATATAGGCGACCCGCGCCGCCTCGGCCTCGAGATGAAAGCGCTCGACGCTCATGGCCGGGAATTTCGTCAGATCGAAACGCGACAGGATGTTCAGCATCACCAGCATGGTGATGCCCGGGCCGTTCGGCGGGCACTGCCAGACGTCGTGGCCCTTGTACATGGTGCCGATCGGGCTGGTGGTTTCCGTAACATGCGCGGCGAAGTCTTCCAGCGTGTGCAGGCCGCCGATGCCGCGCAGGGTTTCCACCATGTCCTCGGCGATAGCGCCGCTGTAGAACGCATCGCGGCCGTTCTTGGCGATCGCCCGCAAGGTCTGGCCCAATTCGGGCTGATGGATCACATCGCCGGCCACCGCCGGCTTGCCGTGCGGCAGCAGGTAACGCTCGGTGTTGGTGCCGTTCTTCAGTTTGTCGAAGGCGTTCTTCCAGTCGAAGGCGATGCGCGGCGCGACGATGTAGCCCTCTTCCGCCGCCTTGATCGCGGGTTGCAGCAGGGTATCGAGGCCGAGCTTGCCATGATCGCGCAGGATGGTCGCCCAGGCGTCGACCGCGCCTGGAATAGAGACGGCGTGGGCCGAGGTCAGCGGGATCGCATGCAGGTTGCGCTCGAGATACCATTCGGGGGTCGCGGCCATCGGCGCGCGGCCCGAGCCATTATAGGACACGATCTTGCCCTCGCCCTTGGGCTGGATCAGCGCGAAGCAATCGCCGCCGATGCCGGTGGATTGCGGCTCGATCACCCCGAGCAGCGCACAGGCCGCTACCGCCGCGTCGGCGGCGGTGCCGCCGGCACGCAGCACCTCGATCGCCGTGAGTGCCGCCAGCGGATGCGACGTCGCCACCATGGCGTTCTCTGCGTGGACCGTGGACCGGCCGGCGAGATGGAAATTCCTCATGCCAAATTGCTCACTTTTGTCGTTTTGTTGTTGTCTTCAGGCGCGGGCTTACATGGCATATTCATGAGCCGATGGGCAATGGTTGGGGACGCATAGGCACCTCTCGCCGGCGTCCCCGGCGCACGCCGGGACCCATAATCCCGGGCGTTTGTTGTGGCCAGGGTCTTTGGCGCCCTCTTCTTAACCGACAGCACACGGCGTCTGGGTCCCTGCGTTCGCAGGGACGACGATGGATTTTTGCGGGTTTCCCCCTCCCAACCCGCCTGATAAAACCCCCGCCATGCCCTACCAGGTCGCCGCCTTCTATCAATTCGCCGCATTGCCGGATTTCCGGGAACTGCGCGAGCCGCTGCGGGCGATCTGCGCCGATTTGGCGCTGAAAGGCAGCGTGCTGCTGGCCCAGGAAGGCATCAACGGCACGCTGGCGGGCAGCGACGAGGCCATCGCCGCGCTGGTCGACGAATTGCGGTGCGGCGCGCTGTTCGGCGGCCGACTCGACCATCTCGATCTGAAATTCTCAAGCGCCTCCCTGATGCCGTTTCAGCGCCTGAAAATTCGGCTGAAAAAGGAGATCGTCACCCTCGGCGATGCCGGAGCCGATCCGACGCGGCAGGTCGGCATCTATGTCGACCCCGCCGACTGGAACGATCTGATCGCGGCGCCGGACACGCTGGTGATCGACACCCGTAACGAATTCGAGGTCGCTATGGGCAGCTTTAAGGGCGCCGTCGATCCCGGCATCAAGAATTTTGGGCAGTTCAAGGATTTTGCCGCGCAGAATCTCGATCCGGCAAAACATCGGAGGATCGCGATGTTCTGCACCGGCGGCATCCGGTGCGAAAAGGCCAGCGCCTTTCTGCTGTCGCGCGGCTTTGCCGAGGTCTATCACCTCAAGGGCGGCATCCTGAAATATCTGGAAGGCGTGCCGGAAGCGATAAGCCGCTGGCGCGGCGAATGCTTTGTCTTTGACGACCGCGTCGCGCTCGGCCACGGCTTGCGGGAGCGACGGATGGAACATGATTCCGATGAGTGACGCGAAGACGCTCAGCGAGCGCATCGACGCCCTGGAAACGCGGCTGACGTTTCAGGACGAGACGATCGAGACGCTGAACAAGACCATCACCGCGCAATGGCAGCACATCGACGCATTGACGCGCCAGGTCGCAAACCTGAACGAACGGCTGCGGGAGGCCGAGAGCCACGCGCCTGCTATCGGCAACGAACCGCCGCCGCATTACTGAAGCTGCCTGCGCGCCGCATCCGTCATCCAGCCGCTGAGACAAAAACGAACGGCCTCCACGAGGGAGGCCGTTCAATCGAACTTGAAAACGATTGCAGGGTTTACCGGTCGCGGTCGATGATGACCGTCTTCCGATCGCGGTCGTAGTCACGATCATGATCGCGGCCCCGCTTGATCACTACGGTCTCGTCCCGATCTCGGCGATCGCGCTCACGAATGACTTCGCGTTCGCGATAGCGGTCGTTGCCGGTTCCGACGGTTACGCCGACGCCGGCCGGGCCGACACCCACTCCGACGCCTTGCGCGCCGGCGGGCATTGCAAAGGAAATTCCAGCCACCGCGACGGCAGCTACCATAAGACGCTTGATCATCGCTTGCTCCTCTCAGTGAAATTACTGGGAAGGCAATTCGCCGTGATGTGAATGGTTCCTGTCGAGCCGGCGATCACGCTTCGGTTGCAAACCAGATGATGGCCACGGCGATCGCAACCACGATGGCGCACCACACCAGCGGCGTGACGCGTTTCGAACTGCCGCTTCGCGGCGAGTCGTTCGGCGCATGGTTGAATTCGCTGTCCATGGACAAGCCCGCCAAAAGCCAAAGGGCTACCGAAGGCGCTAGCGGAAAACCGCGCGCACCTTGTCCCACAGCGATGCATTTTCGCGGTCGCCATCGGCCTTCGACGGCGCCGGCTGCGCGACGCTCACGGGATCGGATGCCGGAAAGCTGCCCATCAAACCGGCTTCCAGTTTGTGGTGAGTGTCCCGGTCGGCCTTGGCGGCTTCACGGGGATTTTCGGCATGCTTGTCGTGTGGCGCAGGATTGAATTTCTCGGCCATGTTGGGTCTCCAGTCCCGGGATAACGCACCGGCGATCCGGACGTTCCACCGATGGAACGCAACGTCATCGAAGCAGTCTCATCGCCTCGCTTATCTCTCCGGCGATACAGAAGAGTTTGGCGCCGCCAGTGCCCGAAAACGGGCACATAGCACCGGGGGATATTTGTGCCACCTGATCAATATTGCACAGACAGCCGCCAAAACTTCGGTTCGACTATATCCACGGTGAGATTGCACCCTCGCCGTTAGCGAAGCGCGGTCTCCAAAGTTAAATTCCGACCCCAGCCCGTTTGGAATTTCAATTTGGAGCCGCTGCTCGACCTTATCGCCAGGCCGGAGGACTGAGCAGACGAGGTCTTGATCGCCGGGACGGGGATTTGTTAGTCCGGCTGACTATCGCCGCCATCATTCCGGCCGCGGGCCGAGGGGGGATGACACCGCCGGGACGGCGGCGGCTTTTCTTTGGGCCTCTATCGCCTGTTGGCCAACCTGTTATCCGCAGTGTATCAGGGGCCGATCACGCCCCTCCACCACCCCTGCGGAACCAGCGTTTTGACCCAGATTCACGCCACAAAACCCTTCCTCGAAGTGCTTTCCGGCCGCCGCCAGCCGGTGCCGCCGATCTGGATGATGCGGCAGGCCGGCCGCTATCTGCCGGAATATCGCGAATTGCGCGCCAAGGCCGGCGGCTTTCTCGATCTGTGCTTCACGCCGGATTATGCCGCCGAAGTCACGCTGCAACCGATCCGCCGCTTCAACTTCGATGCCGCGATCATCTTCTCGGACATCCTTGTAATTCCTTACGCGCTGGGCCGTTCCGTGCGCTTCGAGGCCGGCGAGGGCCCCCGGCTCGATCCGCTGGATACGCCGGAGAAAGTCGAGACGCTGGCCGGACAGGGCGATTTTACGAAACTCGAACCGGTATTTGAGGCGCTGCGCCGGGTGCGCCGCGAGCTCGATCCGAAAATTGCGCTGATCGGTTTCTGCGGCGCGCCCTGGACGGTCGCGACCTATATGGTGGCAGGCCAAGGCACCCCGGATCAGGCGCCGGCGCGGATGATGGCCTATCGGCATCCGGATGCGTTCGCCAAAATCATCGACGTGCTGGTGCAGAACTCGATCCAGTACCTGCTGGGACAACTCAAGGCCGGCGCCGACGCGCTGCAGATTTTCGACACCTGGGCCGGCGTGCTGCCGCCGCGTGAATTTCAGCGCTGGTCGATCGAGCCGACCAGGCGGATCGTCGAAGGCGTGCGCGCGAAGGTGCCGGGCGCAAAGATCATCGGCTTTCCGCGCGGCGCTGGTGCGTTGCTGCCGGCTTACGTGGCCGCGACCGGCGTCGATGCCGTCAGTATCGACTGGGCGGCCGAGCCGTCCCTGATCCGCGAGCGCGTGCAAAACCGCGTCGCGGTTCAAGGCAATCTCGATCCGCTGGCGCTGATTGCCGGCGGCGCCGCGCTGGATCAGGCGGTCGACGACGTGCTGGCGAATTACGCAGGCGGCCGGTTGATCTTCAATCTCGGGCACGGCATCCAGCCCGAAACCCCGATCGCGCATGTCGAGCAGATGCTGCAGCGGGTGCGGGCGTATAGGGGGTAAAGCTTGCTACGAACTCCCATCGTCATACCCGCGAAGGCGGGTATCCAGTAATCGCCGGCCTGCATCGGATTCGAAACGCTGCGGCGTACTGGATCATCCGCTTTCGCGGATGATGACAGCCGTGTTTGCGGACGCGCAAACGATCAATCACTTTGGCCGGCTGCGTTCGATGATCTCAGCCGCGCCCTTGGCGAGCAGGTCGAGCCCGACCGCACGGCCGAGTTCACGCGGCCGATCGGCAGGCCCGGAGCGCGACGCCTCGATGAACAGGCCGCCGGCTTCATCGAGCACCGATGATGTCAGCGACATCTGCGAGCCCTCAATGGTCGAAAATCCCGCGATCGGCGAGTTGCAGTGGCCGTTCAGGATCCACAACACCTCGCGCTCGGCATCGGCGCTGGCGTGAGCTTTGGGATCGTCGATGAGAGACAGAATGCGCCGGGTCTTCCAGTCACCTAGCGCGCACTCCACCGCGACGATGCCCTGCCCCACCGCCGGCAGCATTTCCTGCAGCGAAAACTCATAAGCCATGCGCCCGCCAAGTCCGACACGTTCGAGCCCGGAACGCGCCATGATCAGCGCGTCGGCCGGACCGACCTTACCGCCATCAGGCAGCCGCTGCATTTCCAGACCATCGAGCTTGCGGACGCGGGTGTCGGCGGCGCCGCGATAGTGAATCACCTCAACTTGCGGAAACAGCCGCCGCGCATAGGCCGCCCGCCGCACCGCATTGGTGCCGATCTTGAAGCCCTTGCCGCGCGAGCGCCTGATATCGTCGATCGAGATTCCGGCGCGCAGGACCAGCGCGTCGGTCGGCGGGTCCCGCGACAGCGTGGCGCCGATCACGAGGCCCGGCGTGTCCTCATTGCCCGGCATGTCCTTGAGCGAATGCATCGCGGCATGCAGTTCGCCCGCAATGACGGCCCTTCGGATTTCGGCCACGAACGCGCCGCCCTTGCCGCCATGGGCCAAGAGCTTGCTGGTCTGATCCTGATCGCCCGTGGTTTCGAACTTGACGATCTCGACCTCGATACCGGGCTCGGCCGCGGTGAGGCGCCGGGCAATTTCCTCGGTCTGCGCCAGCGCCATCGCGCTCTTGCGCGTGCCGATCCGTAGTCGAATTGCCACTATTCACGCTCCATTCGAGGCCGCGCCGAGAGCGCGGCCCGTATCCGGCCGGAACATAGAGCCAGCGCATGCCGGAATGCAAACCTTAGCGCGCGTCCTGCAGGATCATGTCCGACGCCTTTTCGGCGATCATGACGATCGGCGCGTTGGTGTTGCCCGACACCAGGTCCGGCATGATCGAGCCGTCGACCACGCGCAGGCCCTCGATGCCGCGAACTTTCAGGCGCTGATCGACCACCGCGAGCGGATCGTTGCCCATCCGGCAGGTCGAGGTCGGGTGATAGATGGTGCTGCCGCGCCGGCGGCAGTGGACCAGCAAGTCCTCATCGCTGACCACCTTGGCGCCGGGATCGTACTCGTCCACCACGAATGGCCTCAGCGCCGGCGCATGCAGGATCTTGCGCAGGATCTTCAGACCCTCGACATTCGCCGTGCGATCGGTCTCGGTAGCGAGGTAGTTGATCCGGATTTCCGGCGGCACCGAAGGATCGGCACTTTTGATGCGCAGCGAACCGCGGCTTTCCGGGCGCAGTTGGCAGACCGATGCGGTAAATCCGGAAAACGCATGCAGCTTCTCGCCCATCTTGTCGGTGCTGAAGGGCAGAAAGTGGATCTGGATGTCAGGCGTCGCGAGGCGCGGATTGGTCTTGAAGAACGCGCCCGACGTGCCGGCAGCGATCGTCAAGGGACCCTTGCGGAACGCCGCATAGCGCGCGCCGGCCATGATCCGGCGCAGCGGGTGGTTGACGATGTCGTTCAGCGTGATGGGCTGAGAGCAACGCATCACCACCCTGATCTGCATGTGATCCTGCAGATCGTGCCCGACGCCGGCGGCGTCGAGCACGACTTCGATGCCGTGCTTTTTCAACAGCTCCGCAGGCCCGACGCCGGAGAGTTGCAGCAGCTGCGGCGAGTTATAGGCCCCGCTCGAAACCAGGATTTCCTTGCGCGCCCGCGCCGTGCGCAGGCTGCCTTCCTTGCGGTACTCGAGGCCGGCGGCACGACGGCCCTCGAACAGGATGCGCTGCGCCAGCGCCGAGGTCTCGACGTGCAGGTTTTTGCGGCCCTTGGCCGGGCGCAGATACGCGACCGCCGTGCTGGCGCGTTTTCCGTTCCGGGTCGTGGTCTGGAACCAACCGGCGCCTTCCTGGGTTGCGCCGTTGAAATCCTTGTTCACGGGGATGCCGGTTTCGGCCGCGGCGGCGATGAAGGCATCGGAAAGCGGATCGCCATGCCTTGAATCGGAAACCGGCAATGGGCCGCCGACGCCGTGAAATTCGTCGGCGCCACGCGCCTGATTTTCCGCTTTCTTGAAGTAGGGCAGCACGTCCTCGTAACCCCAGCCGCCGTTGCCGTGCTGGCGCCAGCGATCGTAATCCTCGTGCTGGCCGCGCACGTAGAGCAGGCCGTTGATCGAACTCGATCCGCCCAACAGCTTGCCGCGCGGCTGAAAGATGGTTCGCCCGTCCAGTCCCGGTTCGG
>Ga0193699_10000796_pt1 | contig 12873 bp, 13 predicted proteins | sample L3c2metaG_FD_160095 | JGI IMG/M metagenome (GOLD analysis project Ga0193699, IMG submission 160095) | Soil microbial communities from a riparian zone of the East river system, Colorado, United States - L3c2 | ecosystem: Environmental > Terrestrial > Soil > Riparian zone | place: USA: East... | reverse complement strand
GGGAATCGGCACCTTCGCCGGCCTCAAGGTCGTGCGCTATCACGACTCGCACCCCAACAACGCGTTCGATCGCCTGTTCCTCACGGCCACGCTCGTGCCCGATGCCGCGGGGGGACGCTCGCTGCGCTGGTCGGTGCTCCCCGGCGCGCTGCTCGGGCAGCGCTGATCGATCGCGCGCTCGATGGCGACCCGGACGAAGTGTGGCATCTTCATCCTCGCGCCGATCACGGGCGTGGTGGGTGCTCATATCGCCGAGGTACAGGAGACGTACGATCCGCGGCTGGCGCGCCTCGGCCCACCGCACGTCACGCTGGCGGGATCGTCGGGGATCGGTCCCATCTCGGCCGACCTCACGATCGACGAGCTGCGCGAGCGGCTCGCGCCGATCGCCGAGACGACGGCACCCATCACGCTGCGATTCGGCCGCCCCACGCGGTTCATGCAGACGGAGATCGTGGTGCTCCCGCTCGATCCGCACGGGCCCCTGCGCACCCTGCACGAACGGATCAAGACGAGCGGTCTGCGCGCGGCGGAGCCGCGGTTCTTCTATACGCCGCACGCGACGCTCAGTCTCTACAGGGAACAGCCGAAGCACGCGCTGAAGGAGCTGCTGGCGATGCGGTTCGACGAGCCCGTGGTCATCGATGCCATTCAGGCGCATCTGACGAAGGACACGGGGGAGTCGCGGGAGCTGGTGACGCTGGCCTTGACGGGGTAAGTCGTTGTCGTCCTGCCTGCCCTGAGCGAAGTCGTCCTGAGCGCAGCGCCTGCCCTGAGCGAAGCCGAAGGGAAGGACCTGCACCTGGACAGCCACCGCAGTACGCGGGTACTTCAGTACTTGGTACCGAGATTGGCATACTGGCCCCAGGAATGCCGGGCCGCGTTTGGAGAGTCGGTCGCCGCCAGTCGGCGTCCGCGCATTCCTGGGGGCAGTATGCCAGTCCAAGTACCTGGTACTGGTATACCCGCGTACTGCAGTGGCTCTTGGGATGTGCCCGCCCCCGCACGGCCGTGGTCCCTATCTTTGGTCCATGCCACTCTCCGCGATCCTCGAACAGATCGAGTCCGACATGGACCTCGATGCGGCGATGCTCTTCACGAGCCTCACCGCCGCGTATCTCGCCGAGACCCGCACCGGTGAGGGTCCTGTGAGCACGCCGCGCTCGCCGGCCGAGCTGGCGGCGCGATTCGACGAGCCGCTCCCGCAATCGGGTCGGCCGCTGGCGGAAGTGGTGGCCCGGCTGCGTGACGACGTGGTCGCCGACTGCAACCGGCTCTATCATCCGCGCTACGCCGGGCATCAGGTGTCGGCGCCGCTGCCGGCGGCCATCTGGACGGAGTCGCTCACCGCGGCGCTCAACCAGTCGCTGGCCGTGGCGGAGATGTCGCCGACCGGCACCGCGCTGGAGCATCGCGTCGTGCGCTGGATGTGCGAGGTCGCCGGCTACGGCGCGGGATCGGGAGGGACGCTCACCAGCGGGGGCACGGAAGCCACGCTCACCGGCCTTCTCGCCGCGCGCTCCGCCGCGATCCCGGACGTGTGGACGAACGGCGTCGGCGCCGAGCCGCCGGTGGTGGTGTGCGGCGAGCATGCGCACTATGCCGTGGCGCGCGCGGTGGGCGAGATGGGACTCGGGCTGCGCAACGTCGCCGTCGTACCGTCGCGCGACTGGCGCATGGACGCCGACGCGCTCGTCAGTGTCCTCGACCGCCTGCACTCGGAGGGACGGACGGTGATGGCGGTCGTCGCGACCGCGGGCTCGACGGCGACCGGCTCGTTCGACGATCTGGAGACGATCGGCGCGCTGTGCGAAGAGCGAGGCATCTGGCTCCACGTCGATGGCGCGCACGGCGCGTCGGCGCTGCTCAGCGATCGGCACCGGCATCGGCTGCGGGGGCTCTCGCGTGCGCGCTCCATCGCCTGGGACCCGCACAAGATGATGCTCCTGCCGCTCAGCGCCGGCGTCGTGCTCGTGCGCCACGAGCGCGATCTGGAGAGCGCCTTTTCGCAGCGCGCGCCCTATCTCTTTCACGGCGGCGAGGGCGAGCGGGTGTGGGACCAGGGGATTCGGAGCTTCCTCTGCTCCCGCCGCGCCGACGTCTTCAAGCTCTGGGTGAGCGTCCAGCGCTATGGCGCGCGCGGGCTCGGCGCGCTCTACGACCGGCTGTGCGAGGTGACGGTCGAGATGCACGACCTGCTGGTAGCGCACCCGTCGTTCGAAGTGATGCACGCCCCCGAGTCCAACATCCTCTGCTTCCGCTGGGTGGGGGACCGCACGATGAGCGACGAGGCGCTCGACGCCTTCAACCGCGAGTTGCGCGAGCGATACAATCGATCGGGGGCCGGCTGGATCACCGCGACCAACCTCGACGGGCGGCGGGTGCTGCGGGTGACGATCATGAACCCGCGGACGGGACCGGCTGAGGTGGCGTCGATCGTGGCAGGGCTGGAGGCCGAGGCTCGAAACCAGGCTTGAATCCTTGAAACGCGGCTGGCCGAACGAACCTCCGCGTGCGAACATGGATTCGATTTTTGCGGCCGGATCTGCTCTCCTCGAACCGAGCGACCATGCGCGCCAACAACATCCTCGAAACGATCGGCAACACCCCGCACGTCCGCATCAACCGCCTCTACGCCGGCGTCGGCCCCGGCGCGGAGGTGTGGTTGAAGCTCGAGCGCGCCAACCCGGGCGGCAGCATCAAGGACCGCATCGGCGTCGCCATGCTCGAGGACGCCGAGCGACGCGGCGTCATCGGCAAGGGGAGCGTCATCGTCGAGCCGACGTCGGGCAACACCGGCATCGCGCTCGCCATGACCGCCGCCGTGAAGGGCTATCGCTGCATTCTCGTCATGCCCGACTCGATGTCGGTCGAGCGCCGCCGGGTGATGACGGCGTATGGCGCCGAGCTCGTGCTGACGCCGCGGGAGCAGGGGATCAAGGGCTCCATCGCGAAGGCCGAGGAGATCGTCGCCGCGACGCCGAAGTCGTGGATGCCCCAGCAGTTCGAGAATCCGGCCAACATCGAGATCCATCGCAAGACCACGGCGCAGGAGATCCTGAAGGACTTCCCCGAGGGGCTCGACTATCTGATCACCGGCGTCGGCACGGGCGGGCACATCACGGGCGTGAGCGAAGTGCTCAAGAAGTCGATGAAGGGATTCAAGACCTTTGCCGTCGAGCCGGCCAAGTCGACGGTGCTGAGCGGCGGTACGCACACGCCGCACAAGATCCAGGGGATCGGCGCCGGCTTCGTGCCGGCGAACTTCCACCGCGACGTCGTCGACGGCTTCATCCAGGTCACGGAAGAGGACGCATTCACCTACGCCCAGCGCGCCGCGCGCGAGGAAGGGATCTTCATCGGCCCGTCGTCGGGCGCAGTCCTCGCGGCCGTCGCGCAGAAGCTGCCCGAGCTGCCGCCGAAGAGCCGCGTGCTGGCCTTCTGCTACGACACGGGGGAACGATACTTGTCTATCGAGGGGTTGTTTCCGTGAGATGAGCGACGGTGAGTCCGCCTCATTACCGCGGACTCACCGGTTCACCGACTTACTTTCCCGCGAGGCAATCATGCAGTTTCGCCAACTCGGCCGGTCCGGCCTTTCCGTCTCCGCCATCGGCCTCGGCTGCATGGGGATGTCCGACTTCTACAGCGGGCGCGACGACGACGAATCGATCCGCACCATCCACCGCGCGCTCGACCTCGGGGTGAACTTCCTCGACACCGCCGACATGTACGGCCCGTTCATCAACGAGGTGCTGGTGGGGCGCGCCATCAAAGGCCGGCGTGACGAGGTCGTGCTCGCAACGAAGTTCGGCAACGTGCGGACGAAGGACGGCACGTTCGTCGGGATCAGGGGCACGCCGGAGTACGTGCACCTGGCGTGCGAAGCGTCGTTGAAGCGGCTCGACACCGACCACATCGACCTGTACTACCAGCACCGGGTCGACATCACGGTGCCGATCGAGGAGACGATCGGCGCGATGGGCGAGCTGGTGAAGGCGGGCAAGGTGAAGCACATCGGTCTCAGCGAGGCAGCGCCGGCGACGATCCGCCGCGCCGCGGCCGTGCATCCCATCGCCGCGCTCCAGACGGAGTATTCACTGTGGGAACGCACGCCGGAGGAGGAGATCCTGCCGACGGTGCGCGAGCTCGGCATCGGCTTCGTCCCCTATAGCCCGCTCGGCCGCGGCTTCCTCACCGGCCGCTTCAAGAGCTTCGACGACCTCCCGGCCGACGACTACCGCCGCAACCAGCCGCGCTTCCAGGGGGCGAACTTCAAGAAGAACCTCGACCTCGTCGAGCTGCTCGAGCAGATGGCGCGGCAGAAGAAGTGCACGCCCTCGCAGCTCGCGCTCGCGTGGCTGCTGCATCAGGGCGACGACATCATCCCGATCCCGGGGACGAAGCGCGTGAAGTACCTCGAGGAGAACGTCGGGGCGATCGAGGTCGTCCTGACGCCCGAGGATCTTCGTCGTATCGACGCGATCGCGCCGAAGGGCGTGGCGGCGGGGACGCGGTACCCGGAGAGCGGGATGGCGACGGTGAACAGGTAGGACCAGGGCGGCGCCGGCTGCGCTGGCGCCGCCCGCTTCACAGGGCTTTCCGGATCGCCGCCTCGATGTCCTGATCGCCGCCGACGCCGGTGTACACCACGCGTCCGCGACGATCGAGCACGACCACGTGCGACGTCGCCGGCACGTCCCACTTGCCCGTCGCCTCCCCCTTCGTGTCGAACAGCTGCACGCCCGGCACACCGTGCTTCGCGACGTGCAGCTGCACCCGCTTCGGGCTCTGGTTCACGCTCACCGCGACGGCGACGAAGGTCACGCGCTTGCCGTAGGTCGCCGCGGCCTTCTTCATCGCGGGAAGGAGGTGCTCACAGTTCTCGCACCATGTCGCCCAGAACTCGATCACCGCCGGCCCCTTCGCCACCTGCGCGAGGTCCACCGTCTTGCCGTCGAGCGTCTGGAGCATCGCGCTCGGCGCCGCGGTGCCGAGCGGGAGCCCGGTATCCTGCGCTCGTGCCACCTGCGGGGCGAGGATCGCGGCGGCGAGAAGAAGGCACGGCATTCGGTTCTTCATATAGATCTCCGTTGGAGCCTGGATGCTGCGCGTCTAGATGAGCAGCTTCCCCATCTGAACGAGATAGTACTCCGCCGCCCCGAGCATCACGAGCGCGAAGATCCGTTTCACCGTCACCATCCACGCACCAGCCCGCGGCAGTCGAGCCAGCCCACCCGTCGAGAGACCGACGATGACGAGCAGCGTGCACATGCCGAGCGAGAAGGTGAGCAGGTAGAGAAAGCCGAGTCCGGCACTGTGGGTCACCGTCACCCAGGTCAGCACGGCCGCCATCACCGGGGCGGAGCAGGGTGCCGCAACCAGCCCCGACATCGCCCCCATGATGAACGCACCGGAGAAGCGGCCCGCTGTGCCCATCGTGGCGGCGCGGGCCATGATACCCGCCGGAAGGCGAATCGGTACGACGTCCAGCATGCTCAGCGCCGCCAGCACGAGGACGTTGGCCATGACGAAGTACAGCCACGGGTTGGTGCTGACGCTCCCGAACAGCGTACCGGTGAGCCCCGCGAACACGCCGAGCGCCGAGTACACCAGCGCGAGCCCGACGACGTAGGTCAGCGTGAGCAGCACGGGGCGCAGCCGCGATGCCGGCTGCCCCGCCGTCTGCCCGCCCACGATCGCCGCGGTGATCGGGATCATCGGGTAGACGCACGGCGTCAGGCTCGTCAGCACCCCGCCGACGAAGAGCGCGGGAAGCGCGAGAGCAGGATTGCCATTCAGGAGCTGCGTGAGGTCGGCCACGGGGACTGGGTCGAGGGTACGAGAAAGCTATCGCGGGACGGCAGGATCGTGCACGGTTCTCGGTCTCGGAGCAGAACTTGCGGCGATCGCTTCCCACGGCCGATGCCGGCGACACAAGCCCGAGTTCAGCACCGAGCGGCGCGAGAATGCCGCCAGGGAGGTGCACGATGCACAGAACGATGGCAGTGCTCGCAGTCCCCTTGGCGCTGGGGTTCAGCGCATGCAGCGACAATCCGGCGGCGCCCACGCGAATCGCGCCGCCGGCAGCGGCGGAGGCGGTGAGGCTTCCGGGCAGCGGGATCGTGATCAGGAGTCCGCTCTGGGTGGGACTGCCGCTGATCGGCCAGGTCGGCACGGTCAACATCGATCAGGCGGTGATCACGAACATCTCACTGGTCGAGAACACCGTCGGGCAGATCGTCGGGCTACAGGTCGACGGCGTGCTGACGCTGACGGGTGGCGTGCTCGGATCCACCGTGCTTCGGGTCCCCTTCACCACATCCGCTGCGGTGACGCCGGGAGGTCCGGGCGCGTGCAGCGTGGTGACGGTCGACCTGGGGCAGGTACACGTGGACGCCCTGGCGGCGAACATCGACATTCCCGCGCTCACGCTCAACGGCACCGGCTCTGGGGTGGTGGGGACGCTGCTCTGCAGAGTGGCGGCGTTGCTCAAGGCACTGACAGGCGGGGGCTAGAGCCTGAGGGCTGAATCGCGTCGCACGCGAGCTGAGCTAGGTGCCCGGTAGGAACGGTCCTGAAACCGGACAGGGTTTGCACAGATCTCGCACACCTGTGCCCTGTCGTCACTTGACGGCCGGTGGCATTGTAGGGATGAATCGACCCGGACCTTCTCCGCTCATCCCCTCATCCGCTCCTCCGTGTCCTGGCGGCTCCCCTCCGTCCGCTGGCCGATGCTCCTGCTGGTCACGAGCATCAGCTTCACGGCTCTCGGCCTCGTCGAGGCCAACCGCGCCATCCGCTCGCAGCGGACGGTCGCCGAACATGCGCTCCGCGACTACGCGGGGTTCGCGGCGTGGAGCTACCAGCAGCACCTGCGCGAGGGCCTGGCCGCCGGCACCCAGGAGGTGCTCGGCGCGGTGAACCACGGGGGCGAGATGCACACCTCGCGGCGCATCCCGGCCGCGCGCGAGCTGGCGCACTACCTCCCGTTCAACCCGAAGTGCGGCTGCCATCGGCCGCGCTTCGGTCCCAACCCAGAGATCTTCTTCGGCTTCGAGCTCGGCACCGATACCCTGGCCGACGGCGTGAACACCCACCCGGATCCCACCGAAGGATGGGAGGTGGACCGTCCGCTTCCCGTGGTGCGCTCCGCCTCCCGCCGGCTGGGGTACTCGGCCGCCGAGCGCCGTTGGATCAACGACACTCTCACGCGGCAGATCCGGAACGGCGGCGAGCACGCCCGCTTCCCCATCGTCATCGCGCAGCTCGACTCGGTACCGCGCGTTCTCGTGTACACGCTCATGCCGACGGCATGGGGCGACACGATGGTCTACGGCGCGGAGTATTCGCGCAGCGCGATGAACGGCGTGCTCGCCGACGTCATGTACGATCGCAACCTGCTCCCGGCCACCTTCACCAGGGGCCGCTCGCCGCGCGAGGTCGTGCAGCTCCAGGTGAGCGACGCGAGCGGGAACTCACTGTTCGAGTCGGAGCCGGTGCGCGACTGGGCGCTCGACGACACGACGCGGCTTCCCCCGGACTTCGGCGGGCTGCTCGTGCGCGCGCAGATCCGCCCCGAGATGGCCAGCACCGTCGTGATCGGCGGACTGCCGCGCTCCCGCCTTCCCTTCCTGCTCGGGCTCCTGGCGGTCGCGGCGGCGCTGGCGCTCGTCGCGCTGGGGCAGATCCGTCGCGAGGGAGAGCTGGCGCGGCTGCGCGAGAACTTCGTCGCCAGCATCTCGCACGAGCTGCGCACGCCGCTCGCGCAGATGCGGCTGTATCTCGAGACGCTGCGCCTGGGCCGATTCACGACCGAAGACCAGCGCGCCTGGTCGCTCGCCAACGTCGAGCGCGAGACGACGCGTCTCACCCAGCTCGTCGAGCGTGTGCTGCGCTTCTCGCGCACCGGCCGGCCCGACGACGACGCCCGCGACCGGGTGGACGCGGCGTCGGAGGTGCAGCGCATCGTCGAGGAGTTCCAGCCGCTGGCTGCGGCGCGCGGCTCACGCATGACGGTCGACGTGGAAGCCGTGCCGCCGCTCATGCTGCGTCCGGCCGCGCTCCGCCACATCGTGTTCAACCTGCTGGACAATGCGGTGAAGTACGGCCCCGCCGGCCAGACGGTGCGCGTTCGCGTCCGCGTCGTGGACGGCAACGTCCGCATCGAGATTGCCGACGAGGGCCCCGGGATCGCGGCGTCCGATCGCGCGCGGGTGTGGAAGCCCTATCAGCGCGGCAAGACGGCGGGGCACAACGCCGGCAGCGGCATCGGTCTGGCCGTGGTGCGCGACGTGGCCGCGGCGCACGGCGGCCGCGCCTGGATCGACGAGCCTCCGGACGGGCGCGGCGCGCTGTTCGTCGTCGCCCTGCCATCGGCCGGCGCGCGCGACGCGGCCGGCTCGGCGCGCGTCGCCCCGGTCCCCCAACCGATCGTCGGATGATGGCGCGCATTCTCGTCGTCGAGGACAACGCTTCGCTCGCCGAGGGGATCGCCTACAACCTCCGGCACGAGCACCACGAGGCGCGCATCGCCGAGAATGGGCGTACGGGGTTGCAGCTCGCGCGCGAGTGGCAGCCCGACCTCGTGATCCTCGATCTCATGCTGCCGGAGATGGACGGCTACGACGTGCTGGCCGCGATCCGGAAGGATGGCAACCGCGTCCCCGTCATCATCCTCACGGCGCGCGGCGAGGAGGCGGACAAGGTGCGCGGCTTCCGGCTCGACGCCGATCAATACGTGACGAAGCCGTTCGGCGTGCTCGAGCTGCTCGAGCGGGTTGGCGCGCTGCTGCGCCGCAGCGCCGGCCGTTCGGCAATGGCGAGCGACGACTGCATCCGCTTCGCCGACGTGGTCGTGGACACGGCCGCGCGCACGGTGCGCCGCGGCGACCAGCTCTGCACCCTGACGCCGAAGGCGTTCGAGCTGCTGCTCGCGCTCATCAGGCGCGATGGCGCGGTCGTGACGCGACAGGAGCTGCTGAAGGAGGTGTGGGGCTACGGCGCGTTCGTCCTCTCGCGCACGGTGGATTCGCACGTCGCCGAGCTGCGGCGGAAGCTCGAGGTCGATCCGGCTCGCCCCACGCACATTCTGACCGTGTGGAAGATCGGGTACCGGTTCGAAGCGGCCTGATTGTCGTCCTGAGCGCGAGACTGTGCCAGGGGGAGACAGCCACTGCAGTACGCGGGTATACCAGTACCAGGTACTTGGACTGGCATACTGCCCCCAGGAATGCACGGACGCCAACTGACGGCGACCGACTCTCCAAGGCGGCCCCGCATTCTTTGGGACGTGAATGTCGGTCTCCGTACCAGGTACTCGTACTACCCGCATACTGCCGTGGCCCGCCTCCAGGGCGGGGCCTTCGCTGCGCAAGCGAAGGCCCCGCACCTGGGACAGCCACCGCAGTACGCAGGTACACCAGTACGCAGAACCGGGATTGGCATACCGGCCCCAGGAATGCGCGGACGCCAACTGGCGGCGACCGACTCTCCAAACGCGGCCCCGCATTCCTGGGACCGGTATGCCAGTCCAAGTACCTGGTACTGGTATACCCGCGTACTGCAGTGGCTGTCCCAGGTGCAGGTCCTTCGCTGCGCTCAGGACGACAAGGCGGTGCGGGTCCTTCCCTTCGGCTTCGCTCAGGGCAGGCGCTGCGCTCAGGACGACAGCATTCACAGAATCGACACAATCACGGAACCGTTCGGCCACCCTCTCGTCGGCGCGAACCCGCATCATCTCTCCACTTCCCGTCCCCAAGGAGAGAGATCATGCCCCCCACCCGTTTGGCCCTCGTCGCGCTGGCCACTCTCGCGCTGACCGCCGGCGCGCAAGCTCGGAATCCCCGCGCCGAGCTGATCGTCGCCCCCGCCTGGCTCGCGCAGCACCTGAAGGACCCCGACCTCGTGCTCCTGCACGTCGGCGACAGGGGCGAGTACGACAAGGCGCACATCGCCGGCGCGCGGTACGTCGGTCAGCGCGACGTGTCGTTCTCGAGCATGGACCACGACAAGGGGCTCATGCTCGAGCTGCCACCCGCCGACTCGCTGCGCAGTCGGCTCGCGGCGCTCGGCATCTCCGACCGGTCCCGCATCGTCGTCTACTACGGCGGCGACTGGGTGTCGCCCGCCACGCGCATCCTGTTCACCCTCGACCACGCCGGCTTCGGCGATCGCAGCGCGCTGCTCGACGGCGGCATGAATGCGTGGAAGGACGCCGGATTGCCGCTGACAGCGGAGATCTCGCCGTCAAAGTCGGGCCAACTGTCGGCCCTCGAGGTGAAGCCGCTCGTCGTCAGCCTCGACTACGTCAAGGCGAACCTCGGCGCGAAGAACTTCCATCTGGTGGACGGGCGCGCCGCCGTGTTCTACGACGGCGTGGAGGAAGGGAACAACCGGAAGGGGCACATCCCCGGCGCGCGCAGCATCCCGTTCACCGAGATCGCTGACGACAAGCTCAGGCTCCGGAGCACGACCGAGCTGACGAAGCTGTTCCGCGACGCCGGCATCGGACCGAAGGACACCGTCGTCGCGTACTGCCACATCGGCCAGCAGGCCACCGCGGTGCTGTTCGCCGCGCGCACGCTCGGCAACCCCGTGCTGCTGTTCGACGGCTCGTTCCAGGAGTGGGGACGCCGCACCGACCTGCCGGTCGAGAACCCGGCCGACGGGAAGCAGAAGCCATGACCTCGACACTCGCGCAGCCATCGGCTGCGCTCCTGCGGGACAGGCCGCATGCGCGTGCCGCCGCGCCGCGCCCGTACGCCGACCCGTACCTCACCGGGTTCGTGCTCGGGCTCGTCCTGCTGGCCGCCTTCGTGCTCGTCGGGCGCGGGCTCGGTGCCACTGGCGCCTTCGCAAGCGTCGCGGCCACGGCGGTCGATGCGGTGTCGAGCCGCACGGCCCAGCACAACGGCTTTTTCGCCGAGCGTCTCACTCCGGACGGCATCTGGCGTGAGTGGTTGGTCGTGGAGATCGCCGGCGTGTTCGCCGGTGGCTGGGCGTCAGCCGCGCTCGCGCACCGGCTGCACATCACCGTAGAGCGCGGCGCGAGCCTCGGCGTCACGCAGCGGCTGGCGCGCGCGGCCGGCGGCGGTGTCGTGATGGGAGTAGGAGCGGTGCTCGCCCGCGGCTGTACGAGTGGGCAGGCGCTGACCGGCGGCGCGTTGCTGAGCGTGGGGAGCTGGCTGTTCATGTTCGGCGCGTTCGGCGCGGCGTACCTCGCCGCGTGGCTGATGCGGAGTGCCTGGGCATGATCGCCCCATTCACCGAGTTCGGCCTGCTCGGTCCCCGCGGCGCGCTCGTCGCCGCCTTCGCCATCGGCATCGCCTTCGGCGCCTGTCTGGAGCGCTCGGGGCTCGGCAGCGCGCGCAAGCTGATGGGACAGTTCGACCTCACCGACCTCGCGGTGTTCAAGGTGATGTTCAGCGCGATCGTCACCGCGATGCTCGGCCTCTTCTGGTTGTCGCGGCTCGGGCTGCTCGACGTGCAGAAGGTGTACCTCCCCGACACCTTCCTGCTGCCGCAGCTCCTCGGCGGCGCACTGTTCGGCGTCGGCTTCGCGCTCGCCGGCCTGTGCCCCGGCACGTCGTGCGTGGCCGCGGCCACGGGGCGTGTCGATGGGGTGGCGGTGATGCTGGGGATGTTCGCCGGCGTGCTCGCCACGGGCGCGGCGCTGCCGTGGTTGCAACGACTCTACCTGGCCACGGCGCGCGGCGGGCTCACGTTGCCGCGATTGCTCGGCATGCCGGAGGGAGTCGTCATCCTCGTGGTCGTCGGCGTCGCGCTCACCGCGTTCGGCTTCACGGCTCGCATCGAACGCCGCGCCGCGATGTCATCCCGCACGAGCGACAATGGGGTCTGACATGCTCACCCTCGAGAAACGTCTTCTCGCCGGCGCCGCGGCCGCGCTGTCCATTCTCGCCGCGGCCAACAGCATTGTGAATGCTCATGCCGAGCATTACCCCGGAACGACTCCATCCGCGGTGACTCCCTCTGCGGTGAGTGCCCTCGCCGCCGAGATCGAGCACGAGGACGACCACGTCACCGCCGTCGAGCTCGCGCAGTGGATCCGCCAGCGGAAGCCAGGCCTCCGCGTGCTCGACGTGCGCAGCGACCCGGAGTACCAGGCCTACCACATCCCGTCGGCCGAGCGACTGCCGCTCACGGCCCTGGCGGCGCTGGCTCCAACCGACGGGGAGACGCTCGTCCTCTACTCCGAGGGTGGCGCGCATGCGGCGCAGGGGTGGGTGCTGCTCCGTGCGTCGGGACACCGGCGCGTCTACTTCCTGCGCGGTGGGCTGCTCGACTGGATGGATGACGTGATGAGCCCCGCGCTGCCGAACGATTCGTCGCGCGCCACCGTCGCCGCGCTCAGTCGCTACTTCGGCGGCGTGCCGCGTGCCGGGGCTGTGCCGCTGCCGACGAGTTCAGCGACGGCTGCAACAGCGGTTGCACGCGTCAGGAGACGGGGATGCTGACTGCACCCTCTCGTCCCACCTATGCGCCGTCGCAGCCGGACTTCGGCGCGCTGCGAGCCCTGGAGTTCTCGCGGCTCGACGCCGAGGCGCACGCCTACCTCGACTACACCGGCAGCGCGCTGTATCCGGAGAGCCTCGTCACGACCCACGCCGACATGCTGCGCGCGAGCGTCCTCGGCAATCCGCACGCCGAGAGCCCCGCATCGCTCGCCAGCTCGGCGCTGATCGCCGAGGCGCGCGCGCACGTGCTGCGCTTCCTCGACGCGGATCCGGGCGACTACGACGTCTGCTTCACGGCCAACGCCTCCGCGGCTCTCGCGCTCGTCGCGGCCGGATTCCGCTTCGCATCCGACGCGCCGTTCGTGCTCACGGCTGACAACCACAACTCGGTGAA
>Ga0193699_10000795_pt1 | contig 12881 bp, 9 predicted proteins | sample L3c2metaG_FD_160095 | JGI IMG/M metagenome (GOLD analysis project Ga0193699, IMG submission 160095) | Soil microbial communities from a riparian zone of the East river system, Colorado, United States - L3c2 | ecosystem: Environmental > Terrestrial > Soil > Riparian zone | place: USA: East River... | reverse complement strand
CCGCGTTGGCCAGCCACGAGACGCGGCCTCTCGAAACGAGTATACTTGCCATCGGCCTTGCGGCCCTTTCTGTAGGCGTCTTCCATTATGCGCTGCAATTGCCGCTGCCCATCCTGCCCTCGTTTATGACTGCCGGCTGACCCTATGGATTTCATTACCAATCTGTCGATTGGCTTCGGCGTCGCGCTGACCCTGAGCAATCTCTTCTATTGCTTTTCCGGCGTGCTGCTCGGCACTCTTGTCGGCGTATTGCCGGGCATCGGCCCAGTCACAACCGTCGCTATCCTCCTGCCGTTCTCCTTCACATTGCCGCCGGAGTCGGCGCTGATCATGCTCGCCGGGATTTATTACGGCGCTCAGTATGGCGGCTCGACTACCGCTATTCTCGTCAATATCCCGGGCGAAGCCTCGTCGGTCGTCACCACCATCGACGGCCACAAGATGGCGCTCGCCGGCCGCGCCGGTCCCGCGCTCGGCATTGCCGCGCTTGGTTCGTTCTTTGCCGGTTGCTTTGCCACGATGCTGATCGTCGTCGCGGCGCCTCCGCTCGCCTCCATCGCGTTAAATTTCGGTCCAGCCGAATATTTCTCCTTGATGGTCTGCGGACTCGTTGCCGCCATCGTTTTAGCACACGGCTCGATCGTGAAGGCCCTTGGGATGGTGGTGCTCGGTCTGATGTTCGGCATTGCCGGCACCGACATCAATTCCGGCATCCGCCGTTTCACTTTCGGATTTAGCGGTCTCGCCGACGGCATTGAATTTGTTGCGCTGTCGATGGCCATTTACGGTCTCGCCGACATAGCCGTCCATCTTGAAAAGAAGGACGACGGCAAGGCAGAAGTCGCGAAAGATATCGGTAACGTGTGGCCGAGCTGGGCCGATATCAAGTTCTGCATCCCGGCAATTCTGCGCGGCACCGGCCTCGGCTCGCTGCTCGGCGTGTTACCCGGCGGCGGCGCGCTCCTCGCCGCCTTTGCCGCCTATACGCTGGAAAAGAAAGTCGCGAAGAAGCCACGTCGGTTCGGCCAAGGTGACATTCGCGGCGTCGCCGCGCCTGAATCCGCCAACAATGCGGGCGCTCAAACCTCTTTCATTCCGATGTTGACGCTCGGCATCCCGTCAAACCCGACCATGGCGATGATGATTGGCGCCATGATGATTCACGGGATATCGCCCGGGCCCCGCGTGATGACGGAGCGCCCCGGGCTGTTTTGGGGCCTGATCGTCAGCATGTGGATCGGAAATCTGATGCTCGTCATCCTCAATCTACCGCTGGTCGGCATTTGGGTGAAGCTTCTGCGCATCCCATATCGTCTGCTTTACGTGTCAATCGTCGTGTTCTGCTGCATCGGCACCTATTCGGTGAACGGCAATGTATTCGACATCTACATGATGGGATTCTTCGCCGCTTTCGGCTACATTTGCATCAAGCTCGAATGCGAACCTGCGCCGCTGATCCTCGGCTTCGTGCTCGGACCGATGATGGAAGAGAACCTCCGGCGTTCGCTTTTGATCTCACGCGGCGATTTCATGGTCTTTCTTCAAGAGCCGATCAGTCTCGGTTTTCTGATTGCCGCGGTCGGCCTGTTGCTGGTGGTAGCCATGCCGGCGATCCGCAAGACGCGCGATGAAGCGATGCAAGAGTGAGGCGGAAAGCTTTTATGCCTTCCGCTTATCAAGGATCGCCTTGATCGCTTGCGGCGTGATCGGAATCTGCGTGATCAGTCCCTGATTGCCGAGCGCGTCATCGACGGCAGATGCAATCACAGCGCCAACCGCAGCAATGCCACCCTCGCCAGCGCCCTTGATGCCAAGCGGATTGGTCTCGCTTGGCGCATCTTCCAGCATCATCACATCGACGACCGGCATTTCATGCGCAGTCGGCATCAGGTAATCGGCTAATGTGACGGAAAGCGGCTGACCGCGCTCGTCGTACTGAAATTCCTCAAAGAGCGCTCCCCCGAGCCCTTGTGCGAAACCGCCGACCAGTTGGCCGCGCACCAGCATCGGATTGATGGCCCGACCGACATCGAAGGCGATCAGCATCTTCTCGATAGTGACGCCGCCGGTGCCAGGATCGATCTTCACCAGTGCGAACTGCGCGCCATAGGGATAAGTCATGTGATCGGTGGTGAACCAGCCGTCGGACGCGAGGCTCGGTTCGCGCTCGCCGCGCGTCGGCGACACGGGACGCAGATGATGCGCCAACTGACCAAGGTCGATGCTGGCACCGCTGCCGTCAGTCCGCGAGACAACACCATCGACAATGGTCAGGTTTGCGGCGTCCGCTTGGAGCAACTGCGCCGCCATGTCGAGCGCCTTGGCACGCACTTTTTCGGCTGCGACCAGGGTCGCATTGGCCGTCATCACGGTCGCACGCGTCGCATGCGCGCCGATGCCGTATTCGATGCGGTCCGTGCGGCCATGGATAACGCGCACGTTGCGGTAATCGACGCCAAGCGTCTGCGCCGCGACCTGCGCGATTACCGTCTCGAAACCCTGCCCCATCGACGCGCCGCCGGTGATGACCTCAACTTCGCCGTTCGTGTGCACATTGACGCGAGCACCGTCTGTCGGTCCGAGACCGCTCTTCTCGACATACATCGCAAGGCCGAGACCAACGAATTCACCCGCCGCGCGGCGCTTCTTGACGGCGACCTCCAGCTCGTCCCATTCAAAACGCGCAAGCGCCTTGTCGAGCAGTTCTTCGTAACGGCCGGAATCGAACACCACTTCGTCGCCGAGCGCGACCAGCGGACGCGCATAGGGCATCTCCTCCGGCGCGATCAGATTGCGTCGCCGCACTTCGATGCGCGACAGGCCGAGCTGACGGGCGATCTGGTCCATCAGCCGCTCGCGGACGAAGTTCGTCTCGTAGCGGCCCGGCGAGCGATAGGTGGCCGCCGGCGTCTTGTTGGTGAGGCGAAAATGCGCGCTGACACGAAAATGCGGCAGACGATACGGGCCAGGCAGGATACCGCAGGCCGTATCGGCGACGCGCGTACCATGCGTGCGGATATAGGCGCCCTGATCGTGGAAGAAATCGTCGTCAATACCGACGAGACGGCCGTCCTTGTCGACCGCCGCACGAATGCGGTGGCGCTGCTGGCGCGAATGGTTGGCAGCGATCATGTGTTCGCGGCGATCTTCGAGCCATTTCACCGGACGGCGCAGGCGCATCGCCGCGACAAGAACGAGAATGTCTTCCGGATAGATCTCGCCACGAATGCCGAAGCCGCCGCCGGTGTGGCCTTCATAGAGATGGATGCCGGCGGTACCGCGGCTAAGCATGCGAGCCAGCGACTCGCGGTTCTTGTGCGGGACCTTCGCCGCGCCGTGCAGTTCGAGCACATCGCGCGCAGCATCGTAGCGGCCGATCGCGCCGCGCGTCTCGAGCGGCACGCCCGAATGGCGGCCGATCGACAGGTCCATCTCGATAACATGCGCGGCGTCTTTGAAGGTAATCGCGACGTCGCCATAGCCCTGCGTGCAGATGGTCGGCTCGGTGGTCAACCCCTGCGCAAAGCCCGACGTGGGAAGCGCGGCGTCGATGACCGGGTCCGTTTCCTCGATGTCGAGTTCGACGAGGTCGGCAGCGTCCTCCGCTACGTAAGGATCGGTCGCAAATATGGCGGCCACCGGCTCGCCGACGTAGCGCACTACGCCTTTCGCAAGCACGGGCTGACGAAACGGCGCAAGCTTCTCGTTCGGTCCTTCGCGGAAATCAATCGGCGGAAGGTCGTCGATGTCCTCGACCGTCCACACCGCTACGACGCCGCGCAGCTTGCGCGCCTCGCTCGTATCGATGCCGCTTAGCTTGCCGTGCGCATAAGGCGAGCGCACGATACGCATGTGCAATTGGTGGGGAAAACCGATGTCGCCCGCAAAACGGCCCTGCCCCGTGAGCAGCGGCCGGTCTTCGAGCCGCTCGACCGAGACGCCGATCCAGTTTGTCGGCTTGGCTGTCACACCCGCGCTTTCATGACGACCGCCGCCGCCTTCACAGCCTTTACGATGTTCTCATAGCCGGTGCAGCGGCAGAGGTTCGACGACAGGATATCGAGCATCTGCTCGTCGTTCAGGTCCGGGTTCTTTTCGAGAGCGCCGACCGCAAGCATCAGGAAGCCGGGCGTGCAGAAGCCGCATTGCAAAGCGTGATGCTTCATGAAGGCTTCCTGCATCGGGTGCAGAGTTTCGTCCTTGGCCAACCCCTCGACGGTGCGGATACGCCGCCCGTCCGCCTGCACGGCGAACATCAGGCACGAGCGCATCGGCTCGCCGTCGACCAACACCGTGCAGGCGCCGCAGACGCCGTGCTCGCAGCCAATGTGTGTTCCGGTCTGGCCGCAATCGTCGCGGATCACATCGACGAGCGTGCGGCGCGGCTCGACGGTCACGGTGAAGTCCTCACCGTTGATGTTGAGCGTGATGTCGCGCTTGCCGCTCATGATTCGCTCTTTACTGCGCTCTCCAGCGCACGCTCGACCATGGTGCGCACGAGGCCGCGCCGGTAGTCGGCGGTGTTATTGAAGTCTTCCATCGGATCGCAAGCCACGGCCGCAGCTTCGGCCGCTTTCACGAAGGCGGCCTTGTCCAGCGTTGCACCCTTGAGCACTGCTTCGGCTGCCGGCATGCGGCGAGCATGCGCCTCCGCGCCGCCGAGTGCGACGCGCGGTTCGATGATCTTGCCGGCTTCGAGGCGGTACGTGGCGAGTGCCATGGCGATGGCGAAGTCGCCCTTGCGCCGGCTGAACTCGACGAAGCCTACGCGCGTGTCCGGCGGCAGAATCGGCAGTTCGCAACCGACCAGCAGTTCGTCATCGGCGAGCGCCGTCGTCATGACGCCCTGATAAAAGTCGGCAGCCGTCACGCGGCGCGTGCCGCGTTGGCTTTGCAACACGGCCACGCCGTCGAGCGCGGCCATCACGCAGCACCATTCGGAAGCCGGATCGGCATTCGCGACGCTGCCGCAGAACGTGCCGCGCGTGCGAATGGGATAATGCGCGATGTTATGCACCACCTTGCGCAGCAGCGCGCCAGTAGCGCCGGACACGGCGTCGCTGTCGAAGGCGGCATGGCGCACGCAGGCGCCGATGTGAAGCGTGTCGCCCTCGACTTTCAGCGTCGCCAGTTCTGCAATGCCGTTGATGTCGATCAGGTGCGCCGGCCGCGCCATGCGGAACGCCATCGTCGGTACTAGGCTCTGGCCGCCGGCCAACACGCGGCCGTCCTGCGGCGCATATTCCGCCAGAAGCGCCACGGCCTCGCGCACAGAGCGCGGCGTGTAATAGCTGAAGGGGGCCGGCTTCATCCGTTGTGCACTTATTTTGCTACAGTTTCGGAGAGTCACTTTACACACTTCCAGGCAGCCGTAAAGCAACGGTTTTATAGTGGTTTATGCGCGAACAACGACTCGGTACGGTTGCGCGCTACAGCGGTTTGTATTAAAAAGGGGATAGTTTTGATCCCGTAGGTTTTATTCTCATGCGCGCCGCCATTGTCAAAGAATTCGGGCCAATCCTCAGCCACGAGGTTGGCGACCTGCCGGAGCCTCGCCCCCGTGCCGGCGAGGTGCTCGTCATCATCAAGGCAACTGCCGTCAACTTTGTCGATAGTCTCGTTATCACCGGCAAATACCAGTTTCTGCCGCAGCTACCCTTCGCGCCTGGCAAACTGCCGGCCGGGATTGTCGCCGCGCTTGGCGACGGCGTGACCGGCCTCAAGGTCGGCGACCGAGTGCTGAGCCTCGCCGAACAGGGCGGCTACGCGCAGAAGGTGGCCGTCGATGCCAAACAATGCTTCAAGCTACCGGACGCGATGAGCTTTGGTGAGGCCGCATCGATGGCGCTGGTCTATGACACGTCGTGGTTCGGCCTGCGCGAGCGAGCGCGTATCAAGGACGGCGATAGCGTGCTGGTGCTCGGTTCGACCGGCGGCGTCGGCTTCGCTTCCGTGCAACTGGCCAAGGCGATGGGCGCACGTGTGCTCGCCGGCGTGTCGAATGCAGCCAAGGCGCCGGCGGTGCTCGCTGCCGGCGCGGACGATTTCATCGATCTGTCGCAACCAAACTTGCGCGACTCCCTCCGCGAGCAGGTCTTCGCCAAGAACGGCGGCAAGGGGGTCGATATCGTCATCGATCCGATCGGCGGCGATGCCTTCGACGCGGCGCTGCGCGCGCTCGCCTGGCGCGGCCGCCTCGTCGTGATCGGTTTTGCCTCCGGCCGCATTCCCGAGGTTAAAGCTAATTACCTGCTGGTGAAGAATATCGAGGTCACCGGCCTGCAAGTCAGCGACTATCGCAAGCGCATGCCGGCGATGATGGCCGACTGCATGCACGAGATTTTCGCGCTTTACGAAGCGGGCAAACTTAAGCCTGCGCCCTTCCAGTCCGTGCCGCTGGATGCCTTCGCGACTTCCTTGCAGGATATTGTCGACAGGCGCGCCAAGGGCCGTGTTGTGCTGGAACCCAATCCCTGATTCATCGGAGAGCGCAGTGACATTCCGTTACGATGAGATCGGCAATCGGCTGAAAGCCTACCGGCTCGGCTCCAACATGAGCGGCGACGAGATCGCCAGCCGGCTCGGAATTTCGCGCACCGCGCTCTATCGCTTTGAAAAAGGCGAACTCGCCAAGATCGAAACACTGGAGCGTCTCGCCGAGTTGCTCGGCGTGTCGGTCCCCACCTTACTCGGTGTTGGCATCGAGTATATCCCGTCGGCCGTGAGCTATTTTGAGCGCATGCGGCAGATCGAGGAAACCAGCGACCAGATGATGGTGCTGTCGGGCCCGATTTCGCTCCTGCTGGCCTCCGATAATTTCATGCTCACACTCGAAGAAGTACTGACCGAGAACGTGACAAAGAATGTCACCAACCGCGAACGCGCGCTCAGCGACATTCCCAAACTGATGGACATACTGCGCGCCCGCAAGGAGACCTATCGCAAGCGCCGGCCCGCCATCGTCAACTTGATGTCGGCAATGGAAATCGAGCGTTTCCTGCATCATGGCCTTGTCGGCCGTGATGGGCTGCCGGAAGCAACGCTCAAGAAGCGCAAGGCGCTGGCGCGCGAGGAAATCGAACATTTCATGCGCCTGCTGGAAAATCCGCCGATCGGCGTGCAGATTGGTATCGTCACCGACACTCTACCCCATACCGGCTTCCAGATTTTCCGGCAGCCTGACCGCAAAGTCCTCGTGCTCAGTCCCTTCCGTCTTGGCGGCGAGCCAAACATCCGTGTCGGCGTAGCGATGATCACCTCCGCACCGGACGCGCTCGCCTTTCATGAAGCCTCGGTAGATGAGATGTGGGGCCGCGCGCTCAAGGGCCAGGTAGCCGCCACGCTCGTGCGGGATCTCCTGACCGGCAATCGCCTCCCGGTGGACGACGACTTCGCCTCGCTCGGCGAAAACAAACGCGGGCCTCACAACAAGCCGTCAGCATTGATGTAACAGTCGGCTTCGTGCCGCGTGAGGATTTGTGAGTAAGGTTATAGGGACATCGACCGGACGCGTAGAAGACCGTGACCTCTTGCGTGGTAGTGCGCGTTTTGTCGCCGACATCCGCCTACCGGGTATGCTGCATGCCGCCTTTGTGCGCAGCCCGCATCCGCATGCGCGCATCGTATCGATCGACGCCAGCGCGGCGCTTGCCTTGCCCGGCGTCAAGGCGGTGCTCACCGCCGAAGATTTGAAGACGCTGACGACGACCAACCGGCTCGTCGTGGCTTTGCCCGACAAGACCTACAAGCAGCAGCGCGACCGCTTCATTCTCGCCGACGGCGAGACGGTGTATGTTGGGGAAGCGATCGCCATGGTGATCGCCTCCGATGCCTATATCGCCGAGGATGCGGCCGGTCTCGTCGAGATCGACTATGACCTCCTACCTGCCGCCGGCGACTGCCGCGCTGCGCTTAAAGCCGACGCGCCACTCGTGCACAGCGACGGCACGCACAACGTCGCGGCCGCCTTCGCCAGCGCCTATGGCGACATCGATGCCGCCTTTGCCCGCGCGGCGCATGTCGTCGAGGACAGTTTCTGGACGCATCGCGGCGTTGCGCATTCGATGGAATGTCGCGGTTGCGTCGCAGTCCATAGCGCCGTCGAGGACAAGATCACCATGTGGAGCTCGACGCAGACGCCGCTCGTCGCGGCACGCGTACTCGCCGATCTGTTCGGACGCGAAGAATCGTTCGTCCGCGTGATAGCGCCCGATGTCGGCGGCGGCTTCGGCCCCAAGCTTGTCTTCTACCCCGAGGAAGCGGCGGTGGCGGCCGCCACGCTCAAGCTTGGCCGGCCGGTCCGGTGGATCGAGGATCGCCGCGAACACTTCATCGCCACGACGCAAGAGCGCGATCAGTACTGGACCGCCGCACTCGCGCTTGACGCGGACGGCAAGATTCTCGGCCTGCGGGGCACGCTGATCCATGACCACGGCGCATATACCGCGCGCGGTCTTACCGTGCCGCAGGGAGCGGTCGCCTCGCTAACGCTCGCCTATGTCGTTCCGGCTTACGCATTGGATGTGAAAGTCGCTCTCACCAACAAAGTGCCGGTCACGCCGATCCGCGGCGCGGGCCAGCCGCAAGGCATCTTCGTGATGGAGCGACTTCTCGATCGCGCTGCCGAAAGGCTTGAACTCGACCGAGCCGAAATCCGCCGTCGCAATCTCGTTCCCGCCGAGGCGATGCCTTTCACGAAAGGCTTCGTCAGCCGCGGCGGCGTTCCGATCGTGCTCGATTCCGGCGACTATCCCGCATGCCAGGCCGATGCCTTGAGCAGATCGCATTGGGCTACCTTCCCGCAGCGTCAGCGCGAGGCGCTCGCGCAAGGCCGCTATATCGGAATTGGCCTCGCCAACTTCGTCGAGGCAACAGGGCGCGGGCCCTACGAGCAGGCGCAGGTGCGCATCACGCCATTGGGCAAGATCGAAGTCGCGACCGGCGCCGCCGCCATGGGCCAGAGCACCAAGACGATGATCGCACAGGTCGTCGCGGAACAGCTCGGCGGCGATATCAATCGTGTTGTCGTCACCGCGGGCGATTCTGGCAAGGTGTCGATGGGCTTCGGCGGCTTCAACAGCCGCCAGACGGTGATGGCGGGCTCTTCCGCGCATGTGGCCGCTGTGAAGGTGCGCGAGAAGACGTTACTCGTTGCCAGTCATCTGCTCGAAGTCGATGCGACCGACCTCGACATCGATGGCGGTGATGTCGTTGTCAAAGGCGCGTCGGGCATGAAAATTTCGCTCGGCACCATCGCGCGCACCATGGCGGGCACGGCCGGCTTCGTATTGCCGGGCGGTCTATCCCCGGGTCTTGAAGCGACAGAAAACGTCGTCATCGACGCGATGACCTATGGCAATGGCAGCGCGGTCGCAGAAGTTGAGGTCGATATTCACACCACCGCGGTGAAGGTTACGCGCATAACCTTCATTCACGATGCGGGCCGCTTGATAAATCCGATGATCGCCGAGGGTCAGATCGCCGGCGCTATCGCGCACGGCATCGGCAATACGCTTTATGAGTGGATGGCCTATGACGACGACGCACAACCGATGGCGACCACGCTCGCCGACTATCTCCTCGTTACGGCATCAGACATGCCCGAGTTGGTGCTCGGCCATCGCGAGACGCCGACGACACTTAACCCGCTCGGCGTGAAAGGCATCGGCGAGTCCGGCGTTGTACCGATCCCTGCTGCGATCGTTTCGGCCATCGAAAACGCCTTGTCGCCCTTCGGTGTCAGGCTCAACCAATTTCCGGTACGGCCGCGCGATCTGTCCGAATTGCTCAACACTGCGCGCGAGCGTCATGAAAGAGTGTCTCATGAAACTAAGAAAGCATAATCGCTACGGCTATTCGCCGATCACCGAACGACAGGATTTCACCTGGCCGGACGGCAAGCGGCTCGCTTTCTATTGTGCGCTCAATGTCGAGAATTTCAGTTTCGGCGAAGGCCTCGGCCATACGCCGACGGCGCCTGGACCGCAACCGGACGTGCGCAATTTCGGCTGGCGCGATTACGGCCTGCGCGTCGGCATCTGGCGCATATTCGATATGATGGACGAACTGAAGCTGCCGATGTGCCATCTGCTAAACGCCTCGGTGTGCGAGGAGATGCCGCAAATTCCGGCTCGCATTCGCCAACGCGGCGATGAGGTGATCGGCCACGGCTATACGAATTCCGAACGGCAATCCGACATGGATGAGGCGACCGAAGCCACCATGATCGCGCATGCGACGAAGACACTGGCCGACAGTTGCGGACGCCGCCCTTACGGCTGGATGGGGCCGTGGATTTCCGAAACGGCTGTGACGCCCGATCTGTTGCAGGAGAACGGTTATACCTTCCTGATGGATTGGGCCGCTGACGATCAGCCGTTCTGGATGAAGACGCGCAACGAGCGCATCATGTCTGTGCCCTACCCGATCGAGATCAACGATACGCCGACCATGCTCAGCCGCATGCAGCCGGCAACAGACTTCCATCGCATGATCCTCGACCAGTTCGAGGAAATGTTGCGCCTGTCGCAGAACCAATCTCTGGTCTTCGGCGTCTCGATGCACACCTTTTGCACCGGTCAGCCGTTCCGGCTGCTGCAAGTGCGGCAAGCATTGCAGGCGCTGATGAAGCATCCGGGCTTCGATAAGGTCTGGGTGACGACGCCGGGCAAAATCGCCGAATACGCAGCGACGCTGCCGGCCGACTGCGTGCCCTGATCAGAGCTCGATTCGCGGTCCGCGGCCGAGCACAGCGAAGAAACGCTGGGCAATCGCGAGCAACTTGTCGTCGCCATAGGCCGGGCCGATCAACTGGATGCCGACCGGCATGCCATTCGGGCCCGCATGCGTCGGTAACGTCACGGCCGGCGTGCGCAATTGCGTCCAGATGCTCTGGAAACGATGATCGCCGGTGTCCTTAAGGCCAAGCGGCGCCTCCCCGTTCACCGTGGGTGTCAACAGCACGTCAACGTCGTTGAAAAGCTGCGCCGCGTGATGACGACAGAACGCAACGCGCTCAAGCGCATCGATGTAACGCGCCCGCGGCATTGCAAGCCCATTCCGGATCGCCTTCGTCAGCGCTGGGCTGATCGCCTCGCGATGGTTATTCCATTCCCAGGCCATGCCGCGCGCGCGCTCGTAATCGTTGATGATCTCGCGCGTCTTCGGCAGCTCCTCGGAAGATGACGGCAGGTTGACGTCGCGGACGGTGAAGCCAGCCTTCTCAAGTCGCCGTGCGGCGTCTTCGAGCGCATTGCGGGTCGCCTCCTCCGCGCCGTCCCACGCATAAGTCCGGCACAAGCCGATGCGGACGGGCGTATCGGCGCCGAGCCATGCGACCGGTTCGCTGTTGGTGAGAACGCGCATGAACAGTTCGGCGTCCTCGACCGTGCGCACCATCAGGCCGACGGTGTCGAGGCTCTCTGCGGCCGGCTTCACGCCCTGCGGATTGATCAGCCCGAAACTCGGCTTGAAACCAACGATGCCGCAGAACGACGACGGCCGCTGCACCGAGCCGCCCGTCTGCGTGCCGAGGCCAAATGGCAACATGTAATCGGCCACTGCCGCACCGGAGCCGCTCGACGAGCCACCCGGTGTCCGCTCAGGATTATGCGGATTGGTCGTCGAGCCCGCGGCGGGCCCGGCGAATTCGCACGTCACCGTCTTGCCGAAGACTAGCGCGCCCGCCGCGCGCAAAACCGCGACGCAGGAAGCATCCGACAGCGTGCGATAGCCGCGATAGATCGGCGATCCCATCTGTGTCGGCATATCGGCCGTTTCGATCACGTCTTTGACACCGACCGGCACGCCATGCAGCGGCCCGCGCGCCTGGCATGCATCGAGCGCCTTAGCTTCGCGTAGCACTAAGTCAGGATCGATGTAGGCGAACGCCTTGACGATAGGCTCGCGGGCTTCAACGCGCGCAAGACAATCACGCGCGACCTGCTCGCACGTAAGGGCGCCGGCGGCGATGTGCGCGACAAGGTCACTGGCAGGAAGTGTGTTCGACGGTCGCTTCATTCTTGGCTCGGCAATTTCCGACAATTTATTCCACGGCAAATGATGCCCATAGCAAAGACCACCTGCCCCGTTCCCGCACTTGGTCTGCCTAGCAAGCATGGTCGAGACCGGTAAGGTGTACGAATTCCGGCAGAAAAAATGGTCGAGCCTTAAGCCCCTGGCCTAACGCCCCTCACAAGGCTCTATTTCGTTTTATCCGCTGGGCGCACTCGCCGGTCCATCGCCGGACCTTTCCGATATCGATGTCGAACAGATCCAGCACGCGCCCCAACGTGTGATCGACCATATCAGATAGCGATTGTGGCATGGCGTAAAAGGCCGGTACTGGCGGATAGACAATCGCACCTGCTTCGCTCGCTACGCCTTCACCGTGACGGACTCGCACCGTCTACCTTCCGCCGGCCTCCCGGCGCACCCGTCCACAGCATCAATAGCGGACATAACTAGGATTTACTGTTTCACCACGCGTATTTGACGGTGCCACCGAGCTGCTGCCATGGTGTTGAAATAAATGATCAGCGCGTTGCCGACGCCGTTTTGGTTGCCGTTTAGGCAGTTGAGGATAGGCGCCACCAATTCGATGAGTCGAGTCCAATTTACCCCTTGGAATTTTCCGACATACCCCGCGCGCTTGGCCAATACTGCTTGATCCCAATTCAACGGGCACCCTTTGCCGAAGCAAAATCGGCTCCTCGCGATTGTAAGTTTACTTATCCATGAGATCCGGTACGCAGCACTACCGGCGGGGGGTCCTCAGTCTGTTGTGGGGCGGGCCCGAATTCGGAAATACCGCCATGCGCGGCGGACCAATCCGATGGTTTGTTGAGGAAGCTACGGACCTCCCTCAGCACGCCATCGGATTG
>Ga0193699_10000794_pt1 | contig 12891 bp, 8 predicted proteins | sample L3c2metaG_FD_160095 | JGI IMG/M metagenome (GOLD analysis project Ga0193699, IMG submission 160095) | Soil microbial communities from a riparian zone of the East river system, Colorado, United States - L3c2 | ecosystem: Environmental > Terrestrial > Soil > Riparian zone | place: USA: East River... | reverse complement strand
CGCTTTGCGTATCTTGCCTCGCACTTCGTGAACAATTTGCGACCAGTCCTCGGCTAAATGGCGGCGGGCGTGGTTTGCCGATCACGAAAAAGCCGCCCTCAAGATCATTGAGATTGCCAACGCGGTCGAGCCCATTCAAGACCGGCGCGCCGGTCGTCTGCGCTGCGTGAAATGCCGGAAGGCGGGGAAGCGACCGCCGGCCACCCTGCACCAGCTCGCCCAACGAAAGCGACACTATCCCGGCGACGAACCATGATACCGAACTCGTTAGTAAGCGCGCCTGGGACGCGCGTCTGCACGGGTCCGGCGTGGAACTTGAACGTTAAACCTGTTGGCCACCGCCAATGTGGCCCGCTCATTTGTCTCTAGCGCGATTTTTTGAGCAAGCATGACGTCGGCTGCGACTAGGTGCTCCGATGGGACAAAACACCAGCCGATGACAGGCCGGCCGGCGTCGTCGATCTCATGGACGTTCGTCACCTTGCCGTAGAGGATGCGATAGCGCCTCCCGCTGTCGCAGCCGACAACGTCGAAAGATTTCGAGGCGTCGAATTGCGCTCGCTGCATTGGAGAGAGCCATTCTCGCAGCAGGGTTATACCGCGGGCCTCTCGGACGTCCTTGATCGCCTTGTATCGCTCGCGCAAGGTCAGAACCTTGCGCGCGCCCTCAGCCATCCAACGCCATAGATAGCGCGTTGCGGAATTCAGCCGCTGCATCAACATGATGACAAAGTCTAGCCGCCAACAAGTCGCGGAAAGAACAACGTTTCTTCGGCCGTCGGATCGAACGAACGTATCACAGTCGCTTTGCCGGCGGCGTCGCGAACGGCCGCCGTAAAGCCGACAGAAGTCAACGCCTTGAAGCGTTTTTCTGCTTTTGAAAGCGCCTCGGTGTCATCCGGGTTGAAGTAATGCCGCGTATCGCCGGTTTGATCCATAACGATCTGGGTCGCCATGCCTGTGCTCCAGGGTTCGAGCCCCTCAAGACATCATAAGCTTTGCGGTCGGAAATGTTGCGCTCAAAATTACGTCAAACCGCAATTTGTAGCGGCTTGCCGACCATCGTCGACAAGGTGTCCGGGCGAGCGTTAAGCTCAAGCCTATGTGCAATCTCTATTCCATCACCACGAACCAGGCCGCGATCATCGCGCTGTTTCGCGTCATGAACCGCTACGTCGGCAACCTGCCGCCGATGCCAGGCGTGTTTCCCGACTATCCGGCGCCCATCGTTCGCAACGCAGGCGCCGAGCGCGAACTGGCGATGATGCGTTGGGGTATGCCCCCGCCCCCGAAATTCGGAGGTCCGCCGGTCACCAACATCCGCAACACGTCGTCGCCGCACTGGCGGGGCTGGCTGAAGCCGGAGAACCGATGTCTGGTGCCGGCCAACAGCTTCTCGGAGTACGCGCCGGAGCCGAACCCGGTGACGAAGAAAAAGGACGTCGTCTGGTTCGCGCTCAACGAGGACCGGCCGCTGTTCGCCTTCGCGGGTATCTGGACCGAGTTCAAGGGCGACCGGGGTACGAAGTCGAAGCCGGCCCCCGGCCCTCACCTCGTCTACGGGTTCTTGACGACCGCGCCGAACGCGGTGGTCGAGCCGATCCACCCGAAGGCGATGCCGGTGATCTTGACTACCAGCGAAGAACATGACGTGTGGATGCGCGCGCCGTGGGATGAGGCAAAGGCGTTGCAGCGACCGTTGCCGGATGCTGACTTGATGATTTTTGCGCGGGGTACCGACAAAGAGGACCGCGCCGCAGCGGCATGATCAAGCGCTTGCTTTTCGCGAAACGTCGGGAGGTCTAATGCGCGTAAAAATAGCCATCGCGATTTCGGTCGCGCTCCTTGCTACCGCAACCAGCCGAGCAGAAGACAACAAGGCTTGCATATCGAAAGCAACCGAAACGTTGCCACACATCTCTGGGCTTGTGATCAAGAAAACACGGACCCGTCCTGTTCCAGCGGCGATCTTGGCAACGTGGCAGGGCCAGACCCGACCGATCATCGTGGATGTGGATACCGTCGTCGGGGAGGAGCAGCAGACGTACTCATTCATGTGTGTGCTGACGAAAGGGGCAGCGCACGTGCGCCGCGTCATGAACTAGCGAAGTCGCCGCCAACAAGAGAAGCCGAAGCAAGCGGAGATGGTGAACATGAACGGAAATCGCTACTACGGGGTTCGAGTCGAGGGAGCAAAATACGGCGTGAGCTTTGGTTCCGCCCTTGCTATCGCGATATCCTACAGTGCCAACCATTCGATCCTTTGGGCAATCATCCACGGCATTCTGGGCTGGCTGTATGTGATTTACTACGCACTGTTTCGCTCATAATCAGCGCGCCTATCCTGTTCGCCTAAGGGGCTGAGCTTGTCGTGGGATCAACGGTTTTTCGATCCAATTATAGTGCCGGGCCGGAAACCGCTGGTCACGCTCCGCGGCGACGCGCCGAATATCCGTGCGAACAGCGATTGCACCGGGCCAACCGTTTGCCGGTTGACGAGCATCGGGATCAGCGCCCGCCGCAGTCGCGTCATCGCGGTCACGTAGCTCATGAAGCCCTTGCCGCGTGCCGTCGCCCCCACCGCACGTTAAGTCCCCGTTATCAATTTCGCGCAAAGATTGAACTATGGCGCGACACAAGGAGAAGCGGTCTGAGCGGCGAATGAAGCGGAGGATTTTCGCTTGGATCGCAGGTACCGATCGCGCGAGGCGCAAATGCGAACTTGTTGATGTGTCGCCTCACGGTGCGAAGTTGGTTGTCGACTCGTCCTTTTCCTTTCCTAGCGACTTTGGCGTGGCCCTTGTTCCACACGCCGCACCTCGGCCGAGTAAGCTCGTGTGGCGAAACGGCTCTATGGCGGGCGTTAAGTTTTTGGCCTGACGCTGCGTTCCTACCGCTCGGCACCGGCCATGAAGCCGCAACCTTCCGCCGTCGCCGCCGCGCGCCCGGCTTTGTACCGGGCATTGAAGGTGCCGTCCCGGCGCATCGCCTCAATCATCGCATCAAGCCGTTTAACGGCGGCATCGGCCCGGCCGATCGCAACATCATCGGCCGTCAGGGTCGCGCCTAGCGAGGCAGGTGCGGCTTTCCATCCAACAGGCCCAGATTGCTCGACAATCCGGCCATGACTAAGCCAGTAAACGTATTACAAAGGGCAGGATTATGTTAAATTTTTTCTGCTCTCTGCGCTAGGGAGAGACATCACCCTTCTGAGAAACTTCCCCAATGGAACTGACAATAGACTTTTCAACACCGTACTCCGTGCACTCACCGCAGCCAGTCATTTGATGGTAGACCACGATAGAGATCAGAAGGAGGCGATAGACGGGTTAATCCGGGCCACTGCATTCTTTATAGATCAGCAAAGCAAGGAGGCAGAAGATCGAGAACGGAAGAGGCGCGAGAAGGAGCAGGATGAGCACGAGGCTGCGGGGGAGAGCGCCATCAGAGCCGCGCGGAAAGTAGCGAAGATATTGATTGAACGTGGCGGAGATGCAGCACGAGCCGCACTAGGCGTACCTCCTCCAGATCCCCTTGAGCAACAGAGACTACGAAGCGTATTAAACCCCGAGTTTGTCGAGGTGGAGAGGGCAGCGTCAGGATTAAATTCGGTTATTTTGGAAATTGACGACGATGCAGACCATGGCGTGTCAGGACGCCACTATTGGGTCTCAGCGAATATATACCTGCCCACTGACTGCAATCCGGCGACCGATCCCCTGTATCGATCAGCCTCAAGCTAACTCCTCCCGCGCCATTAGGACCATTGGCCGCAGAGCGGTGCACCGCCGCCGTGGCCGCTGATAGGTCCGGATCGCGCCCGGCGTGCCTGCGGGCCGCCTTACCCCACTGGCGCGGCGTCGCGTTCGTTGATCCACCATCGGGCGCGTTGAGGCTCCCTCAATTGAGGTACCTTGCCGCCCGCATGAATGCTGCAAACGCCATCGCCTTGATCCGAAGGGAACATCGACCCAGTTGCCAGCACGCCTTCATAACCTCATGGAGCTGCTGGATACCAAAAATCGTCCAGACGCTGGCTTCAACCAGTCCACGGCATTCTGAAAATGAAGGACTTTTCAAACGCATCTTTTGCGCCTGAAACTTTGAGCATCATGAAACATGCACTCGATGCTGCGGTTGCATCGCTGCCAGACCCGGTCAGTTCAATACATGTGCAATCCCTCGCAGAAACCATCCTTCGCACAGCCAAGGAAGGCGAGAGAGACCCAGCCACCATACAAAGAATGGCGCTCATGGAGCTTCAAATCACGCCCCGCTATGATGCGGCGAGTCCCGCGGGTTGATCTGCGTCATCTCACGGTGTTCGGCGCCGCGCGACCGAGATAGATTCCGATGAGCGATTTCCGTTATCGTCACGCAGCGAGCCAATGTCCCTTGTGAATATCGAACTTCACTACGCCGTCGTCGCGCATCTTCAAAAGGAGCGATTGGCAGTCGTCCTGGTTCCTTATGTTAACCCGCTTCATGATCTCGAAAGCCTTTAGCGGCTTTTCGCGAAGGGCGGTCAGAATCTTTTCTCGATCAGTCATGACGGCACCTTACGTCCGGAGTTTCAGACATAGCGCCAAAATTGGGCCGAATAGCAAGGGTCACGAAATTCTTCAGCGAACTTCGCGATCAATTCATCGCAAGACGACTACCGGAAGGCCACAAAAACATCAGTCCACGAGTTCATGAACTTCAAGATTTTTGATTGTGTGCCCCCTTCTTCCACCGTGCCCAATTCTTGCCGTGCCCTTTCTCCGAAGAATGCATTGGTTTGCCGCCAAACTCTTTCTTGAAAGCTCAGCGTCAGCCTCTTCAGCAAACATGAACAGCCGAAGAAAACATCGCGATAAGAACGGTGGCGAACATAAGACGCATCGTGGGCTCCTTCGGTCATTGAATGAACGATTCTAAGACATGCTGGTCATTCGGCACGCTCTGAACCCGGAGGCTTCCTCTCGACGCGTTCGGTCGCCGATAGCGGAGGCTGATCAGCGGAATGACCTCCGCTCGGCAGGCCAAAGCCCTTCACTAGGCCGAAGATCGCCGGGATCACGATAGGCGTCAAAAGCGTGTATGGGCTTTCGGCAAAGGAGCGCCCGTGGCGAGCAGCAAGACTGCGGTCGTCAGAATGCGCTTCATTGGGACCCCTCGGTGAACATCGCCTCACCTTCGCAGAAAACGGCTGAACTGAAAACGCTGCGTGTTGCCGCCGGGGGTAACATGATCGTGCCGCCTGGAATCGACCAGGTCGAACTCGGGTCCGAGCGCGGAGGCAACGGCTTCCGGATCGTAGCGCACGATCGGCAACCCGCTGCACCTTTCGGGACCGTCCGGAGCGAAGGTCGCAATGATCACGCTACCGCCCACGCGAACCGCTTTCTTCACGCGGACGACGTATGCATCGCGGTCAGCGGCTTCTGTGAGAAAATGGAAGGCGGCACGATCGTGCCACAGGTCATACATGCTCGAAGGTTCCCAAGTGGTCACATCTGCAGCGATCCAGTCGATTCCGTCGGCGAGCCGTCCGAGTCTCTTTTTCGCCTCCTCGAGGGCGTTTGCGGAAAGATCGAGTACTGCTATCCGATGGAAGCCCCTCTCAAGGAGGCTATCAACAAGTCGTGAAGCGCCGCCGCCGACGTCGATGATGTCTGCATCGCTTCGTATGCCGGTTGCGGCGATAAGATCGAGCGACGGGGCCGGATTTTCCTGAAACCAGCTTACTTCCTTCTCGGCCTTCGTCGCGTATACGTTCTGCCAATGAGCTTGGCGGTCGGTGTTATTCATGACTGCGCCCCCTCCTCCTAAAATTCAAGGTGCATCATAGATGGCCGTGCCTCCCATTCTCGACAACAAGCACCCGTCAGCGCCTTCGGTTTTCGTGCCCGCGGCGTTGATGCGGGAAGCGCGACGCCAGAAGAACATCAAAGAGACCGAGGTCCCCGCCGTTTGCGTTCTGGATCCGGACGGCGACGTCGTCCGCCATCTTCGCCGGACGGGCGCGCCAAGCCGTTCGCAGGATGGCCATGCTATCACACCGAACTCGATGTTTTCTCCCTCGCCGGAAGAGATATCGGCATCGTCGGGCGGGCAGTCGGCGCTTCATTCGCCGTTCTGGTGGCTGAAGAGCTTTTCGCCAGCGGTTGTCGCCTGCTGATCAGTTTGACGTCCTCCGGGTAGATCGTCGCCTCTGGGCCCCCTCCGTACTTCATCATCATCGACCGCGCGCTGCGCGACGAAGGCACAAGCTACCACTATGCTCCGCCGTCGGAGTACGCGAGCGCATGTCCGCGGTTGCTGGCGGCGGCTGTCGAGGCCGTAAAGCAAGGCGGCCCCAGAACGATCACGGGCGCGACGTGGACCACCGACGCTCCTTTCCGCGAGACCAGCGAAGCCATTCAGGCCGCGGCCGACAAGGGGATTCTGGCAGTCGAAATGGAGGCTGCCGCTCTCCGCGGCGACGGACTGCAAGGTCCTCTGCCTGGCTCATGTGACGAACGCCATGGCCCAAAGCGGCGCAGACTTCGAAAAGGGCGAGGACGATGGCACGGTGGGTGCACTGGCGGTTCTGAGCAGCTTCGTGGGGGCCTTGGCCGAAGGATAGGGCTGCGGCCGGTGTGGAAGCCATGCAACGTTGACGCTATAGAACCGAGTCAAGACCGCTTTGCCGGACAAAGGAACCGCCGATGCTAATTGAATCCGTGCTCACCTGTCCGCATTGCATGCACCAATCGGTTGAGATCATGCCAACCGACGCCTGCCAGTTCTTCTACGACTGCAAAGGTTGCGGCATTAAGTTGAAACCACGGCAGGGCGACTGCTGCGTATTTTGCTCGTACGGTTCCGTACCATGCCCGCCGGTTCAGACGGGAGATTGTTGTTCTTGATGCGTAAGTAATGCTGAGTCATCCTCTTGGCAGGCACGCTATAGGCATTGCGGAACTTGCAATGACAGCCATGCCGGCAAGCGATGCTCTGGAGAACAAAGGCAACGGACAACCATCCCGAAACCGGGAGGAACATTGATGATGACGTCGATTCAGACCAACCATCACACTCTTGTTGAAGAGGTCATCGTCTGCAACAACAAACGAAGAAGCGCTGGTTCGAGAAGGGCCCCCATGATCCATCCCTGGTGGTTTCCTGCCAAGACCTTGGACCCGCAGACCTTCGCCGGCGACCTGCTGTTCAACGGTGCTTCCGAGCAGAGTTTTCCCCGAAAGATGCCGGTCGAGGCTTAGTTCGACTTCAAGGGTACCGCTTCGAGGACGAACAGCAATCGCTTCTGCTGGCCGACGACGAAATATTGACTGCGCTAAAACTGCCGACGAGGCGATAGCCTAAATAGTCAGATTGGCGGGCGACCTAAGGGCGTGGTAGGCATCCCACCATGATACTGAAACTTGCAAGACGAGTGGGACAAAACGCAGCCTACAAAAACGAGGCTACTTTCGCCGAAACTGGTTTCCATGGGCGGAGGAGCGTCAGTGTTTCCAGCGCCTGCCGAAACGCAAAGGCACTCTGGAAGCGTTTGCTTGGCGAAAGATGACGTACGAAAAACGTCGTGGTGCAGTTAACCGCAAGCAAGGTCTACGAATTTCCTTTGGCATTTTCCTTCAGCTGCACCCTATCCCTTTGACTTTACGAGGTCTTTTGCCTTACCAATAGCTGCCTTAACCCTCCATCCTAAGTTGAGCGGTATATGCTTCCGCATCTCACGCTCGGGGGCAGGCTTTCGCGGCCATCGTGCCGCTTGTTCTGTAAGGGCGGTCAATGGAGCTGGCTCAAACTGAGGAACTTGTGAACCCGACCATCAGAATCACCTGCACCGCCGCGGACAACGTCAACGTCGCGTTCTACCAGAACGCAGTGCCGATCATCCGCGACCTTGCGGTCGAAAACGCGTTGGGCCGAGATTTGACGGATATTTCCGTCCATCTCACGGCCGAGCCGCCTTTTCTGACGCCCGGCGTCTGGCGCATCGAGCGTATCGCCGACCAGGCCACCCATCACATCCGCAGCCTCGACCTCAAGCTCGATCCAGCGTTCCTTGCCGGCATCAATGCATCGAGGCGGGGCGAACTACGCATCCAGATCGAGGCGTCCGGAGCGGTTCTCGCCGAACAGGCCGTCGAGATCAATCTGTTGCCGCCATCGCATTGGGGCGGCGTCAATTCGGCGCCGGAACTGCTGGCGGCCTTTGTTAGGCCCACCGACCCAAGCATCGACGTCATCTTGCGGGAAGCCTCCGATAAACTCGCCGCCGCCGGCCGCGACGAGGCCATGGACGGCTATCGTAAGGCCACGAAGGCTCGCGCATGGGAGATCGCCGACGCCATCTGGGCGGCGCTGGTGTCTCATTCGATCGCCTACGTCCTGCCGCCCAAGAGCTTCGAGCGCTCGGGGCAGATGGTCCGCGGCCCGAGCGATATCCTGTCCCGCAAGGTCGGCACCTGCCTCGACCTGACGCTGCTTTACGCCTCCTGCCTTGAACAGGCGGGTCTCAACCCTGTTCTCGTCCTGACCGAAGGACATGCCTTCGTCGGCATCTGGCTGGTGGATGAGGATTTCTCCGGCCTCGTGATCGACGATCCGCAGATGCTGCGCAAGCGCGTGCAGCTCGATGAAATGGTCGTGGTCGAGACGACGCTACTGACGGGTGCCCATCCGGCGCGGTTCAAGCAGGCCGTCGAAGCCGCCAAGAAGCTGATCGCCGAGGACGCGACCTCATCGTTCGAGATTGCTATCGACGTGCGCCGTGCGCGTAGCGCGAAAATCCGCCCGCTCGACCTCAGCGGTTCGAACGAGCCCGCGATCCGGCCCATCACCGCCACCACGACCGCCCAGGAAGTCGGCGAGATCCCGCAGTTCGAGGAGGAACTCGACAAGCACCGCGAGCCCGTCGCGGAGAAGAACCTCGACCGTCTCGAGATCTGGAAGCGCAACCTTCTCGACCTCACCCTGAAGAACCGGCTGCTCAACTTCAAAGATTCAAAATCGACCATCGCGATTGAATGCCCGGCCCCCGCGGCGCTGGAGGACAAGCTCGCCGGCGGGGATCGGTTCAAGCTGCTCGGAAAGGCGACCGTCCTCGACGGCAGCGACGGGCGCGACACCGCGCTGCTCGCCGATCGCCAGAACGAGGACGGTCGCCGCGACTTCATACTGGATGCGATGGGGCGGGGCGACCTGCACACCAGCGTCGCCGACACCGAGCTCGAAGGGCGTCTCACCGATCTTTTCCGGGCTTCCCGGCTCGCCTTCGAGGAAGGCGGCGCCAACATCCTATATCTGTGCCTCGGCTTCCTGAAATGGACGCCCCAAGATGGAGCTGGGCCGTACCGTGCGCCGCTGATCCTTATTCCCGTGCAGCTCGAGCGCAAAAGCGTTCGCTCGGGCTTCCGCCTTGCGTTGCACGAGGATGAGGCGCGCTTCAATCCGACGCTTATGCAGATGCTGAAGCAGGACTTCGACCTGTCGATGCCGGAGTTCGACGGCGAATTGCCGCAGGACGCGTCCAGTATCGACGTCGCAGGAATTTGGAAAACCGTCCGCCGGCACATCAAGAGCATCAAGGGCTGGGAAGTCACCGAGCAGGTCACGCTCGCGACGCTTTCCTTCACGAAGTACCTGATGTGGAAGGACCTCGTCGACCGCACCGACCTCCTCAAGCGCAACCCGGTCGTCCGCCACCTGATCGACACGCCGACCCACACCTATGACGGTTCCGGCGCTGGTGGATTCATCGACGCCAAGACCATCGACCAGGTCATCGACCCGATCGATCTGTTTGCACCGCTTTCGGCCGATTCCTCGCAAATCGCCGCCGTCGTCGCCGCCCAGCGCGGCGCCGATTACGTGCTGTTCGGACCGCCCGGTACCGGGAAGAGCCAGACAATCGCCAATGCCATTACGAACTGTCTCGCACACAAGAAGACGGTGTTGTTCGTTTCGCAGAAGACCGCAGCGCTTGAGGTCGTCAGGCAGCGCATGCAGGGGATCGGGCTCGGCAATTACTGTCTCGAGGTCCACTCCACCAAGGCGCAGAGGTCTAGCGTACTGGAGCAGCTTGCGACCGCGTGGCGAGAGCGCAATCTCGTCACCGAAGAACATTGGACCCATGCGGCCGGCGACCTGAAGAAAAAGCGGGACCAGTTGAACGCGCTGGTTTCGGCGCTGCATCGCCGGCGTGCCAACGGCATGACGGCTTACGAGGCCTTCGGCCGCGTGATCGCGGACAGGGACCGGCTTGCAGACGTCGGACTGACATGGCCGGCCGGCACCGTGCATTCCCCTGAACAACTCGCTCAGATGCGCGAGACCTGCGCCGACATCCGCACCGCGATGGAAGCGATCGGCGATCCGGCTGCCCATCCCCTTCAGGGCATCGAGCAGACCCGCTGGAATCCGGCATGGACGCAGTCCCTGCAGCAACTTGTCGACCGGCTGCAAGTCACGCTGCAGCAGATGCGCGGCGCGGCGGATGCGCTGGTCACGTCGCTCGGCCTCAACGAAGTGTCAGACGACAGCCTGTTGCCGCAACTCGTCAAGCTTGTCGCGCTGATGCTGAATGCGGATGCCGCCGACGGCGTGTTGTTGCTTGCCGAAGAGGGCCCCGAACGCATTCGCGCGCTCTCCGCGCTGGCCGATGCGGTCGGCCGGATCAACGAAAAGTCGCTGGAGCTATCCGCCAACTACGATCTCAAGGCGGCGCATCTCGACCTTCCGACCCTGCAGCGCGAATGGACCGAAGCCTGCGCTTCGAACGTGCTGCTGCGCGGTGGCCGCAAAAAGAAGGTGCGCCTCCATCTGAAGCCCTACTGCCCGGACGAGGTGCCTGACGAGATCGGCCGCGACCTTATCGTGCTGCAGGACCTTACCGATCTGTTGCGCGAACTCGAAGCGCTGAGGCCGCAATTTGCAGGCATCGAGCGCCTGTGGCGGGGACTGGACAGCGAACCGACACGTGTTGCGAGCCTGATCAAATGGGCCGAGGACCTGCAGGCCGCGGTCGATGCTTTCCAAATCGAAAGCGTGCCGCCTGAACACCTGCTCGCCCATATCGCGGGCCTGCTGACGCGCGATATCTCGCGCTTCCGCGCCGGTGGACAGGTGCGCAGGGCTTTCGATTCGATGCACCAGGCCTTCCCCGCAATGCATCAGGCGGCCAAGGAACTTGGCGCCTGTATCGGCCTTGATCGACCCGAAGAGATCATCAAGCTCGAACCCGGCTGGATCGAGGCGCTACTCGAACAGACGGCGCGCTGGAAGGCCAACATCATCAAAGCCCCGCAATGGGCGACATGGCGCGCAGCAGCAAAGACCGCGCGCGCCACCGGGCTTTCCCCGCTGGTCGATGCGATCGAGGATGGCAGCGTGCTCGGTGACGAACTCGCCGGTGCGTTCGACTATGCCTATGCGCGGTGGGTCGCCGAAACCATCGTCAACGAGGACGAGGTTCTGAGCGGGTTTCTCGCCGAGAAGCACGAGGCCACCATCGAGGCCTTCGTCGCTGCGGACAAGAAGGTCGGCGAACTCGCCAAGCAGATCGTCAAGGCGCGGATCGGCGCTTCGGTGCCCACCCAGACCAATTTCGGCAAGGACCCCGAATGGGGCACGCTGGCGCGCGAGATCAACAAGAAGGCCCGGCACATGCCGCTGCGCCAGCTGTTCGGGCGGATCCCGAACATCATGACCCAGCTGGCGCCCTGCGTCATGATGAGCCCGCTGTCGATCGCACAATACCTGCCGGCGGAAGCCAAGCCGTTCGATGTCGTGATCTTCGATGAGGCCTCGCAAATCCCCGTCTGGGACGCGATCGGGGCCATTGCCCGCGGCTCCCAGGTTATCATCGTCGGTGACCCCGAACAGCTTCCGCCGACCAGCGTCGGCCAGCGCGGTGTCGATGACGAGGATGACGACGGCTCGACGGTGCAGAGCCAGCAGAGCATTCTCGACGAATGTCTCGCTTCCAACATTCCGAGCATGCGGCTGTCCTGGCATTACCGCAGTCGCCACGAGAGCCTGATCGCCTTCTCAAACGCCAAATACTATCGCGGCGAACTGATGACCTTCCCCTCGCCGGTGACCCGCGACACCGCGGTACGCTACGTCCACGTCGAGGGAGGGATTTACGAACGCGGCGGCGCCAAGGTTAACCGCGAAGCCGAAGCTGTCGTCGCCGAAGTCGTCAAGCGCATGCGGACGTCGACCAAGTCGATCGGCGTAGTTACCTTCAACGGCGACCAGCAGCGGCTGATCGAGAACATGCTCGATCAGGCTCGCCGCAGCGATCCCGCGCTCGAGCCGCATTTCGACCGCAACCAGACCCGCGAGCCCATCCTCGTCAAAAATATCGAAAACGTACAGGGCGACGAACGCGACGTCATCATCTTCTCGGTGGCCGTCGGCCCCGACAAGACCGGCCGCGTCACGGCGCAAATCTCCTCGCTCAACAGCGAGGGCGGCCATCGCCGGCTCAACGTCGCCGTCACCCGCGCGCGCAGCGAGCTTCTGGTATTCGCGACGCTCAGACCCGAGCAGATCGACCTGGGGCGCACCAGCGCCAAGGGCGTCGTCGATTTCAAGCACTTCCTCGAATTCGCCGAACATGGCGCGCGCGCCATCGCGGAAGCCTTCTCCCCGACCGGTCGCGAAACCGAATCTCCCTTCGAGGACGCCGTGATGGGCGCACTGCAGAAAAGAGGCTGGGAAATCCATCCACAAGTCGGTGTGTCGTTCTTCCGGGTCGATCTCGGCGTGGTGCACCCGGATTTTCCGGGGCGATATCTTGCCGGCGTCGAATGCGACGGTGCGACCTATCACCGCTCGGCGACCGCGCGAGACCGCGATCGACTCCGCGAGCTGGTGCTATGCGGTCTCGGA
>Ga0193699_10000793_pt1 | contig 12898 bp, 8 predicted proteins | sample L3c2metaG_FD_160095 | JGI IMG/M metagenome (GOLD analysis project Ga0193699, IMG submission 160095) | Soil microbial communities from a riparian zone of the East river system, Colorado, United States - L3c2 | ecosystem: Environmental > Terrestrial > Soil > Riparian zone | place: USA: East River... | reverse complement strand
TCGCCTGGATGATGCGTCCCGGCATGGAGCCGATATATGTGCGGCGATGTCCGCGGATCTCTGCCTCGTCGCGCACGCCTCCCAGCGCCATTCGCACGAACTTCCGTCCTAGTGCGCGCGCGATGGAGCGTCCGAGAGATGTCTTGCCGACTCCGGGAGGCCCGACCAGGCAGAGAATCTGTCCGTCGAGCCTGCCGACGAGCGAGAGCACCGCGATGAAGTCGAGGATGCGATCCTTGATTTCTTCGAGCCCATAGTGATCGGCGTCCAGAATCGCGCGAGCATGTGAAACGTCGAGAACTTCGTCCGTTCGCTCGGTCCACGGGATGGAAACGATCCAGTCGACAAAGTTGCGAGCGACCGTGAATTCCGGCGACATGGGCGGCATGCGGCGAAGCTTCCTCAGCTCCCGGAGCGTCCGCTCCTCGACATTGGCCGGCAAAGCTTTCTTCCGTACCTGCGCTTCCAGCTCGGCGAAGTCATCTCCGTCTTCTTCACCCAGCTCGCGGTGGATTACCCGCAGCTGCTCCTGCAGGTAGAACTCGCGCTGGTTCTGGAACATCGCGCCGCGAACATCGTCGTCGATCTTGCGCTCGAGTCGGAGGAGCTCGATCTCGCCCGTCAGCAGCTCGCCAAGCATCTCCAGCAGGTGCCGAAGCGTATCGGCCTCGAGCAGCGATTGCCTCAGCTCAAAACGGACGGCGACGTGGGCAGCGATCCCGAACGCCTGGCGCTCAGCGGACTCGGTACTCTGGATGATCGAGACGATCTCCGCCGGAATGCGCCGGTGGAGGCTGACGTACTCCTCGAACGAGTTCATCACGCGCCGGCTCAATGCCTCTGTCTCTCCGGCCTCCGGCGCGCTGGGACCCTCGAACGGGAACGGCGCCGCCGCGGCGCGGAGGACGTTGCCCGCCGGTATGTAGCGTGTGACTCTGGCGCGGGCGATGCCTTCCACGAGCACGCGTGTCGTGCCAGTCGGCAGGCGGGACACCTGCACTACGCGGCCGATGACACCCGTGCGGTGAAGGTCGGCGGCGGCGGGCTCCTGTTTCTCCCCGTCGCGCTGCGAGACGAGGAGAATGATCTTGTCCTCCGCCAGCGCTGCCTCGATGGCCGCCAGTGATGCGGCCCGGCCGACGAGCAGAGGGATTACTACATACGGGAAAATGACAACATCCCGAAGCGGAAGGACCGGAATGCGGTCCGACGTCGGGATGCTTTCGTTGTCGCGCTGAAAGGTTTGTGGCAAGACTAGGCTTCTTTCTTTCTCCGCACCGGCGAGATCTCGAGCAGCGGCTGCGTGCCGTTCGTGATGCACGACTCGGTCACCTTCACCTCGACCACATCCTCTCTTCCTGGAAGGTCGAACATCACTTCCATCAGAACCTCTTCGAGGATTGCGCGGAGGCCGCGAGCGCCAGTGCCGCGCTTGAGTGCCTTGCCGGCGATTGCCACGAGCGCTGCTTCGTCGAACGTGATCTTCACGTCCTCGAGCCCGAACAGCTTCGCGTATTGCTTGGTGAGCGCGTTCTTCGGCTCTTTGAGAATCCGCACCAGCGCCTCTTCGTCGAGTCCCTCGAGAGCGACCGTGACGGGAAGACGTCCAACCAGCTCGGGAATGAGTCCGTAGCGGAGCAGATCGTCCGGCTCGACTTCGCTGAACATCTTCGTCTGCGCGAGCTTCTTGTCACGCGCCGCTGTGCCATTGAAGCCGATCTGGCGGCGTCCGGTGCGGGCCTCGATGATCTTCTCGAGCCCATCGAACGCACCGCCGCAGATGAAGAGAATGTCCTTGGTATTGAGCTGGATGTACTCCTGCTGCGGGTGCTTCCGACCGCCCTGCGGTGGAACCGAGGCAACCGTACCCTCGATGATCTTCAACAGCGCCTGCTGCACGCCCTCGCCCGACACATCCCGGGTGATGCTCGGATTCTCCGACTTGCGCGCGATCTTGTCGATTTCATCGATGTATACGATGCCGCGCTCGCACTCGGCGACGTTGAAATCGCCCGCCTGAAGCAGACGAACGAGAATGTTCTCGACGTCTTCGCCGACGTAGCCGGCTTCGGTCAGGGTTGTTGCGTCCGCGATCGTGAAAGGCACGTCGAGAATGCGGGCTAACGTGCGTGCCAGCAGCGTTTTACCGACGCCGGTGGGTCCGATCAGCAGAATGTTGGATTTGTCGAGCTCGACGTCGTCGTCTTTCAGCGACGTGGAGTTGATGCGCTTGTAGTGGTTGTAAACCGAGACAGCTAATGCCTTTTTCGCCTGCTCCTGCCCGATCACGTACTGGTCCAGAACATCCTTGATTTCCTGGGGCGCCGGGACCTGGGTTATCGCCTCCGCTACCTCCCGCTCCTCATCTTCCGCCAGAATCTCGTTGCAAAGAGCTATGCACTCATTGCAGATGTAAACGGACGGTCCGGAAATGAACTTCCGGACGGAATCTTTCGATTTTCCGCAGAACGAGCACCGAAGATGTTTCTCTTGGGACATAGATAATCGGGGGGATCGGGTGATGCCGGTACTAACCCGGGCACCGAAGGCTTCTTAAAGATACCTAACAGTCGCGTCGAAAACGGTCAAGCAGAGAATCCGAAGGCAGGACTCGTGAAGAAATTCACAAGTAACAAACCACCCCCGAATCACGCTTTCTTGATGGCTTCCTCCATCTCTCCGCGATAAGAGATCACGTTGTCGATCAGGCCATACTCCTTGGCCTCTGCGGCCGACATAAAGCGGTCGCGGTCGGTGTCGCGCTCGATGCGCTCTACGGGCTGCCCGGAATGCTTGGCCATGAGCTTGTTCATCTCCGCCCGGAGGTGGAGAATCTCCTTTGCCTGGATCTCGATGTCGGAGGCCGTACCGCCGCCCCCGCCCTGAGAGGGCTGGTGGATCATGATGCGGGAGTGGGGAAGCGCGGAGCGCTTGCCGGGGCGACCCGCGGCAAGGAGGAACGCGCCCATGCTTGCCGCCAATCCCATGCAGTTCGTGTTCACCGGCGACTTCAAAAACTGCATGGTATCGTAGATCGCCAGGCCCGCCGAGACGCTGCCGCCGGGCGAGTTGATGTAGATGTGGATGTCGCGCTCTGGATTGTCCGATTCCAGAAAGAGGAGCTGCGCGATCACGATGTTGGCCACGTCATCATTGATGGGCGTGCCAAGGAAAATGATCCGGTCCATGAGGAGCCGGGAGAAAACATCGTAGGTACGCTCGCCGCGGCTCGAGCGTTCGATGACGTACGGCGTGTAGATCGTCGGCATTTGTTCTTCTTCGTCCCGTTTAGGCATTAGTCAGTACATCGTTTCTGTCCAGCAGCCACTTGAACACCTTGTCTTCGGTGATGCTGCGCTCCATCTCCTTCAACCGGCCGCTCTTCTCGAGCTGCGCGTAAATCTGACCGGGGTTCGCGCCGCGCTTCTCAGCCTGCTCAGCGATGCGATCATCGAGGTCCTTTTCCGATGCGGCAAGACCCTCCTTCTCCGCAATCGTCTCGATCACCAGATCGCGCCTGATCTGCCGCTCGGCCATCGTCCGGAACTCGCCCGCGAACTGTTCCCGCTGGTCGACCGGCACCTGATAAGCCTCGGCATAGTTTTCCACGAACTGCTGAACCCAGCTCTTTGGAACATCGAAAGCGTTGGCGGAGATGATCTGATCGATCAGCTGCTGACGGACGCCCGCTTCAACTTCGTGCTCGGCGTGACGCTCCAGGTCCCCGCGCACCGCTTTCCTTAGAGCTTCCAGGGACTCGAAGTCTCCCACTTCCCTGGCGAACGCATCGTCCATGGGCGGGACCGCTTTCCGCTTCACCTCGTTGAGAGTGACGCGCACCGTTTTGGTCTGACCGCGTTGGGCTTCGTCCGGAAAATCGTCCGGCCATTTTACGGGTCGCTCCAATGTCGTGCCCGGTGTCAACTCCATAATGAGCTCTTCGATCGGTGCGATCGCCTGGCCAGCACCGAGAACGACGGGATAGCTCTTCCCCTCGGCGACCTCTTCACCAGCAACCGCGGTCGCGATCTGAACATTCACCATGTCGCCGGGCTTGGGCTTCTCGTCAACCGGCGTCCACGTAGCCTTCTCGTCGCGGATCTGCTCGAGCTGCTGGTTCAACTGATCGTCGGTCACCGCCACAGTCGGCTTTTGGATCTTGAAGCCGTGAGTCCTCGCCAAGTCGACGTTGGGCCTAAGCTCGAGGTGAAGCTCGAAGGTAAGAGGCTTACCTTCCTCGAATTTCAGGTCGTGGACGTGCGGCTGCGCCGCGACCTTGATGCTCTCTTTCTCAATGAACTCCTGGTACGCCTCGCGAACGAGCGACTCCAGCGCTTCCTGTCTGATCGCGTCGCCAAACTTTTTTCGGACTACTGTTGCCGGCGCCTTGCCCGGCCTGAAGCCAGGAAGGCGGACCGTCGAGGCGTAGCGTCTGGCCGCCTTGTCCTCCGCGTCCTTTACTGCTTCGGCCGGAACCGAGACCTGAATATGACGCTCGACTCCTTCCGACGCGCGAGGGGTGAACTCGATTTTCATGTCCGGAATATAACAGAGGGTGAAAGCGGTGCTCCGGCGCCTGTGAGCTTGGCTGGAATCCTGCCATTGCCTCTGGAGTAATATGGCTATCGACCCCATTGAGGCGACCTCGCCTCTGGCGAGCTCGGTTGAAAAAGCGCGCGTCGGAATGGGCGTGCTTTCAGGACGTGATCGGTGGCTCGATGCCAACGAGCGTCTATGCGAGCTGCTCGGGTATTCGCGCGAAGAGCTCTTGATTCTGGGGCGGTCAGACACGACCCACCCTGACGACCTGATGGCTGAAAGCGCGGAGTTCGCCCGAGTCAGAGCCGGTGAGATAGGAGCGGCGCAGCTCGAGCAAAGATATCGCCTCAAGAACGGCGGATTACTCTGGGTAAGCGTCACGCTCGCGCGGATCCGATCGGACGGCCCCGGCGCGACCGACCTCCTTGTCGTCGTCCAGGATCTCACAGCCAGACGCGAATCGCAGCGAGGGCTGAGCGTTCAACACCTCGTGAGCCAGATCATAGCCGAATCGAAATCTCCTCCGGAAACTCTGAGAACCGTTCTCGCGGAAGTGAGTCGGGCCCTTCACTGGAGCTACGCGACCTACTGGGAGCTCGATCCGGCGGACGACGCACTTAGACCCGCTCATAGCTGGATGGCGCCGGAGCGTTCCTTTTCCGAATTCGACCGAAAAACAAAGGCCATCGTGCTCAGCCGCGGTGAGGGGTTCCCCGGCCGGATATTGAAAACTGGTCAACCCCATTGGGAAAGCGACCTGGCGATGCCGGCGGTCTATCCTCGGTCTGCAGAGGCGAGCGCCGACGGGCTCCACTCCGCCTTTGGAATCCCGGTGAGAACCGCCGACCGGTTCTTCGGAATTCTGGAATTCTTCGCTGAAGACGTCCTTCCCCCCGATCAGGCGCTTCTGAATGCCGCGCAAGGGGTAGGGTACCAACTCGGCGAGTTCCTGGCGCGCGCACGCGCCACGGCCGCCGAGCACCAGAGTGAGGTGCGCAAAGCCTCGATCCTCGATACAGCTTTGGATTCGATTGTCACCAGCGATCAAAGCGGGACCATCATCGAATTCAACGCGGCGGCCGAGGCCGCGTTTGGCTACAGGAAAGAGGACGTGATTGGTCGCCAGATGGCCGATCTGATCATTCCTCTTCGATACCGTGAAAGGCATCGAGAGGGCATGAAGCGATATTTGGCGACGGGCGAGGCTCACGTCCTCGGCCGGAAAATAGAGATCGAAGCGATGCGGTCGGACGGTTCAGAGTTCCCGGTCGAACTGGCGATTGTGAGGGTGCCGCTTTCAGGGCCGGCATTTTTCACGGCGTACATTCGCGACCTCACCGAGCGAAAACGACTTGAGGCCGATCAGGCGCGACTGCTGGAGGAGAGTAAGGAGGCGAACCGCGCCAAGTCGGAGTTTCTCGCGACGATGTCGCACGAGCTGAGGACACCGCTCAACGCGATCAGCGGGTACGCCGAGCTTCTCAAGATGGGATTGAGAGGTCCGGTGACCGAGGCGCAGGTCGCGGACCTGGATCGAATCAACCGGAGCCAGGGCCACCTGCTTGGAATCATCAACGACATCCTCCAGTTCGCGAAGCTGGAATCGGGACAACTCGAGCTGAAGGTCGACACGTTCCCAGTGGAAGCCGCACTCGATGTCGCCGAGGAGCTTGTAAGGCCCCAGCTCGAGGCGAAAGGGATTTCGTACGAGTATCTTCGCGGTGAGAAATCGGTTCAGGTGCGTGCCGACCGGGATCGCTTTCAGCAGATCGTTCTGAATCTCCTCTCCAACGCCTTGAAGTTTACCCCGAATGGCGGGACTATCTCGGTCGGCTGGCGGGTCGAAAAGAACCTGGTGCTGGTTGACGTCGCCGACACAGGCGTGGGAATCGCGCCGACTCAGCTCGAGCGAATATTTGACCCGTTCGTCCAGGTCCAGGCCGGAACTACCCGAACTTCGGAGGGCGTCGGCCTCGGGCTGGCGATCAGCCGGGATATGGCTCGACAAATGGGCGGGGATGTCTCCGTCAAGAGCGATTTAGGCAAGGGTTCGACCTTCACTCTTACGCTCCCCGGAGAGTCTTAAATCAACCGAGCGACGGCACTGCCTTTGCTTTTCCTGAGAACAAGAATCAACCAAAACCGCCAACCTTCGTACGGAGATGAACAATGGAGCTCGATACCCTCAAAGACCTTTACGTCGAAGAGCTAAAGGACCTTTATAGCGCCGAGAAGCAGCTGGTCAAGGCGCTGCCGAAGATGATCAAGGCAACGAAGCACCCGGAGCTCAAGGCGGCATTCAAGACGCATCTGCAGCAGACGGGAGAGCACGCAAAGCGGCTAGAGGCGATCTGTAAGGAGCTCGGTGTAAGTCCGCGCGGGAAGAAATGCGTGGGCATGGAAGGCCTGATCGAAGAGGGAAGCGACCTGATCAAGGAGGAGCCGGACGATGACGTTCTGGACGCTGGCTTGATTTCCGCCGCGCAGCACGTCGAGCATTATGAGATGGCTGGTTACGGGACGGTGCGCACCTACGCGAGGCAGCTCGGCTTCGAATCACAGGCGCAGCTGCTGCAGAAGACGCTTGACGAAGAAGGCGAGACGGACCATCTGCTCACCGATCTCGCTGAAGCGAGAATAAATCTCGACGCTGAGTAATTATTGGCAGAGGAAACGGAAACGCCGGTCCACTCGGACCGGCGTTTTCGTTAGGAGCCTCTGCGCCCCGACTTCATGGAAGTCGCCGGCGGCTTGTCGGCGCGCACAACCGGTGGCGTCGGCACATGCTGCGGAACTTTCGTGGCGTCAGGAACACCGTGGGGCTGCTCGTTCTTTTTCTTCTTCGAGAAGTTGGGGATCTCGTTTTTTTTCTTCATATTGATCTCCGTGCGAAATCGCTGGCTGTCCGTCGACTAAATCTACTGTTATCCAAGCGATACAAACAAAGGTGGCAGTGAGTCGGTACCGACGGTAAATTCTCAACAACCGTCCAGCCCTCGACGGTACAACCCCAAGAATCCGGATTTCTCTCAAATGCGTCTCAACCTCTGGCGCGGCTCGATGGCCGTTGCCGTCGGCTTCGGTCTTCTTTCCTGCAGCGATTCCCCGACTGACCTCAAGAGCGTGCCTTCGGGTTCACGAGACTTAACCACGACGGCTGCAGCGCCGCAGATCGTGATCAGTCAGGTCTACGGCGGAGGCGGCAACTTGGGCGCAACGTACAAGAACGACTTCATCGAGTTGTTCAATCCCGGCACGGCCGCGGTCGATGTCGGTGGATGGAGTGTTCAGTACACATCGGCGGCCGGCACATCATGGGCAGTCACGTCTCTCCCTTCTTCCGCGAATATCCAACCAGGCGCCTACTACCTCGTCCAGGAAGCAGCTGGGGCCGGTGGAACCACGAGCCTTCCCACTCCTGACGTGTCCGGCGGGATCGCGATGGGCGCGGGCGCTGGGAAGGTATGGCTAGTCTCAAATTCTGTCGTGCTGAGCGGATTGTGTCCGACCGGAAGCGTCGACCAGGTCAGCTATGGAACAACGGCAAGCAATTGCACACACGGCACGACGGCGACACTGCTAAATACGACGGCCGCGATTCGGAACAGCGCCGGCTGCGCGTACACCGGAAGTCTCTCCGCGGATTTCACCACTGGGGAACCGACGCCCCGCAACTCAGGCAGTCCGACGCACGTCTGTCCCGCCATCGTTGCGCCCGTTGCAACGGTGACTGTAGCGCCCGACGCCGGGAACATCCCAATCGGTTCAACGCAGACATTCATTGCGACCGCCCGCGATGCCGACAATAACAGCGTCGGCACGACCTTCACGTGGACGAGCACCAATCCCGGCGTCGCCACCATCGACGCGAATGGCGTTGCCACGGCTGTCACTCAAGGCTCGACCAGAATCATAGCCGCGGCGCCGAACGACGTGGCCGATACCGCGACTCTGGATGTAACGGTGCCGTCGACGTCCGACGTCGTCATCAGCCAGATCTACGGTGGCGGTGGTAACTCCGGCGCGACGTACGCGAACGATTACGTCGAGTTGTTCAATCGCGGGACAGATGCGGCCGACATCACCGGATGGAGAATTCAGTACACATCGTCCGCGGGCACGGGCTGGAGCACGGGCGTCACGACTCTGCCGGCGGGTACAATCGCGCCGGGGAAATACTATCTGGTTCAACTCGCGAGCAACGCCGCAGTCGGTGCGTCACTGCCGACACCGGACGCCACCGGGGCGACCAACATGTCGGGAACTTCGGGCAAGGTGTTGTTGACACGGCCCGGCTTCAATCCCGGAGCCGTGGCGTGTCCGGCGGGAGGCATGGTCATCGATCGCGTCGGCTACGGCACTGCAGCCAACTGCGCGAGCGAGTGGGGTGGAGTTACTGCAAACGTGAGCAGTTCAACCGCCGCCTTTCGAAAGAACGATGGCTGCATCAAAACGGGAAGCGTCGCCAGCGACTTCATCGTGCTTGCGCCGAATCCGCACAACAACGGCAGCCCGATCAAGCACTGCGCCGAGCCGCCGCGGCCGCAATCGTCGGCGACCATCGTCATCAACGAGCTGATGGCTGATCCCGCCAACGCCGAGAACGCGAGCTGGGGCGAATGGTTCGAGGTCCACAACTATGGAACGCTACCGATCAACTTGAAGGGCTGGACCATCGTGTCGGGCGGCACGAGCCAGCCCAATCACACTATCGCCACAGACGTCATCGTAGCCCCGGGTGATTTCGCCGTGCTCGGCCGTGGTGCGGATGGCGAGCGCAACGGTGGAGTTACGCTCGACTACATCTACTTCGTCGGCACGGCCACGACGATTTGGCTCGACGACAGCGACTATCTGATGCTGGTCGACGCCGACGGCGCGCGCGCCGACTCAGTGGCGTGGACGAGCATGCCGCACGGCGTCACGCGAGCGCTCAGGAACGCGTCGCTCCCCCACGCGGACGTGAACGGCACGAGCTGGGGCTACTCGACGACCATTTTCGGGGCCGGCGATTACGGCACCCCGGGCGCTCAGAACGGGACTCTCGCCGATGTTGCGCCGATCGTCAGCGCGAACAAAATCACTATCAGCGGCCGGACGGAGGCCGATGCTCCTTTGCCTGTGGGATTCGAGGCGCAGGTATTTGCAACCGAACTGACCGCGGGCGGCGATACTATCAAGACGACGTTTGCGTGGGCGGCATTGACCCCCGGCATTGCGACGATCGATGACCGCGGTGTGATCCATGCCGTCGCGGCGGGAACGGCACGATTCCAGGTCACCGCGCAGGATGGTACGGCACGCGTCCACACGCTGGCCATGACCACGCCAGTCGCGAGCGCGAGTGCGGTCTACCTGGACAACGCTGCGTTCGGCGAACCAAGCGACGACAATCCGTCGGACGACTTCGTCGTTCATCGCCCGCAGTATACGACATCGTTCAATGGGAGCCGCGGCATTCCGAACTGGGTCGCCTACGATCTGAACACGACGGACATCGTCGCTGGACAGGATCGTTGCAACTGCTTCACCTTCGATCCCGAGCTCGAGGCCGCCCACTTCACGCGCTACACCACCGCGGATTACACCGGCGCAGGCGCCTTCGCCGGTTATGGCATCGATCGCGGGCACATGGTGCGCTCATTCGATCGCACCGCTGGAACGCTCGACAACGCGCGTACCTTCTACTTCTCCAACGTGGTCCCGCAGGCGTCGGATCTGAATCAGGGGCCGTGGGCCAACATGGAGAACTACCTCGGCGCGCTCGCTCAGACTGGGGCCAAGGAAGTCTACATTTACGCGGGCCCCGCAGGCAGCAAAGGCACGGTGAAAAATGAAGGCAAGATCACGATCCCCGAATACACCTGGAAGATTGCGCTGGTCATGCCGCGCGGCGAAGGCCTGGCAAACGTGCACGACTATAGGGATGTCGAGGTAATTGCAGCGGTCATGCCCAACATCGCAGGCGTCCGCAACGTCGATTGGCAAACCAACTACGTAGTAACAGCTGATTCGGTCGAGAAGCTGACCGGCTATAGCTTCCTCTCGCTCTTGAGTGCAAGGACACAACGTGCGCTCAAGACGGGGACGAAGCCCCCGCTCGGGAACATTGATGGCCCGTACAGCTCGCCGGAAGGAAGCGCCGTAAGTATGAGCGCGGCGGCATCGCTCGATCCAAACGGAACCATCGTGTCGTACCAATGGAAGTTCGGCGACGGCACCGTTGCGTCCGGCCCGTCGGTTTCACACACGTATGCGCAGAATGGCTCGTATCAGGTGAGCATGGTGGTAACGGACAACGATGGGCTCGTAGACACAGTCTCGACGTCAACGCGCGTGGCCAACGTTGCTCCAGCAATACTCGCATTCGACGGTGCCACACTGTTGCCGGGCGAGACGTACAGTGCCAGCGGCAGCTTCACCGATCCAGGCGCGGATTCGTGGAGCGCCACGGTCAACTATGGCGACGGTTCGGGCCCGAATGCGCTCGCCCTCGAGGGCAAGACGTTCTCGCTCTCACACACGTACGCCAGTCCGGGGACGTTCACGGTCACGGCGAGCGTGTTCGATCAGGATGCGACAGGCACCAACACACAAATCGTGACGGTGATCTCCACGCCTAAGGCCGTAGGGACGCTTTCGGACATGATCGATCAACTGGTCGCTCGCGGAGTAATCTCGACGGGCAACGGTAACTCGCTCAATGCCAAGCTCGACGCAGCGTCGCAACAGCTGGCCCTTGGGAACGGGACCACAGCCGCAAATCAAGTGCGGGCGTTCTCCAATGAGATAAACGCGCTCGTAAAGTCGGGGCGGCTTGGGTCAGCGCAGGCCAAAGGACTCGAGGCTCTGGCGACACGAATCATCTTCGCGGTCGGGAACTAGAAAACAACAACCCTGGGAGAGCGCGCCTAACGCCCCACTGAGGTACCCGGGACCCCTTTCCCGGCGTCGATGCTGCTGAACAGACGCATCTACTAGCGCCGGTTCAAACCTTGCCCCCATTCGCTATCGAGTCCGCAGCAAAGAGGACAATGATCGAACGGGCGGAAGATGTCGGCGGCGGGCGCGGCTGATGAGTGATTCAAAGGACGCGGCACTCGCGGCGGAGGGGGACTTCGAGGCCTTCGAGCGTCTGTACCGGAGGTACCTCAGCCGCATCTACTCGCTGTGCGCTCGATTGTCGGGAAGCCACGCGGAAGGGCAAGAGCTGACCGAAGATGTTTTTGTGAGAACGTGGGAGATGCTGCCCCAGTTCAGCGGCGAGACCGCATTCGCCGCCTGGCTCCACAGGCTGGCAACCGACGTGGCTTTAAACGGGCGGAAAGTATTTGAAACGACCGCCGCCACGATCGAACAGGAAGGCTCAGCTGCCGAACGGTCAAACGATTCTGCGAGCTCTTCCGAGGATGACGAGAAACTCGATCTTTCTCAGGCGATCGATAGACTGCCGGCGGGCGCGCGGAGAATCCTCGTGCTGCACGACGTGGAAGGATACCAACACGAGGACATCGCGGAAATCTTCGGAATCACGCCTGGCAGAAGCAAGGCGCAGCTGCAGCGGGCACGGGTGCTGCTTAGAGAAGTGCTGGGACGATGACCACATTCAATCTGACGTGCGAAGCCGTTGAGGCGACTCTTCCCGACTACCTCGACGGAACTCTGGAAGGGTGGGTGCGCTCATCCATTGAGGAGCACCTCGCTGAGTGCGCGCGCTGTACCGGTCTCGCCCGCGACCTGCGGAACAATGCGCGCGAAGCTGCTGCGCTGCCGGCTCTCCTTCCCGAACGCGATCCATGGCCACGAATCGCCGGTCGCATCGGGGTTCCCGTAACCCTTTCCGAGCCGTTGGCGGAAAGTGCGCCTGCGCCGTTTACGCCGACAGCTGAGCCAATAGTTTTGGCGAGCGAAGCAGCTCCTCCGACAGCCGAGCCGCCCGTGCTGACGCCCGAGCCGCCCGTGCTGACGCCCGAGCCACCCGTGCTGACAACCGCGCCGCTCGCGCTGACGCTCGAGCCGCCCGTGGTGACAACTGAGCCGCCGGCGCCGGTGAGCGAACCGCTCCTCCCTTCACCCAAAGCGCCGGCGCGTACATCTGCGCCGAGACCTGTGTCTCCCAGCCGCCGCGAAAAAAGCTGGCGACCGCAGTGGACGGGTCTGACCAGGGCTGCGGCGCTCGTACTTGTGACTGCCGGAACGACCTTTCTTCTTACTAGGGAGTGGCTCGGCCCGGCTCGAGTCCCAAACGTTGCGATCGATATGGGCACAGGGAAACGCGTCTCGAATGAGAGACCGGCGGCCGAGCCGGGAATTCGAGGGCCATCGGCGGGACGCGGGCAACTCGCACCGGATTCGATTG
>Ga0193699_10000791_pt1 | contig 12941 bp, 12 predicted proteins | sample L3c2metaG_FD_160095 | JGI IMG/M metagenome (GOLD analysis project Ga0193699, IMG submission 160095) | Soil microbial communities from a riparian zone of the East river system, Colorado, United States - L3c2 | ecosystem: Environmental > Terrestrial > Soil > Riparian zone | place: USA: East... | reverse complement strand
TTCAAGCCAAGACCCGCATTCTGATCCAGGCGCTGCAGACGCAGCTGTACGTTCCGATCGACATCGCGATCGATACGCTGCGCGCTTCGTCGAACGAGCTTGCGAGACGCTTTCCCTTCCTCAATATTGTCGGCATCTGCGCCGACCATACGCAGCCCCTCGTGCTGCCCGAGTTCGCAGGAGTGCCGATCCGCAGGAAGGTGATTTTCTTTCCGGGGTCCACCATCGGCAATTTCACCCCTGCCGAGGCGCTGGTTTTTCTGAAGCAGGCGCGCAAGATGGCGGGGCCGGGCGGAGTCCTGGTGATCGGCGTGGACCTCAAGAAAGACAAGGCCACTCTGGATGCGGCATACGCCGACTCAAGGGGCGTCACGGCGCAGTTCAACCTCAACCTGTTGCAGCGGATCAACCGCGAGCTCGCGGCGGATTTCCAGCTGAAGCGCTTCCGCCACAAGGCCTTCTACGAACCGATCATGGGCCGCATCGAGATGCACCTGGAAAGCCTTTACTCGCAGTTCGTGCACGTCGCCGGCCAGCGGTTCGATTTCGCGCCAGGCGAAACCATCAATACCGAAATCTCCTGCAAGTACTCGATTGCCGAGTTCCAGGAACTGGGCAAGCGGGCGGGGTTCACGCCGGAAAGAGTGTGGACCGATCCGGAGCAGCTGTTCAGCGTGCACGGGATGGTCGCCGCCTAGGGAGTTTGTCGAAGGTCCGAGTCCCGCAGCACGCGCCCCAGCCGGTTCTTCTCGCGCGCATGCAAGAACCCGTACTCGACCAGCTCTCCCAGGTCGAAGCGGAACCGCTTAGCGGCCGATATTTTTCTGGCGAGCAGCGCCAGCTCGCTCTGGCTGACCGGCTGCACGCGGGGCAGCGCGAGAAAGATGTTGTTGACGTCGCCGGGAACATCCAGGATGAACAACTCGTCGAACGCCTCCTGGTAGGTGCGCGCCATCGAGTCGTAGAGCGGGTTGGAAGCCGGGCGCCAGACGTTGCTGACCACGACGCCGTTCGGCTTGAGCGCCCGGCGCGTGAATTGCAGGAATTCCTGCGTCGTCAGCTGCTTCGGGACGTCGCGGGCGCCGAATGCGTCGAGAAAGATGATGTCGTAGTCGGCTTGCCGGGCTTTCTCGATGAATTCCCGCCCGTCGCCGACGCGGGCATGCATTCGCTCGTCCTCGACAAAGCCGAAGAACTTCTTCGCAACGCTCACGACGTCGGGATCGATCTCCGCCGCGTCGATCGTTGCGGCCGGGTAATGCCTGCGCAGGAACATCGGCAAGCTTCCCCCGCCCAGACCGACGACCAGAATGCGGCGCGGTTCTTCGCACAGAGCCAGTCCGGCTAGCGCGACCCGCGCATAGGGCAGCTCCAGATGGTCCGGATCTCCCGGTTTCACGACGCTTTGCCGCCCTCCGCCTCTTTCGAAGAGCAGGGTACGCAGGCCCTTTTGGTCCTCGGTGACGATGATGGTGTTGTAAGACGAGGTCTTTTCGTAAATGACCGTTTGGGCCGAACAGGCGAGTACGGCAAGCGCCGCGAGAGCGGACAATCCCGCATTGAGGCAGAGACGGCCCGATACGATCTTCATGGCGCCGCTCGGATCAATGCTGCGACCGGTCGACGACGATGCGTTTGTACAAATCCAGCCATTTTTCGTAGTCGTCGATGGCTTCCTGCGCATTCACGATCTTGACTGCCTGGCGCTCGCGCACCAGGCGCCGCACCGGGGTGTCGTAGTTCTTGTTCGCAGGCACGCGGTGCACTTCGGTGTAGAAGCGCTGGCCGTCGGTCAGCATGTAGTCGTAGAAGAGCGCCGCGGCGGCGGGATGGGGTGCGCGGCGAGAGACCGCGACTGCGGACGGCAGCACGACGGCCGGCGGCAGGATGAACCAGTCGACCGGCGCGGACTTGGCCTTCATGCGCTCGGCGTCGTGGCTGTAGATCCCCAGCATCAGGGGAATTTCTCCCGCGGCGACCAGTACGGCGCTGTGATTGTGGCCGGTGCGCACCGCCAAGCCGTTTTCGGCCATGCGCCGGAACAGCTCGAGACCGGGTTTCTCTCCGAGCGAATCGACCAGGGCGGCGAACCATTCCACGTTCGTGGATTCCACGCCGATGCGCTTTTTCCATTTCGGATCGAGCAAATCCTGCCAGGACTTCGGCACGTCCGCGGGTTTTACCAAGTGGGTGTTGTAGGCGTACACCAGAAGATTGAGCCGGTCGGGCGCCCATTCGCCGTGCGAGGGCATGACCTCGGGCAGCAATTCCTGCTCGATGTAGGGCGAGTTCATTTTCTGCAGCAGCTTTTCCCGCGCGAGCGCCTCGATCTGCGGGGCGTTGGTCTCGATCACGTCGAACTCGAAGCGACCCCCGCGCGTCTCGCTGAGCACGCGCTGCAGGATGTGCGCCTGGCTGCCGCGCCAGAACTTCACGGCAACCCCGTAGCGGCGCTTGAAGTCCGCGACGAGCTTGAGCTGGTCGTCCTGCGTGAGGGACGAGTACAGCATCAGCTCGCTTTCCTTCCTGGCGGCGGCGATCAGACGCTCGCCGCGATCGGGGCCCGAATAGGAAGCGACGGCGGAGACGCCCGGCGTGGGCTCGACCGCGAGGCTCGCGCCCGCGGCGGCAAGGACGAAGAGAAGCAGAAAACCGCGCATGCGGCCGCTAGAGATTGAGCAGCCGCGCTGCGTTCTCGCCGAGAATCTTGTCCTTCTGCCGCTCGGTGAGGTCCCCGCGTGCGCGGATGTTCGCGACGGTGTGCGGAAACTCCGAGTCGAAGTGCGGATAGTCGCTTGCCATGAGAATGCGGTCCTCGCCCAGCTCGGCGATCGGCCGCTTGAGGTCCGGCTCGTCGGCCTCGCAGGTCACGTAGCAGTTGCGGCGGATGTATTCGGAAGGCGCCATGCGCAGCATCCCCGAGATCTGCGGGAAATCCTTGGCCCACTCCCAGTCGTCGTCCATGCGGTGCATCCAATAAAGGATCCACTCGGCGCTGCACTCGAAGAACACGACCTTGAGCCCGGGGAATTTCTCGAAGACGCCTCCCAGCACCAGCGCCACCAGGGCCGCGCTGCAGTTGGTCGGGCGCCCGAGCACGTGCGTCTTGTAGAAATTGTCGAACCTGTCGACCAGCTCGCCATTGCTGTTGGGATGGCATAGCAGCGGAACGCCGAGCTCCTCGGCCGCCTGGTAGTAAGGGTGGAAGCTCGGGTCGTCCAGGTTGCGCGTTCCGCAATAAGGGACGAGGTGCGAAGTCCTGAAGCCGAGCTCCTTCACGCAGCGGCGCAACTCGCCCGCCATGGCTTCGGGACAGCCCGCAGGCGCCATCGCGACCGGCAGAAACACACCCTCGTGGCCCTTTACCAGTTTCGCGACCCAGTCGTTGAACAAGCGCGCGCACTCGCGTCCCAACCCGCCGATGTTCGAGGTCGCGACGGTGATCTGCGTCGGGAATATGAGCTGCTTGTCGATGCCCTCCTTGCCGATGTCCTCGCGACGGCGCGCCATGTCGTAGCCGCCCGCCTGCCGCGCCGCGACCTCGCCCCCGCGCCAATTGGTCTTCGGGTCGTAAATGTAGGGATGCCGGTGCGCGGCGTGACCTTGCGGGCTGATGGGGTCGAGCGAATGCAGAAATTTCGTGTTGTGCGTGCGCCCGTCGTTCAACTTGACCGGTCTGAAGCGCTCATAGGAGCCCTCGAGCCTGTAGACCTCATCCATGAAATAGCCTTCGCGCAGATGCGAATCGAAGTCGATGATCATGCTTTTCTCCTGTGTTCCGGTACGCGGAACGGGGGTTTCCGGCCGTTCTTCAATGCTGCAAGTGTCGCGGCGAACCGTCAAGAGAGCGGAAAGCCGCCCGCCGGCGAGACCGCCGATGTCAGACGCGATGCCCGATCGCGCGGGAAATCTTCTCGGCGGTTTCCCTGACCAGGCCCGACCAGGCGCTCTTCATGCGCTCGGCGGGAGCCGAGACGGACAACCCCGCGACCATCAGTCCGGTGTCGTCGTGCACGCCCACGCCGATGCAGCGCACGCCGAGTTCGGCCTCTTCGTTGTCCACGGCGTAGCCGTTGCGGCGGATGCGCTCGAGCTCCTTTTCCAGGGCGCCGACGCTGGTGAGAGTGTTGCGGGTGAATTGCGGCAGGTGGGTCCTCTGGGCGTAATCCCGCAGCCCGTCTGCGCCGTCCTCGAGGAGAAACAACTTCCCGACCGCGGTGATGTGCAAAGGCGCCCGGGCACCGACGATATTCACCACGCGCATCAGCGAGCGTCCGCTCGAGGTGCGCTCGACGTACACGATCTCGTCGTCGCGGCGCACCGAAAGGTTGACCGCTTCGCCCGTCTGGGTGTGAAGCTCGCGCATGTAGGGCAGCGCGTGCTCGCGCACGCTGATGCGCGCCTTGACGAGGTTGCCGAGCTCGAGCAGCCGGATGCCGAGGCGATAGCTGCCCGGGTCGACGCGCTCGACCACGCGGTCGTTCACCAGCGCTCCGAGGATGCGGTGCGTGGTCGAGGGATGCAGGCCGCTGGCCTGCGCGAGGCCTTTCAGGCCCACCGGTTGCGCGCTGTGGGCGAGCACCTCGAGCAGCTTCATCATTCGCTCGATCACCTGGATGGAGTTCTTGGATTCGGCGTTGGCCATCGGGTTGCGGCGCGATATCGAATGACGCAATTCTATATCACGATATGGAACGCTCGCTTCCAGGGCGCGGATTCCCGCGTGCTATGATTTCGGCGCCATCCTGTAAATCCGTTTCCCTGAATTTTCATGCGCGTCGGCCTGTTCGTGACCTGCCTCGTGGATCTCATGCGGCCGTCTATCGGGTTTGCTGCGCTAAAGCTGCTTGAGAACGCCGGATACGAGGTGACGGTGCCGGCGATGCAGACCTGCTGCGGGCAGCCCGGCTGGAACTCCGGCGACAGGGAAGCGACGCGCTCGCTCGCCGAGAGGGTGATCGCGCAGTTCGAGGAGTGCCGCTACGTGGTCGTGCCTTCGGGTTCGTGCGCCGGAATGATCCGCGCGCATTTCCCCGAAGTCTTCGCAAACGAGCCCGCCATGCTCGCGAAGGCCCGGGAGCTGGGAGAGCGCACCTACGAGCTCACCGAATTTCTGACCAAGATGGCGAAGCGCGCGCCCGCTCCGGCGAGCTACAACGGCACCGTGACCTATCACGATTCGTGCTCGGGCTTGAGAGAGATAGGCGTCAAGGCACAGCCGCGGCAGCTCCTCGCGAAAGTGGCGGGACTCAAGCTCGTCGAGATGGAAGAGTGCGAAACCTGCTGCGGCTTCGGCGGCACCTTTTCCATCAAGTACGGCGAGATCTCCTCGGCGATGGCTGAGAAGAAATGCGCGAACATCGAGGCGAGCGGCGCGCAGGCGGTCGTGCTCGGCGACCTGGGCTGCATGCTGAACATCGAGGGGCGGCTTCGCCGGCGCGGCGACGCGGGCACGCAGGTGCTGCACGTCGCCGAAGTGCTCGCCGGAACGACCGGGGGCTAGCGCCTGTGCAGATCCAGTCGATGCATTTCAAGGCGCGCTCGGGCGCGGCGCTCGCCGACGCGACCTTGCAGGCGAACCTGCGCAAATTCCAGTCCACGGGGTTTACGGCGCTTCGCGCCAGGGCGGTCGCCGAGTTCGGGCCCGAGCTCTTCGAAACCCTGAGGGGAGAGGGCGCGGCGATCCGCGACCGTTCGCTCGAGAGCCTGGATGCCTGGATCGGGCGCTTCGAGGCGGAAGCCGCGCGGCGCGGTGCGACGGTGCTTTTTGCCGAGACCGGCGCCGAAGCCTGCGAGCTGCTCATCGAGGTCTGCCGCCGGCACGGCGTGAAGAAGGCGATCAAGTCGAAGTCGATGCTTTCCGAGGAAGCGGGAGTGAACGAGGCGCTAGAAGCGAACGGGATCACGCCCATCGAGACCGACCTCGGCGAATACATCCTGCAGCTCGCCGGAGAGCCGCCCTCGCACATCATTGCGCCGGCGCTTCACAAGAGCAAAGAGGAAGTTGCGGAGCTGTTCCGGAGCCACCACCATGCGCCGCTAAAAGACGACATCCCGCGCATGACCCGCGAAGCGCGCGAGGTGCTGCGGGAGCATTTCCTCTCGGCCGATCTCGGCATTTCGGGCGGCAACTTCCTGATCGCCGAAACCGGATCGGGCGTGATCGTCACGAACGAAGGCAACGGACGAATGGTCACGACGCTGCCGCGCGTGCACGTGTGCATCACCGGCATCGAGAAGGTGCTCCCGACGCTCGAGGATTTCTCGACCTTGCTCAGGCTCCTGACGCGCTCGGCGACCGGCCAGCCGATTTCCAACTACGTGAGCCTCTTCACCGGTCCGCGCGAGCGCCACGATCGCGACGGGCCGGAGCACATGGTCTTCATTCTGGTCGACGCGGGCCGGACCAATCTCGTGGGCGGCGACATGCAGGAGATGCTGCGCTGCATCCGCTGCGGGGCCTGCATGAACCATTGCCCGGTATACAGGGCGGTCGGGGGACACAGCTACGGCTGGGTCTACCCGGGCCCGATGGGCTCGGTGCTCACACCCAGCTACATGGGCCTTGCGAACGCGCTCGATCTGCCCCACGCGGCAACGCTTTGCGGCGCGTGCTCGGTGGCGTGTCCCGTGAAAATCCCGCTGCCCGAGCTGCTGCGCAGGCTTCGCGAAAAACAGGTCGACGGCGGCCTGCGCCCCCGGCGCGAGATGCTCGCGCTGCGTCTGTGGTCGTGGACGGCGCGCAGGCCGCGCCTTTACTCGCTCGCGACTGCGATCGCCGTGCGCTTCCTGCGCATCCTCGGCGGCCGCAAAGGGATGATCCGGGCGCTGCCTTTCGGGGGCGAGTGGACGCGCGGGAGATTCTTTCCAGCGCCGCGCTCGGGCAGGACTTTCCGCGCGCTCTACGCCGCGAAGAACCGGGGACAGACCACGGTTTCCAATTCAAAACGGCAGTAAAACCGTGATCTGTCCCCGGTTTTTCTAAAGCCAGCCGGTCTTGCGGAAGCGGACCCAGAGATAGAGGTCGATCGCGGTCATCGCTCCGAGCGCCGCGGGATAGCCGAACGCCCATTTCAATTCCGGCATCTGCACGAAATTCATGCCGTAGACGCTGGCGATGAAAGTCGGCACCGCGATGAGCGCGCCCCAGGCCGCGAGGCGCTTGGTCACCTCGGTCTCGCCGAAGGTGATCATGGCCACGTTTACCTGGATCGCGGTAGTCACGGTGTCGCGCAGAGCGTCGATCAGCTGGTTGATGCGCACCAGGTGGTCGTACACGTCCCGGTAATACGCCTGCAATCCGGAACACACTTGCGGCACGCGGCCGCCGTACAGCTTGCCGACGCCCTCGAGCAGCGGCAGGACCGCGTGCTGCAGCGTCGTGAGTGTCTGCCTCACGTAGTAGAGTCCCTCGATGTTGGCGCGCAGGGATTTACCGGAGAAGATCCGTTCCTCGAACTTCTCGAATTCGGCCTCGACTGCGTCGAGCGCGGGGAAGTAGCGGTCGACCACCGCGTCGATGAGGGCGTAGAACACGAAGCCCGCCCCATGCTTGAGCAGCTCGGGCTCGCGCTCGCAGCGCGCGCGCACCGCGGCGAAGCCCGGTTCGGCCTGATTGCGAACGGACAGGACGTAATTCTTGCCGACGAAAAGGTCGACCTCGCCGACCTTGAGTTCGCCTTCGACGACCTCGATGTTGTGCAGCACCGCGAACAGCGAGTCTCCGTATTCGTCGATCTTGGGCCGCTGGTGGCCGTGACGCGCGTCCTCGACCGCGAGCTCGTGCAGATCGAACTCATGCTGCATCGAGGCGAGCTCGCCTGGCCCGGGGTCCTTCATCGCGACCCACACGAAGCACTCGGGGCGGCTGACGTACTTGCTGATGTCCTCGGGCGCGATGTCGCCGAGCTTCTTGCCGTCCTGATATGCCGCACAATTGACCAGCATCCCGCGTCTCCTGCACGTTCTGCGTATACGGCGCAATGATAGGGCACGAAGGCGCCGCCGCATAGGCTAAAATGGCGTCCCTTGCATTCGCCTGACCGTCCGCCCATGCTCCGCATCAGCCGCCGCACCGAAAACCTCGGCACCGAAAACGCCTTCGTCGTCCTCGCCGAGGTGAACGAGCTCGTCCGCCAGGGCAAGGACATCATCTCGTTTTGCATCGGACAGCCGGATTTCCATACGCCCTCCAATATCCAGGATGCGGCCGTACGGGCGGTGCGCGAAGGCCGGCACGGCTACACGCCCTCGGCCGGGATCGTCGAGCTGCGCGAGGCGGCGGCGCGCTACATGGGCGAGATGCGCGACCTCGCGATCCGCGCCGAGGACGTGGTGATCGGCGGCGGGGCGAAGCCTTTCATCGCCTACACCATTCTTTCGACGACCGACTACGGCGTTGGCGACGAGGTGATCTATCCCAACCCCGGATTTCCCATCTACGAGTCGCAGATCATCGCAAACGGCGCGGTGCCCGTGCCGCTGCACTTGCGCGAGGCGCGCGGCTTCGCCTTCGACCCGGCCGAGCTCGAGTCGAAGATCACGAAAAAAACGAAGCTCGTCATCCTCAACTCGCCGCAGAATCCGACCGGCGGCATCCTGACCAGAAAGGACCTCGACGCCATCGCGGCCATCCTGAGGCGGCATCCGCGAGTCTGGATCTACGCCGACGAGATCTATTCGCGCCTGTGCTACGAGGGCGCGTTCTGCTCGATCGCGTCGCTGCCGGGAATGTACGAACGCACGATCATCTCCGACGGCGCCTCCAAGACCTGGGCGATGACCGGCTGGCGCATCGGCTTCGCCTCGAACCCCGTCCTCGCGCCGCAGTTCGTGCGCTGGGTGACGAACACCGACTCCTGCGCTTCGCACATCAGCCAGTGGGCGGCGGTCGAGGCGATCAACGGTCCGCAGGACGACGCGAAAAAAATGCGCGACTCGTTCCTGGAGCGGCGCGACCTGATCGTGGGCTTGCTGGACAAGGTGCCGGGCGTCTCCTGCAAGACGCCGGGCGGCGCCTTCTACGCCTGGCCCAACGTGACCGAAGCCTGCCGCTCGGTCGGCGCCGCGGATTCGGAGGAGTTCAGGAAGCGCCTCCTCAACGAGGCCGGGGTCGCGGTGCTCGCCGACATTCATTTCGGCGCGCGCGTGCCCGGCGAGGGCCAGCACATCCGCTTTTCCTACGCCGCCTCGAAAACCGCGATCGAGCAGGGCGTCGAGCGCATCGCTGAGTTCATCCGCAGGAACCAGCGCCGCGCAGCCTGAGTCCGTCGATGGCGGGCGAACGCATTGTCGTAGGCATGTCGGGCGGCGTGGATTCGTCGGTCGCCGCGCTGCTTCTGAAGCGCCGCGGCTTCGACGTGGTCGGCCTGTTCATGAAGAACTGGGAGGACGACGACGACGACGAATACTGCTCGACGCGTCAGGATTTCATCGACTGCGCTTCGGTCGCCGAGGTGATCGGGATCGATCTCGAGGCGGTGAATTTCTCCGCGGAATACAAGGAGCGCGTCTTCGGGGCCTTCCTCGCGGAATATTCGGCCGGCCGCACGCCCAATCCGGACGTGCTATGCAACGCCGAAATCAAGTTCAAGGCTTTCCTGGACCACGCGCTGGCGCTGGGCGCGAAGCACATCGCCACCGGTCACTATGCGCGCGTCAGGACGGCGGAGGGAAGGGTCGAATTGCTCAAGGCGGTCGATTCTTCCAAGGACCAGAGCTATTTCCTGCATCGCCTCACTCAGGCGCAGCTCGCGCGCGTCGTGTTTCCCGTCGGGGAGCTGAGAAAGACCGAAGTGCGCAGAATCGCCGGGGAGGCCGGATTGCCCAACTTCGCCAAGCGCGGCTCGACCGGAATCTGCTTCATCGGCGAACGGCCGTTTCGCGAGTTCCTGAACCGCTACCTGCCGAAGAAGCCCGGTCCGATGCGCACGCCCGAGGGCAAGACCGTCGGAGAGCACATCGGCCTGTCGTTCTACACCATCGGCCAGAGAAAGGGCGTCGGCATCGGCGGCTTGAAGGATTCGGCCGGCGGGCCCTGGTACGTCTGCGGCAAGGATCTGGAGAAGAACGAATTGATCGTCGTGCAGGGGCACGACCACCCGCTGCTGCTGTCGCAGAAGCTTCGCGCGGAGGATCTCGCCTGGGTGAGCGGCGCCGCCCCGCAGGCGAGTTCCTCCTATGGCGCGAAGACACGCTACCGCCAGGCCGACGCCGATTGTCGCATCGACCGCGTCGGCGATGAGGACCTCGAAGTGGAATTCTCGGCGCCGCAATGGGCGGTGACGCCGGGACAATCGGTCGTGCTTTACCGGGGAGAAGCCTGCCTCGGCGGCGGGGTCATTCAATAAGAAAGCCGCCCTCGGGCAGCTTTTTCGGCTGGCTTGTCGCGCCCCGGCGCTTCAGATCTCGCGACCGATGCGACGATCGACCGAATACTCGCCGCCGCCGCGGATCAGGATGACCAGCGACAGGATCAGAAGAAGCAACGGCATTTCCATGCCGCGGCTGGTCCAGAAATAGCCGAACTTCCAGTTGAAATGAAATGCGGCGACGAACATGAAGCCGAAGAAAAGCGCCGCGACGGGCCGCGTCAGAAAGCCGATGGCGACAAGGAACCCGCCCACCAGTTCGAGGGTTCCGATGTAATACGCCCAGAACATGCCGGGCTCGAGTCCCGCCGCGGCCATCCCCTTCGCCACGCCGGCAATATTCCCGCCCCACCAGCCGAAGAGCTTCTGGCACCCGTGTGGAATGAACCACACGCCGAACGTCACTCGCAAAATCGGATAGGCGAAACGCTGGCAGCGCTCGTACAGCGCGCCGAGAGCCGGAAATACGTATCGCGAAGCTCGCGGGGGTGTCTGCATGACGCGTCTCCTCCTCTAAGAATTCATTCCTGCGGGACCGTATCGGCAAACGACTGACGCTCCGAGAGCTTTTCCAAGGCCCGCGCGAGGTTGGCGTGATCCTTCTTCCAGTCCATCTTCGGATAGCGGAAATCGAGCCAGCCCAGGCAGACGCCGACCGCGATATCCGCGAGGGTGTAGCCGTTGCCCACGCACCAGGGCTTGTCATCCAGTTCGGAATCCATCGCCACGAGGCCGGCGCGCACTTTGCCCATCTGGCGCTCGATCCAAGTCGCGCTCCGCAGCTTCGCTTCGCGCTGGTTTTCCAGCCGCGCGAGCACTCCCGCGTCGAGCACGCCGTCGGCGAGCGCCTCCCAGCGCCGCGCTTCGATGCGCTCGCGGTTTTCTGCCGGCACCAGCCGCCCGATCGGCGAAGCGTTGTCCAGAAAGCCGACGATCACGCGCGAGTCGAACAGCGACCTGCCGTCGTCGAGCAGCAGCACCGGCACCTTGCCGAGCGGATTGAGCTTCGCCGCTTTGGCGTCGGCCTTCCACGGGTTGTCGACTTCAAAGTCGAAGTCGATTTTCTTTTCCGCCAGCACGATGCGCACCTTGCGCGTGTACGGACTGGCGAGCGAGCCGATCAGCTTCATTTCAGGAAATTGTCATGCGAAGAAAAAGTGGATTCCGCGGGACCCCTCGCGCACCCGCAGCGGGAAATCATTCTAACACCAGGCACGCCCTGAATCGCCGGCGAAGCTGCGGCAGCACTTCGCGATCGAACCAGGCGTTTTTCCTCATCCAGAGCCGGTTGCGCGGGCTGGGGTGGGGCAGAGGGAAGAAATCGGGCAGGTACTCGTCGCGCGCGCGCACGGTCTCGGCGAGCGTTTCCTTCCTGCGCGAGCCGAGGTAATAGGCCTGCGCGTAGGTGCCGATGAGCAGCGTGAGCCGGATGGCAGGGAGGTGCGCGCGCAGTTTCGGATGCCAATGCGGCGCGCATTCGGGCCGCGGCGGGAGATCTCCCGATTTCCCCGTGCCCGGATAACACAGGCCCGCCGGAACGATCGCGATGCGGCGCTCGTCGTAGAAATCCTCGCGCCCTATGCGCAGCCATTCGCGCAGGAGATCGCCCGAAGGGTCGTTCCAGGGTATGCCGCTCTCGTGCACGCGCCGGCCCGGCGCCTGCCCCACCACGAGGACGCTCGCCGTGGGCGAAGCGCGCAGCACCGGCCTCGGCGGGTTGGGAAGATGGGCCTCGCAGATTCGGCAGGCGCGGACTTCGGCGAGCAGGCGCTTGAATTGGGCGGGCTTCGCCCGCATGATAAAATCGGCGCTGTCCGCCATACAGGCTCCGTCGATGCCACCGCATTCGCCGCTGTCACCGCTCAACGCATTATCCCCTCTGGACGGACGCTACCACAAGCAAGTCGAGCCGCTGCGGGCCTGCTTCAGCGAAGCGGCGCTTTTCCGCCACCGCATCGCGGTCGAGATCCGCTGGCTCCTGGCGCTCGCCGCCGACCCGGCGATCGCCGGGATCGGGCCTTTCTCGAAGGCAACCCGTTCCGAGCTCGAGCGGATCATCGAAACCTTCTCCGAGGACGACGCCGCGCAGGTAAAGGCCGTCGAAGCCGAAACCAAACACGACGTCAAGGCGATCGAGTACTGGCTGAAAAAACGCCTGGCGGGCAATTCGGAGGCGGGGCGCGTCGCCGAGTTCGTGCATTTCGCCTGCACCTCCGAGGACATCAACAATCTCGCCTATGGGCGGATGCTGAAGGAAGGCCGCGACCGCGTGCTCCTGCCCGCGCTCGATCGCGTGATCGGGACGCTCGCCGCACTGGCCGTGCGGCTCGCCGACGCGGCGATGCTCGCGCGCACCCACGGTCAGCCGGCCTCGCCGACGACGCTCGGCAAGGAGCTCGCGAACGTCGTTTACCGCCTGCGGCGCGCGCGGCGCTCGATCGCATCCGTGTCCCTCGCCGGGAAGATGAACGGCGCGGTGGGAAACTACAACGCTCACGTCGCCGCGTACCCGGACTTCGACTGGGAGACCTTCGCCAAGGCGTTCGTCGAGTCGCTCGGCCTGGAATTCAA
>Ga0193699_10000790_pt1 | contig 12946 bp, 9 predicted proteins | sample L3c2metaG_FD_160095 | JGI IMG/M metagenome (GOLD analysis project Ga0193699, IMG submission 160095) | Soil microbial communities from a riparian zone of the East river system, Colorado, United States - L3c2 | ecosystem: Environmental > Terrestrial > Soil > Riparian zone | place: USA: East River... | reverse complement strand
TTCCGCATCACCTCCATCGGCATCGCCGGCACGCCGATGGCCGGCTTCGCCGCCGCGCTCACGCCCGAGCAGCGCTGGAACGTCGTGGCGTACGTGAACTCGCTGCGCACGACCCACGCGCAGCAGTTGGAGGGCGAGGGCCTGTTCACGCAGCGCTGCGCGTCGTGCCATGGCGTGAGCGGTGCGGGCGACGGCGCGCTCGCACGGTCGCTCACCAAGCTCCCGCCGGAGATCGGCACAGTGGCGTGGCAGGTGGAGCACAGCGACGAGCAGATCGCGACGGTGGTGAAGGCCGGGATGCCCGGCAGCGCGATGCCCCCGGCGGGCGACCTCACCGACGCCCAGGCGGCGAGCGTCGTCGCCTACGTGCGGACGCTGCCGATGAAGGACCGGAACGGCGGCGCGTTCGCGCAGTCGAGCGACAGCATGAGCGCGCAGGCCGCGGCGCGGAACGTCATCGCACAGCTGGAGCAGTCGCTGAGCGCCGCGAAGAGCGGCCGGCCGAGCGACGCGGGCGACAAGGCGTTCGACGCCTACATCGCCTTCGAGCCGCTGGAGCGGACGGCGCGCGCGAAGAACCCGGGCCTCATCTCGTCGATGGAGCGGCAGTTCGCCGAGTTCAAGGTCGCCGTGAGGGCGAACGACGTGCGCGCTGCCGAGCGCGTGCGCGATGCGATCGAGGCGACGCTGCCGGAGGTGGTGTCGCTCACTGCGCCGGCCGGCAGCGGCAGCGAGGCGTTCTGGCAGTCGTTCCTCATCATCCTGCGCGAAGGGTTCGAGGCGATCCTCGTCATCGGCGCCATCGTCGCCTTCCTGATCAAGACCGGGCATCGCGAGCGCCTGCGGAGCATCTGGCTCGGCGTGACCTCGGCCATCGTCGCCAGCGCGGTGACGGCGATCGTCCTCAAGACCGTACTCTCGGCGATGCCGGCGAGCCGCGAGTTCATCGAGGGGGCGACGCTGCTGCTGGCCGTCGCGGTGCTGTTCTCGGTGAGCTACTGGCTCATCTCCAAGGTGGAGGCGGCCAAGTGGCAGCAGTTCATCAAGGAGAAGGTCAGCACCGCGCTCGATCATGGCGGCGGCCGCGCCCTCGCCTTCGTCGCCTTCCTCGCCGTGTACCGCGAGGGCGCCGAGACGGCACTCTTCTACCAGGCGCTGTTCAACGAGGGGCCGAACGTCGTGGTGCCCATCTCGCTCGGCATCGTCGCGGGCGGCGTGGCACTGGCGGTGATCTTCACGCTGTTCTACCGCTTCGGCGTGCGCATCCCGCTCCGCCCCTTCTTCTCCGTGACGAGCGTCCTGCTGTACTACATGGCGTTCGTGTTCATGGGGAAGGGGATCCGCGAGCTGCAGGAGGGGAACATCATCTCGCTGTCGGCCATTCGCGGCTTCCCGCACGTGGAGGCGCTCGGGCTGTATCCGAGCTGGGAGGGCGTGCTCTCGCAGTTCGTGCTGCTGCTGCTGTTCGCCTTCGCCGTGCTGAAGACCTTCTGGCCGAAGCGCTCGGTGACGCTGCCGACGGTGGAGCCGACGGTGATCGCGCCGGCGCCGGTGGTGGACGGGGAGCTCGCGGCGATCCGGGCCGAGAACGCCGAGCTGCGGCGGCGGCTGGCGGCGGTGGAAGAGGCGCTGGGGCGGGAGCCGGCGCGGAACTAGGAGTCGCGCCGGCCCCGTTACATACGAGCGGAGCGAGCTTCAGCTCTGCGGTAAGGCCGTGCAGTCCCCGCTACACGCCATTCAGGCGTGCATTGCCCCGCTTACTCGTTCGCGCGGCAGGCGGCCCGGGCGTCGGCGACGCCCTTCGCTCCCTGCTTCCCACGCGCTTGATCGCTCCCGAGCAGCGCGTTCAGACGGTCGGGGAAGTTCGTGAACATCCCGTCGACGCCCACGGCCAGGAGCGCGGCCATCTGGCCCGGATCGTTGACCGTGTAGGGGTGCACGTCGATGCAGCGCACGTGTGCCGCGTCGACGAGCGCCGCGTCAACCGACCCCGACGATGGTCCGATGCCGACGGCGTACGTTCTCACCTGATCGAGCGTCGCACGGATGTTGGCGCTCCCGATGTTGCTGAACAGCTGCACCAGTGGCAGCGCCGGATCCAGCCCGTGGATCTTCCGCAGGCTGGCATCGCTGAACGACTGAATGAGCACCTGATCGCGCCGTACCGCCGAGCCACGGAGAGCGAACCGATCGAGCGCCTGGAGGAGCTTCTCCTCCATTCCGGGCGCGTCCTCGGGATTCTTGGTCTCGATGTAGTAGTTGGCGCGGTGCTGGTACCGCTCGAACACCTCATCGAGTGTCGGGATCTTCAGTCCGACGTACTCGGCGCGCGCGTACTGTGGGAACGCGCCGTTGAACCAGCTGCCGACGTCACAGGTCTTGATCTGCGCGAGCGTCTTCTCGATCACGAGCCCCTTGCAGTTCTCCGCGGCGCCGCGCGCCGTGCGATCGAGGGTCGGATCGTGGAGCACCACGAGGACGCCGTCGCTGGTGAGCTGGAGGTCCTGCTCGATGTAGTCGGCGCCGAGCTCGAGGGCGAGGTCGTACGACGCGATGGTGTGCTCGGGCGCGTACCCCGACGCGCCGCGGTGGCCGATCGCCAGAATCGGCGCGTCGGGGACTTCTGTCTGTTGTGAGTTGGCGATCGCGGCGTGGAGCTGTGTCGGCGACGTCGGCGCGACGCCGGCGTCGCGGCTGCACGCAGCCGTCGCCACGCAGAGGACGAGCGCGGCCGCGCCGCGGAGAGTGAGCCTGGCCATGGAACGGGACCTCCCATGAGAGAAACGGTGACCTGAGAACGGAACGCAGGGGAGGATGGCGGCGCTCCGGCACGATCAGGTCGCCGTCAAGGTCACCGCGTGGTCACGAGACGTCGGCGATTGAGCAACGGAGCGCCCACCAGGATGCGGCGACCTGACCGTTTGCGAGGACGCATCGACCGTTTGGTGGCGGGACGACAGGCCAGGAATTCGTGAACGACTCTTCACGATGTCGACGATCCAATATCGGTGACTGAGCGCACGTGGGAGCGTCCTAATAGGGCAGGCGTGACGACGCCGGTGTCGTCTCGCGATCATTTCGCTCCAGCCCGAGGAAACGCAATTGCGAACCCTTGACGACGTCCAGCGTGCGCTCCGCGCGCGCGTGGGCAGCGACGACGCGATGAAGCTCGTCACGACGCGGGTGTTCCTCCGGACAGGTGTCAACCTGAAACAGGTGCGTCCGGACCAGAACGACAATGCCGCCGTCGTCACGAAGGTGATGGGCGCGCTCGCCGCCGTCGGCCACTCTCTCACCTGACCGCCGCCATGCCCACGAAACCCACGCACCCCCAGACGCCGCTGCGGCCCTCCGCCGCGGGTGTCGGCCGGCCCGCCAGCGCCCTCTCGCGCAAGACCGACACGCGCGCCGCGGCCGCGGAGATCATCGCGCAGCTCGACACGCAGCTCACGGGCGCCTCGGCGACGGCCATCATCGCCTTCTGGTCCCCCGCGCATGACGGGACGCAGCTGATTGCGGCGCTCCGCGAGCGCCATCCGTCGGCCCAGGTGCTCGGCTGCACGACGGCGGGCGAGTTCAGCGAGCGCGACGGCTCGGTCGGCGGCATGTCCGCCATCGCGCTTCCTGCCGGCACCGTGCGCGCGGCGCATTCAGCGCTCGCGCCGTTCGACGGCGGTGTCGAGAATGGGATTCGCGCCGCGGCCGAGCAGATCGCGAAGCGGGTCGGCGCCGATCTGCGGACGCTCGATCCCGCGCGGTACGTCGGCCTCGTGCTCTTCGACGGGCTCGGCATGAAGGAGGAGGCGGCGAACGAGGCGCTCGGCGCCGCGGCGCCGCAGCTCGTCTTCGTCGGCGGCTCGGCGGGTGACGACCTCGCGTTCAAGGAGACGCGCGTCTATCTCGACGACAGGAGCACCACGCACGGCGCGGTGCTCCTGCTGCTCGACATGGCGGTGCCGTTCACGATCGCCAAGACGTGCAGCTTCGTGCCGACGAAGCATAAGTTCACCATCACGCGCGCCGACGAGAAGCGCCGCGTCGTCTACGAGCTGGACGGCCGGCCGGCACTCGAGGTGTATGCGAAGGCGACTGGTACGACGCCGGACAAGCTCGACGGCGCGGTGTTCATGTCGAACCCGGTCGGGATGATGTTCGACGGCGATCCGTGGATCCGCGCCCCACAGATGGCCCTTCCCGACGGCGGTCTCAAGTTCTATTGCGGCATCACGGAGGGCTCGGAAGTACACCTGATGCGCGGCACCGATCTCGTGGGCGAGACGAAGCAGGCGATGTCGCGCGCCGCGAAGGAGGTCGGTGGCAAGGCCGGTGGCGCGATCGCGTTCAATTGCATCCTGCGCCGTCTCGAGCTCGACGCGACGAAGACGCACGACGGGTTCCGCGATGCCTTCTCCGGTATCGCAACCGCGGGCTTCCACACGTACGGCGAGAGCTACCTCGGCCACATCAATCAGACCTGTACTGCGCTGGTGTTCGCATGAGTGGCGCGACACGGACCGGGGCACCGTGCCCCGGTCCGTGTCGCGTCATCCCCATCTTTCACGGATGATCGATGATCGCAGCATCCACTAGCCCGACGCAGGGCGTGGAGCGGCGGCGATGACCGCGGTATCGCCGTATCTGGTCGGCGCGCTCGTCGGCGGCGCGATCGTGCTGCTGTTCGCCTGGCGGCGGGCGTCGCGCATGGCGCGCGCGCTCGCCGCCTCCGTCGCCGGCGCGGACGCGCTGCGCGCCGAGCGGGATCGGCTGCGCGCCGCGCTGGAGTCGGTCGTCATCGCGATTCCGGAGGAGCTCCGCGCGCTCGACGACGCCATAGCCGCGTCGAGGAACACGGCCGGTGCGCGTGTGCAGGCGCAGACGCAGCGCGGTGAGCTGGCGCGCGCGCAGCTCGCGCTCGTGAGCCGAGGCAGCGAGGCGCTCGACCAGTTCGCGACGGGCGTACTGTACCGCGGCGAGGAGGCGACACGCTCGGCGGAGGAAGCGCGTCGCGTCGCCGCCGATGCGGCCGAGCATGCGGCGCGCGTCGAGCGCGCGAGCACGCTGCTCGTCGCGCTCGGCGACGAGTTCGACACCGTGCGGGAGACGATGCAGGGGCTCGCGCAGGCTGGAAGCCGGATCGGCACGTTCGTGCAGACCATCGAAAACATCGCGCGGCAGACCAATCTGCTCGCGCTGAACGCCGCGATCGAGGCGGCGCGCGCCGGCCAGCAGGGCCGCGGCTTCGCGGTGGTGGCCGAGGAGGTGCGCAAGCTCGCCGACGACTCGAAGCAGGCAGCGGACCAGGTGAGTGAGTCGGTGACCGAGATCCAGCGCGCCATCGAGCGTGTCGGCACCGTCATCGGCTCGGCCGACGCGGGGCTGGCCGGCGTGCGCGAGGTGACGGTGGACGCGCAGCGCGTCCTCGCCGGCGTCGTGGAGGGACTCGGCCGCACGGTGGCGTTCGTGGAGAAGGTAGCGGAGAGCGTGAGTGGGGAGTCGTCGGCGCTCGACGGCCTGCTCGCCGACATGGGCGAGATCCACGGTCATGCCGCGTCGGCGCTCGCCGAGGCGACGCAGACGGCGACGGATGGGGCGACGAGGGATGCCGCGCTCGTCGGCGTGGAGCAGGCAGCGGGGCGCGTGCGCAACCTGGCCGCGCGCGCGGCGGGCTAGACAGCGCGGACGCGTCTATGGCGCGTCCGCGTCTTCATACCGCGAGGGCTGATACCGCGCCGCGAGCAGGCCGGTCGCGCGATCCGGATCGACGTCGACGATCAGCAGCGACTCCTTGCCATACGGCGCGTACGCCAGACAGTCGCCGGTGGGGCCGATGAGCGTGGTTGCTGCTTCCTGGTGCGGCAGGGCGTAGTTCACGCTCGCGAAGTACACGGAGTTCTCCCCGGCGCGAACGGCCATCACTCTCTCGTAGAACGGCGCCTCGGTCATGCCCCAGGAATCCGGATGCGCTCCCGGCGTCGCGCCGCCGACGTAGTTCGGGTGGAAGACGATCTTCGCGCCTCGGACGGCGGCCCAACGCACCGTCTCCGGATAGCGCCACCCCTCGTGGCAGATGGCGACGCCGAATGGAACGCCGCGCACGGAGAACACGCGCCGCGTCGAGCCTGGCGCGAAGTACGGCTCCTCCTCCGGCGGCAGCTGATTCTTCGTCTGATAGCCGAGCACCTCGCCTGTGGCCGAGATCACGAATGCGACGTTCTGCAGGCCGGCCGCCGATCGCCATTCCATGGGAACGATCGCCGCCACGCCGTGCTTCTCCGCGGCGGCGCGGATGGCCTCGAGCGCGCTCGTCTGTTCCTGCTGGTCGGGTGGTGCGACCGGGAAGTCCTGGCCGCGCATCCCGGGGACGTAGCATTCCGGAAAGCAGACCAGGTCGACGCCCTTGTCCGCCGCCTCCTCGAGAAACTCACCGGCGCGGCGGACCGCGTCGGCGATCGACGCCGGGAACCGTGGGGAGGCGAGGCCGAGGCGGATGGTCGACATGGATTCAGGAACGGGTTGGGTCAACGCGAGCCGGCGGCGGCTCCACGCAGAAAGTTCAACCGATGGGCCGCCGAACGGAAGTCGCGATCGTCCGCTGCGGCGCGCACGCGGGCCCCGCCATATCCGTCCGCTAGCGCGGGCGTGCGGGCCGCGGTCGCATCGTGACGCGCGCGATGCGTCGCGTGGCGAGGAGTGTGGAACAGGCGAGGCGCAGGTCAGCCAGCGTGAGCCTCTCGGCGTCCTGCCGGTGTGTGGCGATGGTCGCGAGCGGCCAGCCGAGTCGCGAGTGCTGCGAGAGTTCCGAGGTCCAGTAGTCGTTGCTTTCCAGCTCTCCGTCGTAGTCGCGCATGCGCGCCGCGCGCGTCCGCTCGAATTCCGCCTGCGTCGGTCCCTCCACGCGCAGCCGCTCGAGTTCCTTCAGGGCGGCGGCGGTGAGCGCGTCGATGCGCCCCGGCGACGCCTCGAAGTCCACGGAGATGGAATAGCTGGTCGGCGGCACGAGGTCGAAGCTCGTTCCCACGCTGACGCCGTAGGTCGCGCCCATCGTCTCGCGCAGACGCTCGTCGAGGCTGCTCTCCACCAGGTCGCGCACTTCCCTGAGGTCCTCCGCCGCCCGGCTCGTGACGGCGATGGGCCCCGACAGCACGATGCGGGTTCGCGCGCGCCCGGCGACGCCGGCCACGACCTCGCGCTGCACGATGCCCGCTTCGAGCCGGAGCCCGATGTCGCGTGGCTGCTCCGAGTGTCCGGCCGGGAGCGACGCGAGATACCGCTCCACGAGCGGCCGCAGCGTGCCGAGCGTGAAATCGCCCGTCACCACGACGGTGAACGCAGACGCGTTGGAGAGGCGATCCTTCCAGAAGGCGAAGGCCGCGGACAGGTTCGCCGCCTCGTAGAACCGCGTGCCGCTCCGGAGGCGGCGCGGATGATGGGCGGAGGAGACCGCGGCGACCGTGTCGAGAAAGACGGCGTCGGGATCGCGATCGTGGCTGCGGGTGGCGGCCAGCATGCGGTCGCGGTACCGCCGGAATGCGACCGTGTCGCGGCGAGGCGCGGTGAAGTACAGGTGGAGCAGTTGGAAGAAGGTCTCCACGTCCTGTGGCGCGGTGCTGCCCGCAATCGTGACCGCGTCGTCGCTCACCGTCGGCGCCAGGGAGATCGACGTCGCGTCGAGCATCCGGTCGAGCCGCGTGCCACTCAGCGCGCCGATGCCGGTGTTCTGAAGGATCGCGTCGGCGAGCCAGGCGGACGGATAGTCGGCGTCCGACGCGAGCGAGGCGCCGCCGGGCGCGACGGCGCGTAGCTGGATCTCATCGAACGCGAAGCGGGTCGGCTTGAGGATGACGCGCATGCCGTTGGAGAGCACCCATTCCCACGCCTGGACGTCCGCGATCGTGCGCTCGGTGGCGATCCGACCACGCACCGGCTCGGCCGCGACGAGGCGCTTCACGTCCGCCGGCGCGGCGCGCGCGGCGACGGTCCGCGCGGATGCCGCTCGCGCTCGCGCGATCAGATCGGTGGGGTGCATCGCGGACGCGGAGTCGTCGGTCGCCGCGGTGACGATCACGACCGCGCCGCTGTCGAGCGCGAGCCCGCGCGCGAATGCCGTCACGTCATCGGCGGTGATGGTCGGCAGAAGCTCCTGCGCGAGCTCGTCAGCGATCGCGCGCGAGATCGGAGCGTTGCCGGTGAGAAAGTGATCCACGAACTCCGCCGCGAGATCCTCCGTGAGCTCGCCTGATGCCGCGGCCGCGCGCGCGGCGCGGAGGACGGCGGCGCCGCGCTCCTCGACCTCCCGCGGCGTCGCGCCGTCGCGCGCAAGATGCGCCATCTCGGCGGCGAGCACGTCCAGCGCCTCCCCGGCGCGGTTCTTCATCGCAGTGGCGCCCACCACCTGGGCCGCGAGCGGGCGAGCGATGCGGCTCACGTCGACGCCGGCGCTGACGAGCGGCGAGCCGGGCTCCTCCGCCGCGTCGTTCAACCGCGCGGACAGCACGCTGCGCCATAGACCCGCGACGAGTGCGGCGCGATAGTCGGCACGGCGGCGGAACTCGATCGGTGGACGAGGATACCACACGTCCACCTCGGTGCTCGTCGCCTCGACGTCCGTCAGCACCGACGCGCGGGCCCCAGCGGCGCGAACCACGGCGCGCTTCGGTCGGCGCAGGGGCTCCGCTCCGCGCGGGATGTGGCGGAAATGGCGCGAGATCAGGTCGGTGACCTCGTCCGCATCGACATTGCCCACCACCACGACTGCCATCAGCTCGGGACGGTACCAGCGGTCGTAGAAGCGGCGCATGGCGCCCAGGTCGAACCGGTGGAGCACTCCGGTGTCGCCGATGACGCGCCGCGCCGCGTACGGCGAGCCAGCCAGGAAGATCGCGTGCCGCTCGTCGGTCACGCGCTGCCGAGCGTCCCGCTTGGAGCGCCATTCCTCGAGCACGATGCCCGCCTCCGCCCGCGCGTCGGTCGGGTCGAACAGTGCCTCGTGCGCCATGCCGGCGAGCATGGCGAGCGCCGTGTCGAGGACGCGCGGCTGATCGGCGGGCAGGGTCAGGCGATAGACGGTTTCGTCGAGCGTCGTCGCGCCGTTGGCGCCCTCGCCACGCCGCATGCCGAGCGCCTCGAGGTACTGGTCGATGGTCCGCCCGGGAAAGGCGCGGGTGCCGCGGAAGACCATGTGCTCCACCGCATGCGCCAACCCGCGCTGGTCCTCGTCCTCCAGCACGGAGCCCGCGTCGACGACGAGGCGGACCTCGACGCGCCCGCCGGGCGAGTGATTCTCGCGGATGTAGTAGCGCAGACCGTTGGCGAGCGTGTCCGACCGGAGACGTGGATCCGCTGCAATCGGCTCCTCGAGCGAATACGCACCGAGGCCGAGGCAGCACGGACGGCGCGGGGGATCCGCGCGCAGCCATGCCGCCAGCGCGGCGCTGGCGATGCAGACGAGCACGACGCTGCCGGCGACCAGTTCGCGGCGGAGAGGACGACGAAACGGCATGCGGGCGAAGTGGAGGAGACCGGGAGGCTGGAGAGCTTTTCACCCAGGACGATCGCGCGTCGTCGGGGTCGCGCTTCCGGGCGCGCCGCTCAGCGGTTCAGGACCGGAAGATACACGCGCCATGGACCCACGGCGTCCCGATATCGCTTCGCCATCACGCGCGCCGTCTGCGCCACGTGTCCTAGATCGTGTGCCACCCACGTGGCGAGCAACTGCCCGAGCGTGACGCGGCCAAGCTCGAGGTGCTCACCCTCGAGCGCGAACTGCCGATCGGTGAGACTCCAGCCGCGCAGCGTCGCGATGTTCTCGGCGCGCAGCCGTGCAAACTCGTTCAGCAAGTCGTCCATCGCCTTGCCCTGACTCTCGCGGACCTGCGCGAAGCGATCGTAGGGCGTGAAGCGACGATTGGTGCCTTGAGCGAGGATGATCCTCGCGCGCGGGATCCAGTCCGTGCGCTCGCCGTGGATGAGGTGCCCGACGTTGTCGAATGGGCTGAAGGTGTCGGGACCTTCGTTCGCCGCGGTCCATCCATCCGGGAGTCCGACGAGTAGCGCGCGAAAGGTCGCCGGCGTCCGTTCCAGCACAGCGATTCCCTCGGTCAGATCGAAGCTCACCGTCTCGTCCTCGGAAGAAGTCCCTGGGTCCGCCGGGCGGCGATCCCTCAGCCGGCGTGCCGATACCACGCGCGATGCGCCGATACCTTCCCGCACGCGGGACACGCGGTCCAGGCGAAGTGCGCCTGGCAGTGCGGACACCGGGCACGCGTCTCGAAGGTGTCGAACAGTCCGCCGCACCCATCAGGCATGCAGCACCACTGGAGCCCTACGGGCGGCGAGAACGCACACACCGGACACGCTACATCAGGGCGGCCTTGGGTAGCCATACGCATTCGCTCACTCGATTCGTCGGCAGCACCGGCAGGCTCATATGCCTGTCGCAGGCACTGGCTCGGCGTGAATTCCCCGCTCGCCCGGTCGCACCCGCCACCGCCACGCCATGATCGCGATACCGAGCACCATGAACACCACCGCGATGACCTGCGCGTAGGTCAGTCCCGCCACGAACCGATCGTCCTTCGCGCGCAGGAACTCGATGAGGAACCGCTCGATCCCCATCAGCACGCAGTACAAGCCGAACAGCCAGCCCTCGGCATGCTTGTGGTCGCGCAGCCGCCAGAGGATGAAGAAGGCCACCAGCCCCATCGCGACCTCGTAGAGCTGCGTCGGATAGACCGACAGCACCGTGGTGGGATTGGCGCCGGCGGAGATGCCGACGCCGAAATCGCGCGCCATGACGCCTGCCGTGCTCGGCGGCGCGCCCTCGGGGAAGGCGACGGCGAGGAAGCCGTTCCACGGCCGCCCGTAGTCGTCGCCCACCGCCCAGCATCCCGTGCGGCCCACGGCGTACGCCGCCGCCAGCGCCGGTGCGGACACGTCGGCCATCTTCAGCACGCCCGCCCGCTTGTGCAGCACGACCGCGATCACGGCCAGCGCGCCGCCGATGAACCCGCCCCAGTACACGAAGCCGCCGCGGTCGAAGATCGAGTCCCAGTGGCCGAGCACCACGACATAGTACAGCTTCGCGCCGAGCAGTCCGCCGACGAGTGCGGCGAAGATCATGTCGGAGATCGGCTCCGGATCGTGACCCCTCCGCACCAGCTCGCGCTGCGCCACCACCTGCGCGACGACGAAGCACATCAGGATCGCGATTCCGAAGCCGGTGAACTGCAGCGGGCCGAAGGCGTACGCGAACGGGTGGTGAATGATCGGATGCGGCAGCAGTGTCATGCGGTCACGAGACCGGGCAGGGGAAGGGAGGCGAAGGCGTTGAGATCGAGCGGCGCGCGCTCGCCGCGTTCGAAGTGGAACAGTCCCGCGCGGGCGATCATCGCCGCATTGTCGGTCGCGAGCCGCGGGCTCGGCGCGTAGACCTCTGCGCCGAGCTGGCGCATCCGCGCCCTCATCGCCTCGGCGAGCGTGCGGTTCCCGGCCACGCCGCCGCCGAGCACCACGCGCGTCCGCCCGAACTGCGTCGCGGCGCGGGCCGTCTTCTCCACGAGCGTGTCGACGAGCGCGTCGTGAAAGCCCCGCGCGAGGTGCGGAGCGTCCCCGTCGCCACTGGCCCGCGCCGCCAGCAGCACGGCGGTCTTCAGGCCGCTGAACGAGACGTCGTAGTAGTCGTCGTCGCCCGGCTGCTGGTTGCGGCGCAGCATCGGTCGCGCGAAGCGAAACCTCGTCGGATCGCCCGCGCGCGCGAGCCGCTCGACGTGCGGACCGCCCGGGTACGGGAGGCCGAGCAGCTTCGCCACCTTGTCGAACGCCTCGCCCGCCGCGTCGTCGCGCGTACGCCCGAGCAGCCGGTAGCGCCCCCACGCCTCGACGTCCACCAGCAGCGTGTGGCCCCCCGAGACGAGCAGCGCGGTGAACGGCGGCACGGCATCGCGATGCTCGAGCGCCGTCGCGAAGAGGTGTCCTTCCATGTGATGAACGCCCACACACGGCAGGCCGCAGCCATAGGCCAGCGCCTTCGCGAAGCTCACGCCCACCAGCAGGGCACCCACGAGTCCCGGCGCGTTCGTCACCGCCACCGCATCCATGTCGCCGACCTCCGCGCCCGCGTCGGCCAGCGCGCGGCGCACCACGGGCACGATGGCCGTGAGATGGTGGCGCGAGGCGATCTCGGGGACCACGCCCCCGAAGATACGGTGTACGTCCTGCGACAGGATCACGAGCGACTCCTGTGTCGCGTCGTCTCCGTGTCCGCTGATCACGGCCGCGGAGGTCTCGTCGCAGGAGGTCTCGATGCCGAGGATGCGGGTCACGGCGTGCCCGCCGCCGTGCTCCCGCGAACCCGCACCTTCACCTGTGCGGGCGAGACCCGCACGCCGAGGCCGATCGTGTCCAGTTCGGCCATGTGCGGCAGCGTGTCACCGGCAGCGATGCTGAGCGCGCTGGGGGAGATGCCATGCAGCGCGCGAACGGTGCGCCGCGGTCCCGTGATGCGCACCGTCTCCGGGTCGAAGTGCACGGTCGTCGCTCGTCCCGCCACGCTGACTCGGCCCTCGTTCACCACGGCCACGCGTCGCGACGTGCGCGCCTCGAACCGCAGCATCACGCTCCGCGGCTCGACGTCGATGACGCGGACGTCGCTCTTCAGGTCGGCCGGGATGCGCACGTCGCCGGGTGCGACGTCGAGCACCAGAGTGTCGGGCGCGTCGCCGCTCACTGTGCGGCGCACCACTGGCGCCATCGCATACAGCTTCGCGATGTCGGAGGCGCGTCCCGCGACGAGCGCGCGTACCGTCGGCGGCTCGCCGAGCAACACGAGGGAGCTGTCCAGCTCGGGGATGACGTGCACCTGCACGTAGCTCTCCGTCGGCTGCCGCGCGCTGACGACGAGCCAGAGCAGCACGGAGATGATCAACGCCGTGGCCTTGAGTCCCAGCCG
>Ga0193699_10000789_pt1 | contig 12950 bp, 14 predicted proteins | sample L3c2metaG_FD_160095 | JGI IMG/M metagenome (GOLD analysis project Ga0193699, IMG submission 160095) | Soil microbial communities from a riparian zone of the East river system, Colorado, United States - L3c2 | ecosystem: Environmental > Terrestrial > Soil > Riparian zone | place: USA: East... | reverse complement strand
GGCACGGACGGCCCCGGCAGCCGAAGAGTTGTTACCGGACCGGGACCGGACGGAGGCGGACGAAACGGCGTATCTGCGGCGCCGCCGCGCGTCCACAGCCCGGAAATGTCCGGGTGTTGCTGCGCGGAGGCAGCCGTACAAAGACACGCAACAGCCGCTAAGGCGAGGGTGCCGCGGGAATATTTCATAGGGTTTGCTCTGCACGATCGATGACTCGCATCATACCAGAGCAGGCAGGTAGACGCGATTCGTCGCTTCGTTGCGTTGGGTCCGCGCGGCGCGACCACCTCGCGCGATGTCCCCTTCAGCGCCGCTGTTGGGGAAAGCGCCACGCGGCAAATTCATGAGTTCACTTCTAAAAATCCGCCACCTTCGCCGTCGGTAGCTGGACATCCTCTTCCGTGCCGTATTTGTGCGGATTTTCGCCACAGACGTCTTCAGGCCAGGCATTCGCGCCCAGCGCGGCAGACTGTACTGCCGGACCAAAGGTCACTGTCGCGGACCACGGCGTTGTAAAGACGCTCGGATCATCGACCGTGAAGAGAAGCTGCAGCCACTTGCCCCGGGAATTGAAATCGACGACCGGGGGATTATTGAATTGCGGCAGCACATTGTCTTTGTTCGCTCGCTGCACGCCCTCTTTCGCCTGATCATAATCGATCAGCCGGTAGCGTTCGACGACATGCAGCGCGGGAGTCTGCGGCGTACCGAACCAGTCGACCATTGCGAACGGGCCAGGCTTGATGCCGATGGTGTCAATCACCAAAGTGTCGCCCTCATAATGACCAACGGAATCGCCGTAATAGGACGGCGTGACATTCGCTGGGTGCGACGCATTCATGCGCACTGTGCGCACCTGATGATCCACCCGGTAAATCATCGTCAGGTGATCGCCGCGGTCGAAGATCTGCTGCCCATTGCTCGACAGCACGAAGGGAAGGCCGTTCGGCCAACACTGGTTGCGCGGATTGTGAAAACCGAAATGCGCCTTTGACTGCTCGCCCATTTTGCGCACCGTTTCGGCCGCTCCGGGCTTGAGAATGGGATTTTTGTAGTCGCCGACGAGCTGGGTCTGGATGCTGCGGCCCTCTTTCGTGCGCGCGAGGTTGACCGGCGCAGTCGGACCGGATGCAAGCGCCTCAAAACCGGGCAGCCAGGGATGTGCCCAGATGCCCGAGAAGTCCGGTTTGGTGGCGCCGCCCGGCGCCGCCTGTCCCGACGCGGGCACCGCCGCAACTGCCGCCAACGCCGCTGCCTTCAATACATTCCTAAGCTTCATCATCGCCCCGCAAGCTCTGTGAAAGCGATGCTACACCGGTCCCGCGCCAGTTAAAACCCTGCGCCGAGATGATGGCAATCGTGCATGATGCGCGATGACCGACTTTCTGCGCACGCGGATCGACCGCCATCGAGGGGCGTTTTTAACCCAATACGGTCATTCCACTTAGCAGGCAGCCTGAGACCCCCGGGGCCGTGGCTTGCGTCGCTAAGCTAGACCTTCGGCGGCTGCGGGGGCAAAAGTTGGCGCGCCATTCCTTGATCGCTCGGAGCATTTCCAGGTCTCCGTCTCGCCGCGCCTTGCCCTCCTCTTGCTGAAGAAATTCAGCGCGCTGCAAGGGCGCCAAGCGTTCCAATTCATTCGCGATGCACGCTGCGAGGTGTTGTCCATTGAGCGGCACCCCGTTCAGATTCGGGTATCCTGGCATTTGGATGATCTTCCTGTTTGGTGGGCGTCAGGAAACAGCGCCGTCGCTCGAAACGATGCGTTGAATACCCATACGAATCCGAGTTTGGAGTTGGCAATTGGACTTTGGTCCAATGTGCCTGAGTACGAAAGCGCAGCTTGATTCGTCCCCGTCCCAGACGTCACAGGGCTACGTCATTAATGTTAAGGCGTTTCGAGTTAACGGGTGAACTGCCAGGCGATTAAATTGAGCGAACCTGTCGCACCTCCGTTGCAGGAAAGCGAAGGCCGTTTTCATATCGTGGCGGATTGCGCTCCCGTGCTATTTTGGACGGCGGGTAGCGACTCACTTTGTGATTTCGTCGACCATCAATGGCTCGCATTTACCGGACGTAGTCTGGAGCAGGAAATCGGAAACGGGTGGGTCAAGCGTGTGCATCCTAACGATGTGGAGCGCTGCCTTGAGACCTATCACTCCGCTTTCGATGCGCATCGGCCTTTCGAGATGGAATTTCGGCTTCAACGGCACGACCGTAAATACCGCTGCATGTTGCACAGGGGTACGCCGCGCATTGATCGAGACGGCAAATTTATGGGCTACGTTGGCTCCGCAGTCGATGTCACCGACCAGAAACGTGCCGACGTACAACTTGCGCACTTGCAACGTCTGGCTTCCCTGGGATCACTCGCGGCAACTCTCGCGCATGAACTGAGACAACCGCTCGCCGCGATCAAAAGCAACGTGAATGTTGCCGTACACCTTTTGGATTCTTCAAACCCACCTATCGACGAATTGCGAGAAATAATTTCCGACGTCGGTGCTGACGGCGACCGCGCAAACGAAGTGATCAAGCGCATTCGCGATTTCTCAACCAAGCGAAAAACGCGGGTGGAACGAGTCCGCCTCAATTCCCTGATCTCCGATAGTTTGCTTCTTCTTGCCGGCGATGCACTCAGGCGTGGTGTGCAACTTTGCGCGGAGCTGGCCCCGGAACTCCCACCGGTATTCGGTGATCGAACGCAGCTTCAGCAGGTTCTGATCAACTTGGCCATAAATGGAATGGACGCGATGGCGAATACCGAAGCACCGCGCTACCTCACTTTTGAAACAAAACCAACTGGCGACAATCATGTCGAAGTAGCGGTGAAGGATTGCGGCAGCGGCATCGAGCCGGATGTTTTGCCGCATCTCTTTGAACCATTCTTCAGCACCAAAGGGGAAGGAATGGGGCTTGGGCTCTCTCTGGCGAAATCCATTGTCGAGTCGCATCGCGGGCGTATCTGGGTGGAGAACAATTCTTGCGGTGGCGCAATGTTTCGCTTCACCGTGCCGGTAGTTGCGGAACAGGCCCGCGAGAGATAGGGCAATACACGGCGTCGGCGTTGGAGAGGCCGCGTGTAGCGGTTTAGGCCGCGCGTAGAGGTCGGCCTTTGGCGACTCTCAGTCGCTCCGACACAGCGGAATGAAAGTCCGCTTTCAGCAAGATCGGACATTCGCGCGTGTCGCCATGATGGGCCGTTTTTGACCCATCGCGGTCAATGCGATCTTGCATTGATGGTGTGCCACCACGCCTGGTGCACGTTAATAGTGTTTGTCCTTCTTCGCTTCATCCGTGAGTGCCATGCCGGCTTTGGACACATCCCTGCCGGCTCCCTCGACCGTGTTGCATGCATTCAAGAATGTTGATGCCCCGGCGAGGACGACGAGGCTGATGAAAGCAATTGCGAGATTCCTGCGCATGACGGCTCCTTTGGCTACAGAGGGGCGCTCATCTTCAGAAGTAGTATCGAGAACACCCGGCACAATTGGACCAATGTCCAATCCCGCATCGCATTTTGCGCCCACCTGCCCCCCTTTGAGAATGATCAACTAAGTCGCGTCTGATTCTGGCGAATCTCGATCGTTACCGGCCCTAAAGGACAGAGCCGGCAAACGGCCTAAGGCGTTTTTGCGCACGCTCACTCATCGCGATGGGGCAGGCGGATTGCGGGGCGTTGCGAGCCATGCCCTCGACTTCGCTTCATCCATCAGCGGCGTCGCCTTGTCGGGATCGATGCGTACCATCACGTAGTTGAGGTGATCCTCGATCTTGGTGAACCAATGCCCGGTGCCGGCCGGGATGACGACCATGTCGCCAGCCTTGAGATTGTATGTCTTGCCGTTCCGGATCGTCGAGCCGTTGTTGCCGGGCCCATTGAACAGGCGCACTGTCTCGGCGTCCGCGGGACGCCGCTTTAGGTTCGCGATATCCGGACCCAACACCAGCGTGCCGGAACCCGACATGATGTAATAAACTTCGCTGACCAGATCATGCTCGGCGACCGAGTCCGGCCCCGGTGCGTCAAGCTTGCCGCGATAAACGACACCAAGGCCGACATGCGCTTTGCCGATTTCGATGTCGCGCGCCTGTTGGTCCGTGCGCCCCTCGGCGATCGCCTTTTTGGTGTACTCCTGAATTTCAGCAGCCGAAAGATAGGTACCTTCGCACATCCTGCAAGTGGGCTGCGGATCGGTTTGCTGCGCGCCGAGCACGTTGTCGCTCATTGGAACGGTCAAAAAACCGGCGCCGGCCAGACACAACATCAGTCTCTTCATCAGAACCTCCTCCTAACGCTGTATCGGGAATTCCCCAGATGACTTCCGAATGATGAGCTTGCCGCCTTGCTGCTTCAAGGGCCAGAACTGCCGCGCTGACAAGCTGCCGTCGCGAACTGGCCAAGGGACGATAGGAGGCTTGTGCGGTAGCGATATCCATCGTCTCTGGCGCCAAGAAGCCATGCACTTTGGCGCTTCAGCGGGCGTTGACGGCAAAGCCCGGCGTTAGATATCTTTGGTGCCAGCTCTACGGGCGTCGCAATTCGTCCGTGATTCAATTCGGAGGCCCTCCTTGTTCAGCAGGTCCCAGCTCATCAATTTCGCGGTTCTTCCGGTTGTCATGGTGATTTTCTTCGGCTTGCGCGTCGTGGCTCAAACTCATCCGGAGATCGACGCCTGGATTCCGAAATGGGACCGCCTTCTGCTGTTCGCAGTGGTGATCCTCTTGGAGAGGATTTATCACTACCGCTACGCCGTCTCGCAGCGATTGGTGCTGACGCGCGACATCATTTCGAACATCGTGAACCTTTATGTGAACGGCGTCGTCATGGCGCTGCTGGTCCTGCCGGTGCTTTTGTACCTGCCTCAGCATTTCCTTGGCCGCAAGCTTGTGTTTGCATCGCCCGATCAACTCGGCCCGATCTGGCTGCAGATCGTGACCATCGCTGTGTTCGTCAGCTTCTTCCGCTATTGGATGCACCGCCTGCAGCACGAAAACCGATTTCTCTGGGAACTGCACGCTTATCATCACCGGGTGACCGACCTAAAAGCCTTCAATACCTATGTCTCGCACCCAATCGACTATGCGCTGCGCAACATCCTCGTCTATCTCGTTATCGGTATTGTTGGGTTCGATCCCATTGCGATTCTGATTGCGGTTCCTCTCACCTTTATCGGTGGAGCACTGCAGCATTGCGGCGCGGATTTGAACGGCGGGGTCCTGAATTACGTCTTCGTGACGCCCCAAGTGCATCGATGGCATCACTCTGCCCAGGTCCCAGAAGGTTATGGCTATTCCTGCAACTACGCGGTCGAATTTCCCATTTGGGACATGCTGTTCGGAACCTTCTATCTGCCCCAGAAGAACGGCGAGACCTTGCAGCCAGAGCGCATCGGCCATCCGGGCGGATTGCCCGACGAGGGCAATTACCTGCGGTTGCTCCTGGCGCCGTTAGGACTTTGGCCGCGTTCTTGGCGCAAGAACTTTGGACTCGTCGGGACGGAAAGGCTACCGCCCGCGTAGTCCGCTCTCAGCAAGATCGAACATTCGTGCCCGATGAAATTTGCAGGATCGCGGGGTCCCGCCTGCCTCTTCTATTTCGCACGAGTCGTGAGACCCCGAGCGATCATCTCGACCTTGTAGAGAGAGCCCGCCCCGCCGATAAAAAGGGTCTGCTTGGTAGGCCCGCTGAATGCGATATTCTGGCAGTCTGCCGGTGGGCAGCGCACAGGTATGATGCCGAGGTGCTGCCCTTGCGGACTCAAAACCTCGATACCGCCTCCGGTGGCGACGTAGAGCCGGTCGTCGTTGTCGACCGCCATGCCGTCCGCGAACGTCTTGATTCCGCCTAGACCGTTGTCCCGGCGGCTTCGGCCCTTGAGGGTAGCGAACTCGCGCCGGTTTTCGACGAGGCCATTCGGCCGGATATCCCAAGCGATGACGTGATCCCCGTTAGAATCGCCGACGTACAGCTTCGTTTCGTCTCGGCTGAGCTGAACGCCGTTTGGCCGGATCAAGTCATCTTCGATCTTCACCGGCGCTTGTCCAGGCGGGATGTAGTACACGGCTGGCGGCAGCCGCGGGCCGAGGGGCGTACCGCCGTGCCTCTTCACCAATTCCTCGGCCTGCTGCGCAGTAAGTCCGGGGTCCGTGAAGTAGATGCCGCCATTTTTGGCGACGATCAGGTCGTTAGGACGACTGAAAGGCATGCCGTCGTACTTGTCCGCGAGCACGGCTTCCTTCCCCGGTGGATAGATCACGCCGATCCTCGTGGAACCGTCCCAGGCCTGGGCCGAGATCAAGCGTCCCTCAGAGTCTTGGCTCACGCCGTGCGATTCATTGGATTGCGCAACGAGTACCGAAACCTCGTTGGTCTGCGTGTTCATGCGGTTCAGCCGAAGTCCTTCCGGTTCAGAGAACACCAGCGTTCCATCCCTCAGCCCAATCGGATCATCCAGGCCTTTATAGCCTTGGAGGATGCGTTGAATCGGGGATCCGCCCTTGACCACGCCGGGGATTTCCGTTGCGGCGCCGACGACGGCCGGTGCCTCAGCGCTAGCAACGCAAAATGGTGCCAGGGATACAAGCGTGACTGCGACGACGGCGATTTTTGTTCTTGGTGTCATGTCGATACCTATTCCAGAACAGAATGGGAGCGCCTGACCGTCGGCTTGGGACGGTCCGTTCAGAAGTCCGGACTGCTCGCCACCGGTATGGGTTCTTCCTTCTGGCCGAAGGGATTGAAGCTTTCCCCATCGGCGCAGCGCGATTCAATGATCGCCCCCTGCGCTTTGCGCGCGCGCATCTGGAGGTGCACCGGCTGGATAAAGGACGCCGGATCTTCGATGGTGACTTGCGCCTCCAAAGCGTTGCCGCCGTCGATCAGGTGATAGCGCTCCAGGACATGAAGCTTATCGCTGTGGGGCGTGCGGAAATTGTCGATAAAGGTCCTCGTGTCCTGAGCAATGGTATCGACCACCAGCCACTCGCCCTCATAATGTCCGACCGATTCTCCGTACCAGGATGGTTTCGGATTGGGCGAATGCGGCACGTCCATGTAGATGTGACGCACCGTCTGATCGCCCTGGCCAATCGTGATCACTTCCTTGGGCGTCTGAATGAAGAAAATCGGCTGCACAACGCTGTTGAGAGCGACGGGAACTCCGGTCGCCCAGCAGCGCGATGCGCGCGAATACATGGCGAATCCCGAATCGGAAAGATCGTTGGCTTTCTTGAGGCCATCTTTCGCGAATGGCGTCAAATTGGGATTGCTGAGATCGGCATAAGGAAAGGTCGGCTGTTGGCCCGTGTTATTGGCGACAAGAGGCCGTTTGGGGTCCTGGCCGACCGGAGACGGGCTTCCCGGCATGGGAACTATGCCCCCGCGCAGGCTGACCCATCCGTAACTCATCGAGGAGAAGTCGGGATAAGATTTGCTCGGCTGCGCAAGCGTGCCAGATGCAAAGCCCGCCGCAACGACGGCACTCGCGACAAACAATGTTCTCAAAATGGGCCCAAACACGGTCGCTCTCCTTCGTTGGGTGTGGCTCGAAAATTCTCTCCGCGGCGTGCTTCCTTGTTCCCTGTACTTTTAGTCGAAGCACATAGGTATCGCAACGAACGCGTGTCCAGGGAAACTGCGAGCGTCAGGGTAAATGTCTGCTTGCGGGGGAAACCCGGACATGCGCGTGCGCCGTCGCGATGGGCCGGAATTGACCCAGAGCGGACATGAGGCCGCCCATTGGTTTAATGTCAATGTGATATCTGCTGTGGGGACAGGAATGCCGACTTTGCAGTGGACCCCCTTGGGATGGATGATACTGTTCATCGGCACAGTTCTTTTTGGCTGCTCCAATCACCTGCCACCCACCTCTCTGAACACTCCGTTTTCAATCCGCATAGCCGATGAAAGCACGGATGTGCCAACTCGACCGGCAAGCGCTGACCTCGTGCCGAACTTCAAAGATGGCGGTTCGGTCTGGTTGAAGCGGGAAGGCGCAATCGAGGGTCCGTTCGTAGTGGAGGCGCACACTGGCAGCGTCGAAGGGGAGTCAGTTGTCCTCTTCACCTTAACACCAGAAGCAGCGGATCGGTTCGCCTCGCTCACACGTGCAAATGTCGGGCATCGCGTTGCTATGGTCGTCGACGGCAAAGTGGTCCTGAATACCCTCATTGCCGGAGAAGCGCCCCGAACTTCGCTGCAATTCAGCGGCAACTTCACAGAAGCGCAAGCACGTGCGATAGCGGCGAAAATGATGAGGGCAAGTCCTAGCCGCTAATGCATCGTTCGGTCAGCACTATGAGACGCGATTACGTCCCTGTTCTGCTAAGAGTGACGCCAATTCCGAATTGGCCGATATTTGCTGCGATTGTTGGCTGTTCCTCCGGCAGCTCAGGATGGCGTTGTCTCCGCGCGGCTGAAAATGCCATGATGTTCTCAAGATGCAGCCTGTCGCATCGTCTTAGGAGGGAACCACCGTGAAATTTCATATGGGATTGGTGGCCGCCGGAGCGGCCACAATGATTGCGGGCACCAGCATGGGTGCCTCACTCAGCGATATCGTCATCAAAGGCCCAATGGCAGAGCGCATTCATGAGAACGCGGAAATAAGCGTCTCTGTGGCGGAGAAGCTCGCCAAGCATTGCATCGATGAAGCCGCCTCTAAGAACATGAGCGTCAGTGTCGCGGTGCTCGATCAGTATGGCACACTGACCTATTACTACCGCGCCGACGGCCAGCCGAAAGGGGCAGCCGAATCCGCGCTCGCGAAAGCCAAGACTGCCTGGACTACACGCAATCCAACGCACGTGCTGCAAAACCAGGTGGCGCTCAATCCGTGGACCGCGGCGCAGCAATTCCAGCAGGGTAATTTTCCGGTTGCGGGCGGCCTCCCCATCGTGGTTGACAACCAGTTCCTTGGCGCAATCGGGGTCGGTGGCATGGCGGCCACACCGCCGACATGGAGCGACGAGATCTGCGGCTGGAATGCGTTGAACGCCATCATCGGCAAGCAGCCCGATCTGTTGCCCGTGACTCCGCCCCGCGCACCGCTTCCCGCGATCATGCCGGCAGCTCCTGCGGGTGGCGGACGCGGCTAAACGTTCGTTGCATGATTTGCGAAAGGGCCTCGCGAACGAGGCCCTTTTTGTTTGAGCGCTATTTCTTGGGGTGGAGTTCAAGCGGTGCCATCGCCAAACCCAAGGCGGACAACCCTTGCCGAATATCCGGATTTGGCGAGTAATGGACGTTCGGGAGACAGCGTGGAATGACTGGTTTTGTCCCATTTCGCGGCAATCTCAACTAGTCACAGCTAGAGCGTCGGCGCGACATCTCGCGAGCCATTCATGCTGCACATCGGCGGTTACGGGATTTCCGAGTAGGGAAGGTACGTCGCTCTGAAAGTAGCCATAGCCCACCGCCTCGGTTCCGCTGATGTTTATTTGAACTGCGTGCCGACCGGATGAATTGGCAAAGTTATATTTCAGAGTTGGGACGTAGCCTTCCCTGGTTTCGTACGCAGTGCCGGTAGCCACATCTCGCGCAGTAGGTACCGCTTTCAATATATCCGCCATGCATACAGCAGCCCGCATAGCTCCTTGGTCAGTCTTAGATGCCCCGACGCAGGACGCGATGCCAATTGCAGATAGAAATAGGGTCCACAGCCTCAAAGTTTGTTCCTTCCAAAGGACACAAACCATAAATGGCAGACATCCGAATGACCACTCCTGGCGATGATCGGACGGTCCCGTCGTTTGTCGTGGGTGTCTGGAATGCCCCTCGAAAGCGGACGTCCACATCGGCGGCGCTCATCGGTGCCGCGCTCCAGGCCTCGCCGGCGTTGCTGCCAGTGCCCCCAACGGACATTCGCGGGTTAGGAGAGGCTGAACCGCACGTTTGGCCGCAACGCACCGCGAAAAAGTCTGCTCGCGTCACGACAATGGTTCAGCCCCTGACCCGATTATTGATGCAATCCGCCGAACTGGACTCCCAGCCCCTCTGGGTCCTTGACTTGGAAGCTGGTCTTGGCGCTCCCCGTGTACTGCAAATTGCGGCGCTTCAGTTGCGCCTCGAATGCATCCTTCTCCGCGTCCCAATTGATGGCGGTGTAGGCGATGTGATCCACTTTCGCCGCCCCGCCATTGGCCCGGTTCCGGGGAATAAGGATGTTATTGCCGAACACGAGGCGGCACTGCATTCCGTCGTCTTCGGTGACCTTCATGCCCAAGAGATCCGCATAGAAGTCGCGAACCTTCTTATAATCGTTGCAGGAATAGGAAATGTGGTTGACGTAACCGGCCTCGAGCTTGCCCGTGGCTGTGGGGGCGGCGGCGCCGATCACCGTTGTCGGCACTGCTGCCGCTGCTGCCGCGATACTTAAACTCTGAATGAGCTGGCGGCGGCTCATTTTTCCCTGTTCGAAATCCTGGACCAATTTCGCGATGAGATTTTCCATGGCTTGTCCTCCCGTTCGGAATTCGCGCCGGGATTCGATCATGCTTCCCAGGCTGGAGCGTCAGTATACACGATCTGCAAAGGCAGCGTGCTTCGTGCCCGCGCCTGGCATGCCGTTCTTTTCCCTTAACGGGCCGCTGTCGCGGGTTGATGAGCTTTGAGAAAGCTGCGCACCCGGTTGATCGTCCGGGCCTTCAGTTCCGGGGGTGTATTCCAGGGGTAGACCGTCACCTCGGCATTGGGCGCCAGCGACGCGACGTCGACGGACGTCTGATAGGCGTGCGCGTCGGTGTCGTCGGGGAGCACCAGCATCGGGGTCTGGCAGGAGCGCACGAAATCGCGCGACACGCTGTACACGAAGTCGGGCCGGACGCGGTAAAGGTTGTGCAAGTACTTCTCGATGGTTTCCATCGACACACCATCCTGCCGCTTGCGGAATTCGGGTGCCCAGACATCCCGGCCGGAATTGTACATCACGTCCGGGTTCTCCGGCCGGTGACCGATCGGCTGGCTCAACACGCCCGCGACGACGCGGTTCGGGGCCCGCTCCATCAGCTTCAGCGCAAACGAGCCGCCGATGCAATTGCCGAAGAAGGAGAACTGGCGGATGCCGAGGTGGTCCATCAGCCCCAATTGGTCGTCGGCGAAAGCGCCCCACGGATCATCGACCGGGATCGGGCCCGTGGATTCGCCGCCGCTGGCGTTGCGCTGGTCCATCGTGATGCAGCGGAAGTCGTTCTTGAAGACCTCCATCGCATTGATGACCGCGGTCGGCCAACCGGCGATCCGCGAGTTCAAGCCGCCGCCCGGGGTGACGAACAGTGGAAAGCCGGAGCCGGCCTCCTGGTAGCGGATGCGGACGTTGCCTTTCTCATAGAATGAGGTGGCAGCGCCTCCTGGCCCGGTCTGCTGAGCAAACACGCGCGGCGCGGCGGCCACCGCCGTTGCGGCGGCGCCCATTGCGAGGACATTGCGTCTGATCGGATCCATAATCGGCGTCCTCCTTGGTCAAGTTATCGCTGGCCATGCGGCTTCTTAAGATGGCGGAGTGGACCGAAGCCGCCGGAAGTCTTCAGAATGACCCAGTGCGTGCGCAGCATTTGTAACACAGCTTCTCTTGCTTGCCGAAGGGCCGGCTGTCCGGTTACGGCTCCAGCAAATCCTTGTTCCAGTTTGCGACGCGCCAGCCGCTGCGTCTTCGCTGTTCGGGTCACCATCAACGTCGGTCCGGCGAAATCCGGACGATCTTCACGATGAGCGGAATGCAGAAAAGCAGACCGACCACCCCCAGGCCCAGCAGGATTGACCGAATATCAGGGCAATTCAGGGCTTGCGGCGCGATGAAGATTGCTCGAAGCGATCCCGGTGGTTACAATTTGGCCAGAAATGGCGGTTCATCTGGGGAATGCTGGCTGAGACCGGCTCAAGACGATCTTAGAGGGGCGCTTACCGTGGGTGATCTCCACTGCAATTGTCTGGCCGGAAGGAGATGGACACTATGAACAAGCCTTTGCTGAACCGACGTCAATTTGGTGCGCGCTGTGCGGCCCTCAGCCTATCGTTTCCTGCCTCAAGCGCAATGATTGCAGCCCAAGCAAGGGCACAGGATCTTGGCGCTGGCGCGGAAGCGAACCCTGCACCGCGTACCGTAAAGTTTCCGGATGGCACGACCGTCCCGGCGCTCGGTCAAGGCAGCTGGCATCTCGGTCAGGGAAGGCATCGACAGTCTGTCGAGGAAGAGGCGATGCGCACGGGCATCGCGCTTGGCATGACGTTGATCGATACGTCTCGAAATTATGGCGACGGCCTCTCCGAGAAGTTCGTTGGTCGCGTGATCGCCGGTCAGCGAGACCGTGTATTTCTCGTCTCCAAGGTGCAGGAGGATGAAATTGTTCAACGGGCCGGCGCCATCGGAGCCGGCGAACAGATGGTTCTTGCACCCAAGGGCGACGTGATCACGCGGCTTTGCGATCAGAGCCTCGCTCGTCTAGGCACCGACTATCTCGATCTCTATTTGCTGCATTCGCCAGTCCCCAGCAGGTATCTCTCCGGCGTTGTAGCCAAGTTCGAACAACTACGCGCGGCGGGAAAGATTCGCGCTTGGGGCGTCTCCAACTTCAACGTTGACCAAATGGAAGAGCTGTTCCGTGTTCCGGACGGCCATCGCTGCGCAACCAATCAGGTTCGTTACAGTCTCCGTAACCCTTACTTTGGGCGTGACGTTCTGCCGTGGTGCGCGCAGCACAATATGCCGGTGATGGCGGCTTCTCCGCTCGGCGGCCTCGAAGACGCCCGCATCCTGCTGGGTGACCGCTCGCTGGCGCAGTTGGGCGCTACGCATGGTTGCTCGGCAGCCGCGGCTGCGCTGGCCTGGGACATGCGCAGCGGAAACGTTATCGCAATTCCCGAATCCGGCTCTCCAGCGCATGTCAAGGAAAACGCTGTCGCGCTTTCAATTCGGTGGGTCCCAGCAGACGCTTAAGGTCAGGATATAAGC
>Ga0193699_10000788_pt1 | contig 12957 bp, 11 predicted proteins | sample L3c2metaG_FD_160095 | JGI IMG/M metagenome (GOLD analysis project Ga0193699, IMG submission 160095) | Soil microbial communities from a riparian zone of the East river system, Colorado, United States - L3c2 | ecosystem: Environmental > Terrestrial > Soil > Riparian zone | place: USA: East... | reverse complement strand
GCTGGCAGGGGCGGCAGGGCTCGAACCTGCGACAACCGGTTTTGGAGACCGGTACTCTACCAACTGAGCTACACCCCTACGGAACCTTGCGTCGCCGCCGATCCGCGCCGTTTCAAGCATAGGCCACGCCCCGATTGCAAGGGCGAAGCGGTTAAGATGTAGGCGGCTACGCCCGGCGCAACAGCCAGGCGCGGTAATTCTCGCCATATAGATCGGCAACCTTGTCAGCGGGGCTGCGCTCGGAAGCACTATCGATCGCGGCCTGAATCGCGACTCCCGCAAGTCCTCCTGGAACGGGTATCGAAACCGTCAGATCCCGATAGGCGATGATAAGCGCGCCGGTTCGCGCATCGACCAGATTGGCATCCGCGACCATGCCGCGGCCGCCTCCGATCAGGATTCGCTGCACCGCCGATGCAATCGCGAAACTTTTGACGACAACCTCAAGCCGCACCGGACGGGAACCGTTGAGCTGGCCGGCCATTTTCTGTTCGATACCGGATTTGATCCGCGGTGCCAGCATGTTTCGAACGTAGGCCTTGCCTTCCGGCGTGTCGGTGGCGGTCGCGATCTGGTCGTCCGTAATCGCCTTGGAGGTGGCGTAGGCGCGGATCCCGTCCTCCCATTGAACCATCGCATCCGGGACGTAACTGACGGTGACGCCGGTCAGCTTCATGCCCGCAATGTCGTTTTGCGACAGCGAATTCTCCGCTGTCACGCAGCCGGCCAGCGCCAGTGCAACCCCAAGCGCGGCAAGCCGCGCCAATCCCCACATCGTCCCCAACGAAGCCCCCCGGCGTTCAACTACTCTTCACTCAGCCCAGCTCGCATAATTAGGGTAGTGCGGAGACGATTGTCTATCCTTAATTGTGTCGGGAACGCTGACAAACCGGCAGGTGGGTTGCGCAAAACGCCCTGTTCAAGCGCAAGCTTCTGCGCCAGACTTCCGCCAAGCCGAACAACAAGAGCAACAAGGAGAAACCATGGTCGCGCAAACCGCCGCCAAGCACAGCCCCACCCCGCAGACCCCGTCTCTCCCCCAGGCAAAACCGGAATCGATCGGCCTCTCCACGGCCCGCCTGCAGCTTATGTCGGACGCCTTCAAGCGCGAGATCGACAAGGGCACCCTCCCCGGCGCAACCGTGATGGTGGCACGGCGCGGCCAGATCGGCTGGTTCGAAGCGCTCGGCAAGCAAAGCCCGACGGCGAGCGCGCCGATGGCGAAAGACTCGATCTTCCGCATCTTCTCCATGACAAAACCGATCGTCTCCGTTGGCATCATGATGCTGATCGAGGATGGCCATTTCCTGCTCAGCGACCCCGTTGCGAAATTCATCCCGGAATTTGCCGACCAGAAAGTCGGCGTCGAGAACAACGGCAAGCTCGACCTCGTACCGGTGAAGCGGCCGATGACCGTTCAGGATCTGCTGCGGCACACCTCGGGGATCACCTACGACCACACCGGCAATGGCCTGGTGCAGCAGTTGTACCAGCAGTCGCGGCTGCGCAGCCGCAAGATCAGCAACGCCGAACACGCCACGCTGGTCGCCAGCCTGCCGCTGATCTGTCAGCCCGGCGCGGAATGGAATTACAGCCGCTCCACCGACATCCTCGGCCGCATCATCGAAGTCGTCTCCGGCAAAAGCCTGAGTGCATTCCTGACCGAGCGCATCCTTGCACCGCTGCGGATGGCCGAGACCGCGTTTCACACCGGCGAGGAGAACGCCGGCCGCCTCGCTGAGGCGTTCCCGACCGATCCCTGGAGCGGCGACAAGGTACAGCTCTTCAACATGCTGGAAAAGCCGGTGATGGAATCCGGCGGCGGCGGGCTGGTATCGACCACCATGGACTATGCGCGGTTCAGCCAGATGCTGCTCAATGGCGGCGCGCTCGACGGCAACAGGATCGTCGGCCGCAAGACACTGCAGCTGATGGCGTCGGACCATCTCGGCGCCCACGTCAAGGTCGACTCGCCCTTGATGCCGGCCGGTCACGGTTTTGGCCTCGGCTTCGCGGTCCGCACCAATGCGGGCATGGCGCCGTTCCCCGGATCACTTGGTCAATTCTTCTGGAGCGGCATGGCCGGCACGTTCTTCTGGATTGATCCCGCCGAAGACATGTTCGCGGTGTTCATGATGCAGGGTCCTGGCCAGCGCGAATATATCCGCTCGATGTTGCGAAACCTGGTGTATGCGGCGGTGGAGTGAGAATTCAGCGCGCAAAAAACTCCGTCGTCCCGGACAAGTGAGCGAAGCGAACGCCGATCCGGGACCCATACGCCGCGGCCTTTCAGTAACGACGCGTCGCCCACCGCAATCCAATAGCAGCGGCACGGCGTATGGGTCCCGGCTTTCGCCGGGACGACGAGAAAATCAGCTGATCGTGGCCCCGCCGTCGATGACCATGGTCTGGCCGGTCATGAAATTGCCGGCCGCCGATCCCAAAAATACCGCGGCGCCGGCGATCTCGTCGGGAATGCCGATGCGGAGCAGCGGCGACCGCGCGGTCGATGCTTTCAGATTCTCCGGATTGTCCCACAGCGCCTTGGCAAAATCGGTCTTGATCAGGCCCGGCGCGATGCAATTGACGCGCACATTGTGCGGGCCGTATTCGCAGGCGAGATTGCGCGCAAGCTGCATGTCGGCGGCTTTCGAGATCGCGTAGGCGCCGAGGATGGTCGAGCCCTTGATGCCGCCGATCGACGACACGATGATGACGGAGCCATCCTTGCGCTCGATCATCTGCGGCACCACCATGCTGGTCAGCCAGTTGTTGGCGACGATGTTGTTGTCCAGGATCTTGCGAAACTGCTCGTCGGAAATGCCGGCGAGCGGCCCGTAATAGGGATTGGACGCCGCGTTGCAGACCAGCACGTCGATCTTGCCGAAGGCTCGGTTGGATTCGTTGACCAGGTTCTGAAGATTTTCCTTGCTGGAAATGTTGGCCGCGATCGCGACCGCCGTGCCCTTGCTGAACTTGTCGTTGATTTCCTTGGTGACGGAATCGCATACGTCCTGCTTGCGCGAGGAGATCACCACCTTGGCGCCGTGCTCGGCCATCCGTTCCGCGATGGCGCGGCCGATGCCGCGGGTCGAACCGGTGATGACGGCGACTTTTCCCGACATGTCGAACAAGGTCATGTGTTTCTCCCGGATTGATCGGCGTCGAATGCGCCGGTTATGGTTTTCGATTCAGAGCTAAGCAGCCTTTGTCGTGTTCGACAACACAAACGCCGCATCATGCGAGCTTGCTGGCGGTGGCGATCTCCGGCCCGGCCGGCTGATGCATGGCGTTGTGCGAGGCATCCGCGATCCACGGCTGCTGGTTGACCATCGGCAGCCGCCAGCCGCTATGCCTGTCGCTGGTGAGATGATCGAGCCGCGTCACCGAGCAATTGTCGATGTCGAAGGTGAGGCCCTTGTCCGGCTGATCGCCAAGCGCCAACCCGATCGCCGCCTTGATCGTTCCGCCATGCGCAACAGCGATCACATCCTTACCGGCATGTTCGACGTTGATCCGCTCGATCGCGCCGCGCACGCGGTTATAGAGATCCATGAAGCTTTCGCCGCCGGGGGCCGGCTCGTCGATCGGTCCGAACCAGTGGCTGCCGATCGGCTGGCGGGCGAGGAACGCCTTGCGGTTCAGCCCCTGCCATTCGCCGAGATGCTGTTCGGCGAACGCCGGCTCGTGCGGCATCGCGGCCGGTTTGGGAAATCCCGCGGCCCAGATCGCGGCGGCGGTCTGATGCGTCCGCTTCAGGTTGCTGGCGACCCAGACCGCGTCGCGCGGCAGGATTTTCCCGACCGCGTCGAACACCACGCGGTCGCTGGTGTCGCAGCCGAGGTCTTCTTGTCCGTAAATGCAGCCGTTATCCTCGCGCACCGGCGCGTGACGCACCCACCACCAGCGCGTTGCGACCACGCCTGACGGCGCGACATGCGGCGGAGCGGATGGCTTGGCTGGATTGGACATCGCGAACACCCTTCAATACTGTTTGATGTCGCTGTACGTCAGAGCGCGCAAGGTCTCAAGTGACGTCGTCGTTTGAAATCTTGTTTGAAATTCCGCACGGCGGCAAGCGCCGACACGAATAACACCTCAAGGGAGAAACTCATGGGCCGCCTCGAAGGCAAATCCGTCATCATCACCGGCGCCGGCAGCGGCATCGGGCGCGCGGCCTCGCTGCTGTTCTCCAAGGAGGGCGCGAAACTGATCATCGTGGATCGCAGCGAGAGCGTGAAGGAAACCGCCAGGCTGGTGAGCGAGTCCGGCGGCACGATCGAGGCCGTGATGGCGGATGCGGGATCGGAAAACGACGTGAAGGGTTTCATCGACAAGGCGGTGTCCAGATACGGACGGCTGGATGCGATCTGGGCCAATGCCGGCATCAGCGGCGGCCTGGTACCGCTCGCCGAGCAGACCGTGGAACACTGGCAGGAAGTCCTGCGCGTCAATCTGATCGGTCCGTTCCTGGCGATCAAGCATGCCATGCCGCATATGATCAAACAGAACTACGGCTCGATCGTCTGCACCGCCTCGGTCGCGGGCCTGAAGGCCGGCGCCAGCGGTCACCCTTACGGCGCCAGCAAGGCCGGCGTGATCAGCCTGGTGCAGACCACGGCCTATTCGCTGTCCGGCACCGGCGTGCGCATCAACGCGGTGTGCCCCGGCCTGATCGAGACCGGCATGACAAAACCGATCTTCGACAATGCCAAACAGCGCGGCACCGACGGCAAGATCGGCCAGCTCAATCCCTTGAAGCGCGCCGGCCAGCCGCATGAACTGGCGGCGATGGGACTGTTCCTCGCCAGCGACGACGCGTCCTATGTCAATGGACAGGCGATCCCGGTCGATGGTGGGCTGACGGCGTCGATGCCGTATGCGGGCAAGCCGATTTAAATAGTCGCGGCTTTCCCGCCGCTTCACGCAACTCGTCATCGCCCGATGACAAGCGCGGTTCAAACTCACCTGTCGTCGCCCGGCTTGACCGGGCGATCCAGTACGCCGCGGCTTCACGGCTCTATTACTGCCGCCTCTGGAATACTGGATCGCCCGGTCAAGCCGGGCGATGACAGCTGGGAGGATTTGGCGCGTGCGTGCGCGATGAATTTTTACGGTTTCGGTTTTCAAACATCGCGTGTCCGCAAACACGACTTCGCGATCTCGCGGCGCAATCCGCCCGAGGTTTGCTATCAATCTCCTTACCCTCCAACCAGAGGGCGCAGGGAATGCCGGGCGCCGGAGCACCCGCAGCCGCGCGTGTAGTGTAGGTAGCACGCGCGTTAGTCACCACGAGTACACCGGAATCACCCGGCATTCCCCGCGCAATGGTTTTAACGGCTTCCTTCGCGCTCTCCCCGGTGACCGGGCTTGTTTGCCACCGTCATCGGCGAATTGCTCCGCCAACTTGACACCAGCGTCGGGGCGTCAGGACCACACGACTTCGCCGTCCGCATCGGCATCGCCCGTCTCGCGCGCCGCTGCGTCCATCGCATCCCGCCCCGACGTCCGTGACGTTCGCGAAACGCCCCTCTGAGTGGGACAGGACGGCGGGGGATATAGATTTGAGTCGGGTCAGGCGAATACAGGAATATTTTTGCGCGAAGGGCTGGACAGGACATTTGCTGATTTGCCCGTCGGGCAAATCAAACGGCCCGTCAGGCAACGATCGCAGGATGGGTTGAGCCCTTCGCGAAACCCATCACCGTTGTTTGAGACCTGATGGGTATCGCTTCCGCCTTCGCTCTACGAGCTACGGCGGACAAGTCGCTCTACCCATTCTACGCGCTTGCAGCAGATATGACAGCGTCGTCGCGCTTCACTTCACTGGCTTGTATCCGTCGTTCAGGGTCTTCAGGAATGCGATGATGTCGGCTTCGTCCTGTGCCGTCATTGCCGGCGTTTCGCCGAGATGCCGGTTGAAGGGCGGATCGCTCACATCGACATTAGCCTGATACTGCACAGGAATGTCGTTGAATTTCTGGACCGTCCCGTCAGCCGCACGCGGATAGATTTTCTCCGGGCTGGTGTCGCGGAAATTGTAGAAATCGAGCACCTGCTGCAGCGTGTGGAACATCCCGTTGTGGAAGAACGCCTGGCGCATGGCGGTGTTGCGCAAGGTCGGCGTCAGGAACATGCCGCAATATTGCGTCTGATCGGCGATGTCGGTGCGAATGGGTCCGCAAACCCCGAGATCGAAATACCGGGAGTCCTTGTTGTCCGTGAGCGCTGCATTGCGCGGCACCGCCAAGGCTTCATATTGATAATCGCTAAAGAGCGGCGGCAATCCATCAGGACTTGGCTGCGAAATATGGCAGCCGCCGCAATTGGCTTTGTCCGGATCATTGAACAAACGATAGCCGCGCATTTCGCCGTCGCTGAGGCGGGCCTTGCCCTCCAGCCAATAGTCGAACTTGCTCGTGTAGGGGTGAAAGCTCGGCTCCTCGATCTCATAGCGCGCGACCGCAAACATCGCCTCGGACACCAGCATCTGCGGGCTTCGGAAAATGTCCTCACCGAACAAGCCCGTGAAGCTTTTGGCATAAGCCGCGTGACGCAGTTTCTCGGCCACTTTTTCAATGCTGCCGCCGTCCATCTCGCGCGGGTCGAGCAGAGGAACGGCCGCCTGCATCTGCAGTGTGTCAGCGCGGCCGTCCCAGAACATGCCGCCCTGCGGAACGATGTTCGCCGCGCTCTGCGAAGTCTGCGTCGCGGTCTTCTGCGCGCGTGTGGACTGCTGGCCGAGCGCGGCCATCTGCGCCAGGTCCACGGTCTCGGCCTCCGGATCGTCGGGGCCGATGCTGAAGCTCGGCTGCCGCTCCAGATAGGTCAAAGACGGAACGGCACGGGCGCCTTGGCGCGACAGCGAAGGGCCGCCGAGCATGACCGGGCCGTCGGTCGGAGGGCCGTAGGCGTGCTGCGGGCTGTGGCACGACGCGCACGCCAGCTTGCCCGAGGACGACAGGCTGGTGTCGTAAAAGATCTGCCGGCCGAGCTGCGCCATCGCCGACACGGGCGCGACGTGCGGACGGACGAGGTGGATCGGATGTGGATTATCGCCGGCCGAACCTTGCGGTTCGGCCGCGAAGACGGCGCCGGCCAAGCTGAGGCCGGCGCCGAGGAACCACATTATGCGGCTGTGTTGCATCGTGCCGCGATCAGTGGTCGTGACCGTGGCCGCGGTCCGGCATCTCGGTGCCGGTTGACGGATCGAGGAAGAGCTCGTCGTTTCGGTGGCCATGCCCGAAGTCGAACATGTCGTTGATCGAGCCGGCCGAGGCGTCGAGCGAACCGCCGCCCAGACGACGACCGTCAAGCCAGTTGTCCTCGATGAAGCGCACGACGGAAGCCTGCGAGATGCGCTCGTGGCTGACGTAGTTCTGCTTGGCGAAGGGCGAAATCACGATGAACGGGATGCGTGTGCCCGGACCGCAACGTCCGTTCACTGGCTTGCCGTTCAAGCCGTTGGGCTGAGTGCCGGTGCCGCACTTGCCGGCACCATTAACCTGGTCGGCGGCGGCATCGTAGGACGCCTGGGTGGGCGTGGCGTAGGCGTGGTCGTACCAGCCGTCGGAGTCGTCATAGGTTATGATGACGGCGGTGTTCTCCCAGTCGGGCTGCTTCTGCAGAAAGTTGATCAGCTCGACGTTTCCGGCCTGCTCATCGAGCGGATCGGAGTTGCCCGCGTGACCATCCTGGTAGGCCGACATCTTGATGTACGCGACCGACGGGTAGTTGCCGGCTTTCACCGCATCATAGAAGTCCTGCAGATCATAGCCGTGGTTGGCGGGATCGACCTGGCCGTCGTGCTTGGTGTAACCGACAGCCGCGATCGAGTTCGGCCGGGCATGTGTCGGGTTGGCGGTCTGGACGTAGTACTGGAACCAGGCGTGGTGCGGGCTGTAGTCAGTGACGTTGCCGTTGACGACGGTTCCGAAGGTGCTGCGTTTGCAGCCGGTGGTGCCGTTCGCGTTCGTGGTCTGCAGATTGAAGCCGCCCATGAACGAGCCCCAGGTGAGGTTCGCATTGTTGAGCAGATCACCGATGTTCTTGCCCGCCATCGTCACCGTGCTCGACGTGCTCGAGCAGACATCGTAGCCGGGATCGGTGTCGCCGATCAGCGACAGGCCGCCTTGACCGTCAGCGATGGAAGACGAATTGCCCACGACGTTCTTCGCGCCGTTGTTCTGGCCGGAGATCACGTTGAGCGCGCCAGGGGTCGATGGACCATAGGTGTCGGTATAGGCATTGTCGCTCATCGCGAAATGCTGAGCGTAGTTCCAGAGGCCGGTGACCGTGTTGCCGTCGAAATAGCCCATCACCTGGCCGGCGGTGCCAAAGGCGCCGGCGCCGCCCGACGTGCCCCTGCCCGTAAACTTCGGGAAGAGGTCGGCCGCGCCGTTGTCATAGGCCTGTTGCTCGGGCGCATAGGAATGGTTCTGAGAAGCCGTGTTCGCCTGCGTGCGATCGAGGCGGAACGGATTGGTTCCGATGAAATTGCCTTTGGCATCGACGTTGTTGGGGTTGATGGAATTCGCGTTATGGGAGAGCAGAACATACGCATTCGCGGCCAGATTGTTCACCGCCGGCGTGTTCCGGGCTGCCTTGAAGACCGGCTCGCCCGGCGGATTGGTCGCCTTAGGGTAGGTGGCGAAGTAATGATCAAACGAGCGGTTCTCGTTGAAGATGACCACGAGATGCTTGATCGGGGTCACGGTCCGCGCCTCGTCCTGCCGGCTACCATGATGGCCGTCGTTGTCGTGCCGACCGAAGTCCGGGCCGTTGCCATGGGAATCATCAGCGGCAACCGGACCGCTGACAGCAGCCGCGACGGCAAACATCGCAACGGTGGAAAGTAAGTTCTTTCTCATCTTGTCCCTCGAAAAAAAGATGGGTTATGGCGACGGCTTATAGCCAGCGCCAAATGACGGGCGTGTGTCGGCTTGAATCAAGCCGATCAGCCTGGGCTTGCAGCAGGTCGGAGTTTCGCTGAACCATTTCATTTTTTTCCCCTTCCAACGCTTGTGCTGTTGTTTGGAGTGGACATCAAATTGCCGTGAGCCTTCCGACTATGCTGGCGGGCTTCGCACGCTATCGCCGCGAACAGAACTTCGCCGTGCCAGGACAGAATTGGCTTTTTCCGTTGGTGATGGCGGCCGGGTCCATGGTCGGCACGTTCGTCGGCGGTCCGCAGCTCAGGATTGTGCCGACCTACATTCTGTTGCCTCTGCTTGCGGCCGTACTGATCATTTCGGCAGCGAAGGTGTGGCGGCGCCATCAATGATAGCCACGCGTGCTCGCGCAGCCCGCATGCGCGACGTCAGCAACGATCGTAGGACCTCCTACCCGCGTGTTCGAAAGACGGCGATCACAGCCCGTCGGGCGGCAGGCCGGAGGCGCCGGCGGCCACCGGCCGGTGACGCTGGCGCTCGCGATAGAAGGCGTAGAGGCCGGACAGCACGATGATCGAAGCGCCGGCCACCATCATGGCGTCGGGCACATCGCCGAACACCAGATAGCCGAGCAGCATTGCCCATAGCAGCGCGGAATAACGGAACGGCGCCACCGCCGAGATATCGCCGCTGCGCAATGCCATGATGACGCATTGATAACCGATCAAGAGGAGAACCGCCGCGAGCGCCAGCAGGCCGAGCGCGCGGCCGGATGGCGGCGTCCAGCCGCCGAGCGGAACGAGTATCGCGGCTCCGGCTGTCGTCACCGTAACTGTCGTCAGCAGGGTGATGAACAGCGACGGAATTGGCGCGGGGATTCGCCGCGTTGCAAGGTCGCGCACCGCGCAGAAGATCACCGAGACCAGCGCCAACAGCGAAAACTGGTTGAATCCCTCGACCCCCGGCCGAACGATGATGAGAACGCCGACAAAGCCGGCCGTGATGGCCAGCCAGCGCCGCCAGCCGACAGGCTCGCGGAACAGCAGCGCGGCGCCAAGCGTGATGGCCAATGGCAGCGCCTGAAAGATCGCCGCGGTATTCGCCAGAGGCAAGTGAACGATCGCCGCCAGGAACGACACCGTTCCGCCGACTTCGCCGGCCACCCGCAGCGCCACCGGCTTCATCATCAGCGTTCGCAGCGGACGCACCGCACGCTGATGCCATGCCAACGCTGCGATCAGCGCGATCGCGAACAGACCTCGCACCAGCATCACCTGGCCGAAGTTCATCTCGGACGATACCGCCTTGGTGATGGTGTCATTCATCGTGAAGCCCGCCATGGCAACCGCCATCAACAGGCTTCCGCGAAGATTCGGGGAAAGGGCCACGTCAGCTTTCAGGAGATCGTAGGGTGGGCAAAGCGAGTCCGCCGCAGCTCGAAGAGCGAAGGCGGAAAGCGTGCCCACCAATGGACGACAACGATCGGCGATGGATGGTGGGCACGGCGCGAAGAGCGCGCCTTTGCCCACCCTACGTTCTCTGCGATCTTATTTCGCGCCGGCCTTCTGCGCGTATTCCCAGGAGGCCTTCGACAGCGGCACGGTGCGCTTCGCCGACTCCATGGCCTTGGCGTTCGCCGCGGTGCCGTCGCGAACACGCCCGGCGATGCCTTGCGTGATGCCGGCAAGCCGGAACAGGTTGTAGGAAAAATACCAGTTCAGGTCGGGAACGGCGCTGCCGGTGACGTTGCAATAGATTTGGGCTGCTTCTTCCATGCTCGGGATGTTGAGCGTCTTGAGGTCGGCATTGGCGAGGCCGGGCATGGTCCACTGCATCAACAGATAGGTGAAATCCGCCATGGGATCGCCGAGCGTCGACAGCTCCCAGTCCAGCACCGCCTGCACCCGCGGTTCGGTGGCGTGGAAAATCATGTTGTCGAGGCGGTAGTCGCCGTGGACGATCGAAACGCGCTCCTGCTGCGGCACGGTTTTCGGCAGCCACTCGGCCAGCTTTTCGAATTCGGGAATGTGCTGCGTCTCCGACGCGCGGTATTGCTTGGTCCAGCGATCGACCTGCCGCGCAAAATAATTGCCGGGTTTGCCGAAGTCGCCGAGACCGATCGCCTGAGGATCGTAAGTGTGCAGTTTGGCCAGGGTCTCGATCTTGCTGGTGAAGATCTTGCGGCGATCATCCGGCGTCTGGCTCGGCAGCGACGGATCCCAGAACACCCGCCCCTCTTCCATCGACATGATGTAGAACGTGGCACCGATCACGCTGTCATCGGTGCATAGCGCATAGGCTTTGGCGACCGGAAAGCCCTGCTTGCTCAGCGCGGCGATGACCTTGAATTCGCGATCGACCGCATGCGCCGACGGCAGCAGTTTGCCGAACGGCCGGCGCCGCATCACATAGGATCGATCGGGAGTATCGAGCCGGTAGGTCGGGTTGGACTGGCCGCCCTTGAACTGCAGGACGGTCAGTGGTCCCTGATAGCCTTCGACGTGTTCGCGCATCCAGCCGTCGAGGCGCATCTCGTCGATCCGATGCCGCTCCTCGACGGGCTTGGTGCCCGAAAATTCTTCGTCTTTTCTGACGCCCTCGGCCACGATGACGCTCCCTTTGATTTCTTCTTAGATTCCTTGGGGAGCGCCATGTGGGAACTCCCGTTAGTGCGTAGTGGAAGCGTTTGCATACTTCCGAAGTTCAAGTCTGGCAATGGCGCGGTTATGGACCTCGTCCGGACCGTCCGCCAGCCGCATCGTGCGCATGGAGGCGTAGTCCCGGGCGAGGCCGGCATCGTCGGACACGCCGGCGGCGCCGTACGCCTGGATCGCGTGGTCAATGATCTTCAGCGCCATGTTGGGCGCCGCCACCTTGATCATGGCGATCTCGAGCTGCGCGGTCTTGTTGCCGACCTTGTCCATCATGTCGGCGGCCTTCAGGCACAGCAGGCGGTTCATCTCGATATCGGTGCGGGCCTCGGCGATGCGCTGTTCCCAGATCGAATATTCGATGATCTTCTTGCCGAACGCGGTGCGCGACGACAGCCGCTTCACCATCTTCTCCAGCGCCTCCTCGGCCTTGCCGATGGTGCGCATGCAGTGATGGATGCGGCCCGGACCGAGACGGCCCTGCGCGATCTCAAAGCCCCTGCCCTCGCCGAGCAGGATGTTCTCCTTGGGAACGCGCACGTTCTCCAGCAGCACCTGGGCGTGACCGTGCGGCGCATCGTCGAAGCCGAACACCGGCAGCATCTTCTCGACCTTGACGCCGGGGGTGTCGAGCGGAACCAGGATTTGCGACTGCTGCTGGTGGCGCGCGGCCGAGGGATCGGTCTTGCCCATCAGGATCGCGATCTTGCAGCGGGGATCGCCGACGCCCGACGACCACCATTTGCGGCCGTTGATGACGTAATGATCGCCGTCCTTCACGATGCTGGTTTCGATATTGGTCGCGTCCGAAGACGCTACCGCCGGCTCCGTCATCAGGAACGCCGAGCGGATTTCGCCGTCCATCAGCGGACGCAGCCACTTGCGCTTCTGCTCCCTGGAGCCATAGCGCATGAACACTTCCATGTTGCCGGTATCGGGTGCGGAACAGTTGAACACTTCCGAAGCCCAGCCGATGTGGCCCATCTCTTCGGCGAGCGGGGCATATTCCAGGTTGCTCAATCCCGCGCCGCGGAATTCGTCGTCCTCATGCGCGTTCGGCGGCATGAACATGTTCCAAAGGCCCTCGGCTTTCGCCTTTTTCTTGAGGTCCTCCAGGATCGGGATCACCTTCCAGCGCTCGCCGGCCTCGTCCTGCTGCCGGTAGATCGGCACCGCGGGGCGGACATGCTTGTGCATGAACGACTGCACGCGATTGAGCCAATCCTTCTGGCGATCCGACATGTTGAAGTCCATTGGGGGTTCCTCACCTTGTTCATAAATCTTTGGGCGGCACTGTCTCCCCGCCGCCTGTTCACCGCAAGACTATTTATCGCGCTGATGTGGCGCTGCGATGCCGGCCGGCGTGGCATGCGCTGGAGTCCCCAATGCGTCACGCGCATTGACATTCCAGCGTT
>Ga0193699_10000786_pt1 | contig 12967 bp, 12 predicted proteins | sample L3c2metaG_FD_160095 | JGI IMG/M metagenome (GOLD analysis project Ga0193699, IMG submission 160095) | Soil microbial communities from a riparian zone of the East river system, Colorado, United States - L3c2 | ecosystem: Environmental > Terrestrial > Soil > Riparian zone | place: USA: East... | reverse complement strand
AGCGCCCCACTGCCGGAGCCGAGCGGGATGATGGTCTGCACCGAGCCCTTGCCGAACGAACGGGTACCAATGACGGTCGCGCGGCGATGATCCTGCAGCGCACCCGCCACGATCTCGGACGCCGAGGCCGAGCCGCCATTGATCAAGATGATGATCGGCTTGTTCTTGGTGAGGTCGCCGGCGCGCGAATTGAACCGCTGGGTTTCTTCGGCATTGCGGCCGCGCGTCGATACGATCTCGCCCTTTTCCAGGAACGCATCGGACACCGAGATGGCCTGATCGAGCAACCCGCCGGGATTGTTGCGCAGGTCGATGATGAAGCCCTTGAGCTTATCGCCGGCCTGGGCGGAGAGATCGGTGATCGCCTTCTTCAGGCCCTCGGTGGTCTGCTCGTTGAACTGGGTGACGCGGATGAAGCCGACATCGTCTTCTAGACGCGAGCGCACCGAGCGCACGCGGATGACGTCGCGCGTGATCGCCACCTCGACCGGCTTGTCCTGGCCCTTGCGCATGACCTTGAGCTTGATCTTGGTGTTCACCGGACCGCGCATCTTCTCGACCGCCTGGTTGAGGGTAAGCCCCTGCACCGGCTCGTCGTCGAGATGGGTGATGATGTCGTTGGCCATGATCCCGGCCTTCGCTGCCGGGGTCTCGTCGATCGGCGCCACGACCTTGATCAGGCCGTCCTCCATGGTGACCTCGATTCCGAGACCGCCGAACTCGCCGCGCGTCTGCACCTGCATGTCGCGGAAGCTCTTGGAGTCCATGTAGCTCGAATGCGGATCGAGCCCGGCCAGCATGCCGTTGATCGCCGATTCGATCAGCTTGCTGTCGTCGGGCTTCTCCACATAGTCGGCGCGTACTCTTTCGAACACGTCGCCGAACAGGCTGAGCTGCCGATAGGTGTCCGCGGCTGCCGCTTGCGCGCGCGCGCCATCAAACACGATGCGGGGCTGGGTTGCGATCAGCGTCACGGCTACGCCGGCCGCCGCACCGAGGAGTATCAGGGGAGTCTTGCGCATCATCCGCGAACCTTCTGGCCTTCGTTTGCGGCCCACCATGGGCCTGGATCGACGGGTATCCCGTCCTTACGGAACTCCACGTACAGTACGGGTTGGCTTGTCCCGCCCGCTTTAGCAGCGGTGATTTGGGCTCCGCTGCCCATCACCGCAACGGGCTCGCCCGTCACCACGAACTGCCCCAGGTCAACAGATATCCGTTCCATCCCAGCGAGCAACACATGATATCCGCCGCCGGCATTAAGGATCAAGAGTTGGCCATAATTGCGGAAGGGACCGGCATAGACCACCCAACCGTCGCACGGAGTGGTGATTTGGCCCCCGGGCCGGGCAGCGATGGATATGCCCTTTTCCGTGCCTCCGAGGCCGTCCGAGGCGCCGAATTCCCGGATTCGGGCGCCATTGACCGGCATTGGCAGCATTCCCTTGGCTGATGCAAAGGAAATCGCAGGGCTGAGCCGTCCCGGATCCTTGAGTGCGGCGAAATCCGGCCTGGTGCCGGACCCCTTCTTGTCGTCGCCCGAGCGCGCTGCGGCGCGCGCGGAGCGGGCGGCGCTATCGAGACCCTGCTCGAGCTTGACAATAAGTTGATTGAGATTCTCGGCCTGGACCGCCAGCTCAGCGGCGTGCTGGCGCTCCTCGCCCAGCGTCCGTTCCGCCTCCGTCAGCCGCTTTTGGCGCTCATCGATGAACAGGGAGAGGCGCTGGCGATCGTCCACGAGCGCGAGCAGATCGCGCGCGAGGCGGCCGCGCTCATCGGCAATCTGCGTGCGCAGGCGCACGAGCTCGGTGAGATCGGCTGCCAGCACTTCGGCCTGATGTCGCATTTCGGGCAATACCGCCCCCAGCATCATGGCCGAGCGCACCGACTGCAGCGCGTCCTCGGCCCGGATCATGAGAGCGGGCGGGGTCTGCCGGCCGATCCGCTGCAACGCCGCCAGAACCTCGGCGATGAGGCCGCGCCGCTCCTGCAACGAGGCCCGCAACGCCTGCTCTTTCTCGTCGAGCACATCGAGACGCTCCTGCGTCTGTGCGGCGCGCTCTCCCACATCGACGACGCGCGCCGCGGTCGCGATGATCTGTTCATTGAATTTTCGCCGGTCGTCCCCGATCGACTCGATCTCGCGCTTGAGCTTGGCCTCGTTCTCGAGAATTCGGCGCTGCTCGGCGCGAAGCTTTTCGAGCTCCTCGTCGCGCTCCTTGAGCGTGTCGAGGGTTGCGGGCGGGCTGGTGGGACGATTGGCGTCGGCCGGAGCCGGTTGCCGTGCGCGCGGCGTCTGGGCCGACGCAGCGATCAGCCCGAGCGGCAAAAGTCCCAGCGTTGCCAGGACAATCGGGCGGAGCACGAAGGAAGAAGGCGGCACAGCCTGCATCGACCCGTTCTATGCAAAAACGGTTCCAACACCCGGATAGATAACCACGATTGGTACCGGATTAAGACGGCAGCGGCAGCTTCGGGGCAAAGTGGCCGCCAAATGGTTGCGTTTGTTTTTTGGCCCGCACGGGGGTAGTCACGACCGGTGATAGGGATGCCCGGCCAGGATGGTCATGGCCCGATAAAGCTGCTCCAACAGCATGATCCGCACGAGCTGGTGCGGCCAGGTGGCGGCGCCGAAGGCGACGGCGAGATCGGCCTTTTCCCGCAGGCCGGGCGCGAGGCCGTCGGCGGCGCCGATGACGAAGACGACGGCGGGCGTGTCCTGCGCCCGCCAACCCTGCAGGCGGCCGGCGAAGGAAGCGCTGCTCATGCTCTCGCCGCGCTCGTCCAGGATCACCGTGACCGCGCGGTCCGGAATGATGTTGGCGATGGCGATCGATTCTTCGAGCATGCGCCGACCGGCGTCGCCGGCGCGGCTCTCCTTGATCTCGACGATATCGAAGGCGCTCAGCCCCGCGCCGCGACCGGCATCGGCCGCGCGCTTGCGATAGCGCTCCGACAGTTCGCGCTCGGGACCTTGCTTTAATCGGCCGACCACGGCCAGCACGATACGCATGCGTGAAAATACGCATGGAACGCGCAGCGGCTCAAGCCGCCCCCCAGGCCTCTAACGGGACGGACCCGTCAGAGGTTCTCAGCTTGCCCGGCGCCCATTCGGCCTGCCCGGCGCCCACATCTTCTCCAGATTGTAGAAGGCGCGGGCTTCCGGTCGGAACACATGGACGATCACGTCGCCAGCGTCGATCAACACCCAGTCGCAGTGCGGCATGCCTTCGACCCGCGTGTTGCGCACGCCGGCCTCGGCAAGGTCTTCCAGCACGTGATCCGCAACCGAGCCCACATGGCGGCTGGACCTGCCGGAGGTAACAACCATGGTGTCGGCGATCGTGGATTTGCCGGTGAGATCGATGGTGACGGTGTCCTCCGCCTTCATATCGTCGAGGCGAGCGAGGACCAGGCGCAAAATCTCCTCAGCGTCGGGACGCATCTTGGAGATGGGCTCGGCGGCGCGGCGGGCGCCGGCTCGAGAGAGTGCAGGTCTGGGCAGGTTCCTTTCCTTTCGCTGCATCACCGCCCCGCGCGAAGCAGGGCAACACTAAGATAGGCACGGCCGGCTACCAGTTTCAACCTGTCACCGTTCCACGAACCCCATCCTGTGGTGTTTTGGCATCGCTTTTATGACGGGCGGCGCGCAGCGCGGTCGATGACAGCGGCGACTTCAGGCCGTGGAGGTAAACCCACGCCGGCGGTTTGCGGTCGGCGAGGGACTGCGCCGCCGTCTCCGGGATGCGGGCGCGCGCCAGCGCCTGACCCGCGGCGCTTGCACTGGCGTAGAGGCTGGGTCCGAGACGGTCGATCACCGCGATCGGTACCATGGCAGCGATCCCACGCCATTTCTGCCAGCGGTGAAAGCTGCGCAGATTGTCCGCCCCCATGATCCAGACGAAGCGCACGCCCGGACAGTGGCGGAGCAGATAGGCGATGGTCTCGTAGGTATACCGTGTGCCGATTTGCGCCTCGACGCCGGTGACGTCGATGCGGGGATGGTGCGCGAGTGCCTTGGCGGCCCGGACGCGCTCCGCGAGCGGGGCAAGTCCGCGCGTGTTCTTGAGCGGGTTGCCCGGTGTCACCAGCCACCAGACCCGGTCGAGACCGAGCCGCTTCATCGCGATCAGGCAGGCGCCGAGATGGGCCTCGTGCGGCGGATCGAACGTGCCGCCGAACAGGCCGATGCGCATCCCGGGAGCATGGGGCGGAAGCGAGACGCGGGAAGAGGGCATCACGCGCCCCGCACACCGAGCATCGTCGTCTCCGCAGCCGCATGCGTCCGCAGCCGATCACGAGATATGCCGGTCGCTGCGAGCCGCGATTTACGCGCGCGGACTGCGTAGATGTGCCGGCGTCGGCCGCCCGGCCGGGACGCCCAAGATGAGTTCACGGCCTGATCTGCCCCGAACCGCGCACACGGTATTTGAAGGTGGTCAACTGCTCGGCTCCCACCGGTCCGCGCGCGTGAAAGCGGCCGGTGGCGATGCCGATCTCGGCGCCGAAGCCGAACTCGCCGCCATCGGCGAACTGGGTCGAGGCATTGTGCAGGACGATCGCGGAATCGACTTCGTTCAGGAACTTTTCCGCCGCCGTGCCGTCCTCCGTCACGATCGAGTCGGTGTGGTGCGAGCCGAAGCGTTCGATATGCACGATCGCATCGTCGACGCCGTCCACGACCTTGGCGGAGATGACGGCGTCGAGATATTCCGTCGACCAGTCCTCGTCGCTCGCCGCCTTCACGCGCGGGTCGACGGCGCGGGTCTCCTGGTCGCCGCGCACCTCGCAGCCGGCATCGAGCAGCATCGTGACCAGCGGCTTGAGATGCGTCGGCGCTGCCGCACGATCGACCAGCAGCGTCTCGGCTGCGCCGCAGACCCCGGTGCGCCGCATCTTGGCGTTGAGCAGTATGGCCTTGGCCATGTCGAGCTTGGCCGCCCTGTCCACGTAGACGTGACAGATGCCCTCGAGATGCGCGAATACCGGTACCCGCGCCTCCGCCTGCACCCGCGCGACCAGGCTCTTGCCGCCGCGCGGGACGATGACATCGACCGTGCCGTCGAGCCCCGCGAGCATCATCCCGACCGCGGCGCGCTCGCGCGTCGGCACCAGCGCGATGGCGGCCTCCGGCAGGGAGGCCGCGCGCAGTCCCTCGACCAAAGCGGCGTGGATCGCCCGGTTCGAGCGGTGGCTGTCCGACCCGCCGCGCAGGATCGCCGCATTGCCGGCCTTGAGGCACAGCGCGGCCGCATCGGCGGTGACGTTCGGCCGGCTCTCGTAGATGATGCCGACGACGCCGAGCGGCACGCGTACGCGCTCGATGGTCATCCCGTTCGGCCGCGTCCAGCGCTCCGTCACCAGACCGATCGGATCGGCGAGCGCGCGCACCACGTCGAGCCCGTCGGCCATCGCCGCGACGCGCTTGTCATCGAGCGCGAGGCGGTCGAGAAAGGCCGGTGTGGTGCCGGACGCCTTGGCGTCGGCCAGGTCCTGGGCGTTGGACGCGAGAATGGCGGCCTTGCGCGCGCGGATCGCCGCCGCCATCGCCGCGAGCGCCGCGTCCTTCTGCGCTGCGGATGCGAGTGCAAGCGCGTGCGCGGCGGCCTTCGCGCCGCGGCCGATGTCATGCATCAGGCCGGCAATGTCGGAGCCCTCGACCGTCTTGAGTGGAGCCGCCATGACGAAATCCATGTTCTGAGCATTTCTACCTATCACGTTCGCGGCAATCCCGCGAGACGGCACTTATTGCCGCGCTGCCGGGGGAGATGTAGTGACACCGGGGCAAGCACGCAGGGGAAGAGACGATGAAGCTCAAGGATCAAGTCGCGATCGTCACCGGCGCCGGCCGCAATATCGGCGAGGAGATCGCCCGGCTGTTCGCCGCCGAGGGCGCCAAGGTTGCGATCGTCGACCTGGACAAACCGCGCGGCGAGCGGGTCGCGGCTGCGATCAGGCAAAGCGGGGGCGAGGCCGAACTGTTCGCGGCCGATGTCTCCCAGGGCGGCGACGTCGCGGCGCTGGTCAAGGCCGTGGTCGCTCGCTTCGGCCGCGTCGATATTCTGGTCAACAATGTCGCGATCTCCGACAACAAGCACATCTTCGACATCACCGAGGAGGAATGGGACCGCGTGCTGGCGGTGACCCTCAAGAGCCAGTTCCTCATGGGCAAGCACGTGGGCCAGCAGATGGCGGCGCAGGGCACCGGCGGGCGGATCGTCAATGTCGGCTCGACCTCGGGCTTCATGGGGCGAAGCCGCGCGGTTGCCTATTCCGCCGCCAAGGGCGGCGTGGCGAACCTGACCCGCGCCATGGCGACGCAACTGGCGCCGCACAAGATCAGGGTGAACGCCATCGTGCCGAACAAGATCGGCTCGCCGGTCGGCAAGGACGAGTTCGATTCCTCCCGCCCGGTGCCGAACATGGCGAAGCGCCCGGGCCAGCCGCAGGAGGCCGCCAAGGCGGTGCTGTTCCTGGTGAGCGAGGATTCCTCGTTCGTCTACGGCGCCAATCTGTTCGTCGACGGCGGCGTCTCGGCGATGGATCTGTCCTGACGCCTACGCCGTTCCCGTCCATTTCGGCGCGTTGGTCGCCTTGATGCGGCGCGCGTCCTTGACCAGTTCCTTGATCGCGCCGGTGACCGGCAGGGAGAGCCCGGCCTTGTCGGTGAGGTCGGCGACGATCTGCATGTCCTTGAGCGCCCAGGTGAACGAGATCATGTCCCATTCCTTGAGCGCATCCGACGCGCCCGAGCTCATCAGCAGCGCCGCGCGCAGCTTGACGAGATCGATGCCGGTGGACTCCGCGAGCCGGCCGGCTTCGATCAGGCCCACCGCATTGATCCACAGCAGCAGGTTGTTCATGGTCTTGCCGACCTGGCCGTGGCCGACTTCGCCGAGATGGGCGTAGTCCGAGCAGAAGCAGCCGTAGACCGCGCGGCCGCGCTCGACCACGTCGGCCTTGCCGCCGACCAGCGCCAGCAGCGTTCCTTCGTCCGCTGCGAAACGGCCACGGCAGATCGGCGCGTCGAGAACGCCCACGCCGTGCGCCTGCGCGCGCTTGTCCAGCGCCTTGACGGTATCGGGCTTGGCGGTCGACGACACCGCGATGATCGAGCCCGGCGCGAGATCGGCGAGCAACCCCTCCGCCCCGAGCACGACCTCGTTGACCTCCTCGTCATAGCCGACGCCGATGATGACGAAATCGGCGGCGCGCGCGACCTCGGCCGGGGTCTTGACCGTCGTGGCGCCCGCGTCGCGCGCCTTGGCCAGCTGCTCGTCGTCGACGTCGCAGGCCGTCACGGGGTAGCCGTGCTTGACCAGGTGCTTGAGCATGGCGAGCCCCATGCGTCCGACCCCCACGATGCCGACGCGCTCCTTCGTTTGGTTTGCCATCCGTCTCTCCGCCGTCAGCCCCTGTCCGTGGGCGCCACGATCATGCCTTTGCCTTCAACATTGCCGCCAGCGGCTTGCCCGCATCGGCGAGCTCGCCGGCATCGAGCGTGATCCTTCGCTCCATCAGCCGCCGCGCCAACGCGATGTCGCGCTGCGCATTGATGCCGGCGGCATAGGCGAGCTGCGCCCCGTCGAGCTCGAACAGGATCGTGCCGCCTGATCCGAGCGGGCGGCGCACGCGCGCGCTCGGTTGCGCAATCGGCCAGCCCATGCCCTGGATGTACATGTCGTATTGTTCGGACCAGAACGAGGGCGCGACGTTGTAGGCGACGTCGCCGCCGGCGGCATTGCGGCCGGCGATCGCGCCGTGCTCCTGCGCGTGGCGCCAGTTCTCCAACCGCACCGGTCCGTGCGGTCCGGGAAAGCGCGTGCAGTCGCCGGCCGCGAAGATCGTCGGATCGGACGTGCGGCCGTGGTCATCCACGATGACGCCGTCTTGCGCGGCGAGGCCTGCGGCCTTCGCCAGCCGATCGTCGGCCGCGGCGCCGATCCCGACCACGATGAGATCGGCCGCGAGCACGTCGCCGGATTTGGTCTCGACCGCGAGCCGCCCGTCCGGCAGGTCGCGCAGCGCCGACGGCGTGGTCCCGACGCGAATGTCGACGCCCCGCGCGCGATGGGTCTGCGCGATGAGCGCCGAGGTCTCCTCGTCGCAGACGCGCGCGAGGATGCGCGGCGCGACCTCGACCACCGTGGTCTTGACCCCGAGTTCCGCGGCCGATGCAGCTACCTCCAGGCCGATCAATCCGCCGCCGATGACGAGCAGCGACTGGCTTCGATGCAGGTGGGCCTTGAGCGCGCGCGCCTCGGCCTCGGTGCGCAGGTAATAGATGCCGGCTCGCCCGGCCGGAAACATCGGCAGCACGCGGTTGATCGAGCCGGTGGCGAGCACGAGCGCGTCATAGGCGATGCGCTCGCCCGCATCGGTCACCAGCGCGCGCGCGGTGCGATCGATCGCCGCTACCCGCGTGCCGCCCTGGAGCGAAACGCCGGTTGCGGCAATCCCCTTCGGCCCGGCGATCGGCGTGTCCTGGGGCAGGAGCTTGCCCGTGAGCACGGCCTTCGACAGCGGCGGCTTCTCGTAGGGCTCGTGGTGTTCGTCGTTGAGCAGCACAACGTCCGCGGCGGCGTCCTGCTGCTTGGCGGCCAATGCCGCTGCGACGCCCGCCGGTCCGCCTCCGACAATGATGATCCTGCGCGCGTTGCTCACGCCCGCAGTGCCGACAGCATCTCCTCGATGTATTCGTCGCCGCTGGCGATGACGAGCATCGAGGCATAGGGCCGCAACGTCGCGAGGGTTTTCGACAGGTCGTCGTTGGAGCGCTCCTCGCTGCCGATGATCAGCGCCATGGTCATCACCTTGCGCACGGCACAGGCCTCGCCGATGACAGCGGCGCCCTGCGCGCTGGTGCCGGCGCTCGACACCATCACCACGAGGTCGGCGGACGCCACCTCATCCACCAGCGCCTTGGTGCGGCCGGCGAGATCGCCGAGCCAGGCCTGCATCGACCAGCCCTCGCCGCCCGCCGCGCTGGCGAGCGGCCAGCGCGGCAGCTCTATACTGCGCATGCCGGACGCTCGCCCTGAACCGGGCTCGTCGGCGCGCGTCGGCGCGCCGTCGAACTTGATCGAGGTGAAGAAGGTGGCCCGCTGCCATTGCCGCTCCGCCACGCGCTTGACCACGTGCTCGCTGGCGGCATCGAGCGCGACCACCTTGATCACGCGCGGCTTGGAGTTGGGATAGTCGATCCGGTACCGCGCCTCCGCGGCCGAGCTCATGCGTGCGCTTTCGCTGTCCATGCTTCCATCCCTGTACGCCGCGCGTGCCGCGTGCGGCATGCGCGACGTCGGTCTCCCGCTGCCGGCATAGAAGTGGCACCTTCCCCCGTCCGGCGTCAACGAGGGGCGCCACCGGCTGCGACGGCCGCCATGAATTCGCGCTAGAATCGGCCCGGAAACGCGAAAGGAACGCTGCGATGCGAGTGCTCTGCACCAACGGCCTGAAGACCGTGATGCTCGATCTGTCCCCCGATTTCGAGCGCACCATCGGCACGAAAGTGGTGATCACCTGGGGCTCGGCGAACGGCCTGCTGAAGGAACTCGAAACCGGCGCCGGCGGCGATCTGGCCATCCTGACCGCCGAGGCGATCGATGGTCTGATCAAGGAGGGCAAGGTGGTCGCCGGCAGCCGCATCGATCTCGCCCGCTCCGGCATCGGCGTCGCCGTGCGCAAGGGCGCGCACAAGCCCGACATCGGCACGCCCGACGCGCTCAAGCGCGCGCTGCTGGCGGCGAAGTCGGTCGCCCATTCCAGGACCGGGATGAGCGGCATCTATTTTCCGACCGTGCTGGCGCGGCTCGGCATTGCCGACGAGATGAAGCCCAAGATCGTGACGCCCGACCCGGGCACGCCGGTGGGCGAGGTGGTCGCCAGGGGCGATGCCGAGGTCGGCGTGCAGCAGATCAGCGAGCTGCTGCCGGTCGCCGGCATCGAGATCGTGGGCCCGCTGCCGGATGCGCTGCAAAAGATCACGACGTTTTCGGCGGGCGTGCTGGTCGCGGCGAAGGAGCCGGACGCGGCCAGGGCACTGGTGAAGTTCGTCGCGAGTGCATCGCGGCCTCTGCTCAAGGACAAAGGCCTGGAGCCGGCATGAGACGAGGCCTAATCTGCCGGCAAGAAACATGACATCGAAGGGAGGATGTGATGGGATCGAAAACCGCTGCCGTGGTCGCCTGTCTCTCCGCGTTGCTGGCGGGAGCAAGCGTCGTGCATGCCGCTGACGTCAATGTCATCGCGTCCACCGCCATGCGCGAAGTCCTGGAAGAGCTTGTTCCCATGTTCGAGCGCGCGAGCGGCCACAAGGTCACGCTCAGCTTCCAGTCCGGAGCGGTTTTGCCGGTCAAGGTCAAGGAGGGCGCGCAGGCCGATCTGGTCGTGACCACGCCCGAGACCATCGACGATCTCGTCAAGGCCGGCAAAGTCGAAGCCGGCACGCGCGTGGATTTCGTCCGCTCGGGCGCGGGCGTGGCGGTGCGCGCGGGCGCCAGCAAACCGGACATCGGCACGCCGGAGGCGTTCAAGAACGCGCTGCTTGCCGCCAAGACCGTCGGCTACAGCCAGGGTCCGAGCGGCGTGCATTTCATGACCGTGCTGGCGCGGCTCGGCATCACCGATCAGGTCAAGGCCAAGGGCGTCGTTCCCCCGCTCGGCCAGCGGGTGGGAACGCTGGTCGCCAAGGGTGAGGCCGAAATCGGCGTGCAGCAGATCACCGAGCTGCTGCTGATCCCCGGCATCGATTTCGTCGGGCCGCTGCCGAAGGAGCTGCAGGCCAACATCGTCTATGCGACGGCGACGCCCGCCAACGCCAAGGAACGGCAAGCCGCCGTGGCGCTGGTGAAATTCCTGTCGTCCGAACCCGCGCTTCCCATCATCAAGAAGATGGGATTGGAGCCGGCCCGCTTGTAGCGGGCTCCCCTCACCGGTGCTGGGTGATCGTGTCCACCAGCGCGAGCCGGCCTTTCTTGACCTCGGCGAGCGCGCGCAGGAGCGCGGGGCGGATGTCCTGCGGCTTGTCGATCGGTCCTTCCCCGTAACAGCCCATGGAGCGGGCGAGGGCGGCGAAATCGGGCTCCGGACCGAACAGATCCATTCCGATATGGGCTTTGGTTTCGTCGGTGCCGCGCAGCTTTGCCATGCGGATCTGATGCGCCCAGTCGTTGTAATAGGCGCGGTTGTTGTGCATCACCACCAGCATCGGGATTTCATATTTAGCGGCCACCCACAGCGCGCCGGCATCGAACATCAGGTCGCCGTCGGGCTGGATGTCGACCACGATGCGCCCTTTGCCGTTGTGCGCGAGCGCGACACCAAGTGAAATCCCGATCTGGGTCGAGGTGCCGAGCTCGACGCCGGGATGGCGATAGGGCTTGTCGAAATCCCACAGCTTGCGCACCTGCTGCTTGAGGTTGTTGGCGGTCAGCACCCAGTCCTCGTCCTTGATCACCTCCCAGACCTCGAGCGCGAGCCGTGAGAAGGTGATCGGCGAGGCGTCCCAGTCCCGACGCGCTTCTTCCTGCCACGTTGCCCAGACCTCGTCGTGGCGCTTGCCGACGGCGCGTTTGCGCGCGGCGATGCGAGCCGCGAGCTTGGCGTCATCGGCGATGCGCTCCTTGCAGATGCGGGTGAGCTCGGGGATGCCGAGCGCGGTGTCGCCCAGCGCCCGCACCGAGCACGGCTGCATGCGGCAATAGTCCATCGCCCACTTGCTGATATTGATCTCGCCGAAACCGATCTCGACGAAATCGCACGACGGCGGCGTGAGCTGTTCGCGCGTGCGCTTGGCGTTGTTGAGCTCGGTGAGCTGCTTCTCCCAATCGTTGACGTCGAGGCCGACGACCAGATCGGTGTGCCGGAGCGTGTCCTTGTCCATGCTCAGGCACAGCGGGTGCTTGTTGGGGAAATTGAGCGCGTTGTTGACGTCCCACACCGCCGCGCCCGTGGTCTCGGCCAGTTCGACAATGCTTTCGAAACCGCCGGCGCGGCGGCCGGCATATTCCGCCAGCAGCAGTGGGTGCTCGGCCGTGATCAGCTTGTCCGCGATCTCCGCGATCGCCGCCGGATCCGGCGCCATGCGCGCCGGGGTCGCGGTCGCGCCGGCGGGAGGCAGCGGCACGTCGCGCGTGAGCGGCTCCTCCTGCAGGGCGGCGTCGTAACACATATAGACCGGGCCTTGCGGCTCCGTGGTCATGATCGAATAGGCGCGGGCGAAGCTTTCCGGCACGCCTTCGATCGAGGTCGGCTGGTAGTCCCACTTCACGTAGTCGCGCACGGCGTTGCCCTGCACCAGCGCCGAGTGCGTCCAGTCGATATGCGGCCGGCGCTTGCCCTCGTCCATCGGGCCGGTGGCGCCGATGATGAAGATCGGCACCCGGTCGATGTAGGCGTAGTAGATCGCCATGCAGGCATGCAGCAGACCGACCAGGTTGTGCAGGATCACCGCCATCGGCTTGCCGGTCGCCTTGGCATAGCCGTGGGCGATCTGCACCGCGATCTCTTCGTGCTGGCACAGCATCATCGGCGGCTCGTTGCCGCCGTAATTGACCAGGGAGTCGTGCAGGCCGCGGAAGCTTGCCCCCGGATTGAGCGTGATATGCGGGAATCCGTAGCGCTTGATCAGGTCCACGATCACGTCGGACTGCCAGCCGCGGTAATTCTGGCCCGTGGCTTCCACGCGTTCCGTTTGCTCCTGCATCAGCGTGCCCCTCGATCAATGATGCGGTTGCTCGATACAGGCGATGCTGTCGGACACGCCGCTTGTGCCATCCCGCGCGTTGCTGCGACCAGCGCGCCGGCGCCTCGTTCGCGGTGTTAGCTATGAGAGGTCAACGTAGCATTGCCAACGGTCAGGTGCCACAGCGCTGCCGCGGATCGGTTTGATCGCGAGCGCGATCGACGCGCTCCGACGTCCAATACCGACGCCGTGCCGGACGACTTTGCGCTCGTCCGGCTCATG
>Ga0193699_10000785_pt1 | contig 12971 bp, 8 predicted proteins | sample L3c2metaG_FD_160095 | JGI IMG/M metagenome (GOLD analysis project Ga0193699, IMG submission 160095) | Soil microbial communities from a riparian zone of the East river system, Colorado, United States - L3c2 | ecosystem: Environmental > Terrestrial > Soil > Riparian zone | place: USA: East River... | reverse complement strand
GGCGGAGGTAACGCCCGCCGGTAGTGTGCCCGCCGCGAGATTGTCGATCAACATTCGGGAGTGCGAGAGGAATCCGAGCTTGGGATCGCTCGAGAAAATCTTCTGCGCGCCCGCAGTGAGCGTAACGATAGCCAGCCACGCGAGCGGCAGCATCGTCACCCACGCGTACCGCGCCTTGCCCATCTTGATGATGACAGTCGTGCCGACGCACAGCGCGACGGCGGCGAGGAGTTGATTTGAAATTCCGAACAGCGGCCACAGCGAGTTAATGCCGCCGAGCGGGTCCAACACGCCCTGGTAGAGGAAATAGCCCCACATCGCGACAACGAGGCCGCTCGACATCACTACCGCCGGATACCACGAGACGCGTCCGATGGGAGCCCACACGTGCTTGAGCAGATCCTGGAGCATGAATCTGCCGACCCGTGTTCCCGCATCCACAGTCGTGAGAATGAACAGTGCCTCGAACATGATCGCGAAGTGGTACCAGAGCGCCATCGCTGTCGATCCGCCCAGCACGTTCGAGAACAGGTGCGCCATTCCCACCGCCAGACTCGGCGCACCACCGGTTCGCGACAACAGCGTGTTCTCGCCAACTTGCTGCGCGAGCAGCTGCATCTGCGCCGGTTCCAGCGTGAATCCCCAGTTCTGTACCGCCGCGGCCGCGCTCGCCGCGGTTGAGCCGATCGCGCTCGCCGGAGCGTTGATGGCGAAGTAAACACCGGGGGTGAGCACGCACGCCGCAATCAACGCCATCACCGCCACCAAAGATTCGGTGAGCATGCCGCCGAATCCGACGATGCGCGCGTCTGCTTCGTTGGCGAGCAGCTTTGGGGTGGTTCCGGATGCAATCAGCGAGTGGAAGCCGCTTATTGCGCCGCAGGCGATCGTGATGAACGCGAAGGGGAATATCTTCCCGGCGAACACCGGTCCCGTACCGTTCGTGAACTGGGTGAGCGCCGGCATTTGGAGCGGCGGCAGGACAATCACGATACCAAGCGCGAGCGCCAGCACGACGCCGATCTTGACGAACGCGGATAGATAGTCGCGCGGCGCCAGCAGCAGCCACACGGGCAGCACCGACGCCACGAAGCTGTAACCCATGATCAGCAGAGCGAGGGTCTTCCCACTGAGAGTGAACGCTGGAGCCAGGGCCGGGTTCTGAGCGACCCACCGTCCCGCGTAAAGAGCGAGCACGAGCATCACCAAGCCGATCGCACTCGCCTCCAGCACTCGGTGTGGCCGCACCCAGCGCAGGTACACACCCATGATGAGTGCCGTCGGAATCGTGAGACCGATGGTCACAACGCCCCAGGGACTCGCCTTGAGCGCGTTCACCACGACGAGCGCCAGAACCGCGATCAGCACGATCATGATGCCGAGCACTGCAACGAGCGCGGTGTATCCGGCGACGGGGCCGATCTCCTCCTTCGCCATCTGCCCGAGCGACTTCCCATCCCGCCGAATCGATGCGCACAGGATCACGAAGTCCTGCACGGCGCCGCCGAGCGCGACGCCGACGATTATCCAGATCGCGCCGGGAAGAAAGCCGAACTGCGCGGCCAACGTTGGCCCAACGAGTGGTCCCGGCCCCGCGATCGCCGCGAAGTGGTGGCCGAAGACGATCCACCGGTTGGTCGGAGTGTAATCACGACCGTCATTGAGTCTCACCGCGGGCGTCGGTCGAGCCGGATCGAGCGCGAAGATCTTGCTCGCGATGAACTTGCTGTAGAACCGATACGACACCGCGTACGTGCAGAGAGCGGCGACGAGAAGCCACGCCGCATTGACGGACTCGCCGCGCGACAAGGCGAGCCGCGCGAAGCTGGCGGCGCCGAGCAGAGAGACGAGAGTCCAGATGACGATCGTGCGAATGCGTCGCATTACGGCGTTGTCACGAGTGCGATGAAATTGAGTATGCGTTAGCTTTCTCGCAATCCAACAACATCACTTGGTGCGAGCCTTTCTTCTTACAGCTGTCGTGGCGGTTGGTGCCGCTTGTGCGTCGAAGCCTCCAGCGACCGACGCCTCTCCAGTCGTGCTGCGTCCCCTCGAGCGGATGGCCGGCCAGGAAATCCTCGTCCTTCCCGTCCAGTACCTCTCCTCGACCGACAGCCTCGGTTGGCAGCAGCAGATCCCGAATCGCGCCGCATTTCTTTCGACTCTCGACGATCAGATCGAAGCCGCTATGGACGCCCGCGGACTCGGCAGGGCGTGGACATTCGCTCGCGAAGTCGAACGCGCCTCGAAACTCAACAGCATCCTGATGACCGACGCGCGCTCACTCTCAGCCGAGTGGCTGCGCGGTCGCGTTCTGCCCGAGACGACGGTGCGCGATCCACTCGCCCAACAAGTGCGCGGCCTCGTCGGACTCAAGGGTTCGCGCTACGCTCTGCTCCCGGTGGAGCTCAGATTGGAGAACCGCGGCGCTGGTACGGGCGTTGCGATTTTGCGCGTCGTGATGATCGATTCGCGCATGGCCATGATTCGCTGGGTGGGTGAGGTGAGGAGCGATCCGATGAAGACGCTCTCACCCGCGCTCACCGCCAGCGTCGCGTCGCATTTCGCGGATCTCGTCGTCGCGCCGTAACCGGATGGGGACGTGACGACAGTCTTTCACGTCTCGGATCTGCACTTTGGCTGGCCTGCGGTTCCCGAGCAGATCGAGGCGATCGAGCGGATCATCCAGGAGTCGAAGTTCGACGTGGTGGTGATCTCAGGCGATCTCTCCCAGCGGGCGAGAGCAGGAGAATTCCAGAGAGCCGCAGCGTTCATCCGCGACGCCAGAAAGGTGAGCAAGGTGATCACCATCCCGGGAAACCACGACGTCAAATGGTGGCGGGCGCCGCTCGGCTTCGGCGACAAATCGCAGGTCTACCAGAACTATCGGAAGTTCATCGACAAGAATCTGGAGCCGGTGCTGCACGTCCCCGGCGCAACTTTCGTCGGCATCAACACCGCGCACGGCGTGACGCTGCGCACGCTCACCTGGAACCTGCGCGACATCTCGATCATCGGTGACATCCACAAAAAGCAGCTCGACGAAGCGAAGGAGGATTTTGAGAAATCTCCGAAGCGCGACGCGCGTGTCATCGTCATGCACCACAATCCGGTGAGGGGGGAGCTCTCGCAGCGTCACGGACTCAAGAACACGCAGAAGATCCTCGGGGCTTTCGCGGAGATGGGGGTCGATTTAGTGTGTTGTGGTCACGACCACCAGGAATCGGTTCACTACATCGAGCACACGAGAAAAGGGACGGTGATCTCGACGGCGGGCACGATCTCGAACAGATCGCGCGGAGGCCGGCCTTCTTCGGTCAACGTCATTGATCTTGGCGCCAAGACGATCGATGTCACAACCCACGTGTGGTCAAAGGAGCATCGCACTTTCGTGAAGGGTCCACACAAGCGCTTCAAGCGATCGGACTATGTGGCAGCGCCTGACTGACCGCGAGCAGCTCGCTCTCGCGCTCGACGAGGAGCCGCCACGCAACGCCGAGGAGCTGAGGGCGCGTCTTCAGCGGCTGGGACTCGGCGCGCAGTACCGCGTGCGCCTCACGACGAATCGTACCGTCGTCGTGAGTTACAGCGGGGGCGAGCTCAGGATCCACAACAGCTTCCTCGGAGCGAGCGAGGACGTGTGGCAGGCAATAATCGTCTTCGTGCACGGCCGAAATCGAGTCGCGCGGAACGCAGCGCGACGAACGATTCTCGAATTCCCGGTGCCACGGCCGGCCGATCTTCCGCGGAGAAGGCGCGCGCCGGAGCGAACGCATCCTGCCGACCTTCCGATCATTCGCGAGCTCTCGCGGTGGCACAGAGCGTACAACCAAGAGCGCTTCGGCGGGTCCCTACGTGAAGTGCCGATTCGCATGTCGCGCCGCATGAAAAGCCGGCTCGGACACTACAGCCCGGCGGCCGATGGCTATCAGCCTGAGATCGTTCTGAGCAGACGGCACCTCCGGCGCGATGGCTGGGAAGAGGCGCTCCACACTCTCCTCCACGAGATGGTGCACCAGTGGCAGGACGAGCAGGGATTCGCTGTTGATCACGGGGCGAGGTTTCGGGCAAAGGCCCGGGCGGTCGGGATCACTCCGCTGGCGTGCCGCGCGGTCGCTTAGGGCGCCTTTAGCTAACTTTCCCCGCATGTCAGACTTCTACGATATCGATTCCGCCCTCTCCGAAGAAGAACGCGCGGTCCGCGACACGATTCGCGCCTTCGTCGATGAAAAGGTTCGCCCCATCATTGGCGACTGCTACATAGAAGGCCGCTTTCCGAAAGAGCTCATTCCGCAGATGGCCGAGCTCGGGATGTTCGGCGCCAATCTGCCGGAAGAGTACGGGTGCGCCGGACTCAACAACGTCGCGTACGGACTCATCATGCACGAGCTGGAGCGCGGCGACTCGGGCGTGCGCTCGTTCGCTTCGGTGCAGGGCGCGTTGGTGATGTACCCGGTCTACGCTTTCGGTACGGAGGAGCAGAAGCGCCACTATCTCCCGAAAATGGCTAGCGGTGAGATAATCGGATGCTTCGGGTTGACCGAGCCCGATTACGGGTCGAATCCGTCGGGCATGATCACGCGGGCGTTGGTGCAAAAGGACGGAAGCTGGGTGATCAACGGCGCGAAGATGTGGATCACCAACGGGTCCACGGCGCAGGTGGCGATCATCTGGGCGAAGACTGGTGACGACAAGAGCGACAAATCGATCCGCGGCTTCATTGTTCCAACCGACACGCCCGGTTTCACGGCGAAGGATCAGAAGGGTAAACTTTCGCTTCGCGCTTCGGACACGAGCGAGCTGGTGCTGCAGGACGTGAAAGTCCCGGCGACCGCGCTGCTCCCCAAGACCGGTGGCATCAAGAGTCCGCTCATGTGCCTCACCCAGGCCCGTTACGGGATCGCGTGGGGCGCGATGGGCGCCGCGCAGGGGTGCTACGAGGAAGCGCTCGCATACGCCGGCAACAGAGTGATGTTCGGCAAGCCGATCGCAGGGTTCCAGCTGCAGCAGCAGCGTCTGGCCGAAATGCTGACGGAGCTCGTCAAGGGACAGCTTCTCGCTTTACACCTGGGCAGGCTCAAGGACGCCGGCACGTTCACGCCGCAGCAGGTGTCCCTGGCCAAGCGCAACAACGTCAGCGCGGCCACAGACATAGCGCGTGAAGCTCGTCGTCTGCTCGGCGCGAATGGGATACTTGCTGAATACGCATCGATGCGGCACATGGCGAACCTCGAGAGCGTCTACACGTACGAGGGCACGCACGACATACACACCTTGATTCTGGGACAGGCAGTGACCGGATTAAGCGCATTCGAATGAAAGGTCCCTCGCGCGACTGAAGGCCGAGTGACACAGGGTACGACGCCCATGCAGAGCTAGTATTTTAGGCGTCTGATGCGATCCTCGAAATTCGCGATCTTCGTTGTTGTAGTTGCCATCGCCGCGGCCGCCACCGCCGCGTGGCTCTTTCCCCGCGCGCTTCCGATCGTCGCGCTCAAGCAGTCTCTCACTCGCGAAGTCGCGCTCGCGCGCGCCGATTCGTTCTTTCGCGCTCACTCGCTCGCCCCGGCAGGCGCGCGAACCGCGGTTCGGTTCCAGGGGAACGAGTCCCTCCTCACATTCGTCGAGCTCGCAGGCGGCGGTCACGATTCGCTGAACGCGCTGGTTCGCGGCGATGACGTCGCGCCCTTCACCTGGTCGGTGCGCGCGTTCGTTCCCGGCGATGTCCGGGAGGCGCAAGTCTACTTCGCGCCCGACGGCCGCATCATCGGATTCGAGCGAAAGCTCGCTGAAACTGACCAGCGGCCCACGGTGAGCGCCGATTCCGGCCAGCGCCTGGCGGAACGTGCGCTCAACGGCTGGATCAACGAACGCATTGATCGATGGAAGCTCGTCACGTCTTCCTACGAGACAAAAAAGGCGAGCGGGCGAATCGACCGCACCTATACGTTCGAGCGCACGGACAGGCGGATCGGTGGAGCGCCGATTCGCTCCGACGTCGTGATTGCAGGCGACACTCCCGCGAGTGTCCTGCGCCACGTCGAGATTCCCGAGTCGTTCCGGCGGCGCTACTCCGAAATGCGATCGGCGAACGATCTGCTCGCGCTGATCGCGACATTTGCGTTTCTCGGCGTCGCGATCGTCGGCATGATCGTGCTGAGCCGATTTGCGCGCGAAGGGCGTGTGCGCTGGCGCCAGCCGATCGTTGTGGGAGCAGTGATTGGCGCGCTGGCGCTCGCCGCGGGCATCAACGAAATGCCGGGAAGCTGGTTCTCGTATGATACCGCGATGCCGCCCGGGACTTTTCTGGCGTTGCGGGTGCTGCTGGCCGTGGTGCTCGGCGTATTTACCGCGCTGCTCGTCGCGTTCACTCTGGCCGCGGCGGAAGCATCCACGCGACAGGCATTCCCGCAACATCTCGATTGGTGGAAGCTGTGGCGCTACCGCGGTACGAGAGAAGTCGCGTCCAGGGTGGGGGGCGGGTATGCCGTTGCCGCGATCGCCTTTGCGTACGTCGCGACTTTCTATCTGGTCACGCGGACGCTGTTCGGCTGGTGGGTGCCGAGCGAGCTGCTCGACGATCCGAACCAGATCGCCTCGCCGATGCCGTGGATCTCGGGCATCGCGGCATCGGTGAACGCGGGTGTGTGGGAAGAGTCGCTCTTTCGCGCGCTTCCGCTTTCGCTGCTCTCGCTCTGGGTAGGACAACGTGCTACGCGCCGATGGTGGATGGCGGCAGGCGTCGTCACCTCGGCGCTCATCTTCGGATTCGCCCACGCGAACTACGCATCATGGCCACCGTATTCTCGCGGCGTCGAGATCTTTCTCGACGCCTGCTTCTGGGCGGTCTTGTTCCTGAACTTCGGGCTTATCGTCACGGTGGTCGCGCACTTCGTGTACGACCTCGTGTTGTTCGGAATATTCGCCGCGTCGGGAACGACCATCGAGTATCGCGTCACGGCGGCGATCATCCTACTCGCGCTGCTGGCCCCGGCCCTCGTAGTGCTGTGGCGATGGGTGCGGCAGCGTGGATTCACCGCGGCTCCTGAAGAGGCCCTGTTCGCCGCGTGGACGCCCGCCGCAACCGACGAGCCGGCTGCGCCAATCGCGCTGAGGCAAGCCGGCGCGTTCACGACCCGCGCGCGTCGTCTCGCGATGGCAGCCGCCATCGCCGGCGTCATCGTCGCGCTGGCGCGGCCACCCAAGCCCACGCTTGGCCCGCAATTCACCGCTGAGCGCGCGCACGTCATTCAGACTGCAGACTCGATGCTGCGGGCGCACGGCGGCAATCCGGCGGGCTGGAGGCGACTCGCGAATATCGGGAAGGACACCCTCAGCGCGTGGCCACGGTTTCTGCGCAAATACAAGCTCGTCCCCGAGGCCCAGCGGTTCGCATCCACTTTCGAGCCACCCACGTGGTGGACGGTGCGCTACGTCCACACAAAGGGGACTGCCGCCCAGCGGAACGAAGAATGGCGCGTTCGCGTGCTGCCGAATGGGAGACCACTCGATACGCGACATATCGTACCCGACTCCGCTACCGGTAGTACGCCGGACACGGCGGCCGTCCGACGTATCGCGCTCGCGACTCTAACGCGCGAAGGGATCGACACAACGACACTCCAGGAATCGGAGCTCGAGGAGACCGCGCGTCCGGCAAGGCGCGATGTCACGGTCACCTACACCGACACAACGGTGAGACTGCCGGACGGCGCCGCGGCGCGTGCGTGGGTACAGATCGCCGGTGACCAGCCGCTCGTGGCGAGACGCGGTGCGGAGCTGCCGGAGACATTTCTCCGCTCCGATCGTGCGCAGCAGACCAATCGGATAGCGGTAGCGGGCATCAGCATTCTCCTGCTGTTGGCGCTGATCGTGACGGGAGCGCTCATCGTCAAGCGCCGGCGACCCATACTGTTGCACGACGGAACGCTCGATCGCAAAGCGACTTTCGTCCTCCTCGGTGCACTTGTGGTCCTCTGGTGGTTCAGCAGCTTCAACGCCCTGCCGTCCCAGCTTTTCTCATACGACACGGCGCAGTCGTGGGGCAACTTCGTTGGCAGTACAGCTCTCGGGTTCCTGATGTCGATTCCCCTCGCGCTGGTCGTCTTCGGCCTGTGGCTCGCGCTCGGCGCGATGAGACGCCGCGCGGGAATCCCGATGCTGGCGGGCGAGCCATCGCGATCGACCAGCAACGAGATGCTGATCGCGGGACTCGGACTCGGCGGCATCATCTACGCGATGTCTCACCTTACTGACCTCGTCGTGCCACGCGGAGTCATGCCGCGCACGCCTACGACGATGCTCAATGATCTGGCGCCGATCTTCGCGGGAATCACGGACATTCCCGCGAATGCGTTGTTTGCCGTCGCGTTGGTCGGGATCCCGATGCTTGTGGTGGCGGGACTCACGCCACGGTGGAGCTTGAGAGCGCTGATGGTTGGAACTGTCCTCGCCCTGGTCGCCGCGGTAGCATGGGCGTCCGGATCCATCAACGACATCGATCCCGTGAGTGTGACGCTGATTATCATGGGCGTCGTGATCGTCGCGATCGCGCTCGTCATCGGAGGGACGCGGTCCGCGTGGTCATGGGTCGTCGCCGCGCTTTTCTTCCAGCTATTGCTCGGCGTGCGCGAAGCCGCCTACGGGCCCGTATGGCAAGCGCGGGGAGCGGGTGCGCTCACCGTTCTCATTGCGTCCGCGCTGATTGCTCTCATAGCAAGTCACGCGGCGCGAACTAGTAACCGCTCTGGTATCTTTACGTGAAATCACTCAAATGGAGCTCCTTGCGGTGAAGATTGCTGTGTGCGTCAAGCGCGTTCCCGACATGGATGTTCGCTTCAGGATCGGCGCTGACAACATGTCGCTCGATGAAGCCGGACTCAAATTCGACATCAACGATTTCGACGCCTGGGCCGTCGAAGCCGCCCTGCAGCTGAAGGAGAAGAATGCAGGCAGCGAGGTTACGGTGATCTCGCTTGGCCCCGACGTAGTACAGGAAACGATACGCAAGGCGCTGAGCATGGGCGCCGACCGCGGCATTCAGCTCAAGGCGGACAAAGTACCGTTCGATGGACTCGCGATCGCAAAGGCGCTCTCCGAGGAGCTGAAAGCCGGAGCGTACGATTTGATCTTCTTCGGGAAGATGTCCCCCGACTCATCGAACGGAGTCGTCGGCCCGATGACGGCGGAGCTAATGGGACTTCCATGCGTCACCGCGATCTCTTCGCTCGAGATCGCGAACGGAAAGGGAACGGCCAAGCGCGAACTCGAGGGCGCGCAGGAGATCGTCGAGTTCCCGTTGCCCGCGGTTCTCACTGTAGACGAAGGACTCAACACCGCGCGGTATCCATCCCTCAAGGGGATCATGGCGGCGAAGAAGAAACCGCTGGAGGTGAAACCGGCGCAGCTTCCCGCGCCTCAGATCACCGTGCGCAAACTCGAGCTGCCGGCGGAAAGAAAAGCTGGCCGCATCGTTGGTGAAGGCGCCGCTGCGGTCGCGGAGCTGGTGCAGCTGCTTCAGACGGAGGCGAAAGTTCTCTGATGGCGAACATCTTCGCCTTTGTCGAAACTCGCGGCACCGACGTTCGGAAGGTCGGCCTCGAGGCAGTCACCGCGGCCCGCATGCTCGCGGACAAATCCGGCGGTGGCGAGGTACACGCTCTCCTTCTGGGTCCGCCTGGAATCGCCGGCAAAGCGAGTCAGATCGGCCAGTATGGCGCCGATGTGGTCGCCGTCGTCGAGCACGCTGGACTCGCCAATTACAGTCCAGAAGTAGCAACGGCGACTGCGGCGGAGCGGATCAAAGCGGGCGGATATCGCGGTGCGATCTTTAGTACCTCGGCGCAAGGACGTGATCTGGCGCCGCGCGTGGCGGCGCGACTCGGCGTGAGCCTCGTCACAGACGTCCTGTCGTTCGAAGTCGAAGGCGACACCGTAGTCGTGCGTCACCCGATGAACATCGGGAAGGTGATCGCTACGCTGGCGATCTCCGCCACGCCCGCAGTAATCGCAATGCGTCCCAACGTCATCAGCCCGGCGCAAAACGCAAAGGCGGGGAAGGTCGAGAACGCACAGCCGGCGATCGATCCATCATCGGCGCGCGTGAAAGTGATCGAAACGCGTAAGGGGAGCGGTGGAAAGCTCGACCTCGCCGAGGCTCCGGTCGTCATCGCGGGCGGACGTGGTCTCAAGGCGGCAGAGAATTTCAAGCTCGTGGAAGATCTCGCGGCGGCATTTGGCAATGCCGCCGTTGGCGCGACGCGCGCGGTGACGGACGATGGCTGGCGTCCGCACAGCGATCAGATTGGACAGACGGGCCGACTTGTGAGTCCTGAGCTTTACATCGCGGTCGGAATCTCGGGCGCGGTTCAGCACCTCGCGGGGATGCGCACGTCGAAGACGATAGTCGCCGTGAACAAGGACAAGGACGCGCCGATCTTCAAGGTCGCCGACTATGGAATCGTCGGCGATGTGTTCGAGGTGATCCCCGCGCTCACCGAGGCGGTGCGCGAAGCGAAGAAGCACCACTAATGCCCGATCGCGCTGGATCTGTGCAGCCGGCCAGGCACCAGGCGCCGCTGCCACTCAATCGTTTGATTCTGTCGGATCCGCCGGATGCAGAAGCGGTGCCGATGGATGTGTTGTTCGTCGGTGGTGGACCGGCCGGTCTTGCCGGTGCCATCGAGCTCGCGAAGCTCGTCAAGCGTGACGCGGAATCCGGCGGAACGCTCGGCGACGTTCAGATCGGCGTGCTGGAGAAGGCGGGCGCGCTGGGTGAGCACTCACTGTCGGGCGCGGTCGTGAACCCGATTGCGATACGCGCACTCTTCCCCGAGCTCAAGGACGGGGATTTTCCGTTCCGCGGTCGCGTGAGCGGCGAGCGGGTCTACTTCATGACGGAAAGCCGCGCGCTCAGGCTGCCGACGCCGCCGACGATGCAGAATCACGGCTACTTCATCGGCTCCATCTGCGAGATCGTTCGCTGGCTGGGAGAAAAGGCGGAAGCGCTCGGCGTCAACATCTTCACAGGTTTTCCGGCCGCATCCCTTTTGACCGAGGGGAATCGAGTGACCGGCGTGCGCACGACGCCGACGGGGCTTGGCCGAACGGGAGAGCCTGCCAGCGGTTACGCTCCTCCCACCGACATCACGGCACAGATCACGGTCCTCGCCGAAGGAACGCGCGGCACGCTGTCGCAGGCGTATCTGGAGTGGCAGAGAATCTCATCCGACAACCCGCAGATCTTTGCGCTCGGCGTGAAGGAGATCTGGGAGACGCTCAAGCCGCTCGATGCGGTGGTCCACACGCTGGGCTGGCCGGTACCAAAGGATTGTTTCGGCGGCAGTTTCATGTATCCGCTCAGCAGAAACATCATCGCGCTCGGTCTGGTGGTCGGGCTCGACTACAAGCGGACCTCCGACGATGTGCACGAGATGCTGCAGCGAATGAAGCTGCACCCGCTTTTCCGTGATCTGCTCGAGAGCGGAGAGATGGTGGAGTGGGGCGCGAAGACGATTCCCGAGGGCGGATACTACGCGATCCCGAAGAGGCGCCACGGCGATGGTCTGATGATCGTCGGCGACTCGGCCGGTTTCGTGGAAGTCGCATCGCTCAAGGGAATTCACTACGCGATGCAGTCGGGGATGTTCGCCGCGCGTGCCGCGTTCGACGCGTTGAAGAGAAAGGACACGTCCGCGGCATCGCTCAAGGAATACGACGCGATGGTGGACGGTAGCTTCATTGTGAAGGACCTGCGCCGTCGCCGCAACATGCGCCTCGCGTTTCAGGAGAGCAACTTCTACATGGCCGGCATCAAGGCGGGACTCATGACCGTCACGCGAGGCGCGCTTCTCGGAGGAAAGATCGATTCGCACAACGACGCCGATGTTCCGCGCGAGGTTACTGCGACGGAGCCGTTCGTGCCCGACGGCAAGCTCACTTTCAGTAAGCTCGATGCTGTGTTCAAATCGGGCAATGCAACGCGCGACGACGCTCCTTCACACCTGATCGTAGGTCCTGACGTTAGTCCTGAGGTTGCAGAGCTATACACCCACATGTGCCCTGCGGGAGTCTACGAGCGAGACGGCGAGCGGCTCGTGGTGAGTCCCGCCAATTGCATCGACTGCAAGGCGACCGACGTGCTGGGACCGCGCTGGACGCCGAGGGAAGGTGGGAGCGGCCCCAAGTACCGGCAGATGTAGCAAACGGGCAACGGGAAGCGGGTAACGGGAAGCGGATAACGGGAAACGGATAGCCGATCGCTGATAGCTGACAGCAGGAACCGTTGCCCGTTTCCCGTTGCCCGCTACCTGTTGCCCGTTACCCGTAACTACGCTGCAAACCCGATCTCGTAAATGTCGATCTTCTGTTTGATGTCTCCCACCTCGAACGGGCGCGTTTCCTTCTCTTGAATCACCAACCCGTGCTTGGCACACGCCTCGACGAACACCGGCGCAGCGACCCGACCAGGATCAGCAATCAGCGCGATTCCAGTTGGCGCCAGAAGGCCGCGAAAGAGGATTGGCAACAGCTCGGCGTACTCCGTCTCGTACAGAACGTCGGAAGCGAAGATGAGATCGAACGTGCCGAGATCGAGAGGCAGATGCCTCCAGTCCACGAGCCGCGTGCGCGCGATTTTGCCGAGGTTGCGAAACACATTCGCGCGCGTGACGTCGAGCGCGTCCTCGTAGTAGTCGGTTGAGAGTACGTCGAATCCCGCGCTCGTCGCGGCCAGAGTGCTCAACCCGACCCCGCAGCCTAGCTCCAGAGCGGTTTTACCCCGGCCATTCAGCTCGAGTAGCTTGCCGGCGAGCACGATTGACGACGGCCACACATCTGCCCAGTAGGGAAGGCGCTCGTCCTTGACGAAGTCCTCCTCGCGAATGAGATCGTCGGAGTTCGCGGGCCTGAGGATGCTGAAGGTGTGCTCGTCCACCGTCGCGTCCTCGACCGACGTCCGAAACCGCCGCGTC